>Ga0208828_1000325_pt1 | contig 21939 bp, 18 predicted proteins | sample Kivu_160m_FD_185487 | JGI IMG/M metagenome (GOLD analysis project Ga0208828, IMG submission 185487) | Freshwater microbial communities from Lake Kivu, Western Province, Rwanda to study Microbial Dark Matter (Phase II) - Kivu_160m (SPAdes)... | ecosystem: Environmental > Aquatic > Freshwater >... | reverse complement strand
CCATGACAGATGTAGGCAGTTAGAACATCACCGGCTCGCGGCGCAAACACTTATTAGGAGTTGACTCTCGGAGTGAGAGTCCGTTAGGTCTACAGTGGAAGACTTGCTGTTAGCCGTAACGTGTATGCGTGTAGGCCAACGCTGCTTTTCCCTGTCCTAGCGTGGAACGACTGTGACACGAGGTGAATCTGTTAATGTCCGAGGAAAGAGGATCCGGTGGCAGATCATTCAACAAGCCGGTTGAAGAGGGCAAGGAGTACGAGGTTGACATCAAAGAGACCAGCCGCAGAGGCGACGGCGTCGCCCGTGTGGAGGGTTTCGTCATCTTCGTCCCCGAGACCAAGCCTGGTGAACACGTCAAGATACGCGTTACTCAGGTTGGCCCAAGATTTGCAACCGGCGAGCTCGTAAAGTAGACACCGCCGAAAAAGTTGCCGCCGAGTTTCTCGGCGACGTCCCTCCCTATTGTTTTCTTTCAATCACTTGGCGTAGCTTCTTCTGATGTTGACGGTGGCAGCGATAGACCAGCACAGCCTACCTGCCCCCTGACTCGTCTGTTGAAGTTGGGGCAGATGAAACATTCTATGAAGGAGACCCTCTTCGCCTTTACCGGGCAGTCTACGGCTTCCTTCTTCATCTTTGCCAGAGCTTTCCCCTTCACGGCTCCCTTTATGGCCTCGAGGCTTTCCTTAGACGCAGGGACCGCCTTAGGTACCTCAACAACATCGACAGTGTACTTGTCGTCTGGGCTTTGACTCAATCCGAATCACGTGGACTTTGGTTCCTTGTCGCTGTAGAATGGATTCTGGATGAGCGATATCATAAATGGCTTCCGATCATCGAACGTGTTCAATTCACCGAGCTACATCGAGCCCTTGAAGAGGTCTCGATCCTTCCTCATGGTAAGACTAGACGACGCCCCGTTACTGGGGTCGAGGATTCGATTGGCTCCCTTTATGATTGCCACAGGAACGCCTTCGTCCCCTTGCCCCATGACTAGCTCGGCTGCGGACGCCAACTCATCAGCTATCGAAACACGTTTGAATCTTAGCACATTGCCGAAGAGATCTCTGCTGCCTCGGTAGTCGACGAATGGGTCTAGTCCGCTTAGGCCGATCGCGAATTCACTCTGCCCCGTCCTGAATGGTCGACTGTATGTGTCAGCGACCACTACTCCTACGCTCTTGCCGGTCCGATCCGCTATCTGTTTCGCGATGCACTTCGCAGATAGAGTCGGATTCTTGGGAAGGAGGCAGTATGCTTCACGACCTTCGACATTGGACTTGTCGATACCTGCATTCAGGCAGACGATCCCCTGTCTTGCCTCAACCAGCAATATGCCACGAGCAACTTTCACGATATGTCTCGATTCATTGAGAATAAGCTGGACAAGACGAGCGTCCTTTGATGTCCTTCTCGCAAGTCTGATCGCCCGAGCTGACGGTTTGACCTTAGCGAGTTCAACGATTCGCCCTTCCGATTTGGAAAGGATCTTGTGGCTGATGACGATGACGTCGCCGCTTGAGATCTCAATACCTAAGGTATCTGCAGTATTGAGAATCAATTGGGTAATATCGTCGCCAGGTTTGACCAGTGGAAACCCTTCCAGCCCAAGTACAGTCACAGTGTTCCGCATGCTGCTCATGAGTCATCGTCTGCGCGTCTTCGAACATGTCCAACGCTTAAATAAGCACGCTCTGTACTTGCGAGCGAATTTCGCTGGTGTGATCTTTGGCATTTGACTTCTCGATGCCATTCGTGTTCGGTGTCAGCGGCCTCGCCCTAGCTTTCTCCGCGTGGCTCGTTCTCTGGATTCTCCGACAAGATGCCGGAAGCGCAAGAATGCGGGAGATTGCGGACGCAATACGGGCAGGTGCCGAGGCGTATTTGAATCGGCAGTACCATACGATCAGCATCATCGCGATTGTCTTTGCAGTCATTCTCGCCTTTGGAATATCAGACCCAAAGAATCCTTGGCTAGGAGTTCAAACGGCGGGCGGCTTCCTCTTGGGTGCAGTCTGCTCGAACTTGGCCGGATACGTCGCAATGTACGTCTCTGTACGAGCAAACGTCAGGACCGCCAACGCGGTCCTTTCAGGCTTGGATCGAGCGCTCAAGATAGCCTTCAGAGGAGGCATGGTATTCGGCCTCGCGGTCGTTTCGATGAGCCTCATCGGCATATCTGCTCTGTACCTGATCTTCGGCGACCCACGCCTTTCGGTTGGATTCGGATTCGGCGCCAGTTTTGCTGCACTATTCGCGCAACTGGGCGGAGGCATCTACACGAAAGCCGCGGACATGAGTGCTGACCTCGTTGGGAAGCTCGAAGCTGGAATCCCAGAGGATGACCCAAGGAATCCTGCTGTTATCGCGGACCTCGTTGGCGACAATGTTGGCGACATCGCCGGAAGAGGAGCAGATCTTTTTGAGTCAATCACCGGTGAGAACATTGGGGCAATGATTCTCGGATACGGCCTTGTCATCAGCTTGGGATTCAGCAACAACTGGGTCATATTTCCAGTCGTTGTTCGAGCGTTCGGGCTCATAGCAGCGATCGTGGGGATGTTCTTCGTGTACGCAAAGGCGAACGATGACCCGTTCAAGGCCTTGACACGAGGATTGATCGTTACAGCTGTCATCGCTGCCGCTGCTTTCTACTTCGCCACAGGATACATGTTGAATGCTCCGAACATGTTCTACGCTGCGCTCGTAGGGATTGTCGCTGCGGTCTTAGTCGCGTTCATCACCAACTACTACACCTCCTACACGAGGCGTTCGGTACAAGAGGTCGCGAAAGCAGCTGAGGGAGGTGCAGGGCCCGGGATCGCTACAGGTCTCGCAGTGGGTCTGGAATCATCAGGGCTTTTCGTTCTCGTAATCGGAGGCGCGATTCTGATCTCGTTCGGCTTGGGAGGTGGAATCGACGCCCTGGCAGGTCATGGAACTACGGCGCAGGTTCAAATGGGCATCTACGCAACAGCCATCGCAACTATGGGAATGCTTTCGGTAACTCCCATGATTCTAGCAATGGACGGATTCGGTCCAATAACAGACAACGCCGGCGGGATAGTCGAAATGTCCGGCGTTCCGGAAGAAGCGCGAGCGATATCAGACAAGATGGACGCTGCCGGTAACACAACAAAAGCCCTGACGAAAGGGTATGGCGTAGCTTCCGCGGCTCTCTCTGCTTTCCTGCTGTTCTCAGCATTCCTGGAGGTTGCACTTCTGAAAGGCGTTGACCTGGCAAAGCCTGAGGTGTTCGTTGGAGGATTCGTCGGTGCGATGCTGATATTCCTCTTCAGTGCCCTCGCAGTTCGAGCAGTTGGTCGAACCTCAGCCGAGATGATCAAGGAAGTCAGAAGGCAATTCCGAGAGATTCCTGGACTAATGAAAGGCACCACGAAGCCTGACTATTCCAAATGCATCGACATCTCAACCAAATCGGCGCTGAAGAACATGATGGCACCAAGTCTGCTGATAGTGATTGCCCCGGTGGTCGTGGGGCTGGTTCTTGGAGCCGAGGCCATCGGAGCGCTCCTGATGGTCGGCACAGTGGCCGGGGTACTCGTGGCACTGTTCATGAACAACGCTGGAGCTGCATTGGACAATGCCAAGAAGTACATTGAGGCCGGAAACCTCGGAGGAAAAGGCTCGGCGGCACATGCGGCAGCCGTGATAGGCGACACACTCGGCGATCCTCTGAAAGACACAGCAGGCCCGTCACTTCATGTCGTTGTGAAGCTACTGAACACGATCACGCTCACGATGGCCCCACTCTTCATCCTCTACGCATTGCTAGGCTGAGGCAACCGCACACGACTTGATCAAGCCCCCACTAGTATCCCCTATCTCTCCACCGCCATGGTTACATGCACGCACGTCCCCAAACTCCTTATGCGTTGAGAGAACACAGTGTGATGTGATTGCGCTTGAGGAGACGTTTTGCATTCCTTCAAACTGTATCGGTCACTCTCGTGATAGTTCTGTTCATTTCTCTGTTCTTGCCCTGCGCTTCTGCGAAGGTCATCGAACTGTACGGACACTTCTTCGCGAGGGAACTGAATGAGATGTCTCCGGGGGAACCGCAACCGCTCGGTATCACGGACACGCTCACACAGGCGGACAACTGGATTTTCGCATTCATGAGAGCAAAGTTTACGGTAGGCACAACCTTCCTTTGGTCGTGGTACGCACCGAGTGGAAGTCGCTATGCCTCGTACAGCTACGGTCCCACGCAGCAGCCGGAATGCGCTGAGCAAATTTGCACACTCTACAGTCGTATTGGGTTCCGTGGCTATCCTGAGGAACGCGAACTTGGCACTTGGCGTCTCGATGTCTATTCCGATGACGTCTTGCTATACTCAGACCGATTCACAGTCAAGCCAAGAACGCTAATTCGAGTCACGTTTGATGCGGACCCGCGGCTCGGGAAGCTCGTCGTAGACAGCATTCCCTACGCTGGGGGCGCACTTCCCACTACAATCACATGGGACCTGTACACTATCCACACGATACGAGTCGATCCGATCATCCAGCTCTCGGCCGGCGAGCGCTACATATTCTCAGAGTGGTCTGACGGATCAAAGATGGCGGCGCGCATAATTGAAACCTCAAGCAATGCCACGTACACGGCGAGGTACAGGGCTCAGTATCTGCTGACGGTGAATTCATCGATCGATAACCCACAAGGGTCGGGCTGGTATGATGAAGGCTCAACCGCTGGGTTCTCTGTCACATCGCCCCGGCCGGTCGAAGGTCTGCTAGGTGCACTGGGCGGAGAATACGTCTTCGACCGCTGGAGCGGAGACTCTTCGGCGACAACGAATAGCGCATCACTGGTGATGAATGAACCGAAAGCGGTCACGGCAATATGGCGTGTAGACAACACAAAGCCCTACATGGTCTTCGGAACAATCGGGGCTTTGGCCCTCATCGCGTTGTTAGTCTACATGAGAGGAAGAAAGGCATCAACGCCGTAATTGGCAAGGCCCTTTCCAAGAAAAGGAAAGCGGCAAATGACGCAAATCGCATGGAAAACTCGGCCTTTCAAGTCTCGCCGGCTTGCGTGATGGTAGTGGGCAACGCGTTGGCTTCGATCATGAGGCGTTCTGGATCCCGCAAGGATCCATCTCCAGAAGACGGCCCTGACCACTGAAAGGGAAGTCAGGCTATCACAGAATGCGAAACCAGTGGCGTCTCTCAGCTGAGAGAGACACAGCGGTCAGAATGCCGAATCCTATCAATGCACCCAGGGCGTTGCCGGTCATGTCGACTAAGCTCGCGTATCTGTGGAATAGAGGCTGAATTATCTCTAGGAGACATCCCGTTGCGGATGATACCAAGAAACACCTGACCCCCCTCAGTCCCGACAGCCCCCAGAGAACAGCCAAGATCAGGTATGCAGCCACATGAATGTAGAAACCTTCTCCAAAAGAAAATGTCATCAGGAGAAGCGGGCCTCCAGGCTGCGTCGCCAGAACCAGAGGAGAAATGAGGCTGTAGTACACGAGGAGGACATTGTAAGCCAATACCGGTAGAGCCGCCCATCTCATTCGAGTCACAGACCCGTCGGTGCTTCTTGAATGACCATAAAGCGTTACCTCCAGGCCGCATCGAACTAACTGAAATGCTCAAGCGCTGGATTGGAAAGGCGAGAGCGTTCGAATGTATGCGTAGGGAGAAGGGAGCATGGCGGTGAGAACAACTCAAGGAGGCATATTCCGACCACGTTCCGGTCAGGAGCAGCCTTTAATCTCACCCATGCGCGCTCACATCGAGTGATTCAGATGAGTGAGGGGAAAGAGCAGCCAGTCACGGGCATACTCTACCAGTGCATCAGTTGCGGAGAGAAGCTCACTCTGGACCAACTGGCTATGACACCTGAGATAAAATGCCCATTTTGTGGTTACAGGGTGCTCAAGAAGATTCGACCGCCAGTCGTGAAACGCGTCAAGGCTAGATAGACCGGGGCAAGGACCCCGAACCCAGCCAGAGTGCACTCACTCGCCTCACTGGTCAACGGTGCAAGAGCAAGACTAGCGTTTGGCCACCGATGCGCAGCCCTGTATCGAGGCATTTGGCGAGTACATCGCTCATGGTTCATTCACCTCGGCAATTGTCTAGGCGAGTACAAAGCGAGGATGTGATTCGTTATCCTCCTCAATTGAGGTGGGTGTGCATCAGGTGCGGCAACTCATGCCACGATGTTGGGGAACGAAAGAGGAGCATTCTCCTCACGGCTCGAGATCTCGAACGCATAACCGACATCACCCTGATGGAGCCAAGGCAGTACAGTGTCGCCTCGCGAACTGGCCCCCCGTACACGAAGATGATGAAGAAGATCAGGGGCAAATGCCTCTTTCTGCAAGGAACGGAATGCTCCATCTACCTGGCTCGGCCTCTAATCTGCCGGTTCTATCCTTTCTCGCTCGTCCGGTCACAAAGAGGCGGAGTTCGGATTGGATTCGATCCGGCGTGTTCAGGAATCGGGAAGGGATGCCATCGTGGAAAGCGCTTCTTCCATAGTCTAGCTAGGCTCGCAAGAGGGGAGCTTTCGCAGGAACAGGATCAGTGAGACGTGGCTTCGACTGAAGAGACGTGCCATTGCAGTAGGCTTAAGTCTGATCAAAAATCAGAGAAGCCCGGATGAGAAGCTGGGAAGGCGACAGAGACGGTTGGCACAGCCTGACAAATACGAACTCGTTGCAGACTTGGCAAGAAGAAGAGGCTACTTCTGGCCATCGTTCGAGATCTACGGCGGAGTCAGCGGCTTCCTAGACCTGGGACCACTAGGAACCGTGATGAAAAGACGCATCATAGAGAAATGGCTTGACAGATTCGTAAGACGACACGGATTCTCGGAGGTCTCGACACCCGTCATAACCCCTGAGCGTATCTTCCAAGCATCAGGACACGTTGATCACTTCAAGGATTCAATGGTAGGGTGCCTGAACTGCAAACGTAGATACAAAGCCGACAACCTCCTCAAGGAAGCAGCTGGAATCGACGCGGAAGCCTTCACGCTGGAACAGATTGAGAGGACAATCAACGAGAGACAGATTAGGTGTGTCGAGTGTGGAGGGCAGCTCTCCAAGCCCGAATACTTCTCCACAATGTTTCGGACGACCATAGGACCATACAGTGAAGCAGTGGCCTATGGGCGTCCAGAAGCCGCCCAAGGCATGTTCCTGGATTTCAAACGAGTATACGAGGCACTCAGGGAGAGGATGCCGATCGCAATAGCACAGATCGGTACGGCCATGAGGAACGAGATCTCACCTCGACAAGGACCGATTCGGCTCAGAGAATTCACAATCATGGAGTTCGAATTCTTCTACGATCCAGAAGAACCTGCGTGCCCGTACCTAGACCAAGTGGCGAATCTGGAGATGCGAATCCTGCCGCTTGAGCTTCGGAACAAAGGAATCGAGGAGCCAATCACTTCGACGGTGCGACAAGCCCTAGACAAGAAGTATGTACTGTCTCAGTGGTCTGCCTACTTCATGGCCTTGTCCCAACAGTTCATGCTGGAACTTGGAATCCCGGCGGCAAAACAGTACTTCCACGAAAAACTGCCGAGTGAACGAGCCCACTACTCTTCACAGACATTCGACCATGAAGTCTGGCTGGATCGGTGGGGCTGGGTTGAGATGGCTGGGCATGCCAACCGATCGACTCACGACCTATCATGTCACACTAAGGAATCAGGCGTCGACCTCAGCGTGTTCAAGAAATATGACAGCCCCGCGATCCGAAAAGAAAGGGTTGTTCGCCCGGTCGATTCGGCAGTCGGGCGTGCGTTCAAATCGGATACCGCGGCAGTGAGGAAACTCATCGAGAACGCAAAGATCGCCGAGGTAGAGCAGTCCTTCAAAGAGAAAGGATTCTATCAGGCAGACCGATTCAGAATACTTCCAGAACACGTGAGGTTCGACTTGGTCGAGACAAAGGAGTCGGGGAGAAGATTCGTTCCAGAGGTAGTAGAGCCTAGTTTCGGCGCTGAGCGGCTGATGTACGCCGCCCTTGAATACTCTTACACGCAAGTCAAGGACAGAGTGGTTCTCAACATACCGGTTGATCTCGCCCCTGTACAAGTGTCAGTGCTCCCTTTGATGGCAAAAGACAGGCTTGACGAGAAGGCTCGGTCAATATGTGAGACTCTAAGGCACGCGGGATTCGATGTCGAATATGATGAGAGCGGAACGATCGGGAGAAGGTATGCCCGAGCAGACGAGATTGGTGTCCCAATTGCCGTGACGATCGACTATGACACACTGAAAGACGACACGGTCACTTTACGTGACCGCACAACATGGAAGCAAGTGAGGACTCCCGTTACATCTCTCCCTGACAGGCTTGGCATGTTCCTTGGGAAACGTTGCTTGTTCTCGGAGCTGGGTACGCCGATTGCAGACCCAGACGAGCGCCGACCAGACGCATGAGACCAATCCGCCGTAGTGCTCTTCTCGCATCTGTGTCTCAGGCCAAGAGAGAGTTTTAATTCGACTCTTGAGACCTAGCCAGTGATTGACGAGGTTGGCAAACCGAGGGGTGGACGTCGATGACATTCCCGATTGAGACTGGAGCTACAATCAAGCGAAGGATACTTGATGTGTGCCAAAGCCAAGCACGCGCGATCGTCGACATTGTGCGCGAGTTGGCTCTGATGGTGGACAGCATTGCCGAGAAGAAGAGCAAGGCCGCGAAGACACATTATGAGGGAATGCTGAAACTTTCCGCCGACAACGACAAACTGAAAGCCACGCTATTGGGAGAGGTCGCTTCTGTAGGATCGCTTCTGATCAGCAGAGACGACTTTCTACGCTTGATGTTTCGAATGAGCGCAATCGCAGACTATGCAGAGGCGCTTGGCTTCAGACTCATGGGCGCAGCCGACAGGAACTGGAAGCTCGACAAGAAGTACGTTCAAAGACTGTCTGACATCCTCTCGCTGGTATTGAGCGAGGTTACAAGGATGAGGGAGACGCTTCACTCATTGAGCTTCGACCCAGACAAAGCCGTTGAGCTCTCGCGTTCAGTTGAGGAGCTTGAGCGCAAGATCGACACTAACTCGAGGAACCTTGATTTCGAGATACTGTCCGCTAAGCTCCCCCTGCAAGAGGTCCTGCTTCTAAGAGACATGGTAGAGCGGGCCGAGAGAATCGCTGACATCGGGGTTGAGGTCGTTGACCTTATCAGAGTGCTGGCACTCACTGCTTAGAAGGTCCAACTTTGGGTCGCAAGATCGTCGCCGAGCTAATAGGGACAAGACTGATCGTGTGGACACCGGGCGACAGCCTCGCCATCTACAGGCAGGGCTTCTTCGGAAAACCGGTTGGTATCCCGAAGCCGAAACCCGATCAGGACTTCACTGCACCACTGGTACTAGACATGATGGAGGGCCTATTCCTCCAGGAGAAGGGGAGAATCGAGGTCATCGACTCGAAGACCAGAAAACCTGTACCACGATCTTGCCTCATAAAGCTGGCAGCCACTACCTACAAGGACTTCGAGCTTGGATACTCGGTCTACAGGGACCTACGCGAGCAGGGATTCATCGTGACTCCGGGGATCCGATTCGGATCGGACTTTGCGGTCTACGAGCATGGCCCCGGCATTGACCACGCGCCCTTCATAGTCACGGGAAGGACCGAGGACGATACTATGGGCCCGTTTGAGATCGTGCTTGCCGGTCGTCTTGCGACGACCGTAAGAAAACAGTTCACGATAGCTGTGCCCAAGAAGAAGGGAAAGATGGACTATCTGGCCTTTCGCTGGTTCAAGGCCTGAGCCCTTCTGGCACCACGGATGCGGCTTTCTTGGCAAGCATGCCTTTCGGTCGCCAGCGGACGACTCGTAGATGAGGTAGTTCCGCCAGATTTCTCCCCAGACTGGTCAGGATCCAACAGCTGGCACTGCAAAAGATCATGTTTTCCTGATTATGGCAAGCGCTTGCGTGAGGCGAGATCATCATGTTCAAGTCAAGCGAGCACGAGCCACAGGTCTCGGGCATGGGAAAGGTGCCATTTCGTGGGCAAGCGATACTCGTCAAGTCTTAAATGACTTCTACGTGAATCTGAAGCCGTGTAATCTCAGGTATCCGGACAGCGGAACGCTTGGAGCTTGCGGCTAGATGCGGTTGACGAACATAGTGGCAGCACTTGTGATAGCGCTAGCCACCACCTCGGTCTTGCTGCCTGCCGCTTTTTCGCTTCCACCACTTGAGAATAACGTCACGTTTCCCGCCGGCACCTTCGTTGTCCCTATGGATGGGAAGCAAACCGAGAGGATCTTGGTCTTCGGTTTTGTTCATGCTCTCTTGCGTTCTCCGAATCCGATCCACCTCTTCAGAGTGATAGAGCCGCCAAACGTGACCCTCGCGACGAACATGACTGCATCACCAAGCCTTTTCACAGGTGGTCCTTTCTTGATCATGCCAGGCGATGCCTCAAAGGTACTCGCCGTGAAGAATAGGCCCGAGTTCAAACATGTCACTGTCGGCACGCTCGACAGTCAGCATGTGCTGAACAACATCTTCAGAGTGCAAGAACCGACCAAGATACTCGTTGTCAAGGGATTATGGGGACGAACCGACATCACACTCGATTCGATGAAGATTCCATACAACATCACAACCACGAAGAACCTCGCCGCAAACCCCAGCATGATGTCTGCATACTCACTGATCGTTATTGATTGCTATGGATGGAACGGCAACGTGCCTTCCGAAGTTGCCAGCACCCTCAGGACTCATATCGACTCCGGCAACGAAGTGATTTTCACAGATATCGCATTGAAGGACTTGGATTCGACCTTTCCGGGATATGTGAACCTGTGGGGACCACAGCCGAAGGACAGGGTTGCGAACGCTTACGGTTACAGCCCGGCCAGGAAGTACGATCCGACGAAATACGGACCGACAGCCGATCGGTTTGTGCCAGAGTATCCCAGCCAATACTACATCCCTCCGCCGCATCCCAACGACCTGAAGGTCTTCACAGAAAGCGCGGGATACGTGGTCTCATCGATTCCTTCCGGCAAAGTCAATGACGTTCGAATTCTTGCCGACTCAAAGAGCTATGGATCAGCGGGCAACCAGTACGCTATCCTCGCGTTCTACTTTCAGTACGGCCAAGGCATCGTCGAAGGCCTGGCGCTTCATCCGCAGCAGCAGGTTAAATCTGTGGTTGGTGACAATGGCTACTACGCCGTCTACCAATTCTATGGCAACAAATTCGTGCACGGGCCGCCTCCAAAGGGGTACACGCTAGAGGCCACGCCGACATCTGCCTCGACCCCTCAGGGGACCTCGGTCAGCTACACGGTCACTGTCAAATCGTTTGGTGCCTTCAATTCACCCGTTACTCTTAGTGTGACTGGCGTCCCGCCTGGAGCGACTTACTCCTTCACTCCTCCAGCTCCTCAACCGCCAGCGGGAGGGACCGCCACATCCACATTTACGGTAAACGTGGCTCTGACCACGCCCGTCGGCAGCTATCCGCTGAACATAACAGGAACCGACCCGTCGAGCCCGCCGATTGTGAAGTTTGTACTTGTTACTCTGAACGTGACGATTGCGCTGGCCGATTTCACAGTCTCTGTTGCACCAAGCTCCCTCACAATCAACCAAACCGAGTCCAAGACGGCAATCGTGACAGTGTCCTCGATCGGCTTGTTCAACCAGAACGTCACACTCAACGTCACGGGATTACCCGCCGACGTGACTGTGACTTTCACTCCGCCAGCACCAAAGCCACCTGCCGGCGGCAGCGCGAATTCAATAATGAGAATCAACGTAGGCGCTAATGCTGCCAATAACACATACCCGCTTACCATAGTTGGCACGAATGGCACGCTAACAAGAACTGCTCCATTCACACTCACCATAGTCAAGAAACCCGTCCCTGTGTTTCCTATTTGGACGCTGATGCTTATCCTGGCGCTCGCGATTCTTGGCATAGCTCTGAGTCTACTTGCATACGCTTTCTCGTCCCGGAGAGGTGCAGCACCCGCGAGAGGAGGGAGAATGTATGTTGTTCCAGCGACGGCCCAGCGTGTGCGTTGCCAGCATTGCGGAAGGCCAATCGTGCTTCAGGCAGTCTACTGTCCACACTGCGGGCAGAGACGAGGAGGTGCTGTCGCTGGCGCAATGATGATCGGCCCGAGTGCCGGGAGAGGATACATTGGCAGAAGAGCTACGTGGGGCTTTGTGCTGGCTCTTGCTTCTTCGCTTCTAATCCTCCTGAACTCCGCGGCTTTACTGCAGCCAAGCTTCTGGGGGCCCCCGACCAACTGGTCTCTGGTCTTCTGGTGGCTAGGTGGCTCATCCGGACTAGGTCAGCCTCTCGCAGTGCTGACAGGAATCATCGCGGGATTCATTGTTCTGACGGGCGGCTTGATGATGATATCGCGCCGCGGGGTGATGGGTGCCCTGATCGCGCTGCCTTTTGCAGCGCTGAGTTTCATCATCGGCGGCGGATTCGTGATAGGCGCAGTCCTCGGGATCGTCGCGGGACTGCTGGGAGCGCTCGGAAGATAGGTGTCTGGCGACGGTGCGACACGCCCCTCTAGACGTGTCAGAACGGAGATCTCGCGAGCGTGCAATATAAGGAAAAACACGTCCAATCAATGCAGGTCATGCCCGGAAATGACTTCGTTCTTGAGTTTCGTCTGCCAATCGTGGACCAGCAACTGCAGCCACGTTAACGTGTACGTGCAGGTCGACTATGCGTTTCTACATCCTTTTGATGCGGCTCCGATCGGGAATGATGATCCAAGCGCTAATTCATCGCGTGACATACTATTCTGGCAGGCGGAACACTATCAATGGAATCATTCGAGTACTATCGTGATGCGAGCGGATTCTGGAGAGTCAAGAACGTGAAGAGGCGCCGCCGCTCCACAATATAGCGGTCCACCAACCGGCTGATTGTAGGCAGAATCGCTTCAGGCATGTATCTCCACCGTGTCCCCATCCATGAGCACGTGATCAATTCCGACGCGCTCTCCCCCATAGCTGACGCTCTTTCCCCAGACTCGTGCGTACTTGAATTGGCGGAAGAGTGTGCTGTGTATTTGCCGGCTTAGCGCGCCGATTGTCGTGCCTTCCTTGACTATGAAAGGTTCGGGCGATGGGCTTGGTGCATTAGGTTCCTTTGTGTAGATCCTGACGATGCCCAAAGCTTCGAAGAGTCTTCGTCCAAGTGCCGGCAATCCATGTCTAGTCAAGCAGGAAACGACAAGAACGCTCAATCCAGAACCTACACGCTCGATGAGTTCTTGGGCGCTACTTGATGCGTTAGGCAGGTCTGCTTTGTTAGCTAGCAATATCGTGGGCTTGTAGCTGAGACCTGTTCCCAAGATCATTTCTTCCACGTCGTCGAGCGAAACGTCGCCTACCCTTCGGAGTATGGCACTCGAAATCCCATAACTCTTCAAGAGTAAGATGATCTGATCGCGAGTGCAGTCAACTAGGCGACCGGCAGTGAGAAGTTGCACAGCACCCGATCGAGTCTTCGTTATGCTGACCTTCGACTCGGACTTGGCGATGTTCACTTGCGAGCGGGCAAGCTCAGCCACAACATGATCGAGTTGCTGAACAGGATCAGCGCTAAGATCCACCACTATGATCAAGCCATCACAGTTGCGCACTGTGTCAGCCGATCCCTCCTGAAAGGCAAAGCTGCCGTCCTTTTCGGGAACAAGAGCTGGAAGCTCCACGAGCTGAAACTGCAAGTCTTCGAACTGCAGCATTCCAGGAACACTCTCTTTCGTGGCGTACGGGTATGTTGCCACCTGAGGCCTCGCAGCTGTGAGAGCTGCCAGCAAGCTGCTTCGTCCGACCTTGGTCAAGCCGACTATGGCGATTTGGGCCGCGCCTGCCTTCTGGATACTCATCTCCGCGACTCTGGCTACGGCTCGTCTCTGCTTGGTTTGCACCTCTGCCTTCAGCAGCGCGATCTTGCGCTTTGTCTGTGCTCTGAGACGTTCGTTGCCCTTGTGTTTCGGAACTGAAGACAGGAACTCTTGGAACGCTATTATCTTCTCCTTAGTCGTTCGTGCCTGCTGAGCCCTGTCCCACTTTGCTTTTGCTTCTGCCGTGAGGTTTGCTGGCAACGAGCATCTACCCTAGCAAGTTCAGGCTCGATTCGGAAAAACCTTGGTACGTGACCATGGCCAAGGAAATGCTAGGCTGAATCTTGAGTCTTGTCCGGCAACGCTTCTGCCCCCTGCAATTGTGATTATCTTTAAATATGTTCCAAGCACTTACGCGTCGTCACCAAATCAAGGAGCTTTAGAATCCCCAAATGGCGGAAGTCTGCTCGACGTGCGGCCTCCCAAAGGATCTTTGCGTCTGCGGCACCATCAGCATGGAACAACAGCTCGTGAAGGTCCGCCTTGAAACACGGAAGTGGGGCAAGCCCAGCACTGTTATTGAGGGTATTGATGCAAAGAGCGTAGATCTTGCTGGCCTAGCCGGGAAGCTGAAGACCTACTGTGCATGCGGCGGAACTGCGAAAGACAATATGATACTGCTTCAAGGTGACCACCGCGATAAGGTTCGGAAGGTCTTGGTACAGCAGGGTTTTCCCGAAGCAAGCATCGAAATACACTGAATAGGGATCGAGAGGGAGGCTGTTGCGCTGAATCGCTTCATCGAGGTAGTGAGGGCGCTGAGACGTCGTGGCGAATCCTCAATAGCATGCCCGCGATGCAGAAGCCTCGACATATCTCAGTCGACCGGGATGGATGGCTGGATGCTGCCTCCCCTGTACTTGTGCAGCAAGTGCGGCTATGCTGGGAGACTTGTCCTGGAAATCGATGGCCGAAACCTTACCCATGGCCGGAACACCCAGGACGAGACCGCAGAACACTAGTGTTCCGCTGACGGAACATTAATATCGCCCCGCGACGCTGGTGTGCACCGACCCGTGCACACTCGACAGACGGCGTGGGGATCCCGAGATGCTTGATTCATACACACACCAAGCCCGATCAGCTTCATTTCCAATCGGGACTGTCGCACTGGTTTTCGTCGTTGTGGCCTTCGGACTGGTGGTGAGCCCAGTTCATGCCGAGACTAGCGCAATTGAGCGATCTGAGTCAATAGTCCTGCATACGGATGATTGGGTGCTCGTATCGAGCAGTGCTAGATCGCTCCAGCTTGTTGAGATCCAAGGGAACCTGTCTGCCGCGAAGTTCTCATCTCCTCAGCAGTATCCCTCGAACAGTTTCAACTTGACATCCAGCGCTCAAGGCCACTATTTGGTGAGGCTGACTTTCAGTTCGACATCAGACTACAAGACAAGAGTCTCCGTCAACGGGAGCAATGGGTCGAGAGCGGAGAAAGCTGCATACTACGTCTCATCTGGTCAATTCCTTCTGACGATCGATTTGGACTTCAGCGAACCTGAGCCCATCACGACCGCTGCCAGCCCAACAGTCTGGGAAAGCTTCGTGGACTGGACGGCACGATTTGGAGATGCCTTTCCTCTTTGGGTGAAACTTCTCTACATGTTCATGGGGCTGCAGTATGCCGCTGTAGGATACGGGTGGATCAGATTCGAGGGCTGGACCAGAGAGAGCAACTCGATGCCTTCGAGATTCGACAAGGGAAACCTGGTCTATCTTTGGAGCGAGGTATTCTGGAAATTCCTCCTCACCGCGTTCTTGATAATCGCAGCTGCCATGGGAGGTCAATTCATTCTAGTTTCCCTGTTGCGGTTCATGTTCCTTGCCCAAGTGAACATGCTGAGCCTATGGGATGTGTTCGTTCTGGGTTTCGCTGCCGGAATGGCGGGAATCGCCTATGCCTTCAGACTGTGCCTCGAGAAGTCGTTTGACCTGAAACCACTGTTCCAGGACTGAAGAACATGAGATCACCATACCCGACTGGACAGGCAGAGGACAAAGCGATACACTACCTCTTCGGAACGCGAATCCCGTGGTGGGTCAGACACAAGTGGCTACGGACGATCTTCTATCTCCCCCTCATTGTAGTCGACAGGAACTACGCCAAATGGAAGAAAGCAAAGATCTCGCCGAGGAGATTCCGTCGCCTGAGGGAACGCCTCGATCGACAGTATCCGCCGCAGATATACTCGCCCGAGAACTTGATCGGTCGAGAGAAGGAGTTTAACCTCCTTCTAGACGCGTTCAGGTTGCACGTCCTCAGGCACCCGGTTCTTGAGAGACTGTTCACAAAAGAAGAGCTACCCAAAGCATTCTGTCTTACTGGGCAGAGCGGTTCTGGGAAGACATTCCTCACAATGGTGTCCATGAAACAGATGCTTCTTGAAGGTCACTCAAGCGGAGTTCTCGTCTCGCCGGTCATCGTTCGAGGCTCCGATGTCTATTCGGAGTTCTACGGACGAAGCACCAAGCAACTCGGCAAGATACTGGACCAGGCCGCCTCCACACCTTCCGTTGTCTACATTGACGAGTTCCAGAGCTTCAGCAAAAAGGTGAGAGGCGAGACTGGGACCGAGATGGAAGACACGCGGGTCCAGGACGAGCTGAATCGATGGCTCGACAAGGTTACGTCTGGACGTTCTAGGACACTCGTGGTTGTTGCGACGAACACATACGAACAGACCCGAGAAGACATCAGAAGACGGATGACGCGCATCGATCTGGACTCCGGGATAACTCGTGACATGCTCCTGGCACTGATAGATGATTCTTTGAAGCAAGAGAACTGGAGAGGCGTGTCCCCCCTTGAAATCATGGAGGTACTTGAACATGAAGCAACAGTCCGGCGCAGAGGTTCCATAACGCCCAATGATATCAGAAGCGTGTTCAAGGAAGTCAAGAAGGCGAGAGAGGCCCCGGTTCTGGAGACTCTGCGACGGAATCTCTCGTTCTCCATCCCGCAACTTCCCGCTAAGCACAAGGTGAAGATCGACGAATTCATCGCCGCATCTAAGAACATGAAGCTCTACTCGGAACAGGAGAAATCCCGCGAGATCATGGACGCAGTATATCTCATCCGTCCGAAGGAAAGCCGCGACGAGATTGGAGGACTCCACGAAATCAAGGACCGAGTTCTCAACCAGATCTCCTCGGCTTTCAATCCGAAGATGGCGGAGCTTGGCTATGACTCAAACTGCAGATTCCTTCTGCTCGGCCCTCCCGGAACGGGGAAGACGCTCCTCGCAATCGTTGCTGCTTCAGAAAACAATGTTGCGTTCATCAAGGTCAGAGGGGGCGAGTTGATGAGTGGAGCATCATATCATGGCGAACCGGAGCGAAGGATCAAGGAACTCTTCGGTTTGGCCAGACAGCGGAGTCCGTGCATTCTCTTTCTCGACGAGGCAGACGCCATCTTCTGGGGCGGAGATTCCGCGAGCAACAAGCTGCTCGCTCAGATCAAGTCTGAGCTAAGCGAACTGACGCCGAAAGACCGGATTGTCGTAATCGCAACGTCGAACAAGGAAGAGCTGATGGACAAGTCAACAAGAGACAGATTCGAGCCACATATCTACACTATACCTCCTCCTCAAGACGACAATGAATGGACCGAGGTTGTCGAGATTCATCTCCGCAGGATCAGGCCGTTTCTGGAGAGTGATGTCGAAGCTGGGCGGATCACCCGCATGTTCAGACGCGAGCGTATTCTGAGCCCGCGAGGCGTTGCTGAGACAATCACTGAAGCGCATCGGTTGTGGGCATCAGAGATCAGCGCAGCGAACGAGCTCAGATCCGCCAGTGGCGAAACCGCAAGAGCCGTTGCTGTGAAGAGATACAAGACAGACCTCAAGAGAATCGCAGAGATGCTGCCAGAGGCTAGGGAAGACCCGGCGTTTCTCAGCCAAGTCCAGCCTGACTGCTACAAGCTCACTCTGAAGCATTTCGAGTGGGCCCTGGGTTCACTTGAGACTTCGGAGGACAAGCATGCTCGAGAGCTGACCGAGTCGCTGATTCTCGCAGAGGCATTGCCCGGAGTCGCTTACGGCCTGTACACGAACCCGCACGGCATTGGCGGAATACTGGCTGTGCAGTGCAGTGTGAGGCCCATGATAGAAGGAGAACACCAAGTATCAGTAACCGGGCACGCAACTACAGCCGTCCTAGGACAGTTGGCTGTTCGAGACGACTCAGTCACTCAGAGTGCGAGGAACGCGGTCGAGGTTGTCAGAGGTTGGCTCTGGAGCGCAGGCGGAGTAGCGTTGGATCAATTGCACATCCACTTCCAGATGAGAAGTCTTCTGGAAGGCGCGCCTGGACAAGGAGTCTCGGGTCCCAGTGCCGGATTGACAATGTTTGTTGCGCTGGTCTCCGAACTTGCGTGTGTCCACTGCCCGCCATCAAGAGTCATGACCGGCACAATCGGCATCAAGCGCGACGTAGGACCAGTGGGCGGGCTGGGAGGATTTGGATCTGAGACCGGCAAACTCGTTGGCATACTGAAAACCAAGCGAGTACGGATCACAGACCTTCTTGTGCCAAGGATCAACTACGAGAAGGCCCACGACGAGATGAAAGTGCTGCTCGAAGAAGATATCCAGATTCATCCGGTCTCATCGGCCAGTGAGATTTGGGAACCAGTGTTCGGAATGACGGAGAGAGATATTCTGGAGAGAATACGTGCTCGGACGAAGGGACGGGAGTCTGCCGGAAAAGAAAGGAAAGAAAAAGGGGAGATAACGGACTGCCTGCTCACACGTTGAGCTTGAGGGATTCTTTGAGGCCCTTGTATCGGTTGCGGACGGTGACCTCAGTCACGTTTGCGACTTCAGCGATTTCTTTCTGTGTCTTCTTCTCTTGCTGCAGAACGCATGCGACGTAGAGGGCGGCAGCTGCAAGGCCCATTGGATCCTTGCCTGCTACGATGCCAATCCTTCGTGCTTCGTTGATTATGTCCATTGCTCGTCGCTGAGTCGGCATGCTGATATCGACTTTGGTCGCTATCTTTGAGACGCATTTCACTGGGTCCTCCACGGGCATCCTGAGATCAAGTTCTCTGACGAGCAGTCGATAGCAGCGAGCAACGTCCTTCTTGCGTATGCGCGTTGCTGCTGCGAGGTCTTTGAGTGTTCTCGGTGTTTCTGACAGTCTACACGCGGCGTAGAGAGATGCTGCCGCGATTGCGGCGATGGATCTTCCACGCACAAGACCACTCTCGAGCGCTTTCCGGTAGATCACTGCTGCGCGTTCCTTGATCGGATTCGGGATGTGTAGCTTGTCGGTCAGTCTGTCAAGGTCGGCCATTGCCTGAGCGAGGTTCCGATCCGCAGATGAATGAACTCGGGTTCTAATCTGCCACTTCCGAAGCCTAAGCATCTCAAGGCGCGTTGCCAGTGGCAGCTGGCGCCCGTACGCGTCTCTATTCACTCTATCTATCACGGTCGAGAGGCCCTTGTCGTGGATTGAGAAGGAAGTCGGCAGGCCAACACGGCCACGCTCATCTCTCTCTTCCTTCGTAAACGCACGCCACTCGGGCCCACGATTGATCGCATGTTCACTCAGAACTAGGCCGCAATTGTGACAGATGACCTCGCCCAGGTCGAAGTCCTCGACAAGGTCACTGCTCCCACATTCGGGGCAGTTCGTTATCTTTCCAATCTTCTTCGTCGTTGCGGCCATTCTTCTTCACCCTTACCACTAAGGGATACCTTACGTGCCATCTGTTGCCAAGACGCACCTTCACAACGCAGTCCGGAACGGAAGGCTTCATTTGGTCGGAAGGCATAATAACCTCAGATAAGTTATATTTAAAACCTCCCCAAAAGGAGCATATATGCCGTCTATTGAGACCGAGCAAGACTCTGGTTTAGGGCCAGACGAGGATTTGAGGGCGGCAAGAGTCTGGAATCCGGTCCAGTGTGGCGCAGAGGCCCAGAAATCGCCGCCACGGAGCGATCGGTGCGCATGACGAGCTGAAATGGGCAGTTTCGGTCACCTGCAAGCGAAGAAAGGCCGGACGAGGCACCTGTCTGGCGGAGTGAAGCGTTTTCGGCACCTTTTTCAGCAGATGTCGAGGTGAGAACACGGCTGACTGAGCATGTCTCGGGACGAACAAGTCATTACCGCGATCGAGAAAGTGGAGTCGAGCGTGGTCAACATCAACACAATCCGGCTGGAGCGAGATGCATTCTTGCATGTGCACCCGGCTAGAGGGCTGGGCTCCGGATTCATCATCGACAAGCTCGGACACATACTCACAAATCATCACATCACCGCTGGATCGCGCGAGATTGAGGTCGCACTGACCGACGGAAGAGCTTTTGAGGGAAGGCTCGTCGGGTCGGACCCCGCTAATGATCTTGCGGTAGTGAAGATAGACGCAGCTGACTTACCCGCGGCTGAACTGGGGGATTCAAATGAGCTAAAGGTGGGTCAGACTGTCATCGCAATTGGCAACCCCTTCGGACTGGTCGGCGGCCCATCAGTGACCGTCGGCGTTGTGAGTGCATTGAATCGTCACATACTCGCGGAGAGGGTCTACGAGAGACTGATCCAGACAGACGCCTCGATCAACCCTGGGAACAGTGGGGGCCCACTTCTCGACCTCACCGGTAAGGTCGTGGGAATCAACACAGCCAACATTCCGGGAGCCCAGAGTATCGGATTCGCGATACCGGTCAACACGGCCAAGACAGTGCTGGAGGACATCGTCAAACATGGTAGAGTCACCAGACCCTGGCTGGGGGTCATCGGTATTGATGTCTCTCGCGAGCTCTCTCGAAGATTCGGCTTGACAGTTGATGCCGGAGTCATGGTGATGAGGGTGATTCCGGAAAGCCCAGCCGAGCGCGCAGACTTGCAGTCCGGCGATGTGGTAGTCGCGATTGCAGACACGCGTGTGGCTTCAATGGAGGATCTGCAACGGGAGATAAGGACCAGGACGGCTGGTGACACTGTGTCGCTCGTTGTCGTCAGAGGGTCCGATGAGGGGAGAGTTCGTGTCACGCTCTAAGCTTTCGTCTCTGGACTATGTGCCTTCCTGGTAGTCATGCAAGTATCGATCCTGCTCACGCGTCAGCATGTCGATACTCATTCCCATAGTCTCGAGTTTTGTAGTGGCGATCTGCTTCTCGTATTCCTCGGGAACCTTGTAGACCCCCGGTTGCAGATCTCTGCCCTTCTCGGACAAGAACGTCAGCGACAGCAATTGTGTTGCGAAACTCATGTCCATGACTTCGGAAGGATGGCCTTCTGCGGCGCTGAGATTCACCAACCTGCCCTCTGCAAGTAGGTACAGTCTCCGCCCGTCTCGAAGGGTATATTCTGTGTTGTTGGGTCGGATCTCTCGTTTCTCCTTCGCAAGACCTTCCAGATCCCTCACAGACACCTCCACATTGAAGTGTCCCGTGTTGCAGATTATAGTGCCATCTTTCATTCGTTTCAAGTGCTTTTCCGTTATGATGTCCCTACAGCCGGTAGCAGTGATGAAGAGATCAGCAATCGGTGCGGCGTCGATCATCGGCATGACTCGAAATCCATCCATGGCTGCTCGGAGTGCGTTGACAGGGTCGACCTCACAGATGACAACATTGGCGCCCATTCCTCTGGCTCTATCTGCAACCCCACGACCGCAATGTCCGTAACCCGCAATCGCAAAGGTCTTGCCAGCCATCAGAATGTTCGTGGCCCTCAGGATTCCGTCCAGGGAAGACTGTCCGGTTCCGTATACGTTGTCGAAGTCAGACTTCACAACGGCATCGTTCACTGCGACCACCGGATACCTGAGCTTACCCTGCTCTGACATTGCTCGGATCCGATGCACTCCGGTAGTGGTCTCTTCAGTCCCTCCCACAACCGTATTCAATTGGTCCCTACGTTCTTGATGAAGCGTGAAAACCAGATCGGCACCATCGTCAAGCGTGAGCTGAGGCCTCGAATCAAGGACTTGGGCGATACACCAGTAGTATTCCGAAGTTGAGAGCCCTCGCCAAGCGTACACGGATACACCTTCCTCCGCCAGGGCTGCTGCAACAT
>Ga0208828_1000323_pt1 | contig 22029 bp, 18 predicted proteins | sample Kivu_160m_FD_185487 | JGI IMG/M metagenome (GOLD analysis project Ga0208828, IMG submission 185487) | Freshwater microbial communities from Lake Kivu, Western Province, Rwanda to study Microbial Dark Matter (Phase II) - Kivu_160m (SPAdes)... | ecosystem: Environmental > Aquatic > Freshwater >... | reverse complement strand
CAGCGTCCGCTCCACGAAAACTCCATGGACATGACCTATGGATGGGAACTTCATCATATTATGAATCAGGTGGCCCAAGGCAAAGTGGATGTAACTGCCATAAACGCCTACTTTGACCGGGCGGCGGCCGACTACAACACCAATGATATACGCATGTATTTCACCTCCAACCACGATGAAAATTCGTGGAACGGGACCGAATGGGAAAGAATGGGCCCGGCTACGGAAGCCATGACCGTCTTTACCTACGCGATCCCGGGTATTCCCCTGATTTACAGCGGACAGGAAGCCGGCTCATCAAAACGCCTGAAATTCTTTGAACGGGACCCGATCGAATGGAAGGATCATTACTTCTTCGGATTATATCAGGAATTGAACCGGTTGAAAAAAGAGAATCCGGCTTTATGGAATCCCGGTTTCGGAGGTGATTTCAATCGCTTGTCAACCGGCCGGGAAAAACAGGTTTTTGCCACCCTCCGCATCAAAGGCTCGAACCAGGTCCTGATACTGATCAACTTCAGCAACGTTGCACAAATCCTGAAACTGGACCCGGCTCAGGTCACCGGTAAATTCACCGACTGGCTGAACGGGGAAAAAATGAAACCAGCCACGTCCGAAATCACCCTGGAACCCTGGAATTACAGGATCTTTACCAAAAAGTAACTGATGATCACCAAAAAAAACCTCCTTTACGGATTGTTGACGGGACCCTTTTGCCTGATGAGTGGATCGGCCATTACACAAGAGGTTGACAAAATGCCGGATACCCGCGTGTACTATTCTGTTTTTGTCCAGTCATTTTATGACAGCAACGGAGACGGGATCGGCGACCTGCCGGGGCTCACCTCCAGGTTGGATTACCTCAGTGATTTGGGTATCAAAGGATTATGGCTTCTTCCGGTTCATCCGTCGCCTTCTTATCATAAATATGATGTCTCCGATTACTATGCCATCCATCCTGATTACGGGACTCTCGGGGATTACCGTTCATTCGTAAAAGAAGCCCATAACAGGGGCATGATTGTCCTGCTTGACCTGGTGATCAATCATACGTCGAACCGGATTGACTGGTTCCGGAATGCTTCCGAAAGTCCACGGAGCCCATACCGCGATTATTATATCTGGTCAGATAAGCAAGCTGATTTTGATGCGGAACCTTTTCACTGGCATCCGGTCAGGGATTCCAATGGCAAACAGACAAATGGCCCGAGATATTATGGCTTTTTCTGGTGGGAAATGCCGGACCTGAATTTCGACAACCGGAAAGTCAGGGAAGAAATTCTGAAAATAGCCTCTTTCTGGCTGCAGGATGTTGGGGTTGACGGTTTCCGCATGGATGCGGCCCAATACATCTATCCTGAAGACCAAAAAGACAAGACCCTGGCCTGGTGGACGGAATTCGGGAAAGAAGTCCGTAAAATGAAAGAGGATGCCATCATTATCGGTGAAGTCTGGGGATCTTCTTCTGACATTGCCCCCTATCTGAGCGACCGGATGACGGCCTGCTTTAATCTCCAGCTGGCTGACACTATCAGGATCAGCTTGCAGGAAGAGAAGGATCATGGCATACTTCAAACCTGGAGGAAGATCCATGAAAACTACGAAGAGAACAATCCGGGTTATCAGGATGCCATTCTCCTGTCGAACCACGATATGAACCGTATCATGACGGAACTCGGCAGGAACAATGATAAAGCCAAGCTGGCCGCTTCCTTGTTATTGACCCTCCCGGGCAATCCTTTTATTTATTACGGTGAGGAGATCGGCATGCTGGGTGAAAAGCCCGATGAATACATCCGCGAGCCTTTCCTCTGGAATATAGCCGGTGAGGACCAAGGCCAGACCCGCTGGGAAATTCCCTATGCCAGCACCCCGGAGATCGTCAAGCCGCTGGCCTTCCAGACTGATGATCCGAAATCCATCTATAATCATTACAAAACACTGATCCGGATCAGGAACAATTCTCCGGCCTTATCAAACGGTATGTTGAAGCCTCTTGTCCTGGACAACAAGAAAGTAATCGGTTTCATCCGTGTATACCAGGCCGAGGTCATCATGGTTTTACTCAACCTTACCGGGCAGATGCAGCAAATCACCGCTCCTCATGGCATCAGTGGTTATAACTTATTGTTCGGATCCCATCCGGTCTTCAAATCGGGAGGAAATATCGTCTATCTACAACCCTGGTCAACTTTCATTCTGAAGCAGAAAACTCCTTAAAACAATAAAACGCAGTATGAGCGGATTCTTTGGTTCTACATCGAGGTGTGATGTCGTGGACCAGGTCTTTTTTGGAACGGATTATAACTCCCATCTGGGAACCAAGCGGGGCGGATTGGCTTTTTTTGATCCGGACAAAGGATTTCAGCGGTCGATCCATAGCCTTGAAAACGCCTATTTCAGGAATAAGTTTGAACCGGAGATAATTCATTTCAAAGGCAGCAGCGGGATAGGGATCATCAGCGATACCGACAGCCAGCCGATATTGCTGAACTCCCATCTCGGTAAATTTGCCATCGTTACGGTTTCTCGAATCAACAATATTGACGCACTGACATCCTTATTCCTTTCCAAAGGCGAACAGTTTGTTGAGACTTCGCAGGGTTTTACTAATCATACAGAACTGATTGCCAAGCTTATATGTCAGGAATCGGATTTCGTTTCAGGTATCGAAAACGTCTTTCGTCACATACAGGGATCCTGTTCCCTACTGATCCTGACCGAATCGGGCCTCATTGCCGCCCGTGACAAGCTGGGGCGGACACCGGTGATCATCGGCAAGAATCATGATGGATTTAGTGCGGCATCGGAGAGTTGTGCTTTCCCCAACACGGGTTATGAAACCACCTACTACCTCGGGCCGGGTGAAATTGTCAGGCTGGTGGTTGATGGAATGGAGATACTACGGAAAGCCAGAGATGAAATGCAGGTCTGTTCTTTTCTGTGGGTTTATTATGGTTATCCGCCATCACATTATGAGGGCATCAATGTCGATGAGACCCGGTATCATTGCGGAGCGGCCCTGGCCCGCAGGGACACGGTGGAGGCCGATTTCGTCTGCGGCATCCCCGATTCCGGGGTGGGACATGCATTGGGCTACTGCAACGAGCGAAAGCTGCCTTATAAGAGAGCCTATACGAAATACACACCTACCTGGCCCAGGAGCTTCATGCCTCAGGATCAGGAAACCCGCGATCTGGTGGCCCGTATGAAACTGATTCCGAATGCCGGGTTGGTCAAGGACCGGAAGATCGTTTTCCTGGATGATTCGATCGTTAGGGGGACGCAATTGAAAGACACCACGCACGAGCTGCATGCCTGCGGTGCGGAAGCTGTTCACATGCGCATAGCCTGTCCGCCCCTGACCTTTCCCTGCATGTTCCTGAATTTCTCTCAATCGAGAAGTACCATGGAGCTGGCTACCAGAAAAGCCATCCGGCAGCTTGAGGGTGAAGAAAAGAATTTCGAAGATTACGCCAATCCGCTGACGGACCGTTACCATGCGATGGTAAGGCAGATTGCGAAAAACCTGGGACTGGATTCACTCATGTACCAGGATCTGCCCGATCTCGTCAAAGCTATCGGACTGCCGAAAGAGAAGCTTTGCACCCACTGCTGGGACGGCTCTAGCATGTTTTGATCCAATTGCAGGCGTTGATAAAGGCTTCCAGCCAGGGGGTCATCTCATCCGTTTTTCTCTCATCAGGATAATAGGGCCATTGCCAGGGCAGAAAAGCCCTTTCCAGGTGTGGCATAAGAACCAGATGCCGGCCGTCATCCGAGCAGAGTCCAGCCACCGCTTCCGGTGAACCGTTCGGATTTCCCGGGTACTCTGAATAACTGAACCTGACCGGAACGTTATAGCTGCTCACCGGATCCGGCAGGACAAACTGGCCTTCGGCATGGGCAACCCATATTCCCAACCGGCTTCCTGCAAGTGAATGAAGCATCACCGACTGGTTTGGCAGGATATCCACGTTCAGGAAAGCTGACTCAAACTTACCCGACCGGTTCGGGTGCATTTTCGGATGGTTCCTGCGCCCGGGATACACCAGGTCCAATTCCGTCATTACCTGGCATCCGTTACAAACTCCGAGGCTAAGGGTATCAGGTCTTGCATAAAATGCTTCCAGCGCTTTTTTCGCCTTCTGGTTAAACAGGAAAGCACCCGCCCAACCCTTGGCGGAACCCAAAACATCAGAATTGGAAAATCCGCCGACAAAAACGATCATATTGACATCCTCAAGGTTTTCCCTGCCCGTGATCAGGTCAGTCATATGAATGTCCTTGACATCCATGCCTGCTAAAAACATGGCGTAAGCCATCTCCCGGTCACCATTGACCCCCTTTTCACGGATAATCGCCGAACGGATCCCGGTGGATTTTACACGTCCTGAGTCGATCCCGGCATCCGTCATGCGGCCGCTGAAGCCCGCGGGGAACCGGTATTGAAGGGGTTGGAGCTTATAATTCCTGTACCTGTTGGCAGCATGGGTGGGTTCGGTCTGCCGGCGATCCAATAGATAAGAGGTCTTATACCACGTATCCCTGACGGTATCAATATCCAAATGATATTCAAATCGTTGGCCGTAAAGGTGTAATATCCGATCTGTCCGGGTTTGGCCGATCAGGTACCAGCGGATCCCTGAACGGTTAAGAAGGTTCTCAACTCGTCCGTCCCCATTGACCTGAAGAATCAGGGCAGGTTGTTCGGAAAAACAGGCCCTGACCGGATCGGACTCAGGAAGCATAGACAGGTCGATATCCGCGCCTCCCCGTGTATTTGCAAAGCACATCTCCAGCAAGCATGTTATCAAACCTCCTGCTGAAATATCGTGTCCGCTGATCACCAATTCTTTGCGTATTAATTCCTGGACCAGGTTGAATGCAGTGGAGAACCTGTCGGCCGGTGCAGCATCCGGGGCTTGATCCCCGAGTCCCCCGGTCACCTGCGCAAAACTGCTCCCTCCCAGATTGAACCGGCCATCCGAAAGATCCAGGTAGATCAGCCGGCTTTCCGTATCGGGCTTCATCACCTGAGGAACAACCCGTTTCACATCCGTGACTTCGGCAACAGTTGAGAGGATCACGGTTCCCGGGGAATAGACCACTGTCCCATCGCCGTATTTTTGTATCATGGACATGGAATCTTTCCCGGTCGGCACATTGATACCCAACTCACAGCAATAGCTGCTCAGGGCTTTTACGGCGCTGTATAACCGGGCGTTTTCCCCGGGATTCTTTGCAGGCCACATCCAATTGGCTGAAAGGGAGACGGAACGAATGCCATCCGGCAATGATGCCCAAACAAGGTTGGTCAGGGCTTCTGCAACCGCCAGCCTTGAACCGGCCTCGGCTGAAATGATTCCCGCAGCGGGAGCGTGTCCGATTGAGGTGGCTATACCTGAACGTCCCTGATAATCGATCGAGACCACTGCCAGGTCATTCAGGGGAAGCTGTATCGCCCCGGCAGTCTGCTGAACGCACCCTTTACCGGTGACCGACCGGTCAACCTTGTTGGTCAGCCAGTCTTTGCATGCCACCGCTTCGATTTGCAGGACCCGGTTGAGGTATTCCATAAACAGGGCGGGATCATATTCAAGAGGTTTGAACACTGCATTTACGGTTTCATCCGTCAGGACCGTCTTGGGGGGTTTACCGAAGAAATCAGCCAGATCCAGGTCAATGGGTTTCACATCTGACAGCTGATCGGCAAAAACCAGCTTATGATCACCGGTAATAGTGCCGACCGTGTACATCGGGGCTCTCTCGCGTGCAGCGATAGCGCTCAGCCTTGCCAGTGAATCCGGAGCCAGAATCAGGCCCATCCTCTCCTGGGATTCATTTCCAATGATCTCTCTTGCCGATAAGGTGGGGTCTCCCACCGGCAGTTTATCAAGATAGATGATCCCACCGGTCTGTTCAACCAGTTCCGAAAGGCAATTCAGGTGACCTCCCGCTCCATGGTCATGAATAGCCTTGATGGGATTCCTGCCTGATTCAGCCAATGCCCGGATGGCGTTGTAAACACGTTTCTGCATCTCCGGATTGCTTCGCTGCACTGCGTTCAATTCTATATGGTTGCCATATTCTCCTGTTGCCACGGATGAAACGGCACCCCCGCCCATGCCAATACGGTAGTTATCACCCCCTAAAACGACAATGACATCACCCGGTTCCGGAACCTCCTTCTCCCTGTCCTCAAGGTTGGCAAACCCGACACCGCCAGCAAGCATGACCACCTTGTCAAAACCGAATATCCTTTCGTTTTCCTGATGTTCAAAAGTAAGCAGGCTGCCGCAGAGCAACGGCTGGCCGAATTTATTGCCAAAATCGCTGGCCCCGTTGGATGCTTTGATCAGTATGTCCTCGGGAGTCTGGTATAGCCAGTCGCGGGCCGGCCAGGTCTCTTCCCAGGGATGATTTTCGCCGGAACGGGGATAAGAGGTCATGTAAACCGCAGTGCCGGCCAGGGGTATGCTCGCCTTTCCGCCGGCCATCCTGTCGCGGATCTCACCTCCGGAACCTGTGGCGGCGCCGTTGAACGGCTCGACTGTAGTGGGGAAATTATGAGTTTCGGCCTTGAGTGAGATGATGGATTCAATGTCCGTCAAAGTAAAATAATCGGCCTTATCCTGGGCCGGCGGAGCAAATTGCTTCATTTTCGGCCCGACAATGAAGGCCACATTGTCCTTATAGGCTGAAACAATCAGGTTCGGATGGGTTGCGGAAGTTTTTTTGATAAGTGCAAACAAAGAATCCTTTTGTTCCTTTCCGTCAATAATGAATTGGCCATTGAAAATCTTATGCCGGCAGTGCTCGGAATTCACCTGCGAAAATCCAAAAACCTCGGAATCGGTGAGTTTGCGGCCCAATTTGGCTGACACTTCGCCCAGGTAATCCACCTCCTCCTGGCTCAGCGCCAATCCTTCGGTTTCATTGTATGCGCCAAGATTATCGATCAGTCTGACAGGATCAGGCTGGCGACTGATAGTAAAAATATCCTGATCCAGTCCTTTGTAAACTGCCTGAAGCATCGGATCAAAGTGAGGATGATCGTTCTCAACCCTTTTAAAGGATTCAATCCTATGGATCCAGTCAATTCCCATGTTCAGGGTGATCTCAACCGCATTGGTCGACCAGGGGGTGACCATCTCCTTTCTCGGGCCGATAAAAAAACCTGTCAGGGTCTGTTGTTCGAGATGCCGAGCCCGTCCAAACAACCAGGACAGTTTCTCCAGGTCTGTATCCGGCAACGGTTGTTTGACGCCGACTGCAAATATCTCCGAGGTCGTTGCATAGAATAGAATCATGAGCATCCAGTTTGCCCCCGAAATTACAAAAAAGAACGGAAAGCCCTTTGTGAATAAGATCAGTCCTTTTCTCCGAATTTGAACCTGGAAATAATAAAAAAAATAATAAATTGATAAATTCATCAAAAAAATATATAATCTTTGTTTTTTACCTCCGTATACTGGCAATTAATTAATACTTAAAATACATGGCAACATCCATTTTCTTTACAGAATCAAAAGACTTCAAGCTAATCAAGGAGCGGATCCTATCGCAGGAGGATTATTACCTGGTGTATATTTATGCCGATACCTCCAATATCAAAATACCCAAGGAATTGATCAAGGAATTACCCGTATACGGCAATAACCTGATTTGGGTTGATACGGCTCACATGGATCCCAACGCTATTTCACATCATATGGTGCTGACGGTAGGGCAGTTAATGGATCCGGAAGAAGAAATTGATTTCTTCATCGTCTCAAAATCGGTTAAATATGAAAAAACCGTTCTTTTCTTGAGAAACCAAGGTATTCCGGCAGAATTAATCGCTGGAATTACGGAAAAGCCGGCTGCCAAAAAAACTAAGGGAGCCGGTCGCAGGGGAAGACCGAAAAAAGCGGACCAGGCCGGCAAACCGGCATCTGAAGGCAAGAAGCGCGGACGGCCGAAGAAAGTACAGCCTGTTGCTGAAACCGCCAAAGAGGAGGAGAAACCTAAGAAACGCGGTCGGAAAAAGAGCGCTGTCACTGAAGGGCAGGCACCTGAAGTTAAAGCATCCAAGAAAAGAGGCAGGCCGAAAAAAGCCGCTGCCGCGGTTACAGAACCTGTTCCTCAGGAATCAAAAAAAAGAGGCCGGCCGGCAAAAGAAAAAACAAAAAAGGCAGCCACAAAAAAAGCTAAAAAGATCAGGAAATCAGCCAAGCCAAAGAAAATTAAAAAACCGGCTGATAAAAAAGGCCCGAAACCCAGCAAACCCCGGAAGGAAAAACCCATCACCGAAGCTGATGTGACCGCCAAGCTGGCTGCTTTTCAGATCGAGGATGACGAGGTCAAACACCCGGCCGAAAAACTGTTTGCCGTGAACAAGGCCAGGCGGCCGAAACTAAAGGCAAAACTGATCCACCAGATCACTGCCGATACTACATGGGGAGTAGTTAATGAAATGGATGCTGAAAGGATCGTCAATCGCATGAAGGACCAGGGCATGCTGGACATTGACGAGAGCAGCCAGAAAATTCACTATAAGGATTGACAAACCAGCATAAATGAAAAAAAGGCCGTTAAAAAGACGGCCTTTTTTTTTGCACTCTTTCTAATCCCTGACGCAACGGAATCCAACCGTTGCATTTCTTTCGAATCCACGCGATACTCTCAGGAGCATCTGCCGGTAATGAAGCTCCCTGGGTCCTCCCTGCACGTACCACCAGCTTGACCCGGGATTAAAATAACTTCCTCCCTTCATGATCACGAAGTATACGGTTCCATTGTCATATTCATCATTCGTGAGTTGCCACACAGAACCCACGAGATCTTCAATACCATATGGATTTGCACCTTTCGGATGTTTACCAACCGGTTCCAGGATGCCGTTTCCTGTATTGCATCGTGTGCTGTCGATCCCTTTGATCCTGCTTACTGTCAGGGTGTTAGTAACCCACTCATTTTCCCGTCTGGCATTCTTTTCTTCGCCCCAAGGCCAGGACCTCAGATCAGGAGTCTGAGCCGCGTACTGCCATTCAAGCTCGGTAGGAAGCCGTTTCCCGGCCCATGTTGCATAGGCTCGGGCATCCTCAAGCGAAACGTACACGACCGGGCGGGTTTCATCCTTTCCCAGGGGTTTTCCATTTACCCAGTTTTTAAGGAAATTGACCGTATCAGCCGGTTTATAACCGGTTGAAAGGATAAAACGATAGTATTCCTTGTTGGTAACCGGATATTTGTCCATGTAGTAGGATTTCATTTTGACCGGTCCTGAGCAAGGATTGGCGGGATATCCGATAAATTCGTCACCGTTGGTGGTTTTAAATGTAAACACACCCTCAGGAATCACAACCATTTCCCTTGGTGCCTTCCCGGTTCCCGGGGTTGGGATGACGTTGCTGACCAGCCTGGCTTCACCGGGTTTGATGGTCACGATTCTTTCATCCAGGATTTCCTGACCATCAAAAAGCTGGATAACAAAGTCCCCCTCGTAGCGGCCAAAGTAATCGCCCAGTCTGATTGTCTGCTGTTCAACCGGGAATATGGCAGGATTTTTTTCATAATCCGGATCGCCTGCCCAAATTTTTACGGTTTCCCCTTTCGAGGCTGAAAAAGTGAGCCTGTCAATGCTCAGGTCCGCCTTAAGAATTTCGGGAAACCGGATCACAGCGCTGATCGCACCTTCATTATTGGTGCCCAGCCAGTCTTTATGAAAAGCTTCGGCCCGGATGGGAATACAGGATTTACCACCCGTGATGACCGGTTTGATTTCCCTATGCTCCCATACATCCACCCAATGATATCCATCCGGCGTTTCAGCCTCAAACAGCGGAGCATTAAAACCTTCCGGTATCACGCTGAAAACCGTATAAACCGTTTTTTCGCCCCGCGGCCAGGCGTTGACATATATCCGGTCCGTTAACGTCGGAAGGAGGGGGATGAAATCGTACTGGACAAAATTCGAAGTATTCTCCCGAAGCACCCTCAGGGTTTTGCCAAAGAAACGGTAATCCTTCTCAATCCAGTCCGGGCGTCCGGGTTTGAAGATGTTCAGTTCGGTTCCATAACCATTGAAAAAAGAGGTCGCATATTCTCTCCGGATAGGTTCAAAAGCCAGTTCGGCAACTCGAAAGATTGCAAAATCGGGCTTGATCAGCTTATTCAGGTTTAGCAAAGGAGGATAATAGAGGGCGTTATGTACCCTGCCGGAAACAATGCCCGGCATGTCCATGGGAACCGCCATGCCTTCGCTGTACATGATCACCCCTTTCCTGACGCTGTCTGCGGCATGTTGAAGCTCCAGCGACGAGCTGCCCCTTGTATCAAGGACCACTCCGTCCGCGCCAATCTTCCCGACCATTTCGGCCATCCCTGTATAATGGTTTTCAGAACGGGTATCCTCATCCCATGGATTATAGCAGATGAAAAATTTTGCTCCGTTCCTGCGGCACATTTCGGCGATCTCCGACATTTCCTTCAGACCCCCGGGCATGTCCCTGAACAGGTCCCACTGATTCCGCTGGTCCAGTCCGAGTGTCGGCCAGGTTGGCCAGACACCTATAAAGTCATCACCACCATACCATTTTTTACCTCTTTCCAGGAATGCCTCCAGGTTGTACTTCAGCTCCTTACTGTCATAATACTGATGATCCCATCCGTAGAACAGGTGTGATGCATAGGTATGCCGGACCCATTTCAGGTCTTCCCTTTCGTAGAGGGTGTTGTCAAAAGAATCCAGGTCGTACAGCATTCTTTCCTGAAACATCCTGCGGAGTCCTTCCTGCCAGGCTCCTGTGAAATAATCGGCATAAAGGGTGTAAGTCACGGAACTGCCCGGAACCAGCAAGTTTTCAAAACGCTTGATCTGGGCCTTGTCGGATGAGGTGCGTCGGGAAAGGGCACAAATGTTCTCAGACGGAAGCCTGATTTCGGAATACCCCAGGTTCCATGCATTGTCGGGGACAATGACATTCACAGGCTCGTATCCCGGCCTGAACAGATGCGTCCTGGATAACCGGTGCCGGCCCAAACCGGTGATATAAACACGTGAGGAGTCTTCTCCGAAAGGGACTATGTTCCATACTTCGAGCGTATCTTTTTTTGCCAGGTTCTTCAGCCTGACAATGCCTTTCCACCCGGGCACGAAACCAGGATCCTGAATGAACACGAGCTCGAGCCGCTTATCCAGCCTGGCTACCACGGAGTCTGTGGTACTGACCACCGTCAGTTGCCGGGTACTCACAAGGTCCTCCCCCAGCCTGAAACTGACAAGAGGTACATCAACCGGGTTTTCCTTTCCGTCAATTCTGACTAATCGATTCACTGACAAGCCCTTATCAAAATTTAGTTGAATGGATTGCAAATCCTGGGCCCAGGTTCCGGATGCGGACAGCAGCAACAGTCCGGTTATAACCAGTTTCCCTTTCATGATTGATCTGTTTTAGGTATCAGACTGATTGATTGCCAAGACTTTTGGCAAATATCGTGTAGCGTTTGTAGACCTTTCCTCCAATCTGGTCGTATTCCCTGCGCATGGAGAGGTTATCTTCCAGGACCACGTGGCTGTCGATGATTTTTTTTCCTTCCCTGCGCGCCGACTCGAACAGCTTTAATGCCAGCAGAACATCAAGTCCCCGTCCCCGGTAGGGTTCATCGATGGCACCGAGGAGCATGATCATGCGATCCGATTTTTTGCCTGACCTGAGAACGGAAAAAATACCGGTCGGCAGAAGGTGCCCCTTGCATTTCCGCAATCCATCCGTGATATCGGGCATGGCAACCAGGTAGGCAATAACCTCCTTTTTCCGGTTCTCCACCACTTTTATTAACCTCGGATTCAAAAACAGGATAAACCGGTTTGCAAAAGCATCCATTTCATGTTCCTCGTAAGGAACGGAAGCATAAATGAACCTGAAAGCACGGTTGGTAAGGGTTAATACCGGCCTGATATAGGGCCGAAGTTTGAGCCGTGATTTGAAGTCAACCATCCTGAATTCGGAATTCAGTTGTTCAAGCCGGGGAAGGATTTTCTGGTACACAGGCGGGACAATAGCCGGAACATCGGCCTTGTAGACCACGAGATTGACCTCGCCGGAATAACCCTCGTTTTGCAGCAGGTCGACCTGGTACTTAAAATTGGCATAGCATGCCAAGGGAATAGGCTCATCGAAACCTTCCACCAGGTAGCCTTGCGGTTCCTTATCTGAAAAGCCCAATGGACCCACCATTTTTTCGGCGCCCAGGTTACGGGCCCATTTTTCGATTTGCTGCAATAATGCATGCACAACCTCTTGATCGTCATATGTTTCAAGGTAGCTGAAGCGGGCATTGTTCTCATTCTTCAGCTGGTTGTATTTATGTGGAATCAGCCCCATGATCCGTCCCACCGGTACGTTGTTCCTGTAGGCCATCAGCCGGATGTGGTCACAACCCTTAAATGACGAGTTTTTCTTTGGGTTAAAGAAGCCTTTCTCGTCGAGGTAAATTGGAGGAACCCAATTGGGCTGATTGACGTGTATCTTTGCCGGAAGGCCGATAAAATCAGCGAATTCCCGTTTTGACCGCACTTCCTTGATAACGGTTTCCATATCCCCTCCTGCTTTCCTGAACAGTTAAGTAATGATAAGCAGTAAAGGCCGGTTAACCGGCCTTTACTCTTTATTTAGTCTCTTCAAGATCCTCAAATTCAACGCTGCTGAAGGTCTTTCCCGTTGTTTCTTCGGGTTGTTCTGCCAATCCCATTTCCTCCCTGAGCTTGATGATAAAGGCAATGGCATCATCATAACCTGCAGCAAACTTGTCAAAGTCCTCCTTATACAGGAAAATTTTATGTTTTTCGTAATGCGATTGTCCTTCCCTGTCAAAAACTTTTTTGCTTTCGGTGATGGTCAGGTAAAAATCATCACGCCTGGTCGATTTAACATCGAAAAAATAAGTTCTCTTCCCTGCCCTCACTACTTTGGAATAGATTTCTTCCCGCTCCGGAGCATCTTTCCCTTCGATTTTTTCTTTGTCATCCATACTTTTGCTGGTTTGAATTGTTTCAGTTTTGGGCCATAAATGGTCAAAAGTAGGAAAAAAAACATACCTTTGCTGACCTCTAATAAAAAAAAGTTCTTTAACCTGATGATCAGCAGGAGGTTGTTACGTGTCAAAGCTTTGCAGGTGTTATATGCCTACAAGGCAACCGAAAATGCGAGCCTGGCCCAAGTGGAAAAAGAGCTGGTTTTTAGCATTGAAAAGAGCTTTGACCTGTATCATCTGATCCTCATGCTTTTATCAGACCTGGCCGGATATGCCGGGCAGCGCATCGAAATTGCGAGGTCCAAATTCCTTCCTACGGAAGAGGAAGCCAATCCCAACAGACGTTTTGTTGAAAACAGGATTATCAGCCAGCTCAATCAAAGCCAAGCCCTCAATGATTTCGCCGGGAAAAGAAAGATCAACTGGAACAATCAGGAGGAATTGATCCGGAATCTTTACAGGAAGATGCTGGATTGGGATGCATACCAGCAGTACATGAGCAGTCCCGTTGATTCGTTTGACCAAGACAGGAAGTTCATCAGCCGCCTGGTTTCGGAACTGATCATCCCGGATGATTTTCTCGCACAGGTGCTGGAAGAGCAGAGCATTTACTGGAATGACGATCTCGAATTCATCGGATCCATGGTTCTGAAAACCCTGAGCCGCTGGAAGGAACATTCTGGACTGCGCCTGCTGTCGATGTATAGCAGCGAGGACGACCGGATCTTTGTGCTCGACCTGTTCAGAAAAACCATCATCCATTCTGAAGAGTACCAGGAGATGATCAGGCACTACAGTGAAAACTGGGATTATGACCGTCTGGCCTGGATGGATATTCTGATCATGCAGATGGCCATTGCCGAGGCCATCCATTTCCCATCCATCCCGACCAAGGTTTCACTGAATGAGTATATTGAGATTTCGAAGTATTACAGTACCGAAAAAAGCAGTTACTTCATCAACGGAATCCTGGATAAAGTTTATTCTCAACTGAGATCTGAAAATAAAATAAAGAAAACAGGTCGGGGTCTGATTGGGGAAGTTTGATGAGTAAAATGATTTTGATTACTTTTCGCCCGTTTTATAATTCTTCAATAAAATGTCGTTAACAGTCAGATCGGTTTTGATCTTTGCTCTTTGCGCCCTGGCCCTTCCCGGCTGCAAGCAGAGGACAACTCAGGAAAACCAGGTATCTCCTGATCTGGTCACCAATCCGGTCACAGCCTCCGGCAAGAAACCCACAAGTGAGCTTCCGGTGATGGAGTTCGAGTTCGATCATCACGATTTCGGGACCGTGATCCAGGGAGAAAAACTTTCTGTTGTTTTTAATTTCACCAATACAGGAGGAGCTGACCTGGTTATCTCACAGGTTTCTTCCACGTGCGGCTGCACTGTGCCCAGCTGGTCAACCAAACCAGTCAAACCGGGTGATCGCGGCAGCATCGAGGTGGTGTTCAATTCAGCCGGGAAGACAGGCACAGTCCATAAATCAATCAATATACTGGCCAATACCCAGCCCAATACCGTTCAGCTAGAAATCTCAGCAGAGGTGTTTGTCCCAACCAGTAAAAAATAATCAATCAATCCCAATATGAGCACATTAGCTTTCATTATTCAGGCAACCGGCACAACCGCCAAACAACCCAGCATGTATTCCTCCCTCATCTTTTTTGCGGCCATCATCGTGATTTTCTATTTTTTCATGATCCGTCCGCAGATGAAAAAACAGAAGGAGTTGAAGAACTACCGGGAATCCCTCAAAAAAGGGGATAAAGTAGTTACGGCAGGAGGTATTTATGGCCGCATTTCAGAAGTCTCTGATCGTACCGTAATGCTCGAGATCGACCAGAATGTGCGGGTCAGAGTGGACAAGGCCTCCATTGTGCGTACGGCTGAAGACCTGACCGACCAGCCCAAGCAGTAAACATGGAAAACCTGCCCGGTAACCAGGTTGCTGAGCCGGTAAGTCCCCAGAAAATCAAGAGGCGGCGCCAGGTTCTCATTTTCCTTTTCTGTATTGCCATAGCCCTGGTTCTCTGGTTTTTGAATGCCCTCGAAAACCGTTACCAGACGGATATCAATCATCCGGTCAGGTTTATTAATTTGCCGGATGATTATGTCTTGCTGAGCCCCCTGCCCCGGAAACTGGCCCTCGAGGTGGAAGGCCTGGGATTTTCCATTCTGAAACACAATTGGAATCTTTCCAAAGATCCGTTGATCATTGATTTCAGGGAGATCAAGCCGTTGCTTCCCCGGAATCCGGTAGCCTTTACCGATACCGTTGATTTGCAACGTTTTGCCGGATCTTTCTCCGATGTCCTCGGGGATCTTACGGTTACCGGTTTCAGGTTCTCCAAGCTGGTCCTGGAAATGAGCCCTAAGAACGAACCCTATTAACCTCCTCTTGACCAGGTAAGATGCTGTGTGTAGGACTAACCGGAGGTATGGGATCAGGAAAAAGCCTGGTTGCCGCTGTTTTCAGGGTGCTGGGCATTCCGGTATTCGAAGCGGATGCAGAAGGTCGCAGGCTGACGGACCAAGATCCGCTGATACGTCAGGAACTTTACGCCTGGCTGGGTCCCGGATATTTTGATGGTACACGGCTGAAACGGCAGGAACTGGCTGCCCTGGTTTTTCACGACAACACGGCGATTCAAAAACTCAACAGCATCATCCATCCCCGGGTATCGGACGCATTCCGGAAATGGGCAGAGGGGCACACCGCATTTCCTTATGTCATCCACGAGGCGGCCATACTCTTCGAATCCGGGTTTGACCGGTCCATGGACTTCAACATCCTGGTCACTTGTCCGGAGAAAATCCGAATCAGGCGGATCATGGAGCGGGACCGCGTGAATCGGGAAACCGCCCTGTCCAGGTTGCACAATCAATGGACAGATGACCGGAAAATCCCGATGGCCGATGCCCTGATCCGGAATGACGGAAAAGAAATGATAGTTCCGCAAATCATTGAGCTGGATGCCCTTCTAAAACAAAAATCAGATGGCAAGATTTAATAAATGGATCGGCGGCGGATTGGGATGGGCCCTGTTGGGTCCCCTTGGGGGTCTGCTGGGCTTTGCCCTTGGCTCTCTGCTGGACAGCAATACTCCCGAACAGGGCCAAACTATGAGAAGAGGCTATGGGAACACCACCCAGGGTGATTTTCTATCAAGCCTGATTGTCCTGATTGCTGCGGTCATGAAATCCGACAACCGGGTACTGAGGTCAGAGCTGGATTTTGTCAAGGACTATTTCCGGAGGTCATTCGGAGAGGAAGGAGCCCTGGAAGCCATCCAGGTATTGAGGAATGTCCTCGATCAGAATATACCTGTTGAAGAGATAAGCAGGCAAATTGGCCGGAACATGGATTACAGTTCACGGCTTCAGCTTATCCACCTTCTCTATGGAATTTCGAAAGCGGATGGACTGGTTTCCGATGAGGAGCAAAAGACCATTGAACGGATCTCGCATTATATAGGCATCCGCACAGAAGATTTTATCTCCATCAGGGGTCTCTATGCCGACAACCTGGAAGCTGCTTATCAGGTCCTGGAAATCAACTCCGCTTCCACTGACGATGAGGTAAAGAAAGCTTATCGCAAAATGGCGGTCAAATATCACCCCGACAAGGTTGCCTACCTGGGTGAAGAAATCAAAGCACAAGCCAATGAGAAATTTCAGAAGCTCAATGAGGCTTATGAAAAAATCAAGAAAGCCCGGGGCATGAATTGAGAAAACGGATTATTCCTCTATTTTTGAGCCCATGGAACTTAAAGATCTTGTAGCGATATCGGGAAAGCCGGGATTATACAGAATGGTATCCCAGGGCAAGAGCGTTCTCATTGTTGAAAACCTGGAAACCGGTCAAAGGATGCCAGCCCATGCAGCCAACCGGATCAGCTCGCTGGAAGAAATTGCCGTTTTTACGGATGCCGAAGACAAGCCCTTAAAAGAGGTATTCATCAGCATCTATAAGAAGGAAAACGGAAAATCCTGCCTGGATCCCAGGAAAGCCAGCCCGGATGAGTTGAGGTCTTATTTTGCGGAAATCTTACCGGATTATGACCGGCTGAAGGTTTACCTGTCCGATATCTGCAAAATACTGACCTGGTACAATATCCTGATCGCCACCGGCCATGATTTTACGGAACCGGTCAGCGAAACAAAACAGGTGGCCGGGAATCCGGAACCGGTTGAATGAACCCCTCAGGGATCGCTCTTTTTAGCCTCATTCCAGTACCGGTCCATCTCCTCCAACGACATCTTCTTAAGACTGAGACCTTTTTTCAGGGTTTCTTTCTCAAGGTAATTAAAGCGATGTATGAATTTCAGATTCGTTCGTTCTAGGGCATTCTCGGGATTGATCTGGTATAACCTTGCCGCATTGATCAGGCTGAAGAGCACATCCCCGAATTCTGATTCAATCCGGTCACGGGATTGATTACTTTGCAACTCATCCTTCAGCTCCCTGATTTCTTCGTGGACTTTATCCCAGACCTGGTCCCTGTGCTCCCAGTCAAATCCGACACCCCTGGCCTTATCCTGTATCCTGTAAGCCTTGATCATAGCAGGCAGCGACCCGGGTATCCCTCCTAAAACCGTTTTTTTCCCGTTTTCCGACAATTTGATCTTTTCCCAATTCCTTTCGACTTCCCTGGCGTCCTGAACCTCCACGTTGCTAAAAATGTGGGGATGGCGGAAAACAAGCTTTTCACTGATGCTCTGAATGACCTCGTCAATGGAAAAGGCTCCCTTTTCCTGGCCTATCCTGGAATAAAAGACAATATGAAGCAACAGGTCGCCCAGCTCCTCCCTGATTCCATCCATATCCTGATCCAGGATGGCATCCGCCAGCTCATAGGTCTCTTCAATGGTCAGTGTCCTGAGGCTTTCCAGGGTTTGCTCCCTGTCCCAGGGACATCCGGTTCTGAGCTGGTCCATGATATCAAGCAGGTGGCTGAAAGATTCCAATGTCTTCTCTCTGTTTGTCATAGTCAAATTTGATTTTAACGGGAGCCCCTTGTTCCAGACCCAGCAGATCGGCGGCACTTCCTTGCGCAATAGCGATTTCAAGGAGAAATGCAGAATTAAAAAGGGCCAGGAGTTCCCCCGGTTCAGAATTCGTATAGGTGACTGAAAGTGAATAGATTCTGTAATGATTCGATTTGATGATTATCTCGTAATCACGCGATTGCCCTGTCCTTTTAAACTGACTGAAGCTGATATTGGTTATGGCATTTCCATAGCCGTCAATAAAAATGACCTGGCCTTCTATCTCATCCCTGGAAAGGACCGGCAGCCAGGAGGTGGGTGAGCCAACCCTCACGTTCTCGGCACCGGCATCTTCCAGATTTCCGTTGCCCGCCAGGAACGAGGCGATGCGTGCAAATACCGACAATTCGGGAAAGCTTGGCAGGATGGTTGACCAATCTTCACGAATGCCCAGGATCCGGTCAATTCCGGTCAGTACACCGGGACTGATCCGGAAATACTCTTCCGGTTCTTCCTCTATGATAAAGGCAAGTATCCCATCGTCCCATCCGACCAGGTATTGGTTGCGATACTTCACCACAGCGGGTAAAACATCGGGAACACATCCCTGATTGACCAGCAGGAGGTGGATGCTACCGGCCGGATACTCCTTCATGACCTGCCGGAGCATAAAAGCTGCCTGAAGGACATGAAACGGTTCGATGGAATGGGTGATTTCTTCAACCCGGACGTCTGGCATCAGCTGCATCAACCGGCCTCTTATCATTCCCGAGTAAAAATTCCTTCCCTGCCAGTCGGTTGTTAAGGTGACAAGAGCCATGCACACAATTACACTTTGAAATCCGTGATTATCTTTATTTTTGCCTGACAGGCGCAAAAATACGACTTTATCCACAAGGCATGATTGAAAAAATCATCTATTTGAAGGGCATTGATCCGCTGCTCCTTTATGGGGCCAACAACCAGCATCTTGAGATTATTCGCCGGTTCTTCCCCAAGATTAAACTGATTGCCAGGGGCGATCAGTTGAAGGCTGTAGGTGATGCCCGCGAGATCACCCGGTTCGAGGACATGATGGAACGGCTTTTTAATTTCCTGGACAAATACAACCGGTTATCAGCAGCGGAACTGGAAGGCATCCTGCTGGAAAACGGAACCTCAGGGAAAAATGATATGATCGAAGAGGACATCCTCCTGTTTGGGAACAACGGCAAACCCATCAAAGCCAAAACTCCCCATCAGCGGGAAATGGTCGGGAAATACCAGACACATGACCTGCTCATCGCCACCGGGCCTGCGGGCTCCGGCAAGACCTACATATCCGTCGCGCTGGCCGTGAGAGCCCTGCGAAACCGGGAAGTCAAGCGGATCATTCTTAGCCGGCCGGCGGTTGAATCAGGTGAAAACCTGGGCTTTCTGCCGGGTGACCTCCGGGAGAAACTCGATCCATACCTCCAGCCGCTTTACGACGCCCTTCTGGACATGATGCCGGCAAGGAAACTGAAGGAGTATATGGAAGATAATGTAATCCAGATAGCCCCGCTGGCTTTCATGAGAGGCCGCACGCTCGAAAATGCCTTCGTGATACTGGACGAGGCACAAAACTCATCAATCAGCCAGATGAAGATGTTCCTGACCCGCATGGGTGAAAACTCAAAATTTGCGGTCACAGGGGACATTACCCAGATCGACCTGCCCGATGTCAATAAATCGGGCCTCGTTCACGCCAAAGAAATCCTGAAAGATATCCGGGGGATTGCTATCATTGCTTTCGACAAGCAAGACATCATCAGGCATAAACTGGTGGAGCAGATAGTCAAAGCCTACGAGACAAAATAACCTAAAATCACAACCGATCCATGGAAGCAATTGTCAGGACGAGTTTCTCATTTCCCGGACAGATTGGCCTTTACAAGGGGAAAGTTCGCGACGTGTACAACATCCGTGATGAAATACTGGTGATGGTGGCAACAGACCGGATCTCAGCCTTCGACGTGGTGTTGCCTAAAGGCATTCCATACAAGGGACAGGTACTGAACCAGATTGCATCCAAATTTCTGGATGCCACGTCCGATATCGTCGAAAACTGGAAATCAGCCACTCCGGATCCGATGGTGACCATCGGAAGGAAAGTGGAACCACTCCCGGTTGAAATGGTCATAAGGGGTTATCTCACCGGTCATGCCTGGCGTGAATACCTGGCAGGCAAAAAAATGTTGTGCGGGGTTCCCCTTGCTGAAGGAATGAAAGAGAACCAGAAATTCGACCGTCCGATCATTACCCCCACAACCAAAGCCCATGTCGGTCACGACGAAGATATCAGCAGGGAGCAGATCCTCGACCTGAAACTGTTGACGGAATCCATTTACTGCCAGATTGAAGAGTACACTTACCGGCTCTTTCAGCGCGGAACCGAAATCGCTGCCCAGATGGGACTGATCCTGGTGGATACCAAATATGAATTCGGTGTGAAGGAGGGGAAGATATATCTCATCGACGAAATACACACCCCCGATTCAAGCCGCTTTTTTTACGGCGACACCTATGAGGAGAATTTCCGGCAAGGATTGGAACAGCGACAGCTTTCCAAGGAATTCGTTCGCCAATGGCTCATAGAAAATCATTTCCAGGGCAAGGAAGGACAGACGGTCCCCTTCATGCCAGATTCCCTTGTCCAGGAAATATCGGAGCGGTATATCGAGCTTTATGAGAATATCACCGGAGAACGGTTTGTCCGGGCCGATTCAGCCAACGTAATGGGCAGGATCGAGGGCAATATCCGTACCTTCCTGGCCAGACAGAAATGAGACAACCAAGGCTCAAGGGTAAAACTATAGGCCTGGTTGCCGGTCCTTTGTTGGCTATTGTGCTGGGTTTCATTCTTACCCCGGATCCGGACCATCCTGAAATCGGCTTTACGTTAGCCATCGCCGCCTGGATGGCAACCTGGTGGATCACGGAGGCTCTGCCGCTGGCAATCACCTCCCTGCTCCCGGTTATCTTATTCCCCCTGCTTGGAGTCATGGACGGGCAGACCGTCTCGTCAGCCTATTTCAATCATGTCATTTTCCTGTTCATGGGTGGTTTCCTGGTCGCCCTGGCAATGGAACGATGGAACCTGCACAAACACATTGCCCTGAACATCCTCCGCCTGACCGGTACAGGGAAAGCCCGGATCCTCATGGGCTTCATGATGGCCACCGCCTTCCTGAGCATGTGGATGTCAAATACCGCAACGGCGATGATGGTTATTCCCATCCTGATGTCCGTGGTTTCGCAGATTGAACCGGAACCGGCATCCAAGAGACCTTTTTCAACCGGACTGTTGCTGGGAGTAGCCTATTCAGCTTCCATCGGAGGTATCATGACCCTGGTCGGAACTCCGCCAAACCTCTCATTCGTGAGAATTTACCAGGTAATGTTTCCGGATGCTCCTGTGATCTCATTCCTGCAATGGATGTTATTGGCAGTGCCGACCGGGCTTGTCATTCTTGCATCTGCCTGGCTGTTGCTCTATTTCAGGTATGGCAGGAGTGCGGGTGCAGACTGGTCAGCCGGCAATATTCACTTGAAAGAAAGGATCCATGAACTGGGCCCTATGACCCGCGAGGAGAAAATAGTCCTGGCTGATTTTATCCTGATGGCCTTGCTCTGGATCACGCGATCCGACCTGGTGATCGGTTCAACCACGATCCATGGCTGGGCTTCACTTTTTGGCAAGCCGTCTTTTATCAATGATGGAACTGTTGCCATAGCGGTTTCGTTGCCATTGTTCCTCATACCGGTGAAAGGGTCCACGCAATCCCGGGTTATGGACTGGGAAACGGCCAGGAGGTTACCCTGGGACATTATTCTTCTGTTCGGTGGAGGATTTGCACTGGCAAATGGATTCAGGGATTCAGGCTTGTCCCTGTGGATCGGCAGCCAACTTCAGGGGCTCTCCGCCTTGCATCCTTTGCTAATTATACTGATGATCAGCTTGTTGGTAACTTTCCTGACTGAACTGACCTCGAA
>Ga0208828_1000319_pt1 | contig 22116 bp, 23 predicted proteins | sample Kivu_160m_FD_185487 | JGI IMG/M metagenome (GOLD analysis project Ga0208828, IMG submission 185487) | Freshwater microbial communities from Lake Kivu, Western Province, Rwanda to study Microbial Dark Matter (Phase II) - Kivu_160m (SPAdes)... | ecosystem: Environmental > Aquatic > Freshwater >... | reverse complement strand
CCACCTCCCCCACCAAACGAACCACCCATCATTAATTCCCTGACAGCGGAACAGGAAATCCTCACACTATTGGAAACCCAAATATCCTGTGAAGCCAATGATGCCGATGGCGATAGCTTGACATACCAGTGGTCGGCTGATGGCGGAACTATCACAGGAGAAGGTAACAGTATCACCTGGGTCGCTCCCGATACTGCAGGAAACTATAACATCAAAGTCACAGTAACCGATGGCAAGGGCGGGACGACTAGCGAGTATAAGACTATAACTGTTATAGACAAGCCCAACCAGCCCCCGCTCATCGCCAAATTAACAATAGATGGAAGTCCACCAGAGCAAGAGAATCGAGTCAGGCAATGGGTAACGAAGACCATTGAATGTATTGCTCAGGACCCGGATGGTGACGAGCTAAATTATCTTTGGAGAGCTACAGGTGGCAAAATTACAGGAGAGGGGAACACAGTTGGATGGACCTCCCCTGGAGTTAACGGCGATTATACTGTCACCGTCTTGGCAACCGATGGTAGAGGGGGTAGTGACGAAGCGTCTGTTGTGTTCAGGGTGATCTGTTGCGGCGGTGGATTCTAAGCCAATTTCACCAGCAATTCGCATCAACTCATACAGATACAAGCTTCACGCTGCCCCACATACCCATTCTATCGTCTTTTATTACGATTACGCCAGCTAGCCCACCGATAACCTGAGCCTGCTCAATCGCCATATCGATATCGTCGACAGTTCGAACTCTATTACCTATTGCCGTAGCCGCAGCATCAGCCAGCGCGGTAGAACGTGAAAGGACAATCACAGCATCAGCAGTACCAAGACTGAGAGAATGTCCCACAGTTCCTGAAGAAGTGCATATACCCAAAGGCGTATCACTGGGGTTTATGTCCAGGGCAATTTTACCTGTGAAGGGAGATTCACCAGCATAAACACCAATCAGCCGGGGTCGCAAAATACTAATAAAAATATCACCGCCGTTCTCGACAATTATCTCCGGCGTATGGGCGAGTAGGTCTTTGCCCACAGCTTCACCTATAGCCCCCGCTACAGATGCCATCGGACCAACGCCAACTATTCGGGCAGCCTGTGCCATATCTTTAACAATACCCGGAGCATCTTCCTCTACAGAACAAGGCTCTAAACTACGAAGGAAAAGCGGGTGGCTTTTTATATACTCTTCAAGAGGTACACGGTATCTTATGACCGCTTCTAAGGCTTCGGCTTCAAGGTTGCGTGCGGCTCGAATATAGAGGTCAGTCTCCTTAACAGCAACTTCAAAGGAAACTAAATCATCGTCTTTAATCCAACGGCGATAGGTCCTTGGCTGATACATGTTAGAACACCATTCTCGCCCTTTGTCATTCTGAGGGAGCCACGATGCAATCGGGGCGACCGAAGAATCTCACACTGTATAACTTAGTAAATGCGGTGGGCATCAAACTCCTGGCAGGTCTGCTTCGACCAATGCTTTGGATTCTTCGCTACGCTCAGAATGACATGCAGAATTTAATGTAAACCTCTTAAAAGTACAACTCCATGGCTCGAGGCGGACAAGCTTTGACGCACAGCTCACAGACAACGCATTGGTTGTTGTCGAAGACCACCCTTCGGGTCTTAGGGTCAACAGAAAAGGCTCCGGTAGGACACAAAGTAATGCAGGCGCCACAATGGGTACATCTCGCTTCATTCCAAACCACATCCTGGCTCAGTGATTGAATTTTTACCCCGGTTTCAGCCAGATACTTCACCCCCTTGTCGTAGCTCCTCTGTTCTCCGGTCAACTCCATGACCAAAAGCCCCTCCTCCCCAGGGGTAACTGAAGCTTTAAGAATATTAAACTCGAGGTTAAAGTCTTTCACTAATTTATAGACTATGGGCTCGTTTGTTAAACGCTTCGGGAAGTGCAAAACCAATCTCTTAGAAACAGTTGCCATTTTCTGCCTCCTTCGTTACGGAATCGGACGTTCCTCAAGCGGCTTAAAGACAATCCCCGATTCCACTCCGGGCAATGGTGCCACCGGCTCAGTCAGTAAGAAATCGCCCTTCTTTATCCATTCCTTCAAAATACCAGCAATTTCCACTGCTCCTGGATAGCTGGACAGAGAAGCAGTAGGTATTTCTTGACCCTTAACTTTTATCTTTCCGCTCTTGAGTTCAGCATAGTTGACCTCAGCCAGAATGTCCGGTTTTCTCTGGGGATAAGCCTCGGCATAGTCGACCACGGGCGCAAAAATCTCAGCATCCGTCACCAACGTGTAGCGGAGTATCTCTTCAGACAGAATAGGTATAGGCACACCAATACCCACAGTCATCGTGCAGCCATAACCCAGAAAACTCGTCCCAACCAACCATTTGGGCTTCATCTGCTTCAAGTCTCCGATAACGGCAAGTGTGCCAGCACCTCTCTTCGGCACGCCATTGTCACCCCGCAAAACATTGGGGTTATGCTGAGTTCCCTGCCAGGCAACATAGCCGATACCGCCACCGATGAATATCTTGGTACCGATGCCGATGGTTTTATAATACGGGTCATTGAATAATGGAGAAAGCTGACCGGAAGTCGAATAATTGGCATTGCCCAACCTCGGTTTGAGCACTCCCATGTAAGTATAAATAACTCGGTCAGACAGATTTACCGCCACGTTGTAATTCTGGTACGCGTTCCTTACATTAAACAAAACCGCCTCATTCATGTCCTTGATATTAATCAAGGTTTCCAGCTTCCGCCGGGGATAGCAATCGGTGCCATAAGCAGTAGCCACAAGCCTGACATCTTTACCAGCGACAAGCTCTTCTATTACATGACCACCGCCGTATCTGAACTCGCCGGGATAGATTCTATTTTTGGGGTCATCATCAGGAAGAGCCGTTGCCCCCAAGAAGATGTCTACAGCGGCTATCCCAGTATAGGCAGGAATATCATTCAGATATACCTTGCCTCCACCGAGCTTAATTCGCGGCTTGGTATGCCCAACATTAAAATAAGCACCCGATGAACACATTGGGCCGAAGGTACCAGTAGTCACCACGTCAACTTGTTTAGCCGCCTGACTGATACCCTTTTTCTTGGCAATATCAATTATCTCCTCGGCAGTAACTACTACTGCCTGACCTTTCTTGATTTTTTCATTGATTTCAGCAATCGTCTTTGCCATATCGCCTCACCCTCCTAACGCTTAGTCTTTTTTAGCAAACCCACAGCCAGCTCGGCGACCTTTTTGCCCGAGAGAAGCATGCCACCGAAGACAGCCCCCATACGGGGAGAGCCAAAGACAGCATTGGCTGCCATTCCCGCAACTAGAAGACCCGGACAAACCTCTCTGGTATTTGCCACGATTTCCTTTTCGCCGACTTCAGCCCACATCGACTTCTCACCGATAACTTCTACCCCGGCTCCCGTTTTTCTAGCCACTATGCGGCACACCTCGGCATCATGACCTGTGGCATCTATTACCAGCTTAGCCCTTATAGCCATAGGGTCAACATGCAGGTTCGCCAGAGACACAGCGCTCCAGTTCAGCACCAGTCCAGTTATTCTGTCATCTTCACGAATCATCACATCTTCAACGCTGAGCAAATTGAATATCTTCGCCCCTGCCTTGAGACACTGGGAACAAATCGTTGACGTCGCCCCAACAGCGTCAGCAACAAAATATCCTTTTCCATACTGCTTGGATGAGATGCCTAGCTCGTCCAGAACTGCTTTCGCCTCGCTCTGAACCACGATTCGATTAAACATCATGCCACCACCCCACATACCACCACCAATACTCAATTTCCTTTCAAAGATAGCCACCTTAACCCTGCTCTTTGCCAGATAGTAGCCAGCGACCATGCCCGATGGTCCAGCGCCGGCTATAGCCACATCCACCTCCATCGAATCTAGCAAATCCTTCAGGTAACTCTCAGTTATCGCCTTAGATATAATTACTTCATCCATTGTTTCACTCCTGACTAACCAGAAATCATTCTGTATTTGCGAGCCCTTCGTCACCGTTCATTCTGAGCTTATCGAAGAATCTACCAAAGCCCAGGGTAAACTCCGCGTGACAATCTTACCCCCTAAGCAGCTTTTTTGAGCAACTCTCCAAGCTCTGCCGGTGACACGGTTCTTTGTTCACCGGTCATCATATTCCGTAAAGTCACCGCACCGCTTTGCACCTCATCCTCGCCTATAATCACCGCATAGCTACTACCAAGGCTGTTAGCTTGCCTCAACTGCCCCTTTAAGCTTCTATCACCTGTAGCCATTATCGCCGCAATACCACCCTTACGCAGAGTGGAGACGAGTTTCACCGCCTGCAGCTTAGCTTCATTCCCCAGATGAGCAACAAAAATCGGTGGAGCCGGCAAATCCAGCACAGCGGTTTTCTGCCCCTTCAAGTTAAGCACAACACGCTCCATACCAGCAGCAAAGCCTATAGCCGGTGCAGGCTTGCCACCTAGTTCCTCAATAAGGTCATCATAACGCCCACCACCACCTAGAGCACTCTGAGCCCCCTCCTCCCCAATCGGCTGAATTTCAAAAACAGTCTTGGTATAGTAATCCAGACCGCGCACAAGCCTGTGATTTATATCGAAGGGGAGCTTCAGTGCCTCCAGGTATCCAACAACAGCTTCAAAATGCGATTTGCACTCGGGACACAGATATTCGGTGCTTTTCGGCGCTGCCTCCGCCACATCATAGCAAGCAGGTTTCTTACAATCGAGCAGACGCAACGGATTCTTCCCAAACCTGGTCTTACAATCTGAACATAAGCCGCCCAGATGAGCAGAATAATAGCGCTTCAGGCTATCCAGATACCCAGGTCGGCATAGCTTACACCCTATGCTGTTGAGATACAGGTAAAGACCGCCGAGCCCCAATAGCTCAAAAAACCGCCATGCCATCTCCACAACTTCGGCATCCAGAGCTGGGTCGGCATCACCAATCGCCTCAAAGCCGAACTGATAATGTTGCCGGTAGCGTCCTGCCTGTGGTCGCTCATATCTGAAAATGGCAGCCAGGTAATATAGCTTCACCGGCTGAGGCAAATTATCCATCCCATGCTCAAGGTATGCCCGGCACACCGGTGCCGTCCCTTCAGGTCTGAGAGCCAAAATATTGCCGCTCCTGTCTTTGAAGGTATACATCTCCTTGGTAACGATATCGGTGCCCTCGCCTATGCTCCGGGTGAAAAGCTGAGAATCCTCAAAAGCCGGGGTATCGAGACGCTGGTATCCGTAAAGCCGGCACAACAAAACTGCCGTGTCCTTAACGAATTTCCAGTAGCCCTGCTCTTCAGGCAAAATATCAGCAGTACCCCGAGGCGCTTTATACAACGAATTGCTCCTTATAGAAGCTACATTATAACAGATAGCTTCAACAAAGGCATTCCGCGTATGAATAGTAATTCAAATTGGAGGCGAGATAACTGACATGAGGTAATCGACCCCTTTTACTTGCCTTTCCAGCGGGGTTCTCTTTTTTCAAAGAACGAACTTATGCCTTCCACGAAATCCTCGGTTTTACAGCTAAGTTGGAAGCAATAACGCGTTGCCTCCCAATGCGCTTCCAGGCTGCGCTCCAGTCCCATGTACATGAGCTGCTTCGTCATCTGCACCGCTAGAGGAGCGCCCCGCTGCATCTTCTTTGCCATTGCCATGGCTGCCAGCATAAGCTGGTCATCAGGAACAACCTGGCTGACCAGACCTATTCTCAGCATCTCCTGTGCATCGATAATCTCCCCGGAAAAGACAAGCTCGCAAGCCTTGGAAAGTCCTACTATTCTCGGCAGCAGATAAGTACCGGCACCTGTATCAGGAGTCATGCCTCTCAACACAAACACCTGCCCGAACCTAGCGCTCTGGGCAGCGATTCTAATATCGCAATGAAGGGCAAACTCGGAGGCAATGCCTACTGCGGCGCCATTAATAGCGCATATAGTCGGTTTGGGTATGCTGTTGAAATACCACAGCGACTGGCGATATTCAGTGGAATTCTTTTGCTTCATAGCTTCAATCTCTACCTCTGACATTATGGGCACATCGCCTGAGATATCCGTCCCAGCCGAAAAAATACTGCCCGTTCCCGTCAGAATCATAACTCTTACTTCATCGTCTTTCTTAATCTCTTCTATGAGCTCCACCAACCTTCTCAGCATTGGATGCGTTATGGCATTCAGCTTTTCCGGTCTATTCAGGGTAATAATCCCAACGCCATCTTTCTTTTCATACAGTACCTGCTTCTGAGACATGTTTACCTCCTTAAAAATAGCTGCCGCAAATAATCTATGGCAGCGCAATTGTAGCACAAAGAGTATTGACAATACCTCAACACAGGAATATACTAATATTAAGCATACGAAATACGCTTAAGAATGATTAACCTGTAGTGCTGGAATGAGGGGCTGAGGCTATACAGAAGGGTACCGATACCGCTGGTTCTTACGGTGGTGAAGGGTACCCTTTTGCGTTGGCTAATTCCAGTAATACGAAATGCCGGCACACGTCGGTTTACGGTCACGGGAAGGAGGTAAGTTGTGGCAGAAGATTTTTACCAAGGAGACCATCAGCGAAATTATTGCCTGAAATGTAAGATTGACTACGGGGCAATTAAAAAATATGAAGAGGAACCGACTTGTAAAAAATGCGGCACCAAGCTGAGAACCAAATGCACCGGGCTGGCACTGTCGGGCGGTGGTTTTAGAGCCGCCCTATTTCACCTGGGCAGTCTCTGGCGACTCAATGAACTTGGCTGGCTGAAACGGCTGGCTGAGGTCACCAGCGTGTCAGGAGGCTCGATTACCGCCGCATATCTCGGTTTCCGTTGGAAGCATCTCACATTCAGGTCTAACGGTGTAGCCACTAACTTCGTGGATGAAATAGCCCGACCACTACAAGACTTCTGCTCACAGACAATCGACGTTGGAAGCGTCGTGGCAGGACTAATCAGTCCTTTCCGGCATCCGATAGAGCTGATTGCCTCCCACTACAGGAAAGGGCTCTTCGGTGAAAGCACACTGCAGGACCTGCCATCAGACAAAGAAGGACCTCGTTTCACAATCTATGCAGCGAGTCTACAGACCGGTGTCAGTGTGCGATTCTCGCGTGCCGAATTGGCTGAATATCATCTGGGTAAAATCGATTCATCGCATATTCAACTAGCCACCGCCGTCGCTGCCTCGTCCGCTTTGCCACCAATCTTATGCCCGCTCATACTTAAGCTGAATCCCGACGACTGGAAAGACTGGGGAAAAGGAAAAAAGGGCGACCTCTTCCACAAGGAAAAGCTCCGCTCAACCATGTTCCTTGCTGACGGAGGCGTCTATGACAATCTCGGTCTGGAACGGGTCTGGGACCGATACGCAACGGTGCTGGTGAGCGATGCCGGTGCGCCTTTTTCAGTGGTGGAAGGTTCATTGTGGTTCCGACTGAGCCAGCTCTTTCGCGCCAAGCGGTGTATCGACATAATCACACAGCAAGCACGAGCCCTCCGCAAGCGATGGCTTATAAGTGATTTCAAGGCTGGTATAACACAGGGTACCTATTGGGGCACAGCCACCCACATCCGTGACTACAGGCTTGAGGAGAACGGATACCCACCTCCCCTCCTTAAAGATAGCCAGGACACAGCCGCCTTGTGTCGGGTACGGACACGCCTGAACCGCTTCAGCGCTCGGGAACAGGAGCAGTTAATCAACTGGGGCTATGCGCTCACGGATGCAGCGATGCGCCGCCACGTCCTGAGGAAAGGAGCCAAACCAGGACATCTGCCATTCCCAAAACGACATCTATGACATAAAACAGGCAAACAGATATATAACCAAAAAAGGAGGATTGACATGAAGAAGTACACTCACGCTTGGCTGGCATTCATGGCAATAAAAAGACTGGAAGATGCCACTATACCCGGGGTAGATGACCGCGAGTATGCCGACAGCCTCATAAAGTGGTTTAAAAGCCATAAGGATGGAGTCATACGGGGAGCCTGGTATCCTGATTCGTTAATAAGGGACAACGCTAATAGCCACGTCCTTAAGTTCGAGCCCTCAGGGGAGGCTGCGAAGGAGTTCGAGCAGTTGCCGGCAACATACCTGAGCTATAAGCATGGTGAAAGCTCTCCGGTAAGGAACATGGGCTTCAAGCTGTTTGATGAAAAGGACAATCTACCAGACCGTTGTGAATCTATCGCCGAGTCAGTAATTGACCATCTTAAGGTGCAGGAGAGCGAGGAGAAAGGGTCGCCGGTGTCGCCAACGGCTAATCAGATGGCACTATGGCTTTTCATGTTAAGTCACTATGTTGCCGACGCACATGTGCCACTCCATTGTGACAGTAGGAGATTCTCTGAAGAGGATAACATACACGGGCAGATGGAAGGAGCCTGGGACAACGAGATTGAACGCTACTATAAAATCGATGAGGATAACGAGCGCTTCTTCTATGACCAGTACAGCTATCCGTCGATGTATTCAGACAAAGAACAGGAATATCAATCATCATACCTGAAAAAAGTTGAGGATGAACTGTCCAGAAGGGAATTCGCTGAATCATTTGGAACCGGCAACAAGAACGTGTGGGACTTCATGAAAGCTACCTGCCAGCATTCTTATCTTCTTTCTTACCGTTTCCTGCCCCCAGAGTGTAACCCTGCCAATGTCACTCTGGAAAATTGGAAATCTTTGGGGACGATAAACTTTGAAGAGCTTAGTGTAGCCGTTTTATCCGACGCTATCGATTCCATCGCCAGAATCCTGTTCAGAGTCTGGCGAAGATACAAGAGATGGCAAAAGGAACAGAGGGAAAAGACAACGAGCAACTAACATTATGAGTGCAATTATCGATTTCTTTCTAAGATGGTGGCTTCACACAGGACGTTACGGTTGGTCGCGGCTACGTCGCCGGCTATTTGAGCGTCGCTATCTGGCTACCCCTCTACCAGCAGCGAACTCATTGAAAGACATCGAAGCAGTGCTAAGGCAGGTGACATGGACTATGGATGGTCCGCTGCATCTATATGACTGCATCAGCTATCCCCAGGCAACATGGGCTAAGAAGAAAGATGATTGCGACGGCTTTGCCAGTTTAGCTGCCGAGTTACTTCATCGCTGGGACCCTGATTCTAATCCGGTTCTGCTTACGGCTGGTCTGATGCCGGTCAGAAACAGCCATACAGTCTGTGTGTTCACTGCACCGCACGGTGGTCTTTGCTTTTTCGATAATTACTTATTGCGGCGTGGCAATTATCGGTCATATGATGAGGTAGTAGCAAAAATCAGCCAGCAGGCTAAAAGGCTAATCTGCTGGGATGTGAGAAATCCTTTCACGCTGAAGCTGCTTAAATTCCACAAACTGTCAGCGCATTAGGTATGGCATGTTTATCCCTTTTGCGCTGGCTGGCAGGTAGACGGAAGATATCATGTGGACTTCTCTGCAAAAGCCCTTGACAGTTTAGGCATTTTTAGGTAAAAATATGTTAATATAGACTTACATTATCAGCATAGGTAGGAGCTCTTAAACTACTAGTCTGCAAGTGGTCAGTTAGGCAACGGGAAGCCCATAGGAAAGAGGTGGAAAAATGGAGACATCGCCTAAATCGGACTCGAGTCTGCTAGTCGGCAGTTCAGAGAAACATATTCCCAAGGAACAATTGAAGGTATGTGTGTACACCACCACTTGCATGCTCAGCGGATATACTCATTGCTTGCAGGGGCAACGCCTTCTGGACCTGCTCAACAGCGTAGTGATGGGGGCATTGCGTCTTGGCGCCGATTTTTTGCCTGTCACCGAAGCCACCAGCCACAACATGGATGGCACAGAAACAACGACACAGTTTGCCTTAATTAACAAGTCAAACATTCTCTTTGTAAGCGAGATTGAGCCACAGGCAGAACCAGATACAGAGGCAAGTTATAAGCTACTCCCAACGAGAGGGAAATCCCTTATCACCGCCAAATTCTACATACCCCCCTATACACTCAGTGGACAGATGCACTGCACCAAAGGGCAGCGATTGTCAGACCTGCTAAACACAAAGGACAAGTTCCTACCTATGACAAACGTGGATATAGTCCAATCGTCAGGTATTCGGCAGTCGGCTTTCTTTGTAGCCATCAATAAAAAGCAGATAAACTACGCCGAAGAGGTATCGCCGTAAATCGTTTTCAACTAAAGAGCAAAAAGCTACTGCTAGCCTTGCTTGTCCCTGTTGCGTACCAGTTCCTTCATAGATTCAATATCGAATTCGACCCCGAGAGTTCAACTAAAGACTGAGCCAGCCCAGAACTGCAACTGCACAAAACGAATTGTGTGCGGCTTTTCTCCCAGATTGCCACATTCAATTAGCTTCATTCAGCTTTGCTGGGTTTGTTAGATATTTCTAATAGTTCTTGACTCCTTGCTTCCCTTACAGAGGAAGGCTTGAGATAGAATAACCCAAGGTGTACAATGGGGCAGATACCGCGAACATATTCAAAAAGCAAACGGAATGCCTGTATTCGGCAGGGGGTTGCGACAGAACTAACGGCTGAGGTTTCCTTGTGACCACTGCACCGTCATTCTATAGAGCAAATAGCACTAACCCACTGGCTGGCGAGGTGGTATGTCCACGACAAAGCTGTGGCAAGATGAATTCCACGGCGAACGCTTTCTGTTACTATTGCGGTGCGCTGCTGCGCCAACCAGCTAGGGTCACTCCCCAACCAGGCATATCACCCTCCACCTCACCAACCGGACCAAGATTGAGGCTTAAGGATAACGGTGAAATATACCTGACAGCAGAGACAAAATGGCTGGGGCGTGATGACTTAAGTGGGATTGTGCCCGAGCGTGACCTGAGATATACTTCCAGGCAGCATTTGATAATAGGTTTTGAAAGTGGTCAATACTATATTGAAGACCAGAACAGCACCAACGGCACCAAGTTGAATGGTGTCCAAATAAGAGGCAAAGGCAAATACAGGCTTCACCACGGCGACCAGATTCAGCTTGCCGATTTGATAATGCTTACCTTCGAGGTGCCCTAAGCTTATATCCTCTGCTACCAGCCGGGCACCGTTTGAAAGCAACAGAAGAGATATTATATGCAAATAGGCTACTGGTGTGATATCGGACAGACGAATCAGCTCAACGAAGATAGTGTGCTGTGTCTTACATTAGACATGGAGTTTAGCTCCGGCAAAAAATCCGCTGGGCTTTTTATCGTCGCCGATGGCATGGGTGGACATAATGCCGGAGAAATCGCCAGCGAGTGGTGCATCAGGATAGTCGCCGAGCAGTTTCTCAATAAAACCCTAATTACACCTGCTAAATCTGCAGGCAAAATTACAACAAACGATAACCCTCAATCCATACTCAAAAACTCGGCAAATACGGCTAACCGGCGTCTTTTTGAAAGGGCGAGGAAGAACAAGTGCTATCAGGGAATGGGAACAACCGTAACCGCTGCACTGATAATCGGGCATGACCTTTACGTCGCTCATGTGGGCGATAGCAGGTGTTACATAATCAATGAAAGGGAAACGATGCAGGTCACTAAAGACCACTCTTATGTTCAGGAGCTGGTAGACGCCGGTCTGCTCACCCCAGAGCAAGCGCGGACTCATTCTCAAAAGAATGTCATCACCCGCGCCCTCGGATACTACCGGGAGGTGACAATTGACAGCCATCGTCTCAACCTTTACCAAGGGGATAGCGTTCTGCTTTGTTCCGATGGTCTCTGGGAAGTGGTGCCTGACAAGAAAATCGCCGAATTAGTCATCGCCACCACTGAGCCACAACAGGCTTGCCTTAACCTGGTAAACCTCGCCAATCAGCTCGGTGGTCCCGACAATATATCGGTTGTCATAATCAGACCAGAGCACCTCCCCTCCCTCCATGAAATTCTAGCCGCTGAGACCCGAATGTGGAGAGATGACCAATAAGAGGTAAATGTGCCAAGCTGCTTATTGTTATATGTGTACCAAGCGCCGGGAAATCACTGGGTGCTTATCCTCACCATTGGCTTGATAGCCGCCGCCTTGGGAATAGCTATTGCGTTTATACTGAAGAAAACTTCAAAACAACAGGCTGCCTCACTCCTTTCACCAGCCCCCAATGGCAGAGCAAAACTGATGCTGCCCGATAACATCGAAATCACACTCGCCGCGGGCGCCATTTCCATAGGACGCGAGTCGTTAGCCAGGGCAGTGCCAGTAGAAAATCTGGTATATATCTCCCACCAGCATTTTGCGGTAAGCTTTGAAAATGGCAAATACACAATTACAGATCTGGACAGCTTGAACGGCACCAAGCTGAACGGCATAGGAATCAAAGGCGAAGGAAAGAAAGTCATAAAGGATGGCGACCGAATCACCATCGCCGAGGTGTCCACTATAATTTTTAAGTCAGACTGAAATGCAGACCAGCAAGAGATACAATATAGTATCATCACCACCGAACGATCCTAACTGGACCGAAGACAGAAGATGAGCGCCAAAGACTTAAAAACAACAGGACTTATACTTCTTCTGGGTTTCACCCCGGTATTCCTTGTCTTGAGCATAGTGAACTCCGAGCTGATACCGCTGTTCATCATCAGCCTCGTCTCAGGACTGGCATTGTTTCTAATCGGCAGAGAAAAAGAAAAGCGAAACTCAGAAGAGTACTCCGTAGGGCAAACCGCAGCACCATATACCCGCTCCCGTCGGAAGGACTCTGGTAGGAGAGGCACTTTTCCTCCGTACCTGTATCAAGGTAATGTGCTCAACGAGCGTTATCTGATACGAAAACGGCTAAAAAAGGGCGGTATGTCTATCATCACTCTAGCTCAAGACATCGAGACTGACATGTTCTGCGTAATAAAGGCACCGAGGCGTGATACCGGACACGATGCGTCGATTAATGTGGAAAAGCTGAGCTTAGAGGCTACTGTCCTCAGTCAGCTTAACCACCCCAATATTGTGAGATATTTAGATATGTTCCTATATGATGACATGCCGCATCTCGTCGTCGAGCACATCGAGGGTGAAAATTTGTTTGACCTACTCAGCAAGAAACCTGCTGCCGAGCGCCGGGTAATCAGATGGGGAGACCAGATTTTGAGCGCCCTTGACCATATGCACCGCTTTGGTCTCATACACAGAGATGTCAACCCAGGGAATATTATGCTGACCCGAGATGACAATGTGATTATCATAGACTTCGGAACAACTAAGCCGGTCGATAGTGAAGGGGTCACGGTAATTAAAACGCCCGGTTTCGAAGTGCCCGAGATGGTATCAACGGGGTATGCCGATGAAAGGAGTGACCTTTTCGGCGTAGGCGGCACTCTTTTCTATTTGCTCACCTCCACACCACCCGGATTGATAGGCAACCGCAATGCAGCTCAGATACTCTTAAGCAAGGGGGTATCGGAGCGCACCGCATGGTGCATCGCTCAAGCACTCCAAATGGACGCCGATTTGAGGTTCCAAAGCGCCGCTGCCATGCGCCAAGCTTTATGCGGCAACGGACTTTAACAGGATACCATCAGTATCTTGAAATAGGGGTACCAATACCATAAAATATAGTCAGCTAGAAGTTTGTCTAGGCGATACGATGAGCACCAACAGCCAAAACCTGACGTCTTGCCAACAGAACTATAAATAAAGGAGGAACAAGAAAACATCATGAAAAACAACAAGAACAAATGGCTTATCGGACTGGCGAGTGGAATGCTCCCGGTGATATCTTCGATTGCTGTTGGCATCACAAAAGCAAGCGCCAATTCTCTCTCTATGGTCGGAGGGCAGGAAGTGGTTGTTCCACCAAATGCTCCTGAATCCACCATAAATTGGAGCCTTATCCTGGTTGTTGGCTTGGTGGTGCTATTAATAGTTGTGGCAGTGGTGGTCTCACTGGTGATGATGCGGCGCGGCACCTCACGAAAACGCCCGGCACGGCTGGGCATGCCACCGACTATGCCCCCACCAACCCAACCAGCAACTCCACCACCTTACGCAACCACAACACCCCAGCAACACCCCCAGCCAACCACCGCAACCACCGCTGGTAAACTGATATTGCCCGACAATTCCGAAATTCCCCTCCAAGGAGGCACGAAATCCATCGGTAGAGCTGATTTAGAGCGTCTCGTGCCACCGGACATGGCAAAATACATTTCCCGTCAGCACCTCGTAGTGGGCTTTGCCTATGGTAACTATTACATCGAGGACGCTGGCAGCGGTAACGGCACGAAGCTAAATGGCAGGGAGATCAAAGGCGCTGGAAGTCAGTGGCTCAAGGACGGTGATCAGATCAACCTTGCTGGCGTGATAACACTGGTATTCAGGAGTTCCTGACCACGCATGTAACTATCTGCAGGCTGTTTATCGCTGTGTGCCTGCCAGATGGTAAAATGTCTCACATCACAACTAGTAATTCTTGAGTATCAGGTTCAGCAGGCTGGTTTGAACCTTTACTTCCTCTTGCTTGGTTACCTGCTGGGGTACCTGCTCAGTATACGGCGTCTTCACAGTCTTGGTGACCTTGACAGTAGCCTTGCCAGTCTTAGTCAAATCGAATTTGACTACATCCCTGTAAACTGTCTGTGTCTGATCATGCGCCGTTAAAGTCAGCGTCCAGTTCCCACTCGCATCTCTTGTCTGCTGCATTTCCACGATCTCATCGACAGAATCAATGTTTATCTGATCCCCTGATGCTGTATCATAATAAGTATAAGGGACATCTACTGTATAGGTATAATAATAGGGATCGCCCCAGATATCGTATCTTATCTCCGTATACGTCTCAGGTCTATAACCCACCCGTTCCACCTGTGAACCCTTCAACTCTATATAGCCCACATAGGTCTTAATGGTCTCGTCAACTGTCACCTGCTCTTCCTTCTCCTTGGTCACCGGCACCATCACCGTCTCGGTCTTCTCCACCGTCTTAGTTGCGGGAAATATGGGCAGGAAAAGCAGTAGCAGTGCGCCAACGATGCTCACCGCAATCACCCAGGGCGACGCGCCGATCCCTTTCTTTTCCTTCACCACCACCGTCTCTACCACCCTGGTTGACGGTCGTGCCCTCACCTGAGTCCGTGGTTGTCTCACCGAGGTCGTCGGCCGTTTTCTTATCTCGGTCTTTCTCCCCTTCCCTTTACCTGAATATCCTCTAGCCATGGCTTTAATTTCCTCCCTTCATAATAGCGGTCGCGCGAAAATTATAAAATCAATAGCTTCCAAACAACCATTGGAAGAAATTCACTCGGACTTTGACCTCCTTTTCTTTGGTAACTTGCTGGGGTATCGTGTCGCTCACCGTTTGAAATCCTGTCCCGGTAGCCGGGACAGTAAGCGTCCCCGTCTTCGTCAAGTCCCACTGCGTTACGTCCCTGTATATGACTTCACTTCCGTTGTAATCTATCGTCGAGATAGTCCAGTTACCATTCGCGTCCCGCGTTTGTCTGATTTCCACAACTCCATCAGACGCATCAATGTAGTAGCGCCCACCAACCAGATCACAGATATAGCCAACATAAACCTTGATGGTCTTTGTCCCCGTTGTGGGCACCGCTTGTTGCGTGGTCAACGGCACCATCACCGTCTCAGTCGTTTCTACCGTTTTAGTCACTGTGAACAGCGGTGCAAACAGGAAGATAAGCACAAAAACGCCGATTATCGCTGTCAATACCGGATTTCTGCGAAACCAGTTATCTCGCTGCAATACTTCAGTCTCGGGCTCTTCTTCAATTATGGTACGCCGTACCACCGTCCTTCTGCGGTCGCCCCCTCGGCTGCTCCTTGCCATAACTTTACCCTCTCTTTAGTCTAGCCCGGTTCTTTAGAAGCAAGACATTTGTAAAAAATTACTTTCCCCAGCCCTGGCTAGGAATATCTTTTGAGAGGTTTGGTATCTTTACACCTTAGTAGTGAGGACATATCTCAGCGCAAAGAATACCCAGCTTCTCAAGCTGCAATTATAAACAGTCCATAATCGCTCTGTCAATCGTCTGGAAGCCTTTTCCCCACTAATTTTAACAAAACTGTAGTGTATTTCGTTTTGGTTGGAATGGTTGTATAATGATTCTTAAGGCTATCACCTAACTTGGCTGACCGCAACCGTAAATTTACTAAACGAAAAACTGCAACATCTATTAATATCCCCAATCCAGTAAGACGCTCTGCAATCATCTGGTGGGTGCTGTGCGTCATACTGTTGGCTGGGATATTTACGCCGTTCCTTTTGGACGCCTTAGGTGTCGAATTCGGTGACTGGGCTTTTGGGCTGCTATTTTTGTGCCTAGTTTTTGGCATTACCGCTATTATCGTCGCCATCATGTACACCAAACGTACCAGACTGGTCAGCAGGATGTTGAGAAAGGAAAATCTCCTGGCACACTGGACTTATTCCCCTTCAGAATGGTCAGCTTACGCACAAAAAGAGCATAAGGAGAACAAAAGGGAAAAGCGTAACCTATTTTTGATTGTGGTGGCAGTATCCTTCATTGTTGGGATTATTCTCTCTATAATGCATCCTGATGGCTGGTTAATTTTTCTTTTCACGGTGCTGGGAATAATCATGCTGTCGGGTGGTGCTGCAACACTGGCGGTATGGATGAGATACCAGCAAAACCGTAAATACCAGGGTGAAGCTTATATCTCCTCGAATGCTGTGTATCTAAACCGTGAGCTTCATGTCTGGAAAGGATATGGTGCCAAGCTCGAGGAGGCGAGCTACGATGACACCAAGCAGACTATGCCGTTGCTACAAATAGTATATTCGAGCCCCAGCCGCTCCACCCGTCTCTACACCACCGTGCGCGTCCCCGTTCCTACCGGAGAGGAAAAAACAGCAAAACGGATTGCTTCAGTGCTTCAACCAGACTGATTGCCTCAAATTAGACCTGGTCTCTTTCTTTGGCACACATGCCCCCTAATTGAACCTTTTGACGGATTAGTGCAGCCTATGTCACTTCGTCTATCCACCTCAGGTAGTCCTCGTTGCCACCGATGATGGGAGAAGTGGCATCATTTCCTGCACAAAACGAAATGTGGAGAGGTCAAATTATGGCTTTTTGTTACTTGACTGTTGATATCAAGTGGCCGAAGCGGACTAGTCTTTGTAATATTTGTAAACTACCCAAAAGCTAGGTTTTGGTTCTTTATTAGCATAATCCCAGATACCAAAACCTAGCTTGTTCATATCTCCCCAAGGATGATGTACAGGTTCATCCCAACAACACAGGAAAATACCGTCTACATCTGCTTGATATAAAAGATTCAGGTGTCTATCTATCGCTTCAGCTTGTTTCTCTTGATCGTAATGGTAAGGATTTGATAATACATAATCCGCCCTTCCTCCAGCTTCTTCAGACTCAGAAATAGTAAGGCTACCCACTTCGGCAATAACTACAGGTTTATTATATTTTGATTTAATATTTTTAAAGATATCAAGATAAAGCTGGTCATTGAGGAATTGTTTATTGTACGAACCTATGTATGGACTAGCGGAAACTGCATCCATAATATCCCAGTTTAGATTCTTATCGAAGTTATACCAACAATCCCACTCTTGATAGGTTATAAGACCTGAGTAGTTTTTACGCACAATTTCTACGAGATCGCCTATGCATTTTTTCAAACGCTCATTGTTTAAATTATATTGCGTTGGGTCACCAGCATAGCCACCCCAAATGTTCCACCAGGCATCAAATTCGGCACCGACAAACAAACCAGGCACATTATTCTTTTCGGCTTTCCTCGCAATTTCAGTTAGTTGGCTCTTATAAGTCTTTTCATCTATATCAGGATGAACAAAAAGTGGGAAGAACAATAACCAAGTACATAGATCTTCGTCCTGAGCTAACTTTACATGGACAAACACATCATAGTCAGCCCCACAATATAACCTGACAGCATTACATCTTAATACCCATCTTATTAAAGCATATTCGAATTTCAAATCATCAACGGATTTTGGTCTTCCATTATAATCTGTCATCTGATTACCATTTGGTTCGTGCAATAAATTCACACCCCTTATCGCCGGCTTCGGTCCAGGCACCCTGTCCTGGTCCATCTCTTTGTTGTACTTCTCCTGGAACTCGGCAAGATTCGAATTAACATACCACTCAGAGCCTTCGAATGGATTATCGATATCAAATTCATTTTCGAATCCTTTGTAGAATACGCGCTCCAGGGTAACGGGCCACATCTTTCTCTCAATCCCTTTGCCATATATCTTCTCAAGCTTGGGTTTGTTTTCTGGATCGTTTGCCAAGTAAAGGATATCCTCTAAGGATTCCACGTCCTTTAGCTCTATGCCGTCCTGGAGAAAAGGTATCTGTTTCAGCTTAATAGCCAGTTCCGGGTCGATTGCGGCTATCTGTGAGATATTGTACTCATACATCTCTTGGAGGTATTTGTCCGGGTCTTGTAGGAATTGCTTTTCGTCTGCTGTCAGCCTCTTGTCCTGTATGCAGAGTTTACTTTTAATGACATAATCAGAGAAGCCCTTTGGTAGTGTTGAATTAAGAGCCACCCAGGCGGGGACATCACCGTCAAGACCGAATTCAAGGATACTTTTTATAGTATCATCCGGATATGACTTCAGAGAATCATAAGCATTTCTGGCTTCAGGTGAATTTAATACGAGGGTAATATTATCCATTTTAACTTTATCAGAGATATCCAATATTGATATCTCACCAGCATTTTGTATTGCCAGAAGTTCGTCATTTTGTACTATTTTGTCAGCAGCAACCTCTGTTAGATAATCCGAAATGGCTTCGCTTACCCGGTAATTCTTGGGCAAGGCAGCTAATTCATCCATTAATGCCTTTGTGTTCGAATCCCATTGGAGGCGCTTTACTATTGCCTTGTTTTCTTCTGGTAGGTCCAACTGCTTAGCATAGTTAACAGTTTCACTTGGCTTACAGGCAGGAGATGCAAGCATAGTCAGAACTATCAAGCCGAGAAATACCTTATTCCAGAACTGCATTGGCATATTTTGCTTAAAATCCGAAATCTATTTATGCTTTATTCCTTAAAATATTTGTAAACCGACCAAAAGCTAGGTTTTGGTTCTTTTACAATATAATCCCAGATACCGAAGCCTAGTTTATTCATATCTCCGGCGGAATGTGAAACATCTGCATCCCAACAATAAATAAAGACACCGGATACGTTAGAACTGAAAATCAATCTTAATTCCTTATCAATTACATTGGCTTGTGTATAGGGATCGTAATGAACATCGAATCTTAAAAGATATGTATAATCTCCACCCGCCTGTTCAGCTTCTCTATAAGTTTGACTACCTGTCTCTGAAATAATAAACGGTTTAGTATAGATGCTTTTTGCATTAAATATAGAGTTATAAAATTTTTCTTCAGTTGCCCCTTCTTGTATGTAAATATTCGATGATATAATGTCCATTTTAGACCAAGGTATATTCCAGTCCAAAATACCCCAAAGAGCGCCCCATTCCGCATAGGTAACTTTGCCGTTGAACTTCTGTCGCGCAATACCTATAAGATCATTTATGCAGCTGCTTAATTTTCCGCTTTTCCGTGCGTTGTAGTCATCACAATTATGTGTTGGACATCCACCCATCTTTTTCCACCATAAATCCATTTCATTACCCACAAATAAGACTTTTACATTGTATTCTTTGGCTTTCTGGGCAAAATCTGATAGTCTTGATTTATACTCATCCACACTTATATCAGGATAGCTGTATAACGGATGAAATTGTAACCAGACGTCTAATCCTTCATCTTGTGCTAATTTAACATATCGGAAGGCGATTGTATCGAAGCCCCAAATTCTCACTGCGTTGCATCTCAAAACCCATCGTATTAGAGCAAAATCGACATAATAATCAAGATAATCTCCTTTTATTAAATAGCCAAGCGACTCCCAATCATAACTTATCCCTTTTATCCTCGGTTTTGTTCCCGATACCCCATCCTGATCCATTTCAGTGTTGTACTTCTCCTGGAACTCGGCAAGATTTGAATTGACATACCATTCGGAGCCTTCGAATGGATTATCGACATCAAGTTCGTTTTCGAATCCTTTGTAAAATACACGCTCTAAGGCAACCGGCCACATCTTTCTCTCGATTCCTTTACCGTATATCTTCTCTAACTTCGGCTGGTTTTCTGGATTGCTCGCCAAGTAAAGGATATCCTCTAAGGATTCCACGTCCTTTAGCTCTATGCCGTCCTGGAGAAAAGGTATCTGTTTCAGCTTAATAGCCAGTTCCGGGTCGATTGCGGCTATCTCTGAGATGTTATACTCGTATATCTCCTGGAGATATGTGTCCGGGTCTTGTAGGAATTGCTTTTCGTCTACTGTCAGCCTCTTGTCCTGTATGCAGAGTTTACTTTTAATGACATAATCAGAGAAGCCCTTTGGTAGTGTTGATACTAGGTTTATATAAGACACGACATTGCCATCAATTCCGAATGTTTTATACATATCCAATGTTTCATCAGAAACTGATTCTAGATAATCAACTACTTTCTTAATCTCAGGATTCGGTTGCAGCGGGTCTGTCTTTAATCCAGTCTCTTCTTCAAGAGTCAAGCCATCTCCATCGTGGTCAAGTCCTGCGATTCTGTATACCTCATCATAACTAACCATCTTGTCTGCAGATATTTCTTTGAGATAATTTAACGTCGTCTCATGTGTTTGCAGGTCTTTTGGTAATTTGGAAAGTTCATTTAGAAGCAACCATGTGGTAGTGTCGTATTCCAACTGTCGTACTGTTGTTCGGACCTCTCTCGGTAGTTTTAACTGCTTGGCATAATCATCTGTCTGGTTTGATTGGCAGCCAGCAGATGCAAGTAAGGACACGACTATTCCAGTTAGCAGTGCCTTTTTCCATGATTGTAGTTTCACGGATTGCCCCTAAATCCCTGCTATGGTTATTATATCAAACCATAGAGATAGATAAGGATTCAACGGAATGACGAATTGTTCAGCCATATATGACTTCGTCAATCCAGTTGAGGTAGTCTTCGTTGCCACCGATGATGGGCAGGGCGATTATCTCAGGGACTGAATAGCTGTGGGCACTTTTAACCATCTCGATGATTTCGGGGAGCAGAAATACTTACCATGTAAGGAAGGGATAAGGTTGTTACTGTTTTGGAAGAGAGCTATTGCAACTGCTTAATGAGTTCTTCTTTGGTGATGTTGTTCCACAGGCTGACTTTGGTGATGATATCATTTAATGTCCCTTTGGCAATCACTTTGTGTGTTGGGACAGTGATGTTATGTTCCCCCAGAAGTGTGACCTTTCTAAGCGCAACATGGCTGCCTCTCTGCCTAAGGCGGGCGTAGCCCAGAGATTTGAGAAGCTTAATAACCTGGGCACCGCTAACCTGCGGAAGCTTTGGCATCGGCTAGTTTTACCTCAGATAGTGTCAGGATAGTTATGGTCTCGGTTATATCTCCAAAATGAACGGCTACAGCCTCCTTGATGTTCTTGTGTAATTCGTCGAGAGTCTTGCCTTGAGTAAAGATATCTTCTCCGATACCTCTGGCGCACCAACATTCGCCATCGAAATAGGTCTCTATCTTCACAAGCATGGCTAACCTCCGCTCATGTCATTATACTTTATTTACGGCGGCGATTGATAGCGACATCAAGTTGCATGGCTCTGATTGAACGAAATGCTCAACTCTCTTTAACCTCGTCGTCTATCCAGTTGAGGTAGTCTTCGTTGCCACCGATGATGGGCAGGGCGATTATCTCAGGGACTGAATAGCTGTGGGCACTTTTAACCATCTCGATGATTTCGGGGAGCAGCGAGTCTCTGGTCTTGATGATGAGCAGGCTTTCCTGTGCTGAGTCCAGTTTGCCCTGCCACCAGAAAGACGAACTCACCCTGGGCACGATGTTTACACAGGCGGCTTTTCTACTGGTAAGCAGCCGCTCGGCTATTTTGCCGGCTTCTTCTTCAGAGCTAGCAGTAACAAAGATGATTACCTTGCCAGTGTCTTTCATATAGATTTATCTTTCACCCTTGACCTGCCCCCAATAGTTGTACCACTTGTTAAGTTAGTCCCACAAGCACCATAGCCTCAGGAGCAGGCGGTCGATACTTAAGTGCACTGTGCGGTCGTTCTTGATTATATTCCTTTCTCCAACGTT
>Ga0208828_1000318_pt1 | contig 22119 bp, 28 predicted proteins | sample Kivu_160m_FD_185487 | JGI IMG/M metagenome (GOLD analysis project Ga0208828, IMG submission 185487) | Freshwater microbial communities from Lake Kivu, Western Province, Rwanda to study Microbial Dark Matter (Phase II) - Kivu_160m (SPAdes)... | ecosystem: Environmental > Aquatic > Freshwater >... | reverse complement strand
GCCCCAGAAGCGGTGACAACAACCACAGTTGCCAGAAACGCTGGAAAGCTTGTGGAAAGCTCCACCGATCTGCCAACTCCTCACTGTACGATCCTGAAGACTGTTCTGCTCACCAGGGTGCTGTTAACTTGTCGGCCCACGGACGAGTCTGCTGATACGCTAGACGAACTTCCGACCACAACGGGGCTAGCGCAAGCTCCCGACTTCTGGAAGAAATGCTTGGCCTATGCTTCTACGGTGGGATGGATGCGGGTGGAACCGCAACAACGGAATGCCCACCCTAGAGAGGATCAGAATGGAAGCATGAATCTCCCGACTTTCAGTCGAGGAGAGAGTCAATGCCCGTCAGAAACGTCATGCTAAGCTCGTCGGTCAATAGAAGCGTGTAATCGGTCTTACAGAGCCCCCTCCCAGATCCTTCATGCAGGCACACTCAGTCTGCCAACTTCTGAGTATGCGAAATGTGATGCGATAGCAGAATGGCAGAAATCGCTGGGAAACATTTTTCTGCAACGTAAACGTCTTTGTTTACAGGGGTTATCATTCGTGGTGCAGGTCCAAGTCAGAATGCCAGAGAAGACTGTTCAAGAGATCGACAGGTGGGTGGCTGAGGGAAGGTTCGCGAGCAGGAGCGAGGCGATAAAAACCATCGTCGCCATACATCAAGAAAGGGAACATACAAGAAAATTCATCAATCTCCTTCTAGAACGAAGCAGAGAGGCCAAAGAGAAACCGGAGATACTCCTGTCTCTAGAGGAAGTCAGTTGAGCTTCGGGGTTTTCCTGCACCCCAAGGCCGCACGTTTCCTGAAGAAGGCGGACCCGTCACTCAAGAGAAAGATAAGAGAGGATTTGGTGGAACTAGCAGATTCCCCAGAGCAGAAGGGGGAACGCCTTATGCATTCACCCTTCTGGAGGCTCAGAGTCGGAGACCATCGCGTGATATATGAAATCGATAGAGAGCACAGCAGAGTCATCGTTCTGTTCATCGGCCACAGGAAAGATGTTTACGACGAGTTCTCTAGGCTGCTGTGAGATGGTGCGTCTCTCTCGAACGGTCGGCCGAGATGAACCGGCAGGATAAACAGCAGCCCGCGAGCCTAGAACCCACGAATTCGTTCGTCTCGAATACATCCCTGTCGGATCTCATCAGCTCCATGAGCCACCCCCGTTCGTCGGGGATCAGTTTCAGTTTCCGGAGAACAACGCCTTCAATCATCCGATCATAACAGAGCGAGCGCAAGCTCCGGACTTCTGGAAGCAATGCTTGGCCTATGCTTCTACGGTGGGATGGATGCGGGTGGAACCGCAACAACGGAATGCCCACCCTAGAGAGGATCAGAATGGAAGCATGAATCTCCCGATCGTTCGGTCGGCGCTCGGGGATCGGCTGATCATCAATCTTGGAGTGTTGGCGCTTGTTTCCATTGAAGCTTTAATTGACAGCCACGTCATCCATTTCATGATTGGTGAGTGGTCTTGACGGGAGAGGCTAAACTAGTAGAATTGGAGAGGAAGATTGACGCGATAATGAGGGGGCTCAATCTACTGCTCTTCGAGGAAGGCGAGCTTCTTCCCGACGACGAAGTTGAGGAGCTGAGGACAAGGCTTGAGGACTACGTGAAGGGAAGGCGATTCGAATTCGTGAAGCTAGATGAGCCTCAAGCCAATGTTTAGAGAGGAATTGAGCAAGAAACCCCACAGCCCTTCAGGGGTGGGATGAATTGCGTGTCAGCCTTTAGGCTGACCAATTCCGCAAGCATAACCCTTCACGGTTTATAACCGATCAGTGGATCACACTGCAAGGAGGGAACCGTGATGCTTGTCGTGAGGACTGTGAAGGTTCCAGTTCACTACGGCATCACGAAGCGTAAGCTCTCTATTCTGGATTCGTTGACGGCACGAACCACATACGGGGTCTGGTTATGGTCGAAGCTTTTCAAGGAACATAAGCTGAAGGGCTCCTACGCGGATAGGCGGCGGTTCTACGAGCAGGTCAAAGCGGACGCGAAGCTTGGCTCGCTCACTCAATGCTGCTTCGATACAGCGGCTTGGATGTGGCGGAGTTGCCGTGAAGCGCACAAGGCTTGGCGTAGGAACGTCGCGATCGCCAGACGGGAAGGTGACAAGTGGTGGCTTCGCAAGCTCCTACGACGCGAACCACAGGAACCATTCACGAACGGCATGAACGGCAAAGTTCCGATATGGTTTGACAGCCGCTTCGGCGCGATTGAACAGTCGAAGCACATCAAAATCTGCTCATATGTGGTGCGTGTCTCAACGCTCCGTCAAGGAGTGAAGCTGACGATTCCGCTGAATCCTGCCAAGTACCATCTTGACCTCTTGGAGAAGGGTACCTTGAAGAGTTTCCAGCTTGTGAAGCGGCATGGGAAGTATTTCGTTCACGTGAAGGTGGAGTCCACGGTTCCAGATCAGCCCGTCTATGCAGTACGTGGAATTGACCTTGGAGTGAAGCGGTCAATCACATCCGTGATGCTGAAGCCGAATCAGCCTCTAAGGTCAAGCGACTTCTCAATCCAGACGGACGGGTTGAAGCGGGATCGGCTGAACCGCCTAGAGAAACGAGTAGCAGCACTACAGCGTGCAAAGAAGTGGGAACCACTAAAACGGCTACGGCACAAGAGACGACATGTCAGCGAATACTATGACCGACTTGCAGCAAAGCAAATTGCCGTAACATCACAGAACTGCCTCGTCGCGGTCGGCTATCCGAAAGGCGTCAAATATGAGAACTTCAAAGGCAACGATAAGGCAAGGCTTCGCAAAGTGCTCGCTCGTTGGACGTATGGGCGAGAAATCCGCCTCATTCAAGAAGAATGCGCGAAAGTCGGCGTATCAACAGAAACCCCAGATGAACGCTGGTCAAGTAGAACCTGTCACCGTTGCGGTTCACGCAATACCGAACGCCTCACGCAGAGCATCTTTCATTGCTGGAATTGTGAACTCGTCTACAATGCTGACTTCAACAGTAGCATCAATATCGGGTCGCGTTTCTTGCCAAAGGCCACGACTCGACAGGCCACAGATGATTTGGCCTATGCTGGGGATGAACAGGCAAGAGAAATAGTAGCCTGCGAGCCCAGAAGCCCACACCCATTCATGGGTGGGTAATCACGGGCATCAAGGGTCTTCTCAGGCGAAGAGTCGGCGAATACAGGATCGTCATGCCCGCCCAAGAGAAGAGGATCAGAGTGGAAGCATGAATCGCCGACTTCAAGTCTCGGAGAGAGTCAATTCCTGTGACATCCTCCCACGACTTCAGCGAATCGGCTATGTAGGGCCGTTGAGGCAAACGGGCCGAACCGCGCAAGCATGAAGTTCGTCTGCTCTCGGAAGTGCGTTCTAGACCTTGCGTAGATCGATTGCGACTATCCGAAGTTGGTCCGAATTTTGCAGAATGAACCGGTCACTTGTTATCAGCGGAAGCTCGTGGAGCTTGGCAGTGGCTACATGAAAGGAGTCGAAATAGTGAAGTCTCCTGGATCCCCCGTAACGAGAGTACAGTCTCATGGCTTCAACGGCGGCTTCGACAGATGTGGGCAGGACCTCGTGAGGTATTCTCCGAAGATCGCTCAGAAGTTCCACTACTACCTCGATGGGCGTGTTGCTGCTCCTTAGCGCCGTGATTATGTCATCATAGATTTCGGACGCGACCTGCAACTTCAGTGAACCGCTGTCTGCTCTGTACACGAGTTTCTCGGAACAGCCCGACAGCTGGTCCGCGACGAGATACGAGAAGAACACGTCAGCGTCTGCCAAGACTCTGGGGGGTAACTGTTCACCGCTTGCCTTCTCTGACAAGCTTCTCTGCCATCTCTTCCAGCTTTGCCCAAGGTTCCTTGATGCGGTTTCTGTACTTGCCCTGCAAGGCCTTCACGTCTTGAATCGGGGCAAGTTCGACTCGCCCGGCGACTAACTCCAGCTCGAATCTGCGGGCTCCGAGCTTCTTCCTCAGAGGGGCTGGGAGGAGCAGCCGGCCTTTCTCGTCAAGCTCCACGACGGTCAAGCTTACTCCCACTCTCCCACCCGTGGGCACGCCGGCCCCATAAGCGTTGCCCCAAGCCGGCCACGTGTGTTATCCTATGACCATGACCGAGCGGGCGCGAGCCCTCGACCCTAGTCGTGAAGTAAGCGAGCTCAAGAATGGGCGAACGCAGAACTCGAAGACTTCAGTGGCGGAGGGAATCAATATGTGAGATTCCGAGCCGCCCACGCATGATCGGTGCTGTCTTCGGTAGTTATCAAGGATGGGGAGCGGCACGCGATTCCATTGACGAAGACCGGTGTTGACGCGGAGTTTGTTGTCTTCGATTCTGGTTTGGTGCAATCGGGGGCTCGTTTAGAATGCGGCCAGCCTAGAGGTTCGATAGATACTCCAAGACTGCCCTGTAGTCGTCCTCGCTTAGACGCCACCCGGCCCTACGCATTTCGCTCAACTTCGTTGCAGCCTCTTGTTTTAATATATACCCATCCCGGTACATTCTCCCGAGCAGGTACCCTGTTCCGTGAAGTTCAACGTCGACGAGTTTTGCAACGGATCTTGCCGCGCGGTCGTCTGAGATCAGGATCCCTTTCAGTTCCTTGGCCAATGCAAGAGCTTCAGCCTCGGCGCGGTGCAGAGGTTTCCTCTCATCCCCAGCCGTCAGTCCAATCAACCTGCTAGCGAATGAAGGGTCTTGAGGGGTCCGAACTTGCAGTTTGCCGGTTTCTACGAGTTCCCGCACGACCGATGACTCCGGCTTACCAAGGTCTTCTCCCTTCAGAATCTCATTGTAAACGTCCTGCGACAAGAACTTAGGAACGCTCAGCTTCACCAAGACATTGGCGAGAGAAATCCTGACGAGATAGATCAGCGGGGTCGCATCGAAGACCATGGCCCTCGTCAAGTGACGGGACTACTCCTTCTGTGCAGCTTCGAAGTCGTGAATGAACTCTTCTGCCGAGTAGTGGACAGGAAGTTTCCGCCTTTCGAGCTCCTCAAGTAACTCCCATATCGATAAGCCAGCTGACGTGGCTGCCTTGAGGACTGTGACCCTTCCTTGCTCGTAGAGCTTGAGGGCCTCCTCGAGTTTTCGCTGCTTGACGTACTGGTCAACGGCTCGAGCGATGACAGTCGACTTGTCCGTCTTCTCCTCTGCAGCTATGCGCTCGATTTCGTCCACAACCTCTTTTGGCAGTCTCGCGGCCGCCACTTGCATCAATCGGTTCCTAGCCAAGCGGGAGCACCGGTTTACATTAGAGAATGATGTTTACGGACTCTTAAGGCATTCGCTTGGCACCGGAATGAGGAGAGCCAGAATCATGGGTGTATTACACCCATGTTTTATGTGGTGTGCAAATGCACCCTTAGACATCCTAGAACGCCACCGCCGTTTCATAGTGGCGGCATTCAGACGAATGAACCCATTTGAAGGAGTCTGAGGCCGTTTACCGCGAAATCTTGCTGGCTTCTATGAAGGGGCTCGACCAAGTCCAGCAGAAGGCCGTCGCCCGGCCTACCGGGTTCTCCCTTGGGATGACCATGACTGGGCGAGCGCAAGCTCCCGACTTCAATCGAGGAGGGAGTCGATTATATTTCAGCGCATGTCGCATCAGTAACAGACACAGTCCAACGTGATACAATGAGCCTTTCCCATCATGCAACTCGGACGATGGAGGAGATAGTCTCCCAGCTCGTCAACTATGGGCTGAGCAAGAACGAAGCCAGAGTCATCACATTTCTTGCAAAGCGAGGGGCTGAAAGGGCAAGTCTGACCGCTCGCGCACTGAAACTGAATCGAACCGAGACGTATCGGACTCTGAGAAACCTGCAACACAGAGGCCTCGTTGAAGCCAGCCTAGAGCAACCGGCCAGATTCCAAGCCGCACCATTCTCACGCTGTCTAGAGCTACTGATCGCGGAACAGAAGAACAAGATTGCGGCGCTCGAAGAGCGAAGCGCCCCACTGGAACGCGCATTTGGTGACCTCAGTGTCGAAACGATAGCCCCGGCTTTCGAGAGATTCCAGGTCCTTGAAGGGAGAACCAAGGTGGGGCAGAAGCTTCTCTTCATGTGTGAGAGCTCCAAGCTTCAGATCGATTCGATCATGGGATCCTCAGACTTGGCAGGGGGAAGCGGCCGCACATTTCTCGACACGCTGGCGAGGCTCGCGAAACGAGGTCGCAAGATACGAGTGATCACAGACATCAACACTTCCACTGGTAGGCTCGTCGAATCATTCCAGAGTCTGATCTCGCTCAGGCACTTGGACTTGGCCCGTGGCCCTGTCCCTAGAGTGTCAATCATCGACGACACGGAAGCGCTCTTCGCCATAGGTGGCACCGAGGTAACCGTGAATCACAATCCTGAGCAAGCTACGCTGTGGATAAGCAGCCGCCCGTTTGTGCGAAACCTTCGCGCCTACTTCAACGAGATGTGGAGCAGCGCAACACCGGTGGCAACTCGGCTTGAGGCGATCAAGGCAGGAAAGCTGGAGTAGGGGCCAGCGGTCCTGGAATATCCTATGATCGCAGGACTATTTTTCCGAAGTGCTCCCTCTTCTCCATTCTCTCTTGAGCCTTGGCCGCATCAGCTAGCGGGTACACCTTGTCGACCACCGGCTTGAGTCGTCGTTGCCTCACGAGTTCGACTACTCTCAGGAGTTCTCCTTTGCTCGCCATGTATGAGCCTAGGATCGAGAGCTGCTTGCTGTAGAGGAACCGGATGTCTGTCTGTCCAGCGTAGCCTGTTGTCGCCCCGCAAGTGACAAGCCTGCCACCGACTGCCAGTGCTTTGATGCTCTTCTCCCATGTCGCGGAACCCACATGTTCGAACACGATGTCCACGCCACGTTTCCCGGTCAGTCTTCTCGCTTCCTCTGCGACATCTTGCTGGGTGTGGTTGATGGCCTCGTCTGCCCCCAGCGCCTTTGCGTGGTCTAGTTTGTCTTCGCTGCCGGCGGTCGCAATCACTCGGGCTCCCCAGAGTCTGGCGATCTGGATCGCCGCGCTCCCAACACCACTACCTGCTCCAAGAACTAGCACAGTTTCTCCGGGCGCGACTCCTGCTCGCGTAACGAGCATGTGCCAAGCTGTCATGAAGACGAGCGGAACGGCCGCGGCTTCCTCAGATTTCAGCCACTCGGGTTTCGGGATGAGGTTCGCTTCTGGAACGCTGACCAGTTCGGCATATCCGCCGTCCACGAGGTATCCGATGATCTTGTAGGAGCGGCACATGCTATCGCGGCCGGATAGGCAATGCTCACACATGCCGCAACTCAGGCCCGGAGACACGATCACAGAATCTCCGGGGCGAGCCTTCGACACAAGCTTGCCAACGCTCGCCACTTCACCACAGATGTCGCTGCCAGAGATGTGAGGGAGTGGAATCTGAATCCCCGGGAGGCCTTCTCGCCCCCAGATGTCAAGATGATTAAGCGCGCATGCTTGGATCCGGATCAGAGCCTCATTCTCTTTCACAACGGGGTCCGGCCTCTCCTCATATCGAAGCTTGTCAGTTCCTCCATGCTCATGAAAGACCACGGCCTTCACTGAATCTCGCCACCCAGAGTGTCTCTGCTTCAGCTAAGCTAGCATTTACTTCTTGTTGTGGCAACAAGAAGCGTGCCAGCTCATGAAATCGCCGTCACATTCGCTTGGATGAAGCGTTCTGCGCCTATTCTTATATCGACGTATCCAAGGTTGCTCCCATCTTTGAGATCGAGCGCCAGATGATGTAGATTGAGATCAACTAGAAGAAGGAGCGCTAGGAAGCCCAGTCGGAGAATCAGGTTCAGCACGCTCGCCGCGTTGTTGATAGTTGCAGTTCTCTTCGCGTTTGTGGCATATTCCCTGATTCCGTCGGAGCAGACCGAGTCCCAGAAACCTGCAACAAGAGCTGCCATCGTGGATCAGCTCAGTATGCTCTACCCAAGTCGAGAGTTCACGAAGCCAGCTGAGAATCTCTTGCATGAAGCCGGCCTCAGCGTGGATGTCTACGGGCCGGAGAGTGTGACCGTGGACCTGTATGCCTGGATACCCAGCGCGGGGTACGGGCTGATCATCTTCAGGGTTCATGGGGGCGTGAACCAGTAGATTCAGGGTAATCCCGTTGGGCTCTACACGTCAGAGCCCTACAGTGAACTCGGCTATCCGGAGGAACAGCTCGGTGACAGAGTTGGTGTGGGTCGAGCGTACGACCGGAATGACACGGTCGTCTTCGCGGTTACGCCGAAGTTCATCAAGGAACGTAGCGCAGCAGACTATCCTGGCACTATTGTCATCCTAATGGGCTGCTACGGGCTGTTCAGTGCGGACCTTCCTCAGGCCTTCATCGACCGAGGCGCATCGGTGGTCATAGGGTGGAAAGGGCTGGTTGGCCTTGAGCACACAGACAAGGCGACACTGGTATTGCTCGAGGCGATCGTCTTGGACAAGCTGAAGATTCAGGATTCTGTCGAAAGGACGCTCGATCGGGTAGGTCCTGACCCCGAAAGCAAGAGCACCCTGACCTACTATCCCGAAACGAAAGGTGATCTGGTGTTCTCAGATTTGCATCCGAGCGGGTTCTTCATGGTATCATCGATGGCTCCCATATCCACGCGCAAGGAAATGGTCTCGGAACTGACCAGCGGTCGCACTTGCTGAGCCCCCACTGAGCATCTGACGCAGCTCGAGTCACTGAGTCCGCAAGATATCATCCAGTTCCTGATCGCCTCACTGTTCCCACCGCTGAACGCTTGTAAAGGAGTAGCCACTTAATCCACCTTCTCGAACTCATCACTTGAAGAAGGACTGCTCGAAATTGCCAGCTGAAGAAGGTAAGAAAGCTCCTGATTTCTCGCTCCCGGACCAAGACAGAAGGAAGCGCACTCTGGAAGATTTCTCAGGAAAGAAGACAGTTCTGGCATTCTTCCCGGGCGCATTTACGAGCGTCTGCACGAAAGAGATGTGCACCTTCAGAGACAGCATTCAGACACTCAGCAGCCTGAACGCTCAAGTCGTTGGCATAAGCGTCAACGACCCCTTCACAAACAAGGCTTTTGCTGAAGCAAATAGCCTGCAGTTTCCGATCCTGAGCGACTACGCAAGAGAGACCGTGAGGAGATTCAACGTCTTCCATGAGGATTTCGCGGGATTGGTTGGCTACACGGTCGCAAAGCGTTCCGTGTTCGTCTTGGACGGGGATGGCATTGTGCGTTACAAATGGGTCTCTGACGATCCGGGGAAGCAGCCAGACTACGACGCGATAAAGAAGGTACTTGCCGCAATCTGAGGAACCCAACATGTGCCTGCTCTGAGCCGCTTCAGTTCACCGTTACTCATGCTCGATTAGGCTTCGCACATACGCGGAGGCGAGGCATGGACTCAATGCTATAAGATACCTCCTCGTGTTCTGTGGGTAGTGAGATGACTGATGGGCAAATTCAAGATGGTCAAGAAACCCAAGAAGAAAGAAGAGAAGAAGGGACCGCCTCCCAAGACCGCCTAGCAGCTCAGGTGCCAGTGGGCACATCAACCCGGCCTAGTACCTGCCCACCTCGCCTGGTTTGCCCCGCGGATGCCTGCCTGCGATAGTAGTCGGGGCTGTTCTTAGCTGCAACTTTCTCGTCTCACTCGTATTCAGGCTTCAAGGCTTTCATCAATTCGTCGACGCACGCTTTCGATGGCTTGCTAGGAAGCAGCGACGAACCTGATCAAGTCGTAGGCGTCGGATTCTCAACCAGCTCATGTGAGTTGCGGGTGACGACCTGATCACTTTGAGGCGAGTCTTGCACTCACGGCTAGATCCATTTGCATCTGACGTAGGGAATCCCGTCGAAGTGTGGAGAATCAGTTATGCACACGGATTTGCTCAGGGCGCATGTCGCAGCGATGAGGCTATCAGCCATGGGCATATCTTCGTTCTTCTGCAGTTTCATCGCATGCTTAAGCTGTGCGCCGCGAACGGCTATCGAATCATCCACGGGAACGACCTCGAACTCGGTTCCTATTCGCAGTATTCTGATCTCTGCCGTTTCTCTGCCCTCCCTTTCGAGGGAGAGCTTGTAGATTTCGAACAGGGTTATTGTTGAGACCAGCCTGCGATCGTGCCTCCGCATCAATGCCAGTAGTCGACGATGCGTTCGCTCATCGGGCGAGGCAAAGAAGTGGACGAAGAACCGTGTCTCAAAGACGGCTCTAGACATTCTCCCTACGCAGCTCTTCCAGTCGTTTCAGCATCGCATCAACGGTCCAATGCTTCGAGGCTGACCCGGCTAGCGCGCCGAAGTCCCCTCTCTCTCTTGCTAGTCTAACGAGAAAGCCGTCCGGTTGCGGAAGGAACTTCAGTTTCGTCTGCGGGGTGATGCCGTACCGTCTTCTGATCTGACGTGGGATAGTGACCTGTCCCTTCGAGGTGATCCTTCTGGACTCACCAGAGGGATGCGTGGATGGGTTCTCGAGCCTACGAATGGCTGGATTCGTTCTTCTCGTAGCCAATTCCCGCATTTCCTCTTGGCTGGTAAGAACTCGATGCTTACATTTCAACCTTGCCTGACGGCAAGTTCGGCGGCATGAAGCCTGACTGGCCTAGGAGTGGCTTGCCGAGGCCGCTGTGACGGGTTTCGTCCCGTTGGCCTACGTGGTTCCACGCTCTCTTGGACGATCAGAAGCCCGGAAACCAGGTCCTTGACCCAACAGCTAGTAGGATTCCATGGCCTCAAGCTTCGCGGGCAAGTACTCGTCCACGATGTAGGCTAGGCCGTATCGGCTGAATGCCTCCTGCTCCGCCTTCTTCTTGACTTTCAAGAACGTCTCGATCTCTCTCTTCCAGAGCTCGCCTTCGTAGCGAGGGTCTTTCCCGAACTCGTAGAGTCTCTTTATGTCAAGATCGGTGAGCTTGTCGCTGGGAAGGTCGTAGTCTACGATGTCTGATGCCCAAACTCCTGACCACTTAGCGTCAGGTGTATTGAGGTCTCGTAGATGTGCCGCGTTTGCTGATCCTGAGATTATGACCATGGCGATGTGCATTCCCCACGGGTCAGCGTCACAGAAGATGTAGACGGGAAGGTCCAACTCTTGGTTTAGGCGGCGAATGAGCGATCGTGTCGCTCTGGGTGCCTGGCCTGCGGTATGTACTAGAATGGCCTTGTGTTTGTCGTGAACTTTCTCTTCTACGAATCGCGTGAAGAGGCCGCCCTTCTCAATGACTATTACCTTGTCGGCTTTGCATTCGGCGAACTCAGCATTTGTGAGCGCCGGCCCTATCATCATCCCATCAGGGTGCGAGGAGAGATTCAGTTTCTTTCCTTCGTAGCCGGGAACTGTGTATTCTACCACTAGGTTTCCGAAGATGGACGATCTTTCTTCTGGGAATACGTTGAAGTCCTCTCGGGAGTGTCCAATCACGGTCTCGAGGTCTGTGATGATGTTGTCGCTTTCGGTTTGATCTGTGAAGCTCATGTCGTAGGCTTGAGCCGAATAGAAGACGTCTCTGAGTGTTGAGGTCCTGTCTTGTCCTCTAAGCTCGTCTACGAAGGACGCCGTCCAGACCAGCTGAGTCAGCGGCCGAATATGCTTGATGTTTCTTGCGCTGCGTTTGACGGACTTGCTCCCAAGAATGTACTGTCTCAGTTTCTGGTCGTACTGTATGTTGTGGATGGATCGATTGGGCATCTGTATCCAGGGGAATTGCCTGTGTGTCATCTGGTTGTAGAGTTGGTCTCCAAGTCCAGTCAGCGCCGACAGGACTCTGGCTTTCTTCTCCTTGACCAGCCCAGTCTTCTTCGCGCGCTTTTCAGCCGCCGTCTTCTTCGTCGCCTTTTTCATATTTCAACACACTCTTGAGTAGCGGTTTAACGTCAGGTTCTTTCTCTTTTCCAGCAAGCTTGGTCGAGAACAAAGCTATCTTGGGCAGGAACTTCTCGAAGACATCAAGTCGCTTCTTCTGCCGTTCGATAGTGTGCTTCCGCGAGAGGAAGACCGACAAGCGCCTCGCAACCTCTCGGACAGCGTTCAGAATCTCTCTTTCCACATCGGGCCGGTCGGCAATGAATTCCTTGCCCACGGTCTTGTAAGGGACCTTTGTGGAACACAGATGAACAAATACCGCAATGGGCATGTCAGGGAGAACTTTGTAGTGTCGCCAGTCAACGAGAGAGTTGACGACCTTGTAGGAGACATCACTTGCCTCGTCAAACAAGAGCGGGATCTTGTTTGCGAATCTATAGAGCACTATTCCGCCCGTATTCGGGATCTCCCCACCGTACGCCGCGCCAACCTCAACTATGAATGGGAAGCCCGAGTAGGCAGACGGTTTCCGTTGATAGACCTCGACGTATTCTGGAGAGAGTTCCTTCTCAATTCCAGCCCTGAGCAGTTCTTCGCCCAACGGTGAAAGGCAACTTGAGTCGGGTGGGAGGAAGTCCTCGAAGTTCTTCATCGAGTTGGTCAAGCTGACGATTTCCTCGTTGGTCAGCTTCTTTGGGTTCTTCTTCCCTGCTATGCCCGCATGTTCAAGGAATCGCCTAGCAATCGTATCTCCGACTCGTTGGAAGTGCACCTTCATGAACGCTTGAAGTGACCGCGCCTGTGTCACATCTATGACGCGCTTCATCGTCTCGACATCGACGCCGTGTGGATGGAGCGTGGTCTCTTTCGGGGCATCAGGCATTTGGGCAGTGGCACGTTCGAAGCGGTAGAGTCTTCCCCTCGGATCCACGAAGGTAAGATTCGCGTATGGTGCGACAATCGCCGTTTCCTTCAGGTAGTCGAGGATCTTGGGCATTGCTCTTGTATAGTCGGCTTCGGTTGAGAATTCCACGATCGTGCCGTGCCATCGATCCGGATTCGGATGCGTCACCTCTTTGATCTTCTCAGGTTGATTTCGCTGGATGTCTATCCGAAGTCTAACATCATGAATCTTCGTCGCGCCGGTGCTTGAGACTATGGTGGCTTCCGAATGTGTTGTGATCTGCCCATACAGGATTGCCATTTTGCCGCCGAGGCCAAACTGTCCGCGTGTCTGCCTCAGTTTGTACTTCGATCCGAAGAGGACTTGACCAAATGCTGATGGAATGAGCTTCGACGGCACGCCCAATCCGTTGTCAGCAACTCTGACTCGATATACCCCCGGCCCGTCCATAGGGCCTGACTCATGTGAGATCCTCAGGTAGATATCCGGGGCAATACCGTGAACCTCACACGCGTCAAGAGAGTTCTCGACTAGTTCCCTCACTGTCGAATAGATCGCTCGGGTAGGATTCGTGAATCCTGCAATGTCTCTATTCCGGTAGAAGAAGTCAGCAGGTGAGATCTCCTGGAAAATCTCGGCTGCTTTCATCGCGAGATTCCACGCGCAGAGACTCCGCCTTTCTCACCGCTTGCCATCAAGTTCGGAAGCCTCATCGCGGGGGCTTCTCCCAGAGTTCCAATGTCTTTCTCTTCTTGCTCTCGCTCTTTGTTCTTCTAAGGAATTTGTACACGGATGAGTGCTGTTTTCCCTTGAGTAGCATCTCGATTGCTTGTCTTGCAGCGGAAACCTCTTCAAATTCCCCAATCATCGATATGGTGGAGCCATAGACGGACACTTTCGCGTCCGTCATCTCTTCCAGGAGGCGTCTCATTTTCCCTTCGCTGCCTATGACTCTGCCCTTCATTCGGTTGATGTCGCTCTCATTCTTCCCAAAGAGTTCGCGAAGGTCTATCACATCGAGCACTGCGTCATCATCTAGTAGCGTCATGGCTCGGTCGGGGGCGAATCCTCTTCCAATAGCCGTGACCACGTCTCTTGCACGGAGTATTGTCGAAGGGTCATCGTTGTCTTCAGATGGAACGACTTCGATCGTTCCCGAGTCGCTGCTGATCGTCAGTTTGACCTTGAATGCTTGTTCAATCCCGGTCTTTGTGGCGCCTTCTCGACCGAGCACCACGCCTATCCTCTCGTGAGGAATCATTGTGCTAATCTTCGTCGACATTCTTCCTTACCACCAGATCGTACACGTCGTCTTCGCTTTCGGTCTCGACACCGATTTGGCCGAAGTACTTGTTCAAGTTCAGGATGTCTCTCATAAGTAGTCGGTCCGCAAGCGGATGCTCAGTCGCGACAGCCTGAGAGAGATCAAAGATTACAGGGTGACCACGCCACATCATGATGTTGTACTCGCTCAGGTCCCCATGAACCAACGAGGCTTTCTGGTAGAGGAGTCGAAGGCCCAAGAGGAGGTCGTTGTAGGTCCTCTTGGGGGTCCTCATTACAGTCTCCCTAAGAAGTGGTGCTGGTTCGCCATTCTTTCCCACGAAGCCCATGAGGAGCACGTTCTTGTCGACCGCAATCGGGGTTGGAACCCGCACTCCTGCTTCACGAGCCTGTTTGAGGTTCCTGAATTCCTTCTGAGCCCAGACATATACGAGAGACCGCGTGTCGGTGCGGGTCCTCGCGAATCTCGGGTCCCCCTCTATGTAGATCAACCTGCCCTTCTTGAACTCGGCCGACAATGTCAGGTAGATCTTGATCGCGATCTCTTTCTTCCTCGGGCCGAATCCCCAGTAGACTCTTGCTTCCTTCCCAGACCTGACAACGCCTGAGATCTTGGCCAGTTTGCCGGTGTCGAGCATGTGGTAGATTACCATGAGGGTGGACTTGTCGAAGACCTGCTCGAGAGCTTCCAGTTCCTCGCTTCTCTTGTCTCTCATCAAGCGAGTGGTCTCGTACCGAACCTGCCTTAGTCTCAGCCGTTCCTCGGTCTTCGAACTCCACGGCACAAACAGGCACCCTTTGGGTTAGCTCACATTGCAAGCTGACCCTTTGAACGAAGTATCTGAGCCTGGGCTTCGGTGTACCTCCACAGGATGTCGCCACGGGTCTCAAACTGAAAGTCCCATGGTGCGACAAGCACAATGTCCCCGACCTTGATCCAAACGCGCCTCTTCATCTTTCCTCTGATTCGGCAGACTCTTTCGTGTCCGTCGGCGCACTTCACCATGAGTCTGTCGTATCCGAGCATCTGCAATACGATACCATACATCTGACCCTCTCCGGGTGTCACCATCTCGCGAAGCTGGCCTTCGCTGAGGACCTTCTTCTTGCCCAATCGCTCACACTCGATACTCGCACGTTGTAGTTCACAAGTCACATTAAAAGGGTAGGGCTTGCGGCGCCCAGTCAAGTGGCGACAGACGATTCCCGGCCCACCATGGTGAGCGCATCCGGAAGTCAGTCAGACCGTTACCGATTCTACAGCCTGACTATCTGGACATGTGGGACTTCGCCGAAGTAGATGACGGCTTGAGGGTCAACAAGTCCTCTCTGGACGGCTGCTTTGACTGTGGCCTCGCCAACAAGGTTCGCAGTGTCTGCGTTTGCCAGGGCTACCATGGCTTCCTCGATAGCGCACAGTGTTCCGCCATAGAATCCTGTGCTGACTTCGAGTTTCATCTTTCCCTGTCTGAAGGTTTCGCCTAGTAGTCCAGAGTCGCAAATCGCTACTAGGACGCCCCTCTTGTCCTGGACGACCTTGAGGTGCACTTCCACTCTTACGCACTTCTCACGTCATCGATATGGAAGATCTTGCGCCGCAGGCTTCACAGACAAGGAATGTGTATCGTTCCTGCTTCTCCATCTTGGTGTCAGGCCTCTTACAGACGGGGCAGATCACGAATCTCTGCGTGTATATGTTCACCAGTCTATTCATCGACTGGACCTTGAAAACGCCTTGAAAGATCGCTCGGGCCCCCTCCACAGCCGCAGCTGTCGCAAGCTCCTTTGAAAGGAACTTCAGGAGATGGTGGGGATCTCGGTTCATGCGGTCAGCGATATCCTTGAAGTTTTGGATGATCGTTCTGTTTCCAATCCTGACACCCTGAACGCTAGGCAGTTCAAACCTTTCTCCCGATGAGTTCCTCTTTGGGATCTTCTCGATTGCCTCGTCCAGAAGCTTCGTGTATTCGTCGCTCATCGCTCTGTTCCTCGCAATCACATGAAGTGTGCTCTATTTCTCCATTCCCATTCCGCTGCCGATAACGTTAATCTATCCGAAGAGTCGCGTATCCGACATTCACGCTTCGGAGGGGCAATCTCGAGGCACCTGCGCAATCACATCGCATCTGCGATGCCGTGGGATGCCTCACTTGGTCAAGCACGTGCGGAAGGGTCTGAGATGGGAAAGTGGATAGTCTGCTCAGCATGGCCATATGTCAATACCCTTCCCCACTTGGGCACTTTCATCCACCTTCTCTCTGCGGATGTCTTCTCAAGATACCTTACCCTCAAAGGCGAAGAGGTGATCTCGGTCACTGGATCCGACGAGCATGGAACTCCTATCGAGGTTGAAGCAATCAAGAAAGGAGTGCCGCCGAAGCAGCTCACGGACCAGTATCACGCCACAATATGCGACCTGCTCGACAAGTACCAGATCCGCCTCACAAACTACACAAGAACCGAGAACCCAGTTCACACACGATTTGTCCAAGAATTCTATCGCAAGATATACGACAACGGTTTCATCTTCAGCGAGACAGTCAATCTTCCATTCTGTCCGAAGTGCGCGCGTTTCCTTCCAGATCGATTCGTCGAGGGCATATGCCCGCACTGCGGTCAAGACAACGCTAGGGGAGATCAGTGCGACAGCTGCGGCCGAGTCTTGGATCCTCTGGAACTGAAATCGCCTCGCTGTGTCTTCTGTGGGACTGCCCCTACCATCAAGCCCTCGAAGCATTGGTTCTTTGACCTCCCCAAGTTCGAAGATGCATTGAGCAAGTACATCGACTCAAATAGCCAGCTACCAGAGAACGCTCGCAACTTCTCAAAGAGGTGGCTCACGGAGGGTTTACACCCAAGGGCACTCACGCGTGACAACAGATGGGGAATACCTGCGCCGTTCCCCGGAGCCGAAGGCAAAACCATCTACGTTTGGCTAGAAGCAGTTCTCGGATACGTCTCCGCAGCTGTCGAGTGGGCAGAGGAGAGTGGACGACCCGAGGATTGGAAGCGTTTCTGGTTTGACAAGGAAACGAAGAATGTGCACTTCATCGGCAAGGACAACATCCCGTTTCACACAATAATCTTCCCAGCGCTGCTGATGGCGACCAAGGACCCATACGTTCTGCCTTGGCAGGTGTCCTCAACGGAGTTCATACTATTCGACAACAAGAAGTTCTCGAAGAGTCACCGAATTGGCGTCTGGATGGACGAAGCTCTCCAGGTTGCGCCCTCGGACTACTGGCGATACATGCTGATCGCCCTGAGACCCGAGACCAAAGACGCCAACTTCACCTGGAGAGAATTTCAAGCACGCGTGAACGCAGACCTTAACGACGTACTAGGCAACTTCATCCACAGAACGCTGACTTTCATAAAGAGCAACTACTCCGGCTCACTTCCAGGACCGGGTGAACTCGATGAACGCGACAAGGTGATTCTCTCCAAGATCAGGGAAGCTCCCGAAAGGGCAGGAGCGAACTTCGACGAATGCAAGCTAAGAGAAGCTCTCCAAGTGGCAGTCGACCTTGCCAGAGATGGAAACCTCTACCTCAGCGAAACCGAGCCATGGCACGCGATGAAGCAGGATCCTGCTCGCGCTCGTACTACGATGTTCATATGCGCACAGCTTGTCAGGTCCTTGGCAATACTGCTTGCTCCGTTCACACCGGGGGCAGCGGACTCGATCTGGTCACAACTAGGCTTGGGGGGGAGTGTAACCAGTGCCCGTTGGGAGGACGCAGGTGAGACATTCCTCCATGAAGGCCATGCCATAGGTGTCCCTGCCCCACTGTTCAAGAAGATCACCGACGAGCAAATTCAGAGCTCCACGCGTGGCACAGACTAGAAAGGAGCTTCGCGGATGAAGCTGAAGATCGACCTTCATGTGCACACGACAGGCTCAAAGGATGCATTCACAGATCCAGAACAACTGCCGATCATTCTCCGGCAACGAGGTCTGGACGGTGTGGCAATCACGAACCACGACGCATTCACAGCAGTCTCCATCCCGAGAATCATCATCTTGCCTGGAATCGAAGTCTCAACGCGCGGAGGACACGTGATCGGACTCGGAATGTCTGGCAGTATTCCGAGGGGAAGGTCTGCCGATGAGACTATCTCAATGATTCATCGTGACGGAGGGATTGCGGTCGTGCCCCACCCCTTCGATCCAGTATCGCGATGTGTCAATCCATCGAAATTGAGATCCAAGCCCGAAGCGATAGAAGTGATCAACTCCGACGCCCTCTTCTTCGGCCTCAACAGCGCTTTCGCGAGACGTGCCGCGGAGCGGCTCAAGTTGCCGATGGTTGCAGGAAGCGACTCACACATACCAGAGACTGTGGGTGATGCCTACACACTGATCGACAGCGACACCAGAGAAGTTGGAGACATCCTGGATGCGATAAGACGAGGATCCGTGCAGCCGGTGGGCGCACCAACGCCGCTGAAGAAGAAGCTCCTCAAGTGGGCAAGGACGCTCAGGAAGTTCTAGGGCTATTCGAGCTGGTCCAAGTCCAAATCGAGGTCTATTTGTCTCTCTTCTTCTCCGTCAGGTTCCATCTCGTCCATGTCCAATGGCAGTCTCCTGTAGCCGCCGGGGATGTATGGGTATATCCCTCCGGTAAGTAGGATCGAGACTTGGCACCCATCGAGCGATGACTCTTCCGCATGAGCGCCCACTATGATTGGCATGTTCCATCCTGCGCGTTCCGCGACGAGGTCAGCTGCTCTCTGTGCCTCTCCAATCGTGAGGTCAGAGTCGCCTCGCACGTTGACCAGAGCTCCTCGGTTCCGCGTGACACTGTCGTAGAGCAGTGGGCCTCTGAGGGCCCCCATAGTCGCCTCCTCCACTCTCAGTGCAGATGTTGAATGGGCAACTCCGAAGTGCGCAATACCTCCGTGAATCATCAGTCCCCGGAATGCTGCAAGGTTGATGTTGACAACGCTCGGGCAAGCAAGGGTCTCCGCAATTCCAGAAACCATGTCCGCCACGAGATTGTCTGACGAATCTTCATACAGGCTCGGCGGGAATGGCACGAGTTGCTTCGATCTAGCAGGATCCACGATCGCAAGGGTATGGCAGGCCCGTCGCATTCCTGCGAGTTCGTGAGGCGCGAATCCATCGGTGATTCGGGATGGCGGGGGCATGATGGCGACTCCAACCGCCACGGCCCCGGCTTGCCTCGCAATCTCTGCCACGATAGGTGCCGCGTTCAGGCCTGTCTTCTCACCCATCTTGGCGACTATGAAGGCGACGTCGGCCCCGACGAGGAGCGGCGCAAGGAGACCGGCACACTCGCTGATGACCCGCTCTCTGGCTTCGTCACTGTCAGCTGGTTGCACATCGGGTTCGATGAAGACCTTCTCGTGTGAGTAGACCTGTTCGAGATGCTCCTTGTCGGTGTTGGCGGCTATGCATTGGGCTCCAGAGCCACCGCCTTGGAAGATGTGGCTAACTATGGAGTTGCCCTCGTCACCGAGGCCTACGATTGAGACGCGAGCAAATCTTGCCGTGATTTCACTCAAACGTTCTAGGGCGGGATTCACAATCAAACGAGCTGAGCTCCAGACCGGTCCGCGTGAGTGCGATGCAGGGTTGTTGGAAGTCATGGCAGCAGGCTATATAGTGTTGCGTATTACCATTGAATTACAGGAGAATTACGCTTTCGGGCACTCGGGGCTTAGTGGCTGGGCCGGCTCGCTAGATCATCATCTCTTCTACAATCTGATGCCTCAGATGGCTCGCGTCTGAAGTCCATCGTGGCAATACTTTCTAGCCGCCGCCGACTGGCGGCAGAATCGCGAAACTGCATCCCTCTGATAGGGGCGTGTCGAGCCCCTGCATCAGCACGATGTTTCTGCCGTCGATCAGGAACTGCAGATGTCCTCGTGGTTGCCTAGATACGGGGTCAAAGAGGTAGTCGTCGAACTTCTTCCCGTATTCCGTCACCAGCTTCTCAAGCAGCATACGAACAGTCGTATGGTCGTCGAGTTCGACAATCTCCTCTCTCTTTCCTGTGAGTTCTCTCACGAGGGCGAAGAACTTCACTTTGACTTTCATGTGAGATCAGGCAGAGCTTGGTCTACCGCCCAAACCTTGGGAAAAATGTTGTGCTGTTCGAGACGACTATGTATCGGATCTCCATGTCAGCTTCATGGTCTTCGGATGAGACGCTCGTGCTTCGTCGATTCTGCTTACGGCAGTGCTATTCGGGGCGCTTCTCACAATATCGGGGGTTGAGTACGCTTCCGTGCTGATCTTTGAGAACGCCTCCGCGGCCTCGTCTAGATCCTGCTTGCTCACTGTCTCGGTTGGTTCGATCATCAGAGCTTCATCAACAATCAGAGGGAAGTACACAGTAGGGGCGTGGATTCCGAAGTCAAGCAGTCTCTTCGAGATGTGAGCGGCTGTGACCCCTGTCTCGCGTGACATCTTGGCGGCGCTCAACACGAATTCATGTTTCCTCAGCTTGTCTGCGTATGGCAGCTCGAGACCGCGTATCTTGCTGAGTTTCTTGGCGAGGTAGTTCGCGTTCAGAACAGAGACATCTGCCACTTTCGTGAGTCCGTCTTGCCCCATCATCGATATGTAGGCGTAGGCGCGGACCAGTACAGATGAGTTTCCCCAATAACCTCTGACTTTGCCGATGCTGTCTGGCCGGTCGAAGTCCAGATAGTATTTGCCGCCTGCACACTCGACGGTCGGAATGGGCAGGAATCTCTCAAGTTCTTTCGTGACGGCAACTGGGCCGGAGCCGGGTCCTCCGCCTCCATGCGGGGTGGCGAATGTCTTGTGGATGTTTATGTGGACTATGTCAAATCCCATTCGACCAGGCTTTGCCTTCCCGAGCATGGCGTTCAAGTTAGCTCCGTCGTAGTACAGGAGACCGCCGTCTTCGTGAACGAGCCGTGCTATCTCCAGTATGTCTGCTTCGAATATCCCGAGCGTATTGGGGTTCGTGAGCATTAGGCCAGCCGTTCTGGGCGAGAGAGAGGAACGAAGAGCTCTGACATCTACGCACCCATCTTCTCCTGAGGGTATCACGACGACCTTGAAGCCCGCCATCGCTGCACTTGCCGGATTTGTCCCGTGAGCAGAATCAGGTACGATCAGCTCGTCCCTCTTTTCCAAGTCTCCGTTCTTCTTGTGGTAGGCTCTCATGATCATGGCGCCGGTGAATTCTCCGTGGGCGCCTGCTGCAGGTTGCAGCGAGACTTTGCTCAGCCCGACTATCTCGGTAAGCCACTGTGACAGCTCGTAGAAGATTCGCAGGATACCCTGTACTGACCCATTGTCTTGGAGAGGATGCAATTCCTGCAGCTTCGTGGTTGCGACGACGCGATCCAGTATCTTCGGGTTGTATTTCATTGTGCAGCTTCCGAGCGGGTAGATCCCGAGATCAACTCCATAGTTCTCCTGTGACAGGCGAATGTAGTGCCGGACGACCTCTGTCTCTGAGAGTTCTGGCAGTCTCGGAGGTCTTTGCCGAAGCAGTTCGGAAGGAATGCCTGTCGTATAGGCCTCGACGTCCGGGAGGGAGAAGCCGACCTTCCCCTCTGAGGATCTTTCGATGATGAGTGGCTCTTCCCACCGTGCTTGTCTGTATGGCATCATTGTCCCTCCAAGATGGCTTTCATCGCCTCCACGAGGCGGTCGATGCTTTCGCGCGTATGCGTTTCTGTCACACAGTAGAGTGCTGATTGGCCAAGCTCAGGGAACTGGTCGTGAAGACAGTTTCCTCCTTGGATGCCTCTCTGCAGAAGCGCGGCATTCACATCCGAACAGGTGAGCCTGACGCCGTCGAAGCCGATGGCGAATTCCTTGAAATGCTGGGCATCAAAGATCGGCACCTTCAGGCCATTCAGCTTCCCCAACTCTCGCATGGCATAGTTCGAATTGGCCAGTATGGTCTTGCAGAGCCTCTCGAGTCCCCGTGGTCCCATCAATGCCAAGTAGGTTGCAGCGGCAACTGCACACAGCGCCTCATTGGTGCATATGTTTGAGACCGCTTTCTCTCGCCTGATGTGTTGCTCCCTTGTTTGCAGAACCATGGTGAAGGCCTTCGACTTGCCGTCCTTCGTTGTTGTCATGCCTATCAGGCGGCCTGGCATCTGTCGAAGCAACCGATCGCCTCTACAGGCGAAGAGCCCAAGCAGAGG
>Ga0208828_1000317_pt1 | contig 22123 bp, 19 predicted proteins | sample Kivu_160m_FD_185487 | JGI IMG/M metagenome (GOLD analysis project Ga0208828, IMG submission 185487) | Freshwater microbial communities from Lake Kivu, Western Province, Rwanda to study Microbial Dark Matter (Phase II) - Kivu_160m (SPAdes)... | ecosystem: Environmental > Aquatic > Freshwater >... | reverse complement strand
CGTCGTAGCTTTTGCTATTCAATACCATCTGAGCTAAAGGTTGAAGTCGGGCAAGCTGTCTGGGTGCCTTTTGGTTCCAGGACTCTTCAAGGCGTTGTCGTTGGGATAAGCGATTATCCGTCCTTCGAGGTCACCAAGGAAATTAGTGATTATATTACGCCTTCTTTTTTACTGTCTTCGGTACAAGTTGATGTTGCCCTATGGATAAGCAGATATTATCTATCCTCTCTTTTTGAGGCTGTAGCCTTGATGCTGCCCCCAGGATTCGAACGACGACTAGTTGTCTCTTTGCAGCTTACACCACGTTCTGTCGATTTGTCGCAGCTTAATTCTGACCAAAGACAGGTTATATGCCTTTTTCGAGATAGAGATAAAGTTAACTTAAGAGAATTGGAGCGAAAATTTGGGAAGAAGAAAGCTGAGTCGATTACGCAACAACTCTTGAAGCGCCATCTCGTGGTAAAAAACCACCAGCTTGAAGAAGCGAAAGTAAAGCCGAAACTGGTTACTCATTTAAAGCTGCAAATTGATTCAACTGAAGCTGAGGCAGAAATTATTAGGTTGAGAGCATCCAGGGCTCATAAACAAGCGGCGGTTCTCGAATTATTGCTTAAGCAACTTCAACCCGTACCGTTGGTTGAGATTAAAAAGTCTATTGTTTGCCAGAAAAGTGTCATTGAGTCTTTGATGAGTCGTGGCTTGGTCTCTACATTTGGAGTTAAGGTCAGGCGTGACCCCTTAGCTCACATTAAAATTGTACCGACATCGCCGCCGGAACCCACTTCATCTCAGGAAGCAGCATGGCAAAGGATTAAAAACTGCATGGACGAGCGCCGCCTAAATAGGTCGTCGTTGGTTTTTCTGTTACATGGTGTAACAGGTAGCGGTAAGACTGAAATTTACCTTCGAGTTCTGGCTGAAGTCGTGGCTCAAGCTAAGCGGGGCATCTGTCTCATTCCAGAAATTGCTCTCACTCCACAGACGATAGAACGTTTTGCCTCACGATTTCAAGGTCGTGTAGCTGTGATTCACAGTGGGTTGTCTTTAGGGGAACAATTTGATGAGTGGCACCGGATAAAAGATGGTGAGTGTGATATAGTCATCGGCCCCAGGAGTGCTCTTTTTGCACCGCAGCCAGACTTGGGATTGATTGTTATTGATGAAGAGCATGAGTGGACTTATAAACAATCCGATAAGTCGCCACGGTACCGTGCTAGAGATGTGGCTATTAAATTAGCTGAACTCAGTGGTGCTTTCGTCATTTTGGGTAGCGCTACGCCCGACGTGGAGACTTATTACAGGGCGCAGCAGGGTGATTATCAGCTTGTTGAGCTTAAAGAGCGCATTACACCTTATGGCCCGTCACCATTGCCTGAAGTTGAGGTTGTAGATTTAAAGGAAGAACTTAAAGCAGGTAACCGTGGCCTTTTTAGTCGCTCTCTTACCTTAGCGATGACTGAGGCTCTGGCTCACCGTGAGCAGGTGATTTTGTTCCTCAATCGGCGTGGTACAGCAACCTTTATTCAGTGCCGGGATTGCGGCTTTGTTTTCCGTTGCTCACGCTGCATGGCAGCTTTAACATATCATTCGGCAACCAAGAAGTTGGTCTGTCACCATTGTCATTATTCCAGTGTTTTGTCCGGGGAATGTCCGCAATGTCTTAGTCATCATCTCAGGTTCTTGGGAATTGGTACACAGAGGGTGGAAGAAGAAGTCAGGCATCTTTTCCCGAAAGCTCGTACTCTCCGATGGGATAGAGATGTGACTTCTGGCCGACGAGCCCATGAGGAAATTTTAACTAAAATTCGTGCCCATGATGTCGACGTAATTATAGGTACTCAAATGGTAGCCAAAGGGTTGGATTTGCCTCAGGTAACATTGGCTGGCGTTATAAGTGCTGACACGGGTTTAAATTTACCTGACTTTAGAGCTGGGGAACGTACTTTCCAATTGTTGTGTCAGGTAGCTGGTAGAGCGGGGCGAGGTTTCATCCCAGGAAGGGTCATCATTCAGACTTATAGTCCAGAGCACTATGCTATCCAGGCAGCGTCACGGCATGATTATCTATCTTTTTATGCCCAGGAGATAGATTATCGCCGTAAGTTTGGCTATCCTCCTTTTAGCCAATTGGCCAGCCTCACTTTCAGCCATACTAATGAGGTTGCCTGTTTCAAGGAAGCAGAGAGAATGTGTCGCTTGCTCTCTGCTGAAAAAGATAGGAGGGGCATACCTGACTTGCGGTTGATTGGCCCTATGCCAGCTTTCGTGCCTAGAATCAGAGGACATTATCGATGGCAATTGGTTCTCTGCGGAGTTAACCTGAATGATTTTTTAGCAGATATAGCATTTCCTCGGGGGTGGATTTTGGACATTGATCCCGTAGGTATGGTTTAATTAATAACAAGATGGCTGTACGTAAAATTCGTGTCCTACCAGACCCTGTACTTAGACAAAAAGCCAAAAAGGTGACCAAAATAGATAAGTCTATTCAGCGGCTTATCGATGATATGATAGAGACTATGAGGGCAGTTGCTGGGGTTGGTTTGGCGGCACCTCAGGTTGGAGTACTGCTCAAAGTAGCAGTGATAGAGATACCTGGTGATGAAGTTATTGTTCTAGTAAATCCTGAGATAATAAAAAAAGAAGGTGAGCGTATAATAGGGGAGGCTTGTTTGAGCATACCTGGGTATCAAGGGGAAATTAAGCGTTCAGTTCGGGTTAAAGTTAAAGCACAAGATAGACAGGGACGGAAGACCCGTCTCAAAGGGGAGGAACTCCTCGCTCAAGCCTTAGAGCATGAAATAGACCATCTTAATGGGGTGTTGTACGTTGACCATTTGGATGGGCAGGACAAGTTGCGGAAGTCGATACCTGAGTCGGGTCAGGAAGGGCTTTAGTTTTTATTTTTTGGTCTATCCTTGCCATTCCATCTCGACAACAAATCTTCCGGTCAATCCTTCTAATTCCACATTATAGAAACCAGGCGTAGTTTTGGCGATTTTAAAAGCTAATTTTCGATTCTCGCCTGGGCTGAGGTCTATCTCTTCGGTGCTTTCGACAGCACCTCTTAACTTAAGCACTGCATTGTAAGTGCCGGGGAGTTCCCCATTATTGGTTACCATGGCACTGATGATAATGCTTTCTCCTTGCTTAGCACGCTCTGGTGATATGACTAAATTTGTAACAGAGAAATTCGCTGGAACCAGTGGTATAACGATAAATACACCACTCAAGCCATCCACCTCTGCATAATATTCACCTCCGGCATCCTTAATTATCGTGAAGGTAGTGGCCTGGCTTGCCCCAGGGGGCAACATTAAGTCGATTATGTTTTCCACCATACCGTTTATTCGCAATACAACGCTATATGTACCTGCTTCCGAGCCATTGTTGGATGCTATGGCACTGATGGTTACTGGTTCCCCGGATTTTACCTGGTTTGGTGTGATAGTCAAGTTACTCATTGAGAATATAGGTCTTCTGGCATATTGCTGGTATGGGGCAGCCATTGTCCCCGGTGCTGCAAATTGTCCCGGGGCAGGAAATGCGCCTGGTGTTTGGAATTGTTCTGGCATTGTGGTTGGATATCCCATTTGTGGGCCTGTTGGTCCGGGGCCTGACATTACATTTGGAAATGGTGTTGCTGCTTGCGCAGATGGTTGTCCTTGTCTGCCCTTAGTTGCCGTTCCGGGCTGTTTTTTACGGGACGGCATGACGGTAATTATTATGACCAGCAGTATCAGTACGCCGATTATGGCGCCGATAATCCACCATACCCATGAAGGGAAGATAGACCAGAAGGATGCCCCTTGTACAGTTAAGAAGTCGCTTGCGTTGCCCAGTTCTACGAGATAATCGCCGGGTGTGTCAGTAATTATTGCGAATGTTACCGTGTTACTCTCACCTGCATTCAGGGTCAAATCTTGGCTGTCTTTGACTTCACCGTTTAGCATCAGCTCCAGATGATATGTTTCCGCTGTATCTTTGTTATTTGTTACAGTAGCAGTTATGGTAACAGGTTCTCCCACCGCGACAGAATTAGAACTGATGCTCAGGTCTGTCACCTCGAAATCATCCTGTGCACTAACTGAGACGGTAGCAGCCAAGGCAGTAACTAGTATTAGAGTTACTGGCAGCAGCCAAGTTAGTTTTCTCATACCTGCCTCCTAGATGCCTTCATGGTTAGGATGCCTAATACTGTACGCCAAAACGGTAGATAAATCAATAGGCGAGGCAGAGAAAATTGGTTTTGGGGTTATAAGGCTAGTTGTTGTTTAAAGGTAAGGTAAAAGCAAAGGTATTTCCATTGTTCTCTTCATTTTCTACCCATATTCTACCGCCGTGTAGCTCTACCAAATATTTACACAGAGCCGGACCTAATCTTATCCCATGAATCTGTGTGTCTTTATCACCTGTGAGACAGCAATAAGGCTGGAAGAGTTCACGTTGCTCTAAACTCGGTATACGCGGGCCGCTATCCCGGACCTTAATGACTATGTATCCGGCTTGCTTATCCGTAGATATGGATATGTTGCCGCCTGTTGGAGTAGACTTGCTAGCATTGGACAGGAGATTGTGCAGCACCTGCTCTATCCTTAGCGAGTCGGCGATGATTTTTTTGGTGTTTGGCGTCAGACTTAGAGTCAAGGATTGTCCCCGGTTGTTAATAGTCGGCGATAGCTGGTCAATGACTCTGTGAACAATGTCATCGACATCCGTTAGTTCCAGTTGTAGGTGAAAGCCGTCAACTTGTAATTTAACCAGTGCTAAGAGCTCTGATGTCCTGGCCTCAAGGTAGTGATGTGAAGCCATTATGTTGCCGATTAGATTGGTTTCAAAATCGTTGTGAGAGTTGGCTAATTTTTCAGCTAAGAGACTGGCCGATGTGCTAATAGAGTTTAATTGGCTCTTAAATTCATAAGTCAGAAAGGCGATGAGTTCTAATGTTTGCTTGGCACCATTTGGTAATTGTTCTCTCGGTATAGTAGTCTGATTTTTCATATGTATTGCTAAACATTAACAGGTGGTGTTTAGGGTTGTCAATACTTCTAACGGATGGTTTTGTATATAGCTTAGCGCTGTTGGGACTAAAATCCCACTCAAGGTGCGACTATTTGGACAGGGTTGCTCAGGACTAAATTCTCACCATCCTTATGAAGGTTTTTTGTGGTTTTCTGCAGGCTATTTGTCATGTTTTATCCAGAGCCTATCGCCATCGGTTATGAACTCGATAGTTCCGTGAGTTGGTGTCAGGTAGACTCTGTCAGTTCCAAGATGCTCGGTTAGCCTGCTCATTATTTGGCTTTGCGGCAGGCCAAATCTATTGTCGGTACCTACTGAGATAGCTGCTACTTCGGGGTTAGCTACAGCCAGGAATTGTGGAGACGTTGAGGTCAGGCTGCCGTGGTGGGCAACTTTCAATACCGTGGTCTTCAGATTGGCGCGTTGAGCAATCAAATACCACTCAGCCTCGTGCCCAATATCAGCGGTGAACAAGAAGCTCACCTTGTTCCATATCAGGCGCAGTACCAAACCATTGTTATCAATGTCATCAGAAGTATCTTGGAGCAAAACGGATGGAGGATGTAGCACTTTCAACTTTATTCCGTTTCCGAGGTTGATCTCTTGTCCTGCATGACCTATTTCGTGCCTGATTTCATTGCCGTTAACCAAATTGAGCCATTGCTGATAAGTGAATGAGTTATAGGGTATCCCTGTGTCTATGACCTGTGGCACTTTATATTTCTGGAGTATTTCTATAAGGCCGGTGACATGGTCGGCTTGAGGCTGGGTTAGAATTACCAAATCTATATTCTTGTCCCAGAAAGGTAGTTTCTTGCCTAGTTGTAGGCTTACTGCTTGCGGATTTGGTCCGCCGTCGATGAGTATATCCTGGTGGCTTGGAGTTTGAATGAGGATGGCATCTCCTTGTCCTATATCAAGTATGCTTACGTGCAGCTTGTCATCGGGCATATTAAGAAAAGAGACCCAAACCATGATAGTAGCAATTAGAAGTGGGAATGTGCCCCATTTCTTGGGGACTTTTAGGGCAAAGTTGGAGGTTCTGCTTATCGAAGGACTTATTTTTGAAGTTGTCAGATGGAAGAAGTCAGCTAATTGTTTTCGGTAATTGATGGCTGTTATTATCGTAGCCAGTAGGGCATAGTAAAGCCATATTTGCCAGATATACATACCCTCGACCTCGATTGATGAGAATGGTATGGCGTCGAAAATTTGTATCACTAGTATAAAATAGCTGAGGAAGAGCCAGGCTATCAAACCTATAATCTGTGCTAGGAATGGTACAAAAAGCCCCAGACCGGCGACTATGGCAGAAGTGATGATGATGCCCGGCAATGCCAACAAAGCGAAGAAAGTAGCCGGCAGTCCAACGAAGGAGACGATGTCGAAATAGTAGGCTATTACTGGCCAGGTGGCTAAGATGGCAGCTAAAGTAACTGCAAAGCAATCAGCAACAAAATTACATAAAGATGCTAAAGTTCCCTCTCTTCCTATGGTGAAAGCTATTCCTTTCCTAGCCCAAGCTTGAAAATAGGGCGACAGGGAAATGAGCCCTGCCATGGCCAGGAAGCTCAGTTGGAAGCTTGCATCCCATAGAACTTGGGGCGTAATTCCCACCATTATCGCTGCGGCAAAGGCGAGTGCCGTTGAGGCGCTGCGTTGTCTTCCTAGATATTCGGCTAGCAAGAACATACTTCCCATGACGGCACCACGGACTACGGGCGGATGCATGCCCGTAACCAGAGCATATAGCCAGATAGCCAGAAGAGCCAGCCAAACATAGATGTAATAACGTTTGCCGAAGAGCCAAATGCCAGCAGCGACAAGCATGCCTATGACAATGCTGATGTTGAGACCGGATATGGCTAGCAGATGGGTGGTTCCGGTTTCCGATAATGCTTGATTTAGAGAATATGGTATGTTGCCTCTTAAGCCGAGTAAAATACCTTGAGCTAGTGAGGCTTGTGGTTCGTGTAAGGCAAGTGACAGACTCTGAGCGAGGCGATTTCTCAGTGAATAAATCCAGGCTAAAGGCTTGAAGCCTTGGCCAGTGTCGAGCGTCTCTATTTTGGGATAGTTTATAATCGAATAAATTTCCTGATGTGCTAGATAGCCTCTGTAGTCGAAATCATCGAATTGTGGTGGTGTTTCCAGCTTGCCGGTTACTTTCAATATGTCACCGTAGTGATATTCTTGATATCTGGGCACGCGCATTAGAGTTTTTCCTGATATTTCTCTTTTTGTATCTTCTGTTTGTATTTCACTGGCTGATAGCTGCAGGATGGAAGTTGCGTTTCTGCTCTCAGGTTCAGTGCACACAATTCCCTGAATTTCGACTGTTCCCCTGTCGTTATAGAATTGAAGGTACTGCTCATTGATTACGGGCAGGCTTGATTGGAGGCGAATGCACCCCCCAAGCAAAGCAAAAAGGCAGAATCCAGCTAAAAGTAGCTGCTTTTTATACTGTAATAGAAAAGGGATGAGGCAAAGAGGAATAAGCCCAATAAAAACAATGCCCCAGGGCAGGGCAATTTTCGAGCCCAAATAGATGCCTGTCAACCATGCGGTGCTGAGGCAAATAAGTGCCATGTGCCTTCAATTCTCTAGAGTTACTAAATCTCTTATTGTATCCAGAGTGGCTTTACCTATCCCCCCGACATTTAGTAAGTCCTCGATTCTGCGGAACTGACCATTTTGGGTGCGGTAGTCGACAATAGCTTGAGCTCTGTCTGGCCCGATTCCTGGTAGTGCATCCAGCAGCCAGGCATCGGCCCAGTTCAAGTTTATCTTTTGTGGTTGAGAGATTTCGTTGGTCATAGGGACGTATATCTTTATTTTACCTGTGTCTGCGTCTGGTATAAGCCCGGCTGCCTGGATAAGAGTTTCTATGGTGTCCTCTTCACTTAACGGATAGAAACCTGGATTAGCCACGGCACCGTCGATGTAAACCTCGCCTTTGTATTGAATCGGTGTAGTCTGTGAGATACAGATTTCGACAGGCTTATGGCTGCTTTGCTTGATTGCCAGCAATGTTATACCAGTGATGAGACTGAGGAGCAGGAAGACGATAATCAACAACCAATATTTGTCCAGATGATTTGACATAACAAACTCCTTGTCCTTACCTTATTATTGTAATAATGGTAAAATTTTAGCATATATGGTGGAAACTAAAACGATAACTGTCAATCGCAAAGCGTATCACGATTATCATATTCTGGAAAGCCTGGAAGCTGGCATTGTCCTGATGGGCACTGAGATAAAGTCAATTAGGTCAGGCCGGGTGAACATTCGTGATGCCTATGCCAAGCCTGAAGCTGGTGAGTTGTGGCTGGTTAATGCACATATAGCCTCCTATCAAGCGGCTAGCCACTTTAACCATGAGCCGAATCGACCGCGTAAACTTCTGCTGCACCGTCGTCAGATTGACGAGCTGGCAGGCATGGTGGCTCAGAAAGGTTTGACTTTAGTGCCTTTGAAGTTATATATTAAGAGAGGAGTTGCTAAGTTAGAGTTGGGTGTAGCTCGAGGCAAGAGGCTTCATGATAAACGTGAAGCAATGGCCCGTCGGGAGACTGAGAGAGAAATAGGACGGGCGTTAAGGAAGAGGGGTTGAAGCACATTAAAAACTTAGTTTTGGGGGCGTGAGGCTTCGACAGCGGAAGGCCTACAGGATAGCAGGTCGAGGTGCCATCACCTCGTAAAACAGGTGGCAAAAGACAACTGCCGAAGCAGTTCCAATTGCAGCCTAATTAAGGTTGCACATCCAACCTGACCTCACCTCGATGGGTTGGGATTGGGTGACGAAAAGTCGAGGTGCTCCAACCTTGACGTCGATGGAGGTTGGCTAAGAAATATCGGCTGGCTTAGCTATTACTCGGTCAGCTGAGGTTAGCCAGGTGAGATAAAAGAGCTGACTAAGCCTGTAGTAGGTTCTGGCAACCTTCTTCTGGACGGGGAGTTCAACCCTCCCCCGCCTCCACCAAGAAGAAAATCGAGCCCTTGTTTTTAGGCAGGGCTCGTTCCTTTTTTATAGCGGGCTAAAAACAGATTTGTTTTAGTGACATGCTATCTTCCTGCTTATACTGAGTTTAACTGATGTTTTGATTCTGTCCAGCTTTGAGCTAGGTATTGCTACACTATTATATAGTTGCTCAGTTGTATTGTTCACTCTATTTAATTATTATCCCAGATTCTCCCTTTTGCTTTGCGGCGGCGACTTTTGAGATAATGATAAAGTTTAAAAACTTGTAACAGCACGTGTTTGAGAATAAAATTGTTGGGGAAATCCGGACTAATTTTGAAGGAAAAAGACTGAGATGAAAGGGACTATTGAAATTTCCTGTGAATTATGCAAAGGGTGTGAGCTCTGTATTTCCTTTTGCCCCAAGGGTCTGATTTCTAGCTCTGATAAGTTGAACGCGAGTGGCTATCTGCCGGCTGTCTTTAATGATAATGGGGAATGTACAGGGTGTGCCATCTGTGCTCTGGTTTGTCCTGAGGTAGCAATAGAGGTGTATCGTGGCTAATAAAGTTCTCATGACCGGGAATGCTGCCATCGGAGAGGCTGCCATCAGAGCTGGATGCCAGGGCTACTTTGGATATCCCATAACTCCTCAGAACGAGCTGACCGAGTATATGGCTGCCAATCTGAGCCGAAGGAAGGGTTGTGCTTTTATTCAGGCAGAGAGTGAGATCGCTGCCATAAACATGGTCTATGGGGCCAGCCTGGTTGGGGTCAGAACAATGACCTCTTCTTCCAGCCCCGGTATTAGCCTGAAGCAGGAGGGGATTTCTTATCTAGCAGCTTGCCAGCTTCCAGCAGTTATTGTCAATATGTCCAGAGGTGGACCGGGATTGGGGAGCATAGTAGCTGCGCAGTCAGATTATTTTCAGGCTACCCGAGGTGGTGGTCACGGAGATTACAGAACCATAGTTTTAGCACCTGCATCAGTGCAAGAGCTAGCGGATCTCACACATAGAGCGTTTGACCTTGCTGACAAATATAAAATCCCTGTAATCATTCTCGGTGACGGCATTCTGGGACAAATGATGGAGCCGGTAGAATTCAATCATGAAGCTCCAGCAGAATTGCCTGTCAGGGATGATGCATTAAGAGGCGCAAAGGGAAGGCCAAGCAGATTTATTAAGACCTTTACTTCTGATCCGGCTGAGCTGGAAGAGATAAACTGGAGCCTATTCAGAAGGTACGAATTAATCAAGAGGGACGAGACCGCTTGCGAAACTTTTTTGGTTGATGATGCTGATTTAATAGTGGTTGCTTTTGGTATAGCAGCTCGCATTGCCAAAGGAGCCATCAAGACGGTGAGGGCGGATGGTTTAAAGGTTGGACTATTGAGGCCGATTACTCTGTGGCCGTTTCCTGATGAAGCAGTGAAAGAATTGGCGAAAGGGGTGAAGCAATTCCTAGTCTTTGAGATGAATATGGGGCAAATGGTAGAGGATGTGCAGCTTGCTCTAGAAGGTAAAGGAGAAGTTTCTTTCTATGGGAGACCGGGTGGAGTAATCCCCACGCCGAGCGAGGTGGCTCGAGTGATTTCGCGTCTTTATTATCAGAAGGGTCTGAATAAGTGAACAAAGTATTTACCAGGCCTAAATCTCTGAAGAGGAACGTATTCCACTATTGCCCGGGATGTGGTCACTCTATCGCCCATAGGCTTATCTGTGAAGTCATCGATGAGATGAATCTTCAAGATAAAGCCATTGGTATCCCGCCCCCGGGCTGCTCTGTCTTTGCTTATTACTATTTCGATGTTGATATGGTGGAGTCGGCACATGGCAGAGGTGCTGCCGTTGCTACAGGCATCAAGCGTGCTTTTCCGGAGGCTGTAGTCTTTACTTATCAGGGAGACGGTGACCTTGCTGGCATTGGTACTGCTGAGACTATTCATGCTGCCAATAGGGGGGAAAATATAACCTCCATTTTTATCAACAACGCTGTTTATGGGATGACTGGTGGACAGATGGCGCCGACTACTCTGGTTGGGCAAACAACAACTACTACACCATATGGACGGGATACTATTTTAGAAGGACATCCCATAAAAATGAGCGAGATTTTAGCCTTGGTTGAAGGTGCAGCATACATTGAGCGGGTGGCGGTGAATTCTCCAGCCAATATCAGGAAAGCGAAAAAAGCTATCCAGAAGGCATTCCAGGTGCAACTTGATAAACGAGGTTTTGCCATGGTGGAGATTCTTTCTCCCTGCCCAACTAACTGGAAAATGAGTCCTCTGGAAGCATGGCAATGGGTGGACAAGGAGATGACAAAGGTGTTTCCGTTAGGAGTAATCAAAGACATAACGGGTGGGAAGGATGCTGATTAGGACAGTAATTGCCGGTTTTGGAGGTCAGGGTGTTATGTCTATGGGGCTTAGTCTGGCTCAGGCAGCAATGCTTGAAGCTAAGAATGTAACTTATTTGCCGTCCTATGGTGCCGAGGTTCGTGGAGGTACTGCCAATTGCACGGTGGTTATAGCTGATGATGAGATTGCGTCTCCGGTTGCTTCGGCGCCGGAGTTTGTTATTGCCATGAACCAGCCTTCTGTAGTTAGATTTCAGAATCAGATTCAATCGGGTGGTCTGTTTTTTATCAATTCTTCTTTGGTAGAATCTGAAATCTCAAGGGGTGATATTAACGTTGTTGGTGTGCCTGCGAATAGTATTGCGGAGAAGTTAGGAAGTCCCAGGTCTGCCAACATGGTAATGCTCGGTACGTTTATCAAAAAGAGCGGTCTCGTTTCGCTTGATAGCGTTGTTGATGCGCTAAAGTCCACGCTGGGTAAGAAACAAAAGCTGGTTGCCATTAATGAAAAAGCCTTAAAGTCAGGATATGAGCTATTGTGACATTGAGTTATATTTAACTTGGGGAGCGAATTATGTGTGTAAAACAGATTTCAATAACCCTGGAGAATGTGCCGGGTAAGTTCCTGGCTGTGAGCGAGTGTCTGGGTAGGGAGGGAATAAACATCAGAGCCATCTCGGTAGCTGATACATCTGATTTTAGCACAGTCAGGTTTGTTGCTGATAACCCGGAAAAAACGGCTAATGTGCTCAAGAGTCATGGCTATTCGGTACACGAAACCGATGTCATTGCGGTGGAAGTTCCTGACCACCCAGGCGGACTCCAGGCTGTGCTGAAACCTCTGCGTGAAGCAGATATCAACGTGTGCTATTTTTACACCTACCTGGGCAAGGGGGAAAGCGGTCAGCCTGTAGTTATCATCGGCGTGGACAAGACCACAGAAGCGGTAGAAGCTCTGCAGAAGAACTGGGTTCACACATTCGGCAAGGAAATCTATTCACTGTAATGTATGCCTGCCGGAACGGTCAGCTTTATGGTGCTTTGCCCTCTACAACCTGACAAAAAGCTGGCTCTGCTATGCAGCAGAGCCAGCTTCATTTCATAGTCGCGTTTTCTTTTATTCTACAAGTATCTTGCCCACCGGCTTGCTGATTATTTCTCCGATTATGGCTGCTTCACGTATGCCGGCTTTTCGCAGCTTGGATACCAGCGGCTCAGCTGCTTCAGGAACCAGCGAAATTAGCAGTCCGCCCGAAGTCTGGGGGTCGAATAGAATGTCCTGTATGTAATCGGCTACCTGATTAGAGAACTCCACCATTTTGCCGTAGAATTCCCTGTTTCTGTGTAAACCACCGGGGCAGAGTCCCATTTTAGCGAACTCCTCGGTTTCTGGGAAGATGGGGACTGAAGCCGAGTCAACTTTGATGCCTACCTGGCTGTTCTGGGCTAGCTGGCAGGCATGGCCAAGAAGTCCGAAGCCGGTTATGTCGGTGCAGGCATGAACTCCTATCTCTTGCATCAGTTCCGAGGCTTTTTTATTCAAGGCTGCCATGTATTTTGCCACCATGGCTGCCGTCTCTTCGCTGACTGTACCAGCTTTCAGGGCGGTGCTGATGATGCCGGTGCCTAAGGGTTTGGTGAGTATGAGCTTGTCTCCAACCCTGGCTCCCGAGTTGGTTACCAGGCAATCAGGATGTACGACACCGGTGACGGAAAGTCCATATTTCAGCTCGGCATCTTCTATACTGTGTCCGCCCACAAGTGTCACGCCAGCTTCCTTCATTTTGTCTATTCCACCCTTCAGCATATCTCTCAATACCGAGATGTCGAATTTATTTATGGGGAAACAGACCACATTCATGGCAGTCAAAGGCTTGCCGCCCATGGTGTAGACATCGCTCAACGCGTTGGCGACAGCAATCTGACCGAAATCGTATGGGTCATCGACAATAGGCGTGAAGAAATCGATGGTCTGGATGATAGCCAGGTCATCGCTCAGCTTGTAGACGCCGGCATCATCCAGGCTTTCCATGCCCCGAATCACGTTCTTATCGTGTATGAGGGGTAAGTCACACAGGGCTTTGTTTAGGTCACCCGGACCTAACTTTGAAGCTCAGCCGGCTCCGCTAACGCTTTCAGTCAGGCGGGGTAGTATGTTTTTGTCCATTTGTGCCTATTGTAGCATTGGCCGAACCGAAGAGGCAAAGTGAAGTACAGGTCTGAATGCTTGCCCATAAACGTTTTGTCATGCTGAGTTAACCGGAAAATGCCTTGTCAGTTTTGAAACTAGTTCTAAGTATAGTAGAATATCTGTGCATCATGGATAGTGAACTTCGTCGTCTTCCCAGCGTGGATAAGGTGATTTCCGATGAGCGAATCAAGCTGCTTCGAGAACTTTATCCTCATGACCTGATTGTGAACTTGGTTCGCCGGCGACTTGAGGCGGACCGACTGGCTATCACGCGTGGCAGCATATGCCCCTCCCTGGATGAGATTGTGGGTGCTGTCTGTTCCGAGGTGCAGACACTGGAACAGCTCAGCCTGCGTCCGGTTATCAATGCCAGCGGAGTAATAATCCATACCAACCTGGGTCGGGCACCGCTCAGTAAGGAGGCAGCTATGGCTATGGAGATAGTTGCCACTGGCTACTGCAATCTGGAGTTTGATATTGATAGGGGGGTGCGAGGCTCACGGGATGTTCACGTTGAGCAGCTTCTGTGCCAATTGACCGGTGCGGAGGCGGCGCTGGTGGTAAATAACAACGCCTCTGCGGTATTGCTGATTCTCACCGCCTTAGCCAAGAGAAAGGAGGTTATTGTCTCCAGAAGTCAGGCTGTTGAAATCGGTGGTGGCTTTCGTATCCCTGATGTCATGAGACAGAGCGGTGCAAAGCTGGTAGAAGTGGGCACGACTAACTGTACCTATATTTATGATTATGAGCAGGCTATCGGTTCAATGACTGCGGCACTTTTACGTGTTCACTCCAGCAACTTCAGGGTGGAAGGTTTTACCCATTCGGTTGACCTTGAGGAGATGATAGCGCTTGGCGACAAATGTGACATCCCGGTATTTGATGACCTTGGCAGTGGTTGTTTATTGGACACAGCCACGTTTGGGCTTGCCCCGGAGCCTATGGTGCAGCATAGCATTTCGCTCGGTGTTGGTCTGGCTTGCTTTTCCGGCGACAAGCTTTTGGGAGGGCCTCAGTCTGGAATTATTGTCGGAAAGAAGGTCTTCGTTGGCAAATTGAAAAAGCATCCCCTGTCGAGGGCGCTCCGCATAGACAAAATAAGGCTTGCCTGTTTGGCTGCGACTTTGGTGCATTACCTGAAAGGCGAAGCGTTGGAGAAAATTCCGGTTTGGCGTATGATTTCCATGCCTCTGGATGATATTGAGAGACGAGCCAGCCTGTGGGCGCAAGACGTGGGTGATTTAGTCCGGGTTGTTGAAGGTGAATCCATGGTTGGTGGTGGCAGTCTCCCTGGTAGTACGCTTCCCACCAAGCTCGTTGCTATTGGTGGTAAGACTGGACGAAGGAACGTAGCCCTCTCATTAGCTCAAAAGTTGCGTCATCATAACCCACCGGTTATCGGGCGTATTAGCGATGATGTTCTACTCTTCGACCCGAGGACAGTTCTTCCTGAAGAGGATGAAATTTTGCTGCGGGCACTGAGAGATGCAGCTACTGGCTTGAAATAGCGATTCTGTATTTACATTTTAAATGTTGTCACCACCTGAATTATGTAATCATTTGTATAGCTTCTGAATTGGTGTACAGGAAAAGCAGATGTTTGTTATAGGGACCGCTGGACATATAGACCACGGCAAATCGCTTTTGATAAATGCACTGACGGGAATAGACCCTGACCGCCTGCGCGAAGAAAAAGAACGAGGTATGACCATAGACCTTGGTTTTGCCTGGATGAAACTGCCAGGAGGCCAGGAGGTTGGAATTATTGATGTTCCCGGACATGAGCGTTTTGTTAAGAACATGCTGGCCGGTGTGGGCGGTATTGATTTAGCCCTGCTCATCGTGGCTGCTGACGAAGGAGTAATGCCTCAGACAAGAGAACATTTAGCTATACTTGATTTACTTGATATAGCTAAAGGCATTGTGGTAATCACAAAGAAGGACCTGGTGGATGAAGAATTGCTGAGTTTGGTCAAGTTAGAGGCTGAAGAGCTAATAAAATCGACTACCCTGGCTGGAGCACCTGTTGTCGCTGTGTCGGCAGTAAGTGGTGATGGGTTGCCGGAATTGGTTTCATCTATAGACCGGGTTCTGTCGACTGCGGCGCCCAGGAAAGATATCGGCAGACCCAGACTTATGATAGACCGTGCTTTTACTATATCGGGTTCCGGTACTGTAGTTACCGGAACGTTGATAGATGGTTCGCTATCGGTGGGGCAGGAGGTCGAGGTAGTTCCTGAGGGGTTAAAGGCTAGATTGCGAGGACTGCAAAGTCACAAAGCTCGCATTGATGTTGCTAATCCTGGGAGTCGTGTAGCAGCCAACTTAACCGGAGTGGCTACGTCTCAGTTGGAGCGTGGTTATGTGCTTACCTCGCCCGGCTGGCTGGCGCCGACTGTGCGAGTAGATGTAAAACTTCGCATGCTTTCAGGCCTGAAACATCCTCTGCGCCACAACGCCGTCGTCAGCTTTTTTACAGGTGCCGCTGAGGTGACGGCCAAGGTTCATCTTCTTGAGCGTGAGAAATTGGATTCTGGTGATATTTCCTGGGCGCAATTAGCTCTGGCTGAGCCGGTGGCATTGGTTAAAGGAGACCGTTTCATTATCCGTTCACCTATGGATACCCTGGGAGGTGGTTTGATTGTTAGTTCACATGCGCCGAGACATCGACGATTCCGTCCTTCTGTAATCCAGAGCCTGAAAATTAGAGCAGAAGGTGGAGTAGAAGATGTTGTAGCTGCTATGCTGGAGGCAAATCAGCCCCTAGCCCTGGAAAAGCTGGCAGTTCAGTGTAATCTGGCAACTGATGAAGCACATGTAGTTGCTGGTGAACTTATTAGAAAAGGAAGCGTGGTGGCAGTAGGTCAAGGAGGACAGCAACTTCTTTTCACAGAGTCCGGTTGGGGGCGGTTGACGAAGAAGGCAGAGGCTATAGCGGAAAACTATCATCGAAGATTCCCTACTCGCTCTGGCATGTCCCAGGGGGAGCTGAGCAGTAAGTTGGGGATATTGCCAAATTCCCCCTCGTTACGGAAACTTTTCGCCGATGGTGTTCTAACCGAAGAGGGAGCAGTGGTTCGTCTTCCTTCCTATCAGGTTCAGCTCTCTCAGCAGCAGCAGGCAAAAATCGACAGTTTTCTTAATACGCTCAATAAGAATCCTTATTCTCCATCGAGTGATATCACACTTGAATCTGACCTTCTCAATCTGCTTATTGAGCAGCGTCAGGTGGTAAAGGTAAGCGATGGCGTGTTCTTTTCTGCTTCTGCCTATAGCGAAATGGTGGATAAAGTTATCGCTTATGCTAGGTCAAAGGGCAAAGTGACTCTGGCTGAAGTACGAGATATGCTGGGTACGAGCCGTAAGTATGCCCAGGCACTTTTAGAGTATATGGATGAGAAGAAGCTCACACGCCGCATAGGTGATGAACGGGTCTTAAGATAGTTAGTACTGTTTTATCAATTGGCCATTGTCTTCGAAGAAATACCATGAGCCGTTGTATGCTGAGTTTATGGGACAGGTTTTGATTATGCTCCACATCCCATCGCCCAGATACTCAGCGATAAAAATTGGCTCGGCGTCCTCATACGGAGGACAATTGGGGCTAACTCAGCCGGTTCGTTGGGTGGACAATCTGCAGTGGGGGCTAATTTTCTTTGCTTCAGCTATGACTTGCTCAGCGGTGTATTCAGGTGAATCAGAATCTGGCTGCGGTTCTTGCTGGATATCTGTGTTCGGTGGTGTTGAGGGTGGGGATTGCCCACCGAATATAAAGCTGCCGCCAAGCCAGTTAGATGTCCCTCCTTGCGGGCCTGTGCCAATTATGTAAAGGATTGTTCCAATGAAGATGATAATAGCCAGCAAAATAAGATACCGACCAACATTGCCTACAGCTTGAGGCATTACCGTTGCCTGTCTGGTTTTTTCCTCTCTACGAGTTGCTATAGCTTCCTTGGCGACAGGCTTTGCTGGTGGTTGTGTTTGTTTCTGTAGCTGTCCCCCGCAATTAGTGCAAAATCCAGACAGGGATTCAGCAGCAGCACCGCAGTGGCGACATCTGTATTCAAAGTGTTGACCACAAGTGCTGCAAAACCGTTGTCCCACGGGGACTGGAGCACCGCATTTTGGGCACGGGAAAGCTTGCTGCAATTTATATTCCGTTTCTCCTTCCTTATTATATATTATCGTATATTATTGCATTGTCAAAGTGTTACCATGACAGCTATATCAATTATATAACTGCTTGAATTAAGGCGTTTCGGAAAGGATAACCGGTAGTTTTACTCCTGGGTGTTTCTACATGGTTTATTTTGCAACCGGACATGGCGTAGTACTTATGTCTTTCTGTTTCATGGTACCTTAGTGTTCTTCTGAAACAGTACGAATGCATCATGTTTTGCTGGTTATGGTGTGTGAAAATAAGACTGTAAGCAGCTAGCCGACTAGGAGTTGCAATCTATGGTAAGGAGGGAGAAATGAGCAGAAGTAAGAAATTCCTGGCTATACTGAGAGACGATAAGAAGTTGTTGGGGATGTTTGGCGGCATAGTTATTGACCTTACCGTTCTCGTGGCTATTGTGGTTACAGCCTGTGTTTGGTATTTGCCGTAGCTCCCAGTAACCGATAAATTGGGAACTACAAGATGGTAAAAGAACTTATAAGTGTCATCGGCGGCTTCCTAGTCGTAGCTCTGCTTTTTTGGGCTTTTGCCTGGTATTTGCTGTAATGCCTGTTTAAGGCCTCTTCCATTATCCTCTGTGCTCGAATGTAAAATCCTGTCTCAATTCATCCTGTAACTCAGCTTGGCATTTTCTCCGGAACTATTGTCTTCTCTTCGCACGCTTGTTTTCGCTGGATGTTGAAATGATGGCGGGAGCGTATGGGAGTCGAACCCACCAGAGACATTTTTGATGCCTCCCGACGGATTTGAAGTCCGCGAAGCCCACCGGGACCCAAACGCTCCCCTGTCAGTATTTCGTCTGCTGTTATGGCAGTATGTGTCTTCTTATCAGCTAACTGAAGTAACATAATACCAGATTCTTATAGAGTAATGAAATCATTAGCTGTGATTTCGTACGTCCCAATCGGCTGGAGGTGCTGCTGCGGGGTTCAAATTTGTCGTTGCCGGTGGATAGGATTAGCTCTCTTTTCGCCTTTGTCTGTTATTCTTGGTCGATGGGCAGTTCTACTACAAATGTACTTCCTTTGCCCGGTTCGCTATCAACGTATATCTTGCCTTTATGTTCCGTTACTATGCCGTGGCAGATGCTCAAGCTCAGGCCGATACCCTTGCCTATTTCTTTGGTGGTGAAGAAGGGGTTGAAAATCAGCCCCAGGTTCTCGGGAGGAATGCCCGGACCATCATCGGCTAAGGAAGCTCTGATCACATCCCCTGATTTTTCGGTGGTGATGGTTAGAGTACCTTTCTTATGTGCCTCCAACATGAAATATTCGGCATTGGTGATGATATCCAGGAAGACCTGCCGCATCCGGACCGGGCCAGCCGTGACCAGTGGTAACTCTGGGTCGAATCTGGTCTTCACCTTGATGTTTGCCTTCTTCTGTTCATATTGTCGCAGCTTGAGCACATCAGTAATCAAGCTATTGATATCAACGAGTTGTCTTGCTTGTGGTTGCTTGAGAGCAAAGCCCATGAAATCTTTTATCACTTCAGCGGCACGCCGGGCTTCCTCGTAGATTCCTGTCAGGTCTTTCCTGACGTCTTCGGGCAAATCTTTCCTATCTAACAAAAGCTGGGAATATCCGATAACAGAAGTCAACGGGTTATTAAGCTCATGGGCAAAGCCTCCTGCCATATTGCCGAGTGCAGCCAGGCGGTCGGTGATGATAAGGCTGTCCATCATTTTCTTGCGCTCGGTGATGTCGCGGTCGATACCACGGTAGCCGTGTAACCTGCCTTTACTATCAAAGACTGGCATGCCGCTGGTTTCCATTATTACCAGGTGGCCGTTCTTGTGCTGGCATTTGTTTTCAAGTCTTTCAATCGGCTTGCCGGCTGCAATGATGTCTTTAAACGTATTGGTAATTCGATTTACTTCCTCGACGGGCATAAAATCGAATGGTGTCTTACCTATGACCTCTTCTGGCTCATATCCCAGCAGGTCTTTCACTTTAGGACTGGCATAGGTGTATACCCCCCTGAGATTAATCTCCCATATCCAGTCACTCGTGCTTTCGACAAGGGAGCGGAATTTATCTTCGCTCTCTCGGAGAGTTTCCTCGGTCTGCTTGCGTTCGGTGACGTCTCTCCCAACCCCCTGGATTGCGTGTGTTTTCCCCTCGCGGTAAATGACAGAAGCTTGGGTCTCCACATATATAAAATTACCATCTTTACACTTTAACTTGAACTCAGCCACTTCTCCTTGAGTACCGGTATCTTTAAGCTCCTGAAGCACCTCAAGAGCTTTGGCTATTTGGTCTTGGGACAGTAGCGAGGCAAAATTAAGCGAAGGTGTTTCCTGTCTCTTGTAGCCTAGCAGGTTCAGAGCGGCATCGTTAGCATCAATAAAGTTCCCTTCAAAATCATGGATGTAGACTAAGTCAAGGGAATGGTCGAATAAGGCTCGATAGCGTTCATTGCTTTGTTGTAGGCCCTGGAATAGCGTTGAATATGGCTCTGTAAGGCTGGTCTGAATAACAGCTTTGTAGAGCAGGTAGAATGAGATAACCATCAAGAAGTGGCCAATCATATTCATAAGCCCATATACGTCGGTATAAAGCGTAAAAGCCATTTCCGAGGCAATGGTTATTGCAAAGGATGCGATTAGTAGCTTCAGAATCCTGGCATCAAACCGACTACGCTTCTGTATCAGAAGAAAAATGGCGGTCAGCGTGATGGCGCTGATTACGTATTCGCTGGCTATCTTGAAGGTGGTAAGTCCGGTGCCGTCAATGAAGCAATCGGGGAAAATTTTCCAGTAGAAAATGGATGCCAATGTCAGGGATGTGACAACTGCATAACCGAGAAACACCGGTACAGGTCTTAACCTGCGGTCTATCAGCAGCGGAGCCGCGAGTAAGGAAAGGCTCTCTATATAACGAGCGGCAATCCAGAGCTGAGTTGGCAGGTTGGCGCCATATCCTGGGAACACAGGCATGCCTTTGTAGGCTAAGGTGTGCAGTAATTGAACTATTGCGGTGAAAAGATAGGCGATGCCTATGAAAGTGAAATAGTTGCTGTTTGAAATGTTGCGTGTGTTCCAGGAAACCATGAAAATGCCGCAAGCTATAACAATGGCAATTGCCTCGGTGAGACTGTGGAAAAGCAGGTAATTGTAGTGAGTGGTCAGATAAAGTCCACCAAGAATCAATAAGCCCACTATAATTTCTATATATTTACTTGGAGCAGTAACTGCTCTTGTCACGCTTCTCATCTTGTCACTCGTCTTTATGAGGTATTTGAATTATAGTTAATGCCGTTATTTATACGACCAATATGTGTGCTTGTCAAGTTGCTACCAGGTGCAGTGACATCGCTTTGAGGATAATGTAAAATTGGGATTAGCCTTGAAGACAAAGTTGGGATAGGAAAATGGAACTGTATGTATTGACTAGGTCGGGAACGAAGATGGTGCCGCTGCTGAAGAAGGCAGGCAGGGAACTCGAAGCTGATATACTAGAATATCTGCGTATGACGGAAGGTGCAACGGTGGAGCAGGTGGCTGACGCTATGAATCTCGACCATAAGATAGCATACGATGAATTAAGGTCTTTGAGTGCCAAGAGATGGGTCTGGCGAAAAACAACTAAGCTGGTGCAGTTCTAGTTTGTCCGTTAATGGTTTTTGAGTTCAGGAAGATGATTATTACTGGAGTAGGCAGATGATGTTGCGAAAACGTTGTCCGTATTGCCGTGGACAAGGTGCAGTACCAGGCGATGAAGGGCATTCTGCTCCATCTGAGCCGTGCCCGGTATGCAATCAGAGGGGCTACAATCTGGTGCCAGGGGGTGCTGTTCTCTGCGGTTGCTGTCAGGGCAGTGGGCGTGTTCGAGCTGGTGGTGGAGGCTGGAGACCATGCCCTGAATGCAGTGGCATCGGCTTTATGTGGTGATACCGTGAGGTGAATTGTCTAGTGAATCGTTGTTATGCTTGAAGTGAAGATATTGTGCTGGAATGTCAATGGTATCAGAGCAATAAGGGGCAGAGGCTTTCTGGAGTGGCTGCAAAAAGAGTCTCCTGATATTCTCTGCCTTCAGGAAACGAAGGCACATATCGAACAACTCGATAAAGATTTGCGTGAGCCATATGGATATCATGCCTACTGGAATTATCCGGAGAGAAAAGGCTATGGTGGGGTTGCCACATTCACAAAGATTGAGCCTGTCGCTGTGAAATATGCCTTTGAAGGCGCGGATTTTGACCTTGAAGGTAGAGTCATAATAACTGAACACGTTGATTTCCTTCTGATGAATGTGTATTTCCCTAACGGGAAAATGAGTCAGGAGCGCTTGAAGTATAAGATGGATTTTTACGAGGCTTTTCTCAGCTTTGCAGATTCCCTGAAGCTAAGGGGTGCCAAGCTGATTATCTGCGGCGATTTCAACACCGCTCATAAGGCTATAGA
>Ga0208828_1000315_pt1 | contig 22191 bp, 19 predicted proteins | sample Kivu_160m_FD_185487 | JGI IMG/M metagenome (GOLD analysis project Ga0208828, IMG submission 185487) | Freshwater microbial communities from Lake Kivu, Western Province, Rwanda to study Microbial Dark Matter (Phase II) - Kivu_160m (SPAdes)... | ecosystem: Environmental > Aquatic > Freshwater >... | reverse complement strand
GCAGGGTGACAAAGGGAATTATTGATGTTTATCCCGGCAAACAGCAGAGGGAGCCTGTAATTTTGCCTGTTGCTGACACTAAACGGCTTCTTGGTGTGGAAATGGAAGCTGGTGAAATAGCCAAGACCCTGGAGCTATTGGGGTTTGATTGTCGACAGACCAAATCAAATTCAAAAATTCAGGTGGGTATCCCCTGGTGGCGCACAGATATCAGTTGTGCCGCCGATGTAGTTGAAGAGGTGGCTCGTATTATCGGCTATGATAAGATTCCTACCACCATGCTGAGTTCGCAATTGCCGAAACATGAGCCAACGCCGATGTTGTCGCTCAGGCGGCAGCTGCGCAGTATACTTGTAAGTTGTGGTTTTCAGGAGGTGCTTACTTATTCTTTGACCAGCATGGAGATGCTAAGCAGGCTTTCACCACAGCTTAAACCGACAGCCCCGACTCCAATGAAAGTGGCTAATCCCATGTCCAGAGAGCAGGAATATCTCCGCACCAGTCTGCGGGCCGGCGTTCTATCAGTTCTGGCTCGAAATATCAGGCACCAAGAAGGCGACATAAGGCTTTTTGAGATGGGGAAGGTTTTCTTGCCCAGGGAGAGGGATTTGCCTCAGGAGAAGGAGATGCTTTGTGCTGTACTCAGTGGTTCGAAGAATGGGTTGTTCTGGGGTGGCAGGGATGTGTCAATCGATTTTTTTGTTGCCAAGGGTATAGTAGAGTCTATTCTGTATCGATTGGGAGTTGTTGCGAGGTTTGAGCAGAATGAAGATGAAAGCGTGTGCCCGGGGAGAAGCGCCAGTGTCATTATTGGCGATGACGTGTTAGGTGTGGTCGGAGAACTGCACCCCAAGGTGTTAGAAGCCTTTGAACTTTCTGAAGCCGTCTATCTTATTGAAATCGACCTGGATAGATTGGCATCTTTTGCAACCGCTCTAAAAGAGTATCAGCCGATACCCCGATATCCAAGCACGAGCAGGGATATTGCGCTTCTGGTTGACGAGAAGTTAACCTATCAGCAGATTTGCAATATAATTCAGGGCTTTCCTCTTGTGAATTCAGTGTCTCTTTTTGATCTTTATGCGGGCGAACAGGTTCCGGCTGGTAAGAAATCCCTTGCTTTCAGAATTGTCTATCAATCATCTACGCACACACTGACTGATAATGAGGTCGACAAGGTCCAGCAGCAAATTCTTGATAGATTGCAGCGTGATTTGAAAGCTATGTTGAGGGGCTGACTTGTCCGGGCAGAATTGTTCAAAAATTTCCTCAAAAAGCGAAATTTCTGCTTAAATTTGCGCTATAATAAGATGTGAATATTTGAAGGAAGGGGGGAGAACAAGCGTGAAAATAAAAGTTTCTGCCCTGGCTCTATGTCTGACCTTGCTCCTGGTCCTCTGTTTTGTGTCTACTGTCCGGGCTGCCGGGGTGAGTACATCAGCGGGTGTCGTTGGGACGACGGTCACTATATCCGCACTGGATAGCGGGTCGTATTCTATCAGGTGGGATGGGGTTGAGATTAAGCAAGGCACCCTGCCTGGAGGGGGTAGTGTTACCTTTAATGTGCCTGATACTCCCGGTGGTGACCATACTGTCGCGGTAGAAAATCCGATTGGCACTCAGGTCTTGTCCACCCAATTCTCCGTTCTGCCTTCTATAAGCGTTGACCCTAACTCGGGGGTCGTTGGCGATTCCGTGACTGTCTCAGGCAAGGGTTTCGCTGCCAGCGAAAGCAGCATTAAGGTCACCTATGATGGCACAGACATGAAGACAGGAATTACCGCCGGTGATAAAGGCTCGTGGAGTGCCACTTTTTCCTTGCCCAACTCTGTCAAAGGTAGTCATACAATCGATGCATCGGGGAGCACTACTCAGGCAAGCGATGTTCCCGATGCAACATTAACAGTCAGTCCTAAAGTCACTATCAGCCCGGTGTCTGGTGGAGTTGGTACTTCTGTTACTGTTACCGGTAATGGCTTTGGCAAGGACGAAGGTGGTATTCGGGTTATCTATGACGGGAAGGATGCAAAGACAGGAATCACTGCTGACAGCAAAGGTTCATGGAACACTACCTTTTCCGTTCCCAGTTCTGTTAAGGGCACCCACACAATAGATGCCTCGGGTGCTTCCACTGAGGGTGGTGATGTTCCAGATTTAACCTTTTTTGTCGCCTCTGCTGTGAAAATTAAGCCAGAATCGGGGTATGTAGGTGATACTGTTACTGTAGAGGGCTGTGGTTTTGGCAGCAGCGAAAGCGGTATAACGGTTACGCTTGATGGTAATGTTGCCAAGAGTGATATAACAGCTAATAGTGAAGGTTGCTGGACCACTTCTTTGGTTATACCTGAAAGTGCTGGAGGCAGCCGTTTTGTAGATGCTTATAGTAGTTCGACTACTGCCACTGATGTTGCTGATGCTAAGCTGAATATTTTATCTAAGATGGTCATAGAGCCTGCTGAGGGCTATGTAGGTTGTGATATTACTGTCAACGGCACTGGTTTTGGTGCAGATAAAGAACTGACTATTAAATATGATAATGTCGCTGTGGCTGCCAACGTGGTCTCCGATGCTAAAGGAAACTTTCAGGCGAGTTTTAAAGCTCCTAAGAGTCAGGGTGGTAAGCATAATATAAGCGCTACTGATTCCGGTGGTGCATCAGCCTCTGGTGTTTTTACTATGGAAACAGACGCACCTTCATTGCCGCAGATTATATCGCCAAAGGATGGAAGTAGAGTAGGCTTTTTTGATAGTGCTGCTCCTACCTTTAAATGGGCCGTTGCTTCTGACCCAAGCGGTGTTTACTATAGTCTGCAGGTATCTTCTGAATCGGAATTTACAACTACGGTGTTGAGTAAAGAAGACCTGGTTGAGGCTAAGTATGCTGTGACTGAAGATGAGGCTTTGGCACGGGGAAAATACTACTGGCGGATTAAAGCCGTGGATGGCGCCGGTAATAATAGCGGTTGGACTACGCCGACACTGGTTAAGATTGGAATCATGCCGCTATGGGTGTTCATAGTTATCGCAGTTGTTGTCATTGCTTTTGGCACTCGATTGTATTTTTTCATGAAGAATGCCAAAAGAGGGCACTAGAGAGCTTCGCAGGGCAAGGTTACATTTATCCTTAAAGTTGGTGAAGTTTGACAGCAAAGAATAGGTCGAGTCTTTATCTATATCTGGCTCTAGTCTGTTTCGCCGGGATTTTGGCTATATTTGTCGTGGATGGATATCTGGGCATTTATGACACGATATACATCACCGCTCAAGAGCATCAGCAAGTAATAGAACCTGATTATTGGCAGCAGCGCTGGGTGAAGGATAGCTATGAGGGTTATAGCTTGGGGGCAAGGTGGGGGGAGCCAATCCCTTTCCGATATGAGATTGATAACAGAAATTTTTCAACCTATTTGGCTAATGTAGATGTTTCGGTTTGGAGGGGTGGTCAGGAGGTTATTGTGCTGCTGGATAAAACAGAAATCTCGGCGGCGCCCTTCCAGAAGACAGTAGTTGATTGGACGTTGCAAGCTGAAGACCTTGGAGAGTCAAGTCCTGTGGTTGGAGAATACAGAGAATACACCGTGCGAATCAGGCTTGGGGGAATGGAACGCAGAATAATCTTGAACTATTATCCGGAGGCGGTTGTGTATCCTGAAAAGGGGCCTATCCCCGTGCCTGAGCCAGTCAGATAGTGAGGTTTTGAACTTATGAGAATCTACATTCTGTATGGTTTTGGAATCCTACTTTGTGTTTCAGGAGTCGGCTATCTGGCGGTGGAATATATTAAATATCTCTCTGAGCCAGGGAAGCTAGTTTGTCTGGCTTTGACAACGGCTATGTTCGCTCTATTCGGAAAATATTTTGATGAGAGGGGTTGGTGAGCATGGGGGCTGTAGCTGTTATTGGGTCTTTAGCCTTTATCGGCTGGTTGATTTGGCGAGCGGCCACAAGAAAACCTGTGAAAGCTCATCTAGTGAGTTATATCCTTGCCTGCATCGCAGGAGTTTTCACCTTTACCTTCTTCCTGACTATGGACATACCAGAGGTGGTAAAGATTTTAGCCTCTATTATCCTCGGTGGTGTGTTGATATTCATCGCTGCCTGGTTTCAGCGGCGTATCAAGCCAGAAGAGTCTTAGCTCTTCCCTGCGTACTCCGGGGGAGTCGCTCTTTTAGCGCAGAATCGACAGAGAGCTGTTCACGGGGTTCCCTTTCGGTAAGCTTGGGCCGTTCTTCTTAGCTGGCTTAGTTTTTCTGTCTTGAAAGCCGCCGAATAACGAGTATAAGCAAACTAATATCTAGTATCACGCCGATAGTGATTATGAACCATATCCAGACGCTGGCTGCTTGTAGCGCTCGGGGAGATGACTGTGGGACAGGTGTGGCTTTGGTCTGGAAACAGAAAATAGCACTCCAATCGCTTGGTGTTGGTTCGATAGCTCTGACCTGCCAGAAGTAGTTTGTGTTGTAATCCAGTGTGCTGCCGTAATCGTAGGAAGTGGTGGGCACATCAGTTTCGACCAAAATATCTGTCATAGCTGCATCCCTGGCTAAGATGAACCTGTACTGTGTGGCATACTGGAAAGGTGACCATGAGAAACATGCCGACTTAATTTGACAACCAGGGCAGCCGTTATCAGGTGATAGCAACTGCGGTCCGTAGTATGGGTTGGTTACTTGCAATCCGGTCTTGACAGTAAAACTTTCTTTCCAGGACCAGGGGCTTTTGATAGCATCGCCGGTAGCTACATCCTGAATGTAAACTCTCCAGAAATAAGTGTGTCCGGCTTCAAGTGCCGGGACTGTCCAGGTGTTGCCGTTAGCGTCAATGATTGTGCCGCCACCGGGTGGTATGACCAATGCTGGGGCATCTGGTTCGGGTGGAGTGTAGAATGGACCTCCCCAGTCACCACCGATGTCGGCGACTTGCAAGGCAAAGTCTTTATCCTTGGCTATTTGGATTCGGTAGCCTTTTGACAAGGACACTGGCTGCCATGTGAGATTTAACCCACCAGCTCTGCCGCTCACAGGGTCGTATGGCACTGCGGCATTGTTTACTGGTGAGGTGGGGGTGGGGCCATTCCATGCTAGGGTATCAATATATTTCCAGACTCCGCCTTGTGGTAGGCTATATGGACGCTGGTCAATGAGCCAGACAGTGATTGGTTCGCCGTATTCTAAACTACCACAAATTCTAAGTCTTGTGGTCGGGTCTGTACCGAAGCTGGCAAAGGGGTCGAGACCGGCGTTGGCCCATGCCCATCGAATGTATGCTCCCCAAGAGTCGGCAAAGTAGAAGCTACCGTTTCTAGATATGGTGAGTCCGGTGACTGGAGTTGGCCAACTTGGTCCTCCCCATTGTGTTGACCACCTGTCTTTTTCGGGGAGAGGCCAGGACCAGGTTCCTCCACCATAATAGATTGACCATTCATACATCCCTCCTGAGTTGATTGCGAAGACTTCGCCGTTACTTTTGTAGCCAGAGTGTATTACTACCAGCGTATTACCCCTTGTGGGAAGTTGCGTGGTGATGGGGGTGAAGGTAATGCCACCATCTGTGGAGTAGGCCACGTCGTAGGTACCAATACCCATACCGCCAACAATAATGTGTCCTTTGTCGTTATCCGGTGTCATACCGGTATAGGCGGTGGTAATGCTGTAGCCAGTGTCAAGCCCGCTAGGCACGACATCCTGAGATGTCCAGCATATTCCGCTGGAGGTGGTGAGCTTCTGTACCCAACCATCGGCGTTGAGGATATATAGCGTCTCACTGTCTTCGATTGCCATGTCCTGAACAGTGAGCTGGGAGTTGATAACAGTCCAGTAATCACCAAAATCTGGTGACCACATTATCTTTTGGATGCCAGGAGATGTCCAGAAGATGGTTTGCCCATCAATTTTATCTCCCGCGAGCCTGATAATAGCATTATCAGACTGGCTTTGAGTACAGTGTTGGCTTGTGGTGACTTGACATAATATACGCTCCCAATTATTACCAATAGGCGAACTCTGGCTGCGCCAGACACTGTCGAAACCGGAGCAGCCGGTATTGTCGTTGGTTGAAGCTAGATAGAGAGTTGAGCAATCAGGAGCTGGTGCTATGTCAGTGAACCGGCTGATTCTGGTGTCAATCAAGGCAAGCTGGTTCCAGGTCTCACCGTTATTACGGCTTAACGAGAATGCAGATTCATCAAGGTCTTCGCCGCTTAGATAAGGAACTGGCCAATTGACACCTGCTACCGAGGTTGCACTGCTGGCTGTGCTAACGTAAGCAGTCGAACCATCTGGCGACCAGGCAACTTGAGCGTTGCCGTATCCTGAGCCAGCGCAATTATCGGTGCCGGCGGCTCCGGTTGGTGGCTTCATGGCTGAATACCAGCAAGGGATGGGGCAGGTGGTGGGTGAATCGGTAAACCAGGTCATCACTGTAGCTGTGCAAGGATTGCCAAGAATCTCACCCGCAAGAAGCTTGCCCGACACATAGGTACCGTAGTAGGCAATACTGGAAATTCTCCTGGTCGCTGTCGAGGTCATCAAATTATAGACGGTAGTGTTATCGAAGCGATAGATACCAGCGTTGCCGGCTCCATTGTCATCGATGCTGATGTAGCCTCGGCGTGTGCCTGGAGCTTGCCCTGAAAAGTCATTAGGCAGTTCGAGGTCAGCAGTTATGATTTGATTTGCCCTGGGTGAGGTGTTAGCTCCGTTAGTGGTGATTTCTGTTGGTGTCCATATATCCCATCTGGTGGTGTTGATAGCCTTGTCATGAATACCGATGTTAAGGTAGGTACCGGTGGCGTTGGATGAGATGATGACCAGGCTGGAATCGTTAATATAGTTTGGTGAGAATTTCATTGCCAGTATATCGCCGTTGAAGCTCTGGTCTGACCAGGTGCCCTGCCCCGATGCTTTGAATATGTAGACATTGCCATTTCCAACGCCGGTTCGCGTACCCACGGCTATATCGAAGTTGCCGTAACTTGGAGAGATTTCAATGGTGCTAATGTGGTCGACAACTGGGCAATTGGTGTTCTCCCATTTGTCACCGCCGTTGGTTGATACCCAGACATTTCGAGGCCAATTGCTGGTGCTGTCATTGGTCACTACGGCTATGAGGTTTACATCATCGGGAGCTACGGCTATGTTCCATAGGTGGAAATTGATTTGTTCACCCGGTGCCATTGTTTTATAAAGGTTTTTAGATATCGCGTCGCTCCATGATATGCCACTGTCAGTTGACTTATATAGAGCCTTGCTGCCTGTAATGTTGTTTGCGTGGGGAATATCCACTGCGTAGAAGGTCTTGCCATCTGAACCGAGGGCAATCTGGTTGACCTCGCAAGGGGTAACTATGTCATTTATATCGGGTACTGCGCCTGGCGTGTGTATCTGTGTCCACTTCAAGTCATTTGATTCTGCCGCGGCTTCATCCGGATTGGCGGAAAGTGCCATGCTTGTTACGATTGTGGACGTAAGCAAAAGACGAATGATGAAGCCTCGTTTTATTTTCATGTTGCCTCCTGGTTTTGAATCCCTGTCTATTAACCAATGTATAGGCTCATTTAGATGTGCCGAATATTTCGGGGTGAATCAGTTTTGCCACTTCTTCAAGGCCGTCTACTATTCTCGGCCCAGGACGCTCAATGAGATTGGCATCACTTATTTTGTAGACATGGTTGTTCATTACTGCGTCGGCGCTCTGGAGTCTCTGCTCTCTTATTATGGAGTTGTATATGAGGTCGCCGGTGGTACCCATGCCGCTGACAATGATTACTTGTGGGTTCTTAGCAATAACTGCCTCCAGGGAGACAACTCGTGATTTCTCGAATTCATCAGCGAAGATGTTGATGCCTCCAGCCTTCCAGATGAGGTCATTGGTGAATGTTTTACCTCCCATTGTCCAGATTGGGTCATGCCACACGACATGCAGGACTCTAACCCGCTCCTCCGTGGTTAGACCTGTTGTTTTTGAGGTTACTGATTCTATTCTCCGGGTTAAATTAGCAACCAGATTAGCTGCTGTCTTGCTCTTGCCGTTAATTTGCCCTATCAGGGTGATATCATTAAGCACGGCGTCTATCGATGTTGCTGATGTAACTAAGACGGTAAGCCCCAGTTTTTCCAGGGCGGGAAGCACCGTTTTCTCATGGATTGCTTCAGCGATTATGAGGTCAGGCTGGACCGAGACTATCTTTTCTATGTTGGGTGAGGTATATCCGGATACTCGTGGCTTGGATTTGGCTGCCTCTGGGTAATCACAATAATCGGTAGTGCCTACAATTTTATCCTCAAGTCCCAACGCATAAATTATCTCGGTGTTGCTTGGGGCAAGCGAGACGATTCGCTGCGGTAGCTTATCGATTTTTACTTTTCTACCCAGGTCGTCTGTAACGGTTAACGGGAAATCTGGTATTTCTTCTGCTTCTGGTTTAGCCTCTTCTGGAGGTTTTGTCTCGGTTGGTGTGGGGGGAGCTATGGTTTCCGTGGGTGGGGGTGGACTGGCACAAGAAAAAAAGAAAACTAATCCGACCAAGGTTAAAAAACATACGATGTAATTTTTCATTGCTACCTCCTTCTGTCTAATAAAAAAACCCCTTGCTTGCGTGGGCAAGGGGGGATTCTTTATCGAATAAAAAATAAATCCCGCTCCCTTACTCCGCGGAAGCAGATCAGGCTAGAAGGTTGGCGTTCTGACTTTCACAGTAGGCGGGACTGTGCCGGAATTACACCGGCTTGCATTCCAATTAAGCCCCCAGTCACCCGAGGGCACCTTAGCTACCCTATTCAGTTTGGTGATATGGTATCAAATAATCAGAGAGAAGGTCAATAGTTCTGAGTGGCTTCTTGAACTAATCTTTTTATCTCTTGGGTTATTCCTTTGAGGGGCAGCAGCTGGGCTTGCTTTTCCTTGCGCCATTTCACCTCTATGCTCTGGCTTTCCAGTGTGCGAGGGCTTATGGTTAAGCGTAGGGGTATACCCAGAAGGTCAGCATCGTTAAATTTAATTCCTGGGGAGTCATTCCGGTCATCGAAGAGTACTTCTACTTTTTCACTGGTTAAATCTTGATAGAGTTTTTCGGCGGTTTCAGCAATATCAGGATTTTCTAGACGAAGCGGACAGAGGTAGATATGGTAAGGAGCAATTGCTGCCGGCCAGATAATGCCTTTATCGTCGTGATTTTGCTCCACTGCCGCTGCCAGCAGTCTGCCTAACCCGATGCCGTAGGTGCCCATAATGATTGGGTGTGATACGCCGTTCTGGTCAAGGAAAGAGGCCCCCATCTTTTCGCTGTAGAAAACACCCAGTTTGAAGACGTGGCCTACCTCGATTCCGTGGCTGGACTGGAGTTTGCCGTTGCATTGCGGGCAATCATCTCCGGGGTGAGCTATGGCGATATCGGCTATGAGGTCAACTTTGAAATCACGGGGGTAGTTCACGTTTTTGATATGGGTATCCGGCTTATTGGCGCCGGCAACGAAATTCGATCCTGAATCTATTGAGTCATCGGCTACGATTTTGATTCCTTTTATGCCGATTGGCGAAGCTGAGCCGGCTACTAATCCGGCTGCCTTAGTTTCAGCTTCCGTAGCCAGGTGCATCTCTGAGCATTTCAGTAAATTCTTGAGTTTTGTCTCGTTGACGTCGAGGTCCCCTCTAATAACTACAAAGACAATATCTTCGTCGGCTGAATAAAAGACAGCTTTTAGAGTTTGACTTGCTGTCACGCCAACGAAATTAGCTACCTCCTCGATAGTTTTTATATTGGGTGTTGATATTTCCTCGACTGGCAAGGGAGTTTTCGTCTCCAGTTGTGGCTTGACGCTACGAGCCTTTTCTATATTTGCAGCATAGCCGCAGTTTGAGCAGTAGATAATTTCATCCTCCCCGGTTTCAGTGATGAGCATGAACTCGTGGGACTCTTTGCCACCTATGGCGCCGCTATCAGCCTCTACAATCACTGATGGTAAGCCGCAACGAGAATAAACATTCTTGTAGGCTTGTATCATTACCTGATAGCAGCGGTCCAGGTCTGCCTCGTCGATATGAAAACTGTAAAGGTCTTTCATTATGAACTCACGGACGCGTAGTAAACCGCCCCGAGGTCTAGGCTCATCGCGGAATTTATTCTGGATTTGGTAGAGGAGAAGGGGCATGTCGCGGTAGCTTTGCACATAGCGTCGAACAAGGTCGGTTATAATCTCTTCGTGAGTGGGACCCAGTACCAACGTGTGCTCCCGTCGGTCAGTAACGGTGAACAGTGTTTTGCCGAAAGAGGGATATCTTCCTGTTTCCTGCCATATTTCGAGGGGTTGAAGTGTAGGCAACATCAATTCCTGCCCGCCGGCTCTGTCCATTTCCTCTCTGATTATTTGCTCGATTTTCCTGAGTACGCGCCAGCCGAGTGGTAGATAGGAATAGACACCGGCAGCTAGCTGATGAATCATCCCGGTTCTAATCAACAGCTGATGGCTTAAAGTATCAGCTTCTGATGGTATTTCTTTCAGTGTCTTGCCGAAAAGCCTGGAGAATCGCATGTTTTCATCCTTTAAACCCGTTTTTTTATCCCCGGGGGTTAATATTGCTGTTTATTCTATACTAAAGGGTGGGTATTTGTCAGTCAAGAACATATAATAACCGTTTACTCTAGTGTACCAGCGAACATAGCCGGCGATGAAGTCAAAAGCCCATTCAGGATATCTGCCGGTGAATAGAATGGCCCACCAGGCGATGAAAACGACAACGCTGGCAGCTATGCCAAGAGCCCAGAGAACAATAAGATGAGGTATAACCATAAAGATTCGGAAGAAAGTAGTCAACCGGGAAAGTTTCTCTTGATGGGTTAAAGTGACAGTTATGGGATATTCCACTTTATTCTCCTTATCGCTTTTCGTTGTGTTTCTATCCTGGTTTCAGGCTATGCTATTCAGGTCAGGTTAAAAAATTTTTCACCTCTGCCATCAGTGCGTCCAAGAAGTCTTTTTTAGCCACAGTTCTCACCACTTTGCCTTTTCTGAAGATGGCACCTTTGCCTTTGCCGCAAGCGATACCAACGTCAGCGTCTTTTGCTTCACCGGGGCCATTGACAATACAGCCCATGACGGCAACCTTGATGGGTTTGCTTATCTCCTTGAGATTTGCATCTACCGATTCGGCAAGGCTGATGATATCGACTTCAGCTCGACCGCAAGAAGGGCAGCTTATCAAAATGGGACCATGCTGGCGCAGGTCAAGGCTTTTCAGGATTTCGTAAGCGGTTGTCACCTCCTCGCGGGGATGGGCACTAAGGGATACACGAATGGTGTCACCTATACCTTCATAAAGGAGTATACCGATGCCCACAGCGCTGCGGACAGCACCTGTTCTGAAAAGTCCCGCCTCGGTTATGCCTAAATGCAAGGGGTACGATGTTTTTGAGACTATCACTCTGTAGGCTTCGATAGTTGTGGGTACGTCGAAGGCTTTAAGCGAGACTTTAATCAAATCGAAGTCTAAACTTTCCAGCAATTCAATTTGCTCTAACGCCGCATTAACCATATGCTCGGATATAGATGCGCACGGTTTCGAAGGTGGCGGCAAGCTTCCGGCATTGATGCCGATGCGGATTGGTGCCTGTCTTTCTCTGGCTGCCAGAACTACCTTTGCAATTTGCTCCGGGTCATTGATATTACCCGGGTTCAGGCGCAGCCCGTCGGCGCCGGATTTCAAAGCCTCAAGGGCAAGCCGATAGTCGAAATGAATGTCGGCGATGATGGGAATGGAGGTGTTCTCTTTGATAGTTGTAATGGCTCGTGCAGCTTCGGAGTCGGGGACAGCAACTCGGACTATCTCACAACCACAATCGGCTATTTCCTTTATTTGATTTATGGTAGCTCGTATGTCCCTGGTATCGGTTTTGGTCATGGACTGAACTACAATAGGTGCATCGCCGCCTATGGTTGCTGTTCCGACTTTTATGGATTTGGAGCGCCTTCGGATTATCAAGGTAACGCGTTATCTCCATGAATAATGTTTGCGATGTCATAGTAACTTACCACCAGAATTAAAAGTATCAGCACTATAAAACCGATCAGATGGACAAGCCCCTCTTTTTTCGGTGAAATCCTTTTTCCTCTCCGGGCCCATTCTAAAGCTACAAAGATGAGTCTGCCCCCATCGAGACCAGGGAAGGGGAACAGGTTAATTATGGCTAAGTTTATGCTGATTAGAGCGGCAAATTCGAGAAGGGGACTCAGTCCAGCTTTAGCCATCTCGCCGGTCAGTGTAGCAATGCCTATTGGGCCGGTTAGTTGAGGCGCCGCTCCTCTGATGAACCAGCCTACTACTTCATTTTTGAATAAGACAAGTATTTCCCAGCAGTGACTTATGCTCGAAGGTATTGCTTTCCAGATGGGATAGGATTCACGGATTATGGTGCTGTCCACTCCGATGATGGAGATACCGGTGGCCCCCTGCCCTTGTGGCGGGTTCCACCTTGGCTTTAGGGTTACCTCCTGTTGACCGAGTTCGCCTCTGTCAAGCAAGAAATTCACCTCTGAGCCGAGATTGAGCTGAATTATATAGCCAACGTCTCCACGGTTGTTAATCGTGCGGTCGTTTATTGCCAGGATTGTGTCTCCCGGCTCGATACCAGCAATCTGAGCTGGAGAGCCTGAGGCCACGTCTTCCACCTGTACCTTTTCTGAGAGCATGTCATGGGGAATCATAAAACTGATTGAAAACAGCAATATGGGGAGTAGAATATTCATCAAAGAACCAGCGCTAAGAACGAGGACTCGTATGGGGATGCTCTTGCTGGCCAGGCTACCGGGCAGCGTTGGGTCTTCTTCCCCCAGCATTTTGGTAAAGCCACCGAGGGGTATGGCGTTTAGCGAATACGTTGTCTCGCCTCGCTTGAAACTGACAATCCTGGGTGGGAAACCGATGCCGAACTCTTCTACCTTTACTCGAGAAAGTTTGGCTGTGATGAAGTGGCCAAACTCATGGGCGAAGACAAGTAATATTAATATGCCTATAAAACTGACAATTGTAAGGGCTATTGTTTCAAACATATTTTTGCCTTTCTAGTGAATTTGAGCGCGGTATCTCTTGCCCAGTCATCAGCAGCTAGAATGTCATCCAGAGTGGGGTTGGCTATGCCTTGGTGAGAGCTAACGGTCTCGGCTATTATTTCGGCTATGCCAGTAAAACTAGTATGTCCTTCGAGGAAGAGTTCGACAGCTATCTCATCGGCGGCACAAAGCACAGCAGGGTAAGTTCCTCCCTTTTTGCCAGCATCCAGTGCCAGCTGTAGGCACGGGAACATAGAGTAGTCTATCGTTTCAAAGGTCAGCGCATTCAGTCGACCCAGGTTGATACGAGGTAGACCGGGATTAGCCAATCGCCCGGGATAAGATAAAGCGTATTGGATAGGGAAGCGCATGTCGGGGATGCTGAGCTGTGCCTTTAGCGAGCCGTCGGTAAATTCTACCAGGGAATGAATGATGCTCTGAGGATGGATTACGATTTCTATTTTTTCAAAGGGGATGGAGAAAAGCCAGTGGGCTTCGATTACCTCCAGTCCCTTGTTCAGTAGAGTCGCCGAGTCGATGGTCACTTTCCTCCCCATTTTCCATGTGGGATGCTTTAGTGCTTCCTCAGCAGTGACATTAGCTAGCTGTTTGGGTGAACGGTGGTAGAAGGGTCCCCCGGAGGCTGTCAGGATAATTCGGGCTACCTCAGCTTTCTCTCCATTCAGGCATTGCCATATAGCGCTGTGCTCGCTGTCAACAGGCAAAATTTGGGATTGGTGGCGTTTGGCTTCTGCCGTAATGATTTCACCTGCCATGACTAGCACCTCTTTGTTGGACAGAGCTATTTTTTTTCCAGATTTTATAGCTGCCAGTGTTGGAGCCAGACCGGTTTTACCTGAAGTGGCTACGATAACGATGTCGACATCAGGATGAGTAGCCATCTCTTCCATCGACGAAAATCTTGTTTTCTCAGGCAGGTTGAACTTAAGCGGTGAATATGCGAGCTCGGGTTGAAACTGGCTGATTTGCCTGGCAAGTAAGCTCGTGTTTTTACCGCCGGCTAATCCTATTATCCTGAATTGGTCGGGGAAGTCCTTTATTATGTCCAGAGTTTGCTGACCTATCGAGCCTGTTGAGCCTAGGACAGCCAGTTTTTTAATAGTTTTGCTCATAGTGTAGCCAATACCACACAATAGTATACTACAACTCCAGTAAATATGAGACTGTCAAGTCGGTCCAGGATGCCGCCATGTCCCGGTATAAGCTTGCCCGCATCCTTTACGCCGGTGTTGCGCTTAATCAGCGATTCGACCAGGTCCCCAAACTGAGCGAACAGGCTGATAGCGCAGCCTAATAGGGCAACCTGCCAGTAGTTGAAGGGCAGTGGAAAGATTAGACTGATAATGAGGGAAGCCGCAACACTGGCGACCAGTCCGCCTATAGCTCCCTCCCAGGTTTTGCCTGCGCTTATGGATGGGGCCAGGGCGTGTCTGCCCCAGGCTCTGCCGACAAGAAAAGCGCTGGTATCGTTGGCAAATGTGGTGAACATAGCCCAAAAGACCAGTGCTTTGCCGGACTCCAGATTTCTGAGCTCAACCCAGTAGCTGAGCATCCAGCCGATATAAAGGATACCAGCCATTGTCCATGCCCAGTTAGTAAAAGCCTGCTCTCTGGGAGAGCGAAATAAGAGCCATATTAGTGAGATAACTATTGCTGAAGTGATGAGAAAGGGTGTGGTGAGGGGGTATGGGCAATGAGGACTGATGACTAAAAGTAGTACCCAGGCTATGCCGAAATAAATGATTGGCTGTATCTTTGAATTTCTGGCCATCCGGTATAGCTCCCAGCTACCGAGCGCGGCTATAACAGCTATCAAAATGGTAAACCATGGTTCACCGAACCAGATTATGGCTATCAGGAGTGGTAAGCCGACAACAGCAGTGAGAATTCTATGACTGAGCATATTTATTCTTGGGCACCGTGTGCCTTAGGTAATGCTGGTTGTGGTGAGTAGCATTGAAAGTTGGCAGGACTTTTCGGCACTGGCATGATGTTCTTTGCGTGGATTACCTCGACGGCAAGCTGGGGGGCTACAGGTTTCGGAGCTCTTAGACCTCCATTATCTCTGTTTCCTTGGCTTGCCCTGTATTATTGGCTTTATCTATAAAGCTATTGGTGAGTTTTTGTATTTGCTCAGAGGCGCGCGTGTACTGGTCCTGGGATATTTCTTTATTTTTTTCTGATTGTCTAAGCTGTTCGATGCCATCTCGTCTCAGGTTACGAAGGGCAATCCGGGCTTCCTCCAGTCTTTTGTGAACTGATCTGGTTAACTCCTTACGTCGTTCTTCAGTGAGTGGTGGAATAGGTATGCGTATGACGTTATTAGCGCTTGTTGGATTTAGTCCAAGGTCGGATGTAAGAATAGCTTTCTCGATACTGCGGATTGAACTATTGTCCCATGGTTGGATAAGTATCATTTTGGCTTCAGGGACTGAGATAGAAGCCATCTGGTTGATTGGGGTGAGGACGCCGTGATAATCAGCTTTTATATGCTCGACCAGGGCTGGTGATGCGCGTCCTGTTCTGATACCTGCAAGGTCTCGTTTAAGGGCATCGACAGCCTTTTGCATTTTACTATTGGTTTCAGCGAGTATTTGTTCAATCATTATTTCTCCCTGGCGGTGACAAATGTGCCGACATGTTCACCGGAGATGGCACGTTCTATGCTTTGTTCCCCCTGGAGGTCGAAAATTATTATCGGGAGTTTGTTATCCTGACATAGAGAGAAGGCGGTGCTGTCCATTACATTGAGGTGTAGGTTTAGAGCGTCTTTGTGGGTTAAATGGTCGAATTTCTTAGCCCGTGGATTTTTAAGGGGGTCGGAATCATAAACGCCATCGACTTTATTCTTGGCTACGAGGAGGACGTCGGCTCCGATTTCAATTGCTCGCAGTGCCGCGGCAGTATCGGTAGTCATGTAGGGGTTTCCCGTGCCTCCGGCAAAGATGACCGCTCTTTTTTTCTCAAGGTGTCGGATGGCTCGGCGACGTATATATGGCTCGGCTATAGCTTGCATGGTAATTGCCGATTGAGTCCTGGTTGTGACTCCTTCATTCTCCAGTGAATCCTGAAGGGCTAAGGCATTGATTACTGTGGCTAACATTCCTGCGTAGTCAGCTGTAGCTCGGTCCATTCCTTTAGCCTCGCCACCTGTGCCTCGCCAGAAATTACCTCCTCCGACGACTATAGCCACCTCAACTCCCTGTTCGATTACCTGTTTTATTTGTCTAGCTACACGTGTCAGCACTGAACGGTCAATGCCGAAGCTTTTCTTGCCCATGAGTGCCTCGCCACTCAGCTTAAGCAGAACTCGCTTGTATTTGGGCTTCTTCGCTGTCACTTCTTAATAACCTATCTCAAATCTGGTGAATCTGCGTACTTTTATATTCTCACCAACCTTGGCTATCGTTTCAGTAATCAGGTCATGGATTGTCTTGTCAGGGTCTTTGATAGATGGCTGGAGTAAAAGGCAAGCTGTTTTAGCATCTGCGTCTGTCTCTTGCGGCATGTCTTCGGGTGAAATGAATTGAGGGGACATGGCTGCTATTTGTAGCGCCAGGTTATGAGCCAGGTCTTTGAATTCGTCGGTACGGGCGACAAAATCGGTCTCGCAGTTCACTTCAACTAATGCCGCAATCCTGCCTCCCTGGTGAACATAGGCTTCGATTATCCCGCTGGTTGCTTCACGGTCAGCTTTTTTGCGAGCCAGAGCCAGTCCGCGCTGGTTAAGAATCTCGATTGCCTTTTCAAAGCTTCCTTCTGCTTCAAGGAGAGCCTTTTTACAATCTATGACGCCGGCACCGGTTTTTTCTCGAAGCTCCTTTATCTCTGTAGTCGAAACCTGCAATTTTTCCTCCTTATTGTGCGGGCTGAGACATCACTCTCTGGCTACTCACTCTCATCTTCATCGGGAGTAAAGATGTGTGACTCTGGCGATTCGATTGGTTCGGTCACCGCTGGGGTTATTTCATCAGTTATTATTTCGCCCGTCTCTTTAATCATCTTGCCTTGTAGGACTGAGTCAGCAACTTTGCTGCATATGAGTTTGATAGCCTTTATAGCGTCATCATTGGCTGGAATCAGGTAGTCGATACCTGTGGGGTCGCAGTTAGTGTCTACAATAGCTACTATTGGTAGTCCAACCTTTTTGGCTTCAGCCAGAGCTATCTTCTCTTTAGTCGGGTCAATAATAAATATGGCCCCGGGAATGGTAGTCATTTCCTTAAAGCCACCAAGAAGCTTGTTAAGTCGTGCTATTTCCTTTTCGACCTTCAGCTTTTCCTTTTTAGATAAGTAGTCTAGCTCGCCTTTATCCTTTCTGTCTTCGAGGCGGACCAGATAATCTATCCTGGCCTGGATGGTGGCGAAATTAGTTAGCATCCCGCCCAGCCATCTTTGGTTGACATAATACATGCCACATCTTTTAGCTTCCTCTTCTACTATTTCCTGAGCCTGTTTTTTGGTACCGACGAAGAGGATACTTTGTCCATTGCTGACCAGGTCTCTAATGTAAACGCAGGCTCTATCCAGCATGCCCACAGTTTGCTCTAAGTCGATGATGTGGATGCCGTTGCGCTGTGTGAAGATATAGCTTTTCATGCGCGGGTGCCAGTGACCGGTTAGATGCCCGAAATGAGCTCCGGCTTCCAGAAGCTGTTTAACTGAAATAGACTCCGCCAAATTGTGACCTCCTAGTTATATTGAACCCTTGAAAAATAAGTTTCCAGTGGTTGCTGGTAGCATTCCTTAATCAAAATCGCTCATCAGTATAACATAAGGTGATTATTGAGGCAATTTAGCAAGGTATAAAAATCGCTAATCACAATCAGTTTAAAGAAAACTTAGCCCCTCCCGGTGGGGGAGGGGCTAAGTGAGATGTTCTTTGCGGCTAGATACGCTTACTTCAGTCCGATTTGCTGGGCTACAAGCTCCCTGTGAAAATCGGTGCTGCCAAAAGCGGTGTCTGCGGCTTTTGACCTTCGGTAATAAAGTGGTATATCGTGGTCATAACTGGTAGCAATAGCGCCGTGTAATCTTATTGCCCACCGTGCTACATCTTTGTAAATCTCGTTGATATATGCCTTTGCGAAAGAGGCCTCTTTGGTGCAGGGCTGTCCTTCCGATTCCATCCAGGCTGCTTCATAGAGCAAGTAACGGCCAGTTTCCATTGATGTCCACATATTAGCTATTATATGCTGCAGTGCCTGAAATGCTCCGATGGGTCTCTCATACTGGACCCTTTCTTTGGAGTACGTGACGGTCATTTCGACACAAGTTTGTATACCGCCGATGGACTCTGCGCACTTAGCGATAGCCCCTTTGCGCGTCATCATTTCCATGAGCTGCCATCCTGCATCTAACTTGCCCAGCATGTTTTTCTTGGGAACAGCGACGTTATCGAAGCGCACCTCGCACAGCTTATCTGCAGCTATGGTGGGTATTACCTCACATTTTATCCCAGGGGTCTTGGCGTCAACTATGAATAGCGTTATTCCTTTATCAGTTGAACCTTCTTTTGTCCTGGTGACGCAGATGATGTAATCGGCAACGTGCGCCATTTCCACGAAAAGCTTTGTGCCGTTTATTATGAAGTCATCCCCTTTAGCTGTCGCTTTAACGGCGATTCCGGAAGCCCCGAAAGTGCCTTCGGATTCAAGCTGCGCCATGGTAATAATCAGCTCCCCACGAGCGATTTTGGGCAGGAACTCCTTCTTTTGTTCCTCGGTCCCGGCCTCAATGATGGGGAAGGTGCTTATTACTGTAGGAATTAGCGGTCCGGGAAGAATGTTTCTACCTGCCTCCTCCAATAGGATTGTCAGGTCCTGGAAGGTGTAACCCATGCCCTCGTATTCTTCCGGGATAACCAGTCCCATCCATCCCAGCTCGGCCATTTTCTTCCAGAGTTCGGGTGAATAGCCCTTATCACTACTTTCAAGTTCTCTTACCAGAGTTTTCGGGCATTCCGTGGTCAGGAAGTCCCGAACCATTTTTCTCAGTATCTCTTGCGCTTCAGTAAATCTAAGGTCCATGATTCCTCCTATTTAAACTCGTTTATTTCATTTATTTCATTCTGGGCAAGCCCAAGCCATACCATGCGATGATATTCCTTTGAATCTCATTTGTACCCATGGAAATTGTGGTCACGAAGCAATCATAAAACTTTTTCTCCCATGCTCCGTTTGTCGGGGCCCACCGGGAGGTTTTGACCTGGCCGTATGGACCTACTATGTCAGTTGCAATGAAGGCAAAACGTTCCCCTAGCTCGCTGTAGAATATCTTGGCTGCTGAGGCATCCATTAGCGCCATCTCGTTCCTATTCTGCAAGTCGGCTATTCGATATGCGATGGCTTTGGCTGCTTCCAGTTCGCAGGCTAGCTGTGCCACCCGGTTGCGTACTAATGGGTCCTTAGATAAGGGTTTGCCGTTCCGCTTGGTCTCATTGCAATATTTCACCAGTTCTTCCAATTCGCGGAGCATGAACACAATTTCGCCAATGCCTGACCTCTCGAAACCAGCGAGGAGGTTGACTACTGCCCAGCCTTCATTCTCCTGCCCTACGATGTTTTTGGCTGGCACATGGACATCGTCAAAATAGACCTCGCAATACGGAGCCTCTCCATCAATGTATGGAATGGGTCTCACCGTTACCCCGGGCGTTTTCATGTCGAGCAAGATGAAGGTCATGTTGTGGTGTTTTCTCCCGGCAGGGTCCGTCTTGAATACCCCGAAGCCCCAATCGGCCCGATGAGCGTTTGTGTTCCAGGTTTTTTGCCCATTTATAATGTATTCGTCACCCTTTTTTATTGCGGTGGTGGACAGAGCTGCCAGGTCTGAGCCTGCGTTGGGCTCGCTCCATAGCTCGCACCACATAACTTCTCCTCGGGCAATCGGCGGTAGAAATTCTTTCTTTACTGCCTCGTTTGCGGCTTGTAGCATTGTAGGGGCAAGCATTTGCACTCCAAAGATATCGACCCCGGGAATTCCGTGGTACCCTCTTGCTTCGGCGAAGAGGACTTGATCCATCATGGTTCCACTGCCGCCATATTCAGCAGGCCAGTTTAAAGCGAGCCATCCCTTTTTAGCGAATTCCTTGGCGCAGTCAAGATGGAATTGCCATGGTTCACTGAGTTCGAAGACTGTCTCAAAGTCTAGAAGACTTGGCGGTCTTTTCTTCTCGAGTTCCTTGCAAACGTCGAAAAACTCCTTCCTGCGTGCTTTTTCCTCTGCTGTTAGCTCGAAATTCATGTGTACCTCCTGTAAATTTTCAATTCCTACTATAGCACCATCGACAGGCGCTGATGCGCAGATATCGGCACCAGTCGGACGCCAGCCTAGGTTTCTACTTAATTATGTTTTGTTGCCACCTCTCGAGCTACCGTATATTCCGGTCAGCTTCCACATGTATAGTTTACCAGTTTGTTTGTGAAAAACATCGTACGGAAGGTCGTATCTTTAGACCAATCCATTATAATACAAAAGTCCCGGTTTGAGAAGCACCTAATTACTTGGTTGCTCATAGTTTAGCGATGCTTGATATCTTCAATCCGGTAACGCATTATGCCAGCCGGTGCCTTGACCTCGATATTTTGTCCCTGCGTTTGTCCTAACAATGCCTGACCCATAGGTGAGGCAACAGATATCTTGCCTTTCAAGGCGTTAGCTTCGCTGGCGTCAACCAATGTGTAGCTTACCTGTTCGTCTGAAGCCAGGTCTCGGAGCACCACTTTGTCACCAAAACTTATTTCTCTGCCACCAGCTTGTTGCTCGTCCACTAAATCAGCCATTTTTAAAGTAGATTCCAGCTCTTTAATGCGCCCTTCCACCTGGCCCAGGTGTTCTCTGGCTGCCTCGAGGGGAGCATTTTCGCGAAAATCCTTGTCAGACGCCGCTTTTTGAATCTCTTCAGTTATGCGGGGTCGCTTATTTTTGAGGGTGGTAAGCTCGGCTTTTAAATCCGCGTATCCTTTGCTGGTCAGCAATACTTTCCTGTGGGAACGGCGCTTTGAAGGTGCAGCCGATTTCAGCGGACTCTTCTTGCCCTTGAGGTGGACAGACAGGTTTGTCCTGGTCAGCCCCTGCTTGTGTGCATAAGCCAGGAATGTTTTGGTTATTCCCAGTTTTTCGACTACTTCTGTGGTTGACGAAGTGATTTGCTCGGTATAATTGGCGACTTCCGGGATAGTGAGCCCGCTCAGGGGGCGTTTTTCCCCATACCAGCGTACGAATTTATATATTTCTTGTTGGGCTCTTAGCCTTTCTCCTGAAGATAATGATAGAAGAAACTGAGTTGCAGCCTCTCCTAAACTGTAGTTAGATGGAGCCGAATCAGGCTTGTTTTTTGAGGCCATCCCTTTGCTCTAAGTCGGGTTAATAATAGAACAGAAGGATGGATGATGTCAAATGCAGGGGCTTATACCTTTTACTCAATTTGTCTTAACGTAGACCTGTGGCATCACTTTGACAAAGGCTGTATCCGAAGTTAAAATGGGCATTAATCCGGGCGGGAGTAACTCAGTGGTAGAGTTCCTGCCTTCCAAGCAGGCTGTCGCGGGTTCGAGTCCCGTCTCCCGCTCCATATGCAAAAGAGGGCTCTGGCTGGTTGAAATCGTATATTCATTATATAATGTATTAGAGGTGTAAAGTCACAGTTTTGTGATTTCATGAGGTAGACTATCTGTAGAAGGAACGGAATGTGGAATGAGTGATAAAGATTCAGGACCTTCATTCGGCATCGGGCTTATCCTGGGGTTAGCCGTTGGTGTAGCCATCGGGTTTCTTTTCGCGCCCCAGTCTGGAAAAGAGGCCAGGGGAATGGTGAAAGACAAGGCGGACGATGTCTCTGAGACGATAAAAGGCCTTACTGCCGACCGGCGAAAAGTTTACACGAAGACCTGGAATAAGCGCAGAGGGCAACCAAAGGTAAGCTCCACCTACTTCGAATAGCAGTGTTTCCCCGCTCATTCTGAGCCCTTCATCATTTGTCATTCTGACCCCTCCTGAAGGAAGGGGAAGAATCTCCGCATCCCTCCCCCGCTCATTCTGAGCCTGCCTGGGAATCCTTTCTCTTTCCCCTTGCTCATTCTGAGCCTGCCTGGGAATCCTTTCTCTTTCCCCTTGCTCATTC
>Ga0208828_1000312_pt1 | contig 22307 bp, 18 predicted proteins | sample Kivu_160m_FD_185487 | JGI IMG/M metagenome (GOLD analysis project Ga0208828, IMG submission 185487) | Freshwater microbial communities from Lake Kivu, Western Province, Rwanda to study Microbial Dark Matter (Phase II) - Kivu_160m (SPAdes)... | ecosystem: Environmental > Aquatic > Freshwater >... | reverse complement strand
GCCGGCGGTGTATGAAACTGTAGAGCCAGCGGGGCCAGTCTCTGTTCCAACCGCTACATATACTAATGACGAGTATGGCTTCTCGCTTCAGTATCCAAGTGAATGGGTAGCACGCCCAGATATGGTTACGCTACCTGAGCACCTGACTTACTTCTCTGTAGAGGGCTTTGTTCCGGGGATAGCCATTGAGCTACTTCCCGCTGATGAGCCCGTAACTAAAGAGTGGATGGTGGCAACGTTAAAGAGGCTGGGTAATCAGGGTCCTAAAGTCTTATCTGACATAAAAGAGGTGACCCTGTCAGATGGTACCAAAGCCTTCGTTGCAAAGACCGGCTTTATTTCCTCAACAGGGTATGAAATTGAGGCTTACACTCTTGATGCAGATAAGGACGGAAATCGAATTCAACTTGTGGTATATACCGTCGTAGCATTCGCTGAATACGATGAGGCCCTGTTCTCGCAGATAACACAGAGCTTGACATTCAAATAGTCGAGTTGATAGTCTGTGGAGACCCCGGGTTTTGCCCGGGGTCTCCACTAAGGCTTGCAAAACAGTTTGCTGGTTGGTAATATGCAGGGCAAATATAAATAAAGACGTTATCCAGTTACTAGACTGAGAAAGGGAGGCGTGTAATGCTAAACAAAACATATAAACTAGTGACCGTGTTTGTGGTGGTGTTGCTTGTTCTGGGTCTGGCATTAGTAGCATGCGCGAAACAGGAACCGGCTGAAACGGGGCAGCCATCGGCTCCGGCCGCGCAACCTGCGCTGTCATATGAAGCCAAGGCGTATACTAATAGCCAGTATGGCTTTTCAATTCAATACCCGAAAGATTGGGTAGAGCGTCCAGAGATTGTGAGTGGAACCATTATCGCCGTATTTGGTGTACCCGGCTTCATTCCGGGGGTAAGCCTCAGCGTGCGTGATGCGGATGCGCCTCTGACTGCTGACTGGATTGTTGCCGCAAACACTGCTGAGGGTAACACCAACGTTCAAGTTACATCGGACCTTAAAGAGACGACTCTGTTTGATGGCACGCCGGCTATTGCATACACCTCGAGCTTTACGTCTGGACAGTATGACATCGTTTCGTATGCTACCAGTGTAGACAAGGACGGGAAGCGGATTCGTGCCACTGTATGGACCATAGATGCGTTCGCGCCTTATGATGAAGCCCAATTTTCAGAGATAGCGCGCACATTGTCAGTAAAATAGTCAATCTGTAGTCGTGGTCTGGGGGCTCCGGCGTGCTGGCAGCATGGAGTCTGTGTTTGGGCTTGCCAAGCTGATTTGCTGTTTGATATTGTGAAGCCAGACAAGTTAAGTTTAAGGTTAGGTAATACAAGATATGATTGAAGGAATTATAGTTCAGACTCTGGTGAAGGGAAGTGTATATGCACTGCTGGCTCTTGGTTTCTCCCTGATTTTTGGTGTAGCCAGGGTGCTACAGCTGGCGCATACCGCGTTTTACATGCTGGCAGCTTATGGTATATACACTTTTGGCGACTTAATGGGTTTGGACCCGATATGGTCTATTCTCCTGTCTATAACCATTACTACCGGCCTGGGGCTTCTGACCTACAAATTGTTTATCGACCGTGTACGTGAGCACCATGTAACCGTGATGCTGATAACACTGGCTCTGGCCATGGTCTTTCAGGAGCTTATGCTTATTTTCTTCACAGGTCAGTATCGTTCGGCGCCGGCTATTGTGACAGGATACTGGGAAATACTCGGCGTGAAAGTTGTCTTCCAGAATTTGTTGGTATTTGCGGGAGCGGTGGTGGTTCTGCTCATCATCTGGGCGCTTTTGTCAAAGACAAAGTTGGGCATTGCCATCAGGGCTACCGCACAGGACACCGAAATTGCCAATCTGATGGGGATAAATGTCTCCACCATACTTTTCACGGTCATGGGCATCGCCGCAGCACTGGCTGCGGTTGCCGGTGTGCTGGTAGCTCCAACATTGGTCCTTGAACCTCATATGTTGTGGCCGCCGTTTGTTATGGTCATGGCCATAATTACTCTGGGGGGTCTGGGGAGCATCAAGGGGAGTGTAATCGGTGCCTTTATTCTAGCGTGTGTTGAGGTTCTGGTTGTTTTCCTGGTGCCGACAGGCGCTTTTCTTAAAGGGGCTGTAGCCTTGCTGGTCATGGTGATAGTGCTTATTTTTAGGCCTGAGGGTCTATTTGGCATAGTTTTTGAAGAGGAGAGATTATAAATTGCTGAGTAGATTGTTTAAAGATTTCCAGGGCGACGTAATGGCTATTCCGGGAAGGTTTATAGCCTTATTATTTGTCATACTCCTGTTTTTCATTCCTTTATTTACGCAACAGCCTTATATACTGCGCATGCTGATTTTGACCAATATGTTCGTCATCTTTGCCGTAAGCTGGGATTTTATATCCGGCTATACCGGACAGATGAACTTCGGCCATGCTCTCTTCTTCGGTGTGGCTGCTTACACGACAGCCTTTCTGAACAGGGGGGCTCCGCTGGGCCCGCACTGGCCGATATGGGCAACGATACCCATTGGCGCATTAGCGGCAACAGTAGCCGGTGTAGTCATGTGCTTGCCGGCGTTGAGGCTGAGAGGACCCTATCTGGCTCTGGTAACCCTGGCCTTCCCTCTTATCCTGACGGGAGTGATTTTTGCGAATACCGAGTTTACCGGCGGCGAGTTAGGAATTTCCCAGATCGACCGCATCTCTGATTCCAAAACAACTGACTACTATATATCGGTGCTAGTCATGCTGGTTTCGGTTTTCATAATGTGGAAGCTTACCGATACCAGAAGCGGTCTTGTCAGGACAGGGCTTATTCTGCACGCAATACGCGAGGATGAGATTGCGGCTCGTGCCAGCGGCATCAATACCATACGATATAAGTTGTTTGCCTTTATAGTGGGCGGCTTCTTCGCTGGAATTGCTGGTGCCCTATATGCGCATTTAATGAGGATTGCCGGTCCATCTACGCTGGATATCACGTTGTCATTCCAGGCGATAATATGGACGGTGTTTGGCGGCATTGTCAGCATTTATGGGGCGGTGGTTGGGGTTTACATACTTTATCCTATGATGGAGTCACTTCGTGCTATATCGGAGTATCGAATGTTGATATTTGCTGGCATAGTGATACTTATTCTTCTCTTTATGCCTGAGGGAATTGCCGTCTGGATACGGGACAAGATGGAGAGAGAGTGTCCTCGTTGCAAGCTGACCAATGGGTGGTGGCGCCGCACCTGTAGAGCCTGCAGCGCCTCTTTGTACTAGATATCAGGCTATTCTGAGTGAAAAAATAGACCCCAGTTTTGTGCTGGGGTCTATTTTTAGTTTAAAGGCAAATAAGCCTATAATCCGAGATATGTTTTTCTAATAGTTTCGTCTTTGAGTAAGTCTTCAGCGGTTCCATGGGCGATTATATGCCCTCTGGACATAACGTAATTTCTTGATGACAGGTCGAAGGCGAAACTGATATCTTGTTCAGCCAACAGTATAGTAACTCCCAGGTCACGGTAAATCTCTTCTACACGCGTGAACAAGTCCTGCTTCAATTTCGGTGCCAGCCCGCTTGATGGTTCATCAACCAGCATGAATTTGGGGTGACGCATCAACGACCTGCCGATAGCCAGCATTTGCCGTTCACCGCCGGATAATGTCCCTGATATTTGATTTTCTCGCTCTTTCAATCTGGGAAATAGCTCAAAGACCTTGTCCAGGCTGCTATTGATTTCCTTCTTATTTTTAACAAGATAGGCACCGGCCAGCAGATTATCCTTGACAGTCATTTCAACAAATGGCCGACCTCTCTCCGGGCAAAGGAGCAGACCTCTCTTGGCTATATCGGATGCATTCAGTTTTTCAATACGCTCCCCCTCGAATTCTATGGTTCCAGTAAAGGTTATGTCTGCTTTTCTTGTTCCCTTCAAGACCTCCTTTTCCCAGTTCATCAATCCTGCTATAGACCTGAGCAGGGTGGTCTTTCCGGCGCCGTTGGGGCCGACAAGTCCCACCAATTCACCTTTTTCAACCTTAATGCAAGCGTCATCCAGCACCATAGCTGTGTCATAGCAGACGGTTACATTTTTAGCTTCGAGCAATGAGCACCTCCTTACCTGTGTAAGCTTCAACAACATATTTATTCTGAGATATTTCTTCAGGTGTACCCTGGGCGATGATTTCGCCAAAGCTCAGTACAATAACCCTGTCCACTATCTTCATCAGCTCGCTAAGCTTGTGCTCTATGATAAGCATGGCCGGACCCTCGCTATGTAGTCTGCCAAATCTTCCACCCTTGTGCAATCTTTTCATCGATTTCGCTACAAGCTCTGTTTCTGCAGGATTTAGTCCGCCGAAAGGCTCATCCAGTATGAGCATCTCCGGTTCGGTGGCAATGGCTCTGGCGACCTCCAGTCTTTTTAAATCACCGTGCGATAGAATAGAGGCTGGCTCTAGAGCCAGGTCAGCAATACCGACGAACTCCAGGGCATCTCGTGCCTTTACCTCGACTCTTTTGACCCATTCGCCATGCTTGGTTATGCGTGGACAGAGACAACCTACCATAACATTGGCGGCGATAGGTAAACGGCGGAAGGGTTTTACTACCTGGAAAGTTCCCACCATACCTCTCTGGACAATCTCCCAGGAGCGGCTTTTGGTTATGTCTTTGCCATTGAATATGACTTTCCCGGAGGTCGGCTTCAGTATGCCGAGCATGCACCGTATGAGCGTGGTCTTCCCGGAACCGTTTGGACCAATCAGTCCGACTATTTCATCCCTTTCTATCTTGAAGCTCACATTATTAACAGCAGCCAGCCCGCCGAAGGTTTTGGTTAAATTTTCGACTTCTAAAAACGGCATTTTATAGTTACTCCTCTCTCAGCTCACGGCGAGATACTTTGCCGACATCTGTCTTGGGTATCTCACCTCTGAACTCGACGATTGTGGGGCATTTGTAGTCAGGCAGCCTTTCAGCGCAATATTTCATGATTTCCAGCTCCGATAGCTTCCCTCTTGCCTCTGACTCAAGGACGACTACTGCTTTGACTTTTTCTCCAACCTGAGGGTCGGGGACTCCAATTACACCCGTCTCCTTGATTTGGGGATGAGCAGCCAGGACCTCTTCTACGTCTCTGGCAAACACAATCTTACCCTTATGTTTAATCATATCACGTTTTCTGTCGTAGAAAAAGAAATAGCCATCCTCATCCATTCTGCATAAGTCGCCGGTGCGAAGCCAGATTTCGCCGTCTATATCGGCAAATGTTTCCTTGGTTGCCTCCGGGTTTTTCCAGTATCCCTTGGCTACTTGTGGGCCTTTTATTAGAAGTTCACCTATCTCACCAATGGGAAGGAATTTGGTGCTGTCAGGGTCGGCTATTCCAGCTACGGTGTTGGGTAGCGGTACGCCGAAAGAGCCGACTTTTGTTTTTCCGTACGGGTTGACTATCCCCACGGAGGTTGTCTCGGTCATTCCATAGCCTTCGTGGATTTTGGTACCTGTCCGTTTCTCCCAGCCTTTAGCGGTGTCCTCAAGCAGTATGTCAGCGCCTGAGACGAGAACTTTGACGCGTTTCCAATTAACCCTGTCGGTGCGGTGATAATCTCTGAGGTATTCATATAAAGCGGCAACGCTGTAGAAGATAGTTGCCTGGTGAGCTTCCATGCCGTTCAGTAAGTCGTCAAGGTCGATGGTGGTGAATATCACCAAGGTCCATCCCTGCGCCAATCCACCCGCCACCAGCACCGCCTGGCCATAGATATGATAGAAGGGCAAATAGGCTAAAATAGTCTCCTTGCCCTCCTGCGTAACGTCCCCCCAGAAATTTGAGGCAATGTGTTGGGACGCATTAACATTTTCATGACTTATCATAACACCTTTGGGTAGCCCCGTTGTGCCTCCGGTGTAGGGTAGAGTTACCAGGTCTTCCTTATTGTTGAACTCGATTTTCGGTGGGTTTGGTGGGTAGTTTTTAACCAGGTCCTTGAATCGATAGAACCCCTCTCTCTCGTATAGCTCCGTAGGTGGTGCCGACATCTTCTGGTACACAGCTCGGAGCACGCTGCTGCCCATGAACCTTTTCAGCCACGGTAGGTAATCGGTAATGTTGGCTAGAATGACCTTGTCTAGCTTCACTTCTGCACGTTCGACATTCTCGTAAAGAGTATCCTGGCAGATGATAATCCTGGCTCCGCTGTCTTCAATTTGATGTTTGATTTCAGGGCTGACATAAAAAGGGCTGATTGCAGTTAAGACAGCTCCGGCTTTTAAGGCTCCGAAATAGGCTATGACGAACTGCGGTGAGTTCAGGAGTAGTAAAGCGACTCTGTCACCTTTTTTGACTCCCAAATCATGCATGGCTGCGGCGAACCTGTCTACGTGGTCCCTTAGCTCGCGGTAGCTTATCTTCCTGCCGTAGAATATTAAGGCAGCCCTATCCTTCCACTTTTCCGTGGCTTCGTCAAAGGTATCAGCTGCGGACTTATCCTCAATTTTAATGTTCGCCGGCACTTCAGGGAGATAAAATTTTAACCACGGCCTAGATTCATATATTGCCTTGTTTGTATCGACTACCATTACGTCACCTCCTCCTTGATTTGAGTCGAAGTATAGCACAGCCTTTGTGTTTTGCCAATGTGGCACAGATATGTAGCCGTATTATTCAATTGAGAGAAAAATCTAGACACTATTGTTTGTTGGACTTCCCCCGATTTAATCCTGATACTTGAATAATATCACAAAATCAGCCGCTTGAGAAGATTGCTGGCTCCTTATTTTGGTCAAATTCTGGACTTGAGATGCCTGGTAAAGCCTTCAACTTCGAAAAAGTGGCGCTTTTTACAGTTCATCCTCCCTCAGTTCCCGGCGGGATACTTTGCCGACGTCTGTCTTGGGCACCTCGCCTCTGAACTCTACAATTCTGGGACATTTGTAGTGAGCCAGGTTTTCAGCGCAGTATTTCATGATCTCATCTTCTGAGACTTTACCTCTGGCATCTGACTCGAGGACAACTATTGCTTTGACTTTTTCTCCGACCTCAGGGTCGGGTACTCCTATTACACCTGCCTCTTTAACTTTCGGATGGGCGGCCAGCACCTCCTCTACTTCACGAGCAAATACAGCTAGCCCCTTGTATTTAATCATGTCACGTTTTCTATCATAGAAAAAGAAATAGCCGTCTTCATCCATTCGTGCCAGGTCGCCGGTGCGAAGCCAGATTTCACCATCGATGCTCACGAACATTTTTTTCGTCTCTTCTGTCTTATTCCAGTACCCTTTGGCTATTTGCGGTCCTTTTACTGCAAGCTCGCCTATCTCGCCAACGGGGAGAAACTTGGTGTTTTCAGGGTCGAGTATCCCGGCTACTGTGTTAGGTATCGGTACGCCAAAAGAGCCGATTTTTACTTTACCGTATGGGTTTATCATGCCCACAGAGCTTGTCTCAGTCATACCCCACCCCTCGTGGATTTTGGTGCCTGTCCGTTTCTCCCAACCAATTGCGGTATCCTCGAGAAGGGCATCGGCACCGGATACCAGGGCTTTCATACGCCTCCAATTGACCCTGTCGGTGCGGTGATAGTCTCTGAGGTATTCATACAAGGACGGAACGCTGAAGAACATAGTCGCCTTGTTGCTTTCGATGGCGTTCAGGATATCATCAAGGTCAGGTGTAGTAAATATCACCAGGGTATATCCCTGAGCCAGGCCTCCCAGCATAATCACCGCCTGACCGTAGATGTGATAGAAGGGCAAATAGGCTAATACGGTCTCCTTACCTTCCTGGGTAACATCTCCCCAGAATTCTGCGCCCAGGCGTTGGGCTGCAGTAATATTGTGATGGGTTATCATAGCCCCTTTGGGCAGCCCAGTTGTGCCTCCGGTATAAGGTAGAGTTACCAGGTCCTCCCTGATGTTAAATTTTATCTTGGGTGGGTTCGGTGAGTAGTTCTTAATCAAATCCTGGAAGTTATAGAATCCTTCTCTTTTGTAGATTTCTGTAGGAGGTGCTGCCATTTTCTGGTACACGGCGCGGAGCACGCTGCTACCCATGAATTTTTTCATCCCTGGCAGGTATTCCGTAATGCTGGTCAAAATTACTTTATCCAGTTTGACTTCTGCTCGTTCAATATTGTCATAAAGGATATCCTGGCAGATGATAATTCGGGCTCCGCTGTCTTTAATCTGGTGTTTGATTTCAGGGCTGACATAGACAGGGCTGATTGCGGTCAGAGTGGCGCCGGCTTTCAGGGCTCCGAAATAGGCTATGACGAACTGAGGTGAGTTCAGTAGCAGTAAGCCAATCCGGTCACCTTTCTTGATGCCTAAGTCATGCAGGGCTGTAGCGAACCTGTCGACGTGGTCTCTTAGCTCGCGGTAGCTTATCTTTCTGCCGTAGAATACCAGGGCAGTTCTATCTTTCCATTTATCCGTGGCTTCATCGAAGGTTTCGACCGCGGACTTTTCCGGGACTTTGATGTCCGGTGGTACCTCTTTGAGATAGTGTTTTAGCCATGGCCTCGATTCATAGATAGCTTTGTTTTTATCGGCTGCCATTGTGTTACAAGTCCTCCTTTGCTGAATCAAAAGTATAACATAGCATCTGTGTTTTGCCAATACAGCAGATGCCTTTAGTTGGGTTATTTAATTGGGGACAAACCTACCCTGATTGATTTTCGGCTTTCAAATCTTCATCTCCAGGTATCGGTTTCCGCAAGGCGTTATGCCTCCAGCACCGCATAGTATGGTGCAATATAGTGGTGGGTCTTTTTGAAATGCTGCCACTGCTAACTCATTAATTGCCATCAATGTAGCAGAACTGATAAAATTTGTTACTCCGGGGCGATTGATAGTGTCAGAGGCGTTTTAATCCCTTCTTCTCATGTAGAGCGGTTGATATGTGACGGCCTTCTTCCCCCAGATATGGAGGTGACACTTTGCTTTTTAAACAGTATAATCATAAGGATTATTTGAACGGAAATCATAAGGAGGTTCGAGTGAGGAACAATAAAAAATATTTCCTTCTACTTCTGGGACTTGTTGCCTTGCTGTCTAGTCTTTTAGTCGCTTGCGGCAAGACAGGTTTTGTTAAATATGAGAATGACGAGTTTGGGTATACTATCAGTTATCCATACAGCTGGAAGGTTGAGGTGTTTGAAGACGGGACAAAATGCCTCATAATTTCTCCGACTCGCAGAGCTTCAGTCATGATAGATGTTGTAGAAGGCATGACGCCTAGAGAAGCTGCCAACTACTGGCTTATTTCTATAGGAACAGCCTGGGGTGAAGTGACTAAACTTGAAGACAAACCAATGGAGGGCTTTTGGGACTGGTACCTTTCTTATGAGTATACGACGTCCTATTATGAGACCTTCCGTGGGGAGGCTTACTTCAAGCAGGTGGGGACAAATGTCTATAAGCTAGACACAGCGGGAGATAAGGACGGGTATGCTGGCTATCCTTTCGCTACGATGATATCGACATTCAAATTGCGGTAGTGAAGCGATTTAGCCTTCCTAATTTCATCCGGGTTGCCATTTTCTATAAAACCTGCGGTGTATCTTGAAGCGATGGCGCTGCTTGAAAGCGTTCTTTGGGGCTTTTAAGCTGTTCGGTGCTCCAGCGTTAGTGTTGGATGATTGGATATCGGGGTGGCCGGATTTGAACCGGCGACCACCTGAACCCCATTCAGGTGCGCTACCAGGCTGCGCTACACCCCGTGGCTTTGATTCAGGCAATATGTTATCATAAGTGGCTAATTGAGACAATGTAGGTCTGGCTCAGGTTGTATTTAAAACACATTCTAGAAAAGGATTTAGATTTTGGCTAAGAAGCATGTGAAAACAGAAGTCAAACGGTCACCTACAAAGCGCCAGTTAACCCGGCGGCAGCGCCAGCAGCGGATTCAGCGTATTATTACCATTGTTGGGGTTACATTTTTTGTTTTGATAATGGGTTTCATTGGATATGGGTATTACATCGAACAGTATAAGCCAATGCATCAGCCCGTGGTCAAAATAGGCGACACTGCCTTTGATATGGATTATTATATAAAACTGCTTGAACTTTATACCCAGGGGAAGGATGATTCTGAGACGTGGGAAATGGCGGATAAACTTATTGAAGTCATTGAATATGGTGAGATAATGAGGACGGTGTCTCCAGATTTTGGTTTTACTGTGAGCACGGATGAAGTAAAAAGCGAGCTCGAGAGAGCAGGTTTTCCTGATGAGAAGGTGTACAGGGACACGATTAGTTCTACACTGCTGGCAAGTAAATTACTTCAAAACTATTTTGACCCGAAAGTGCCGTCTGAGTGTGAGCAGGTTCAGGTTCAAGCGTTGTTTGTGGAAAGTGAAGAGACAGCCAGGATAGTGGCGGATAAACTGGGGGGCGGAGAAGATTTTGTCTCTGTGGCGAAAGAATATTCTCTGGAAGCGGTAACCAAGGAGAGAGGTGGCGACCTGGGCTGGATACCTGAGGATTTCACCGATATGTTCCTTGGAGAGTTAGGAGACTCGTTACTTATAGACATTGCTTTTGACCTTGAGCCAGGAATGCTCAGCGAGCCGACTTATGATGGGGCAGTCACCAAAGGAATAGGGTATTGGCTTGTTGAAGTGATTGAGAAGGATGAGACAAAGGGTAGTCATGCTAGAGGTATATTGTTGGGGAGCCGGCAGGAGGCAGAAAAAATTAGAGCCAGGATAGAGACTGGTGAAGATTTTGGTGCTTTAGCCAAGGAATACTCGCAAGACCTGATGAGCAAGGAGCAAGGGGGGGATTTAGGTTGGACTCAACAAGAGAAGATTACGAGCGAGGTTGCTCTGGCGCTTGCTATGCAGCTTGAGCCAAATGTCCTGAGTCAACCGTCGGCTGATGATTCTGTTAAAACAAGGGGTGGTTATTGGTTGGTCAAGGTTTTAGATAGAGATGACAGTCGGGCGTTTGACGATGAGACCAGGGGAACTATCAAGTTACAGCTTTTTGAAGACTGGGTTAATGAGCATAGACAAAAAGATTCTGTAGAAACATATTTGACTGAGAAGCAAAAGTCCTGGGCGGTGACTCAAGTTCTCAAGAAGAGGGGGCAGTAGAATGGCAGCCAGAAGAAATATTGGCATCGGCTTGATGGGTCTGGGGGTAATTGGCAGTGGTTTGGTAAAGGTTTTGATGGGCAAACCGGATACTTTGGCCAGGGAAGCAGGTAGCGAGTTGGTCTTAAAGAAGGTGTTGGAAAAGGACTTATCCAGGCACGGCTCATTGGGAATTGAGCGTGGCATTTTTACGACTAATTTCAATGATCTGGTTGGTGATCCGGAGATAGATATAGTTGTGGAACTCATTGGTGGTGAACAGCCTGCTTTCGATTATATAAGAGAGGCTATGACTCGTGGCAAACACGTTGTTACTGCTAATAAAGAGGTTATGTCCAAGCACTGGGGCGAGCTTCTGACTGCGGCTCGAGACCATCAAGTGGCTCTCAGGTGTGAGGCAAGTGTTGGTGGAGGTATACCACTGATTGCTCCTTTTCAAGAGGATTTGGTAGCAAATGACCTTTCGGCTATTTATGCCATTGTTAATGGGACTACCAATTATATTTTGACTCGAATGGCAAAAGAGGGGCTGGATTTCTCTGTGGTTTTGAAAAAAGCTCAGGAATTAGGTTATGCTGAAGCCAACCCAGCCAACGATATCGAAGGGGTCGATGCTGCTTATAAGCTGGCTATTCTGGCAACTATAGCTTTCGGCACTGAAGTTAAACCAGAGAATGTGTATCACGAGGGAATTTCGCGGTTGCAGGCTCGTGACTTTCGCTATGCCCGGGAATTGGGCTACGCTATAAAGCTTTTAGCTATTGCCAAGCGAGTTGAAGACTCTATCGAAGCTCGTGTTCACCCTGTATTTATACCTGATGATTCTTTGCTGGCTAAGATAGACGGTGTTTACAATGCCATTAATGTGGAGGGAGACCTGGTGGGCAAGGTTATCTTTTATGGTGAGGGAGCTGGTCCCAGGGCAACTTCAAGCGCAGTTGCCTCCGATATCATCAAGATAGCCCAGGATATTAACAGTGGGATGATTAGTGCCCCGAGGCTACCTTTTGCAAGCGGACGGACTGTTAAACCTATGGCTGAGATAGAGACGCGATACTATATGAGGATGAGCGTCGCGGACCAGGCGGGTGTTTTAGCGCAAATCTCTAAAATATTGGGTGACCACGCCATTAGTATTTCTTCGGTAATCCAGAAAGAGACCGACCCATCTACTCAGGTTGCTGAGATTGTGATAATGACTCATCCAGCTAAAGAACAGGCAGTTCAGCAGGCTCTCAAGGAAGCCAAACGTTTAGCGGTAGTCAAAGAGATTGCTAATTTTGTCAGAGTAGAGGATTAGGAAAAACAATGGGGCGTGGTGTTCTAGTCAGATACCGTGATTTTCTGCCGATTACTCCGGCTACTCCTATTATAACTCTGGGTGAAGGTGATACTCCTCTGGTCAGGTCTGTTGCATTAGAGAAGGAGCTTGGCTGCGGTGGGCTTTATTTTAAACTTGAGGGGTGTAATCCTACGGGCTCGTTCAAAGACCGAGGCATGGTTGTGGCTATAGCTAAGGCTGTGGAGGGTGGCAGTCGAAGCGTAATTTGTGCTTCTACTGGTAATACCAGTGCTTCAGCCGCCGCCTACGGAGCTCGTTTCGGCCTTGAGGTTGTAGTCATTGTGCCGAAGGGTAAGATTGCTTTAGGGAAATTGTCCCAGGCTATTGCTTACGGAGCCAAAATAATTGCTATACAGGGCAATTTTGACCAGGCACTCCAGATAGTCCGCGATTTAGTTCAAAAACACCCGGTTACGCTGGTTAACTCACTAAATCCATATCGTATCGAGGGTCAAAAGACGGCAGCTTTTGAGGTTATCGATGATTTAGGTGAGGCTCCTGATTATTTCTTTATCCCGGTGGGAAATGCCGGCAATATTACTGCCTATTGGAAAGGTTTTGTTGAATACAAGCAAGCCGGCAGGTCAAGTCAGACTCCCAAGATGATGGGATTTCAGGCTGAAGGGGCTGCCCCCATAGTAAAGGGCAAAATCGTCGAAAGACCAAAGACTCTGGCAACTGCGATTCGAATTGGAAATCCGGCTAGCTGGAAAGGGGCAGTTTCTGCCCGGGACCAATCTGGCGGTGTAATTGATTGTGTAAGTGATGATGAGATTCTGGCTGTATATAAATTTCTAGCCAGGAGCGAAGGCGTTTTCGGCGAACCAGCTTCGGCTGCATCCGTGGCTGGACTCATTAAAATGGCCAAACAAGGACTGAAGCTATCCGGGAAAAAGGTTGTTTGCCTCATTACAGGCACCGGATTGAAAGACCCCGACCTGCCAGCGAAATCTGCCGAGCCTTTCCCGGAGTTGCCTGCAGACATAAGGGCAGTGGAAAGAACTTTGGGTTGGGTTTGACTTTAATACATATGTAGAGCGCTGGTAATAACCAAGGAGGAGGCAGCAATGGTTGATATGCCTAAAATTGAAGCAGCAGTATTGTCTATAATTGAGGCTATTGGCGATGACCCCCGGAGAGAAGGGGTGCAAGGCACACCCAGGCGTATTGCTGAGATGTATACCGAGCTTTTTTCAGGCCTGGATATGGATGCCAGGGTGGAGTTGACTGTTGGTTTTGAGGTGGGACATCGTGAAATGGTTATACTCAGGGATATCCCCTTTTACTCCATGTGTGAACACCATATCTTGCCGTTTTATGGTGTGGCTCATGTGGGTTATATTCCCAATAAGGAGGGCCGAGTTGTTGGGGTGAGCAAGCTGGCACGTGTGGTGGAGGTATTTGCCAAACGGCTTCAGCTACAGGAGAGAATGACGTCGCAGATTGCCGATGCTATTGTTGAAGTTCTACAACCGGATGGTGTGGCTGTGGTCATTCAAGCGGAGCACTTGTGTATGACTATGCGTGGCATCAAAAAGCCGGGAAGTAACGTGATTACCTCGGCGACCAGGGGGCTTTTCCGTACTCGGGCGGCGACACGCGCTGAATTTCTTTCTCTAGTTCAGGGTAAATAAGCGCTATTCGTGGCGCAGAGATTCAATTGGGTCAAGCCTGGCAGCTCTGTAGGCGGGATAAATGCCCGAGGTTAAGCCGACTACGACTGCTACAGCGATAGCGATAATCACGATATCAATGCCCATCGGAGCCTGGACGGGGTACGGTCCCAATTGTATGCCACTAATCGCCCATGTTCCCAGCGCGGCTATAGCAAGACCGATTATCCCGCCACTAAGACTGAGCATAGCCGATTCTACTAGGAACTGACGAAGAATATCCCGGCGTTTGGCACCTACTGCTTTTCGTATGCCGATTTCACGTGTGCGCTCGGTCACTGAGACCAGCATTATGTTCATGATGCCGATGCCGCCGACGAGCAGAGAAATAGCTCCAACACTGCCCAGAAAAACCTGCATAATGCCGAGCACCTGACGCATGCTGTTGAGTATTTCCTGCATATCGATAATGGTGAAGTCGTCATCTTCTCCTTCCCTGATGCTGTGGCGCTGGCGCAAGATGGCAGTAACCTCTTCACGTGCGGCGTTTATCAAGTCGGTGCTCATTGCTTTAACGGCGATAGTCTGAATGGGTCTCCCACGTGCGCTTGTCTCACCCAGCAGCCTCGCCTGCATTGTGGTTAGTGGAATTATGATGAAATCATCTGCAGCTCCCATGAAGCCGCCTTTCTCTTCAAGTACGCCGATGACCTCGAACTGAGTGCCGCTTATCCTGATGGTTTTGCCCAGCGGATTTTCCGTTTTAAACAGGTCCGCGGTTGTCTTGCTACCGAGTACGGCGACCCTAGCCCCTCTCTTGACATCCTGCTCAGAAATGAATTCCCCTTCAGTTACGGGATAGCTGATGATTTCTGTAATGTCTGGAGTGACACCCATGATATCAACAGTACTGTTTTCATTGCCATAGATGACCTTGGTCATTTTTTCACTCATAGGGGCGACTAGGGCTACAGATGGGGCACGATTGGGATTGGCTAGAGCTTCAGCGTCTTCGAGGGTAAGGCTTCCCGTAGCACCCGATATTCCCTGTGTCATGCTGGTGGCGCTGGTTATGTATATGGCATTGGCACCCATGCTCTCAAAGATGCTCGTGATATTGGCTTCATGTCCCCTGCCAAACGATACCAGGAAGACTACAGCGCTGACGCCGATTACAATTCCGAGTATGGTCAGGCTGGACCGCATCTTGTTATTGTATAGTACTTGCCATGAGCTGTTAATACTTTCCCAGATGTTCATCTCTTTTTCTCGCTAACAATCTTGCCGTCTCTAAGGTAAATGGTGCGCTGCGTGTAGGCAGCGATGTCCTCTTCGTGGGTGACGAGGGCAATTGTGATACCCTGGCTGTTGAGTTGCTGTAAAAGGAGCATGATGCCCTGGCTTGTTTGCGTATCCAGATTGCCGGTGGGCTCGTCAGCCAGTATAAGTGACGGGTTAGTGACCAGGGCTCGCGCTATAGCCACACGCTGCTGCTCGCCGCCGGAGATTTCAGAGGGGCGATGTTTAGCCCGCTGGTCCATGCCTACCAGCTCCAGGGCTTCGAAGGCGCGCTGGTGTCTATCTCCTGTGCTGCTGTAGACCAGCGGCAGTTCGACATTAGCCACAGCCGTAGCCTGGGGTAATAAGTTAAAAGACTGAAAGACGAAGCCTATTTTCTTGTTCCTGATTTCAGCCAGTTCGTCATCATTAAGGCGGCTCACGTCTGTTCCATCAAGTAGGTATCTGCCGGAGGTGGGTCTGTCCAGGCAGCCGATTAAATTCATCAGTGTGGACTTTCCCGAGCCTGAAGGGCCCATAATCGAGACCATCTCTCCTGTCTTGATGTGACAGTCCACTCCGTTCAGGGCGGCAACTTTGACCTCGCCCAGCGTATAGATCTTTACTATGTTTTCCAGTTCAATCATTACTGTTACATGTAATGAAGTGATTCTATGCCATTTTAGAGGGGGCTATGCTCAAAAAGGTGTGGGCAATCGACCACGGGTTGCCTCGACAATAATCATTTCCCCTTCGCTGAGCCCGGAGATTACTTCGCTGAACTGGTCGCCCTGAGCGTCTAACTCAACCTGTCTTTTTTCAGTCGTCATCGTTTTCTCATCCAGCACTACGTCTACCCAGTAATCTCCCGGAGAGCCTTTGATAGACCGGTTAGGTATCAATAGCACATTTTCATGTTTTAAAACGATGATATCAGCGGTGGCGGTCAAGCCTCCTTTAAGTTCTGTTTCAGTGGGGTCGAGGGCAATTGTAACCGGAAATTCCACGACTCCGGTTGTCCGTGAGCCGAAAGGCGAGATAAAGGTCACCGTGCCTTTAAGTTTTACATCGGGCAGGGCGTCCACGGTTATTATGGCTTCCTGCCCCACTTTCACTTTGTAGATATCTATCTCATCTACCACGCCGTCCATTTCTACCGTGTGGGTGTCCACCAGGTAAACGGCGGTTTTGGACGAGTAGTCGAAAGCTGAAAGCTGGTCATTTTCTTTGACGCCGATGTCAACTATGGTGCCGTCAAAAGGAGCCAGTATTTCTGTTTTCATAAGCTCGTCCTTATATCGTTTCAGGTCTTGCTCGGCGATTTGCAAATTGAGGTTGTAAGCCCTTAGAGCTTTCAGGTTAACACCGCCCCTGAAAATCAGCTCGTTGTTCTCGAGTATGGTGCGGCTCATGTCCACATCGTGCTGAGCCATGCGCAGAAGGGTGGACATCTCCAGCGCGTCGCAGATCTCCGAATCCTTACATGCCTGTATCTTTTGCAGCTCTTCTTCAACTTGCCTCAGCCAGGCAAGGGATGTGGAGGTGTCGGGATATGGTAGTGATATTAAGCCTGCTGAAGTCCCCGGTTGTTGACCAGCTTGTTGCTGACAGCATTCGCCTATCCGCTGTGATACCATTATCCTGCCGCTCAGGCTTTTGACCAGGAGGTGGGTTTCTTTCAACTTGTATTGCGCGGTAGCTAATTTAGTCTTAGCATCCTCATATTTACCCTGCTCAAGGAGCGTTTGTATTTCGATTAATCTTGCCAGGTCTTGCTCCAGGCGCTTGATTGCTCTAGAGATATCGGGATAGTTTTCCACCGGTGAGCCAAACTCATCGTATGCCTGCAAGGACGCGGTTATCTCCGGAACATTGAACATTTTGTAGCTGGCGTCAAGGTCATATGTTGCCAGGCGTAGCTCAGCCGCAGCCCCCTGATACCTGCCCTGCTCCAGGAATTTTTGCACCTGCCCTAGCTCGTCTTGAGCCTGCTCCACGCGAAGGACAGTGCTGGTATCAGGGTACGTTGAGGTATAGCCCATCAGTGCAGGGTGTATCTTCCCCACAAGCTCATTCATGGCCAGTTCCACGTTATACTGGGCGGAGGCGATAGCTAGTTTTTGGGTGGTGTCATCCAGCTTGGCTAATAATGTGCCTTCCTTAACTTTTTGTCCCTCCCTGGCATATATAGCTTTCACCGTGCCCGGAGTGCCGAATTTGAGCTGTACGTCACGCGGCATGTCCAAATTGCCGTCAGCAAGGACAGTAACCAAGAGGTCGCCGCGACTAACCTCGGCTATCTGTTTCTGGCTCGTTTCCGCATCTTCGCCGCCGCAACCAGAAAAGCCTATTGTGAACAGAACCGCGAGAAGTATGATCGCTGTGATTAGTTTATTTTTCATTGTGGCTTGGCTCCCATTCGTTAAATAAAAGGTCAGTTTGCCGTCTTGATGTTGTCCGAGAGTAGCGCCTTGCAAAGGTATCTCTGAACATTACCGCTCGTTCAACATGTCAAGATGGTATTATAATACTTTTGAAAAGAGTATGCTATGGAAGATGTTCAGTGCTCAGAATGACAGTGGTCTGCCCGCCTGTAATTGAAGCCAGCGCTGCAAAAGTGTATCCTATTTATTGCCAGACAAATGGAAATGCGGAGTCTGATACCGGGATTTGCCTCTGAAGTCAAGGGCTTCCTGGCTGAGGAGGAGGGTCTGAGGCTATTTGAATTAGCTTTGGAGGCGTGTTCGCTCGGGCCCTGCCTTGAGATAGGTAGCTTCTGTGGTAAATCTGCAGTCTATCTTGGAATTGCCTGTAAAATAAAGGAGAGGACGTTGTTCACCGTAGACCACCATAGAGGTTCTGAGGAGCAACAGCCCGGGCAGTCATATTTTGATGCTGACCTTTTCGACAGTAATACCGGTCTGATTGATAGCTTCCAATACTTTCGGGCTACAATACAAAAAGCCGAGCTAGAGGAAGTTGTTGTGCCTATGATTACCAGGTCACATGTGGCAGCTAAAGATTGGGCTACTCCTTTAGGGCTAGTCTTCATTGACGGCGGCCATAGTTATGAAACGGTTTTGACAGATTACAAGTGCTGGTGCCCGCATTTGCTTCCCGGCGGATTCCTCGTCTTCCATGATATCTTTTTGGACTCGGCAGAAGGTGGGCAAGCTCCCCTCGAAGTTTACAAAGAAGCACTGGCTTCGGGGCGATTTGAGGAACTGCCGATGACGAAGACACTTGGGGTGCTACGGCTTTGTAAACCCGTGGTGGTCAAGAAGCAGGCTCGTAGCAGACATGGGTCGTAACATGTCGGCTGCCAGGACTACCGCTGCCGATGTCCAGGTTGGCTTTTGTTCAGGCCAGATTTCCCTGGTGGGCAGTGCTATGCCGTAAAAGTAGGCGCCGTCATCATCACGCAGCTGGTGAATCCAGTTATAGACTGTTGCCGAGTCCTTATATTCGCCGTGCACTGCCAGGGCAATAGCCAGCTCGCTTGTTTCGGCAGCAGTGACCCATCCCTGTTCCAAGCTGCAGAGGCAGCCAAAGCCATCGATGACGAATCTATTCCATCCGCTGGAAAAACGATCTTTGGCGTCATCGCCGTTGACTACGCAGCACAGCGCCGGGTAATACCAGTCCATAGCGAATGTAAATCTGTTTTTTTGTGGCGCGCTGAGCACGCAGGGTAGTTTCTGAATTGCTTTCGCCAAGGCGGCATTTGCCTCTTTCCAATCAGTTGTCTCTTCGCCTAAAGTTGAGGCGATAGAAAGGGCGCTCTTAATGCTTAAGTATGTTGAACTGCAACTGCTTATCAACGCAGTCGGGTATATGACACCGGCGGTATCCCTGGCCCAGTAAATCTCGCCGTTAGGTCCCCGCATGTCCAGTACAAAATCGATTGCAGCCCGTACTGCAGGCCACATTTCTTTGATAAAGGAAACATCGCTGGTGCTCAGATAATGATGCCAAACTCCGACGGCAATATATGAAACGCTATGCGAGACCTTGTAGGTTTCAAGCGGTTTACCATCTTTGTATGAGGCATACCAGCTTCCGTCTCCCAGTTGAGTTTCGGACAGCCACTCATAGGCTTGCTGTGCTTCGCCATGAAAGCTGCCAACATCAAGTGCCATGGCGCTTTCAACATGCGTCCACGTGTCTGTAATCCCACCCTGGAACCAGGGGATTGAGCCATCTGGTTGTTGTACCTCCACGATGGAGCCGACCGTGGGGCTCAGATATTCTTTGGATAGGCAGTTATCAAACTTCAACTTCATTTTAGATTGCTCCTTGGGTGGTATATCTCATTGTGCCTCAATAGTTTTTTGGTGCTCGATAGCTTCCCTGTAGACTTCAACCGTATTTTTGGCGGTGTTTCTCCAGTCAAACATGTTTATTATTCGTCTTTGTCCCTTCTCTCCGAGTTGTCTGCGCCTATCTGGATTATCCAGTAAGCCTGCAATCGCCTCTGCCAGCGCTCTGGTATCAGCCGGAGGCACCAGTATGCCGGCATCGCCGACGATTTCTGGTAAAGCCCCCGCCGTTGTTGAAATTACAGGCGTGCTACAGCACATGGCTTCAGCTGCCGGTAAACCAAATCCCTCATAAACTGATGGCACTACTACCATCGTTGCCATGGAGTACTGGCGCACTAGTTCAGTTGTATTCACCTGTCCGAGACGGGTAACGCAGTCAGTAATGCCCAGACTATCAACTAGTCCTTGAGTGTAGCCATTTTTCAGCTGCTTTCCAATTATCATAAGCTCTATTTTCCATTCCGACTTTAGAGCAGCGACCGCCTCAAGCAGGTATTTCAATCCTTTTAATGGGGTATCACCGCTGTTTATTACAAGCAGGCGGTTCTCCAGTCGCCTGACACCGGGGGCTTGGGTGAATATAGAGCTATCAACACCATCATAGATAACTCGCAGGCTATCTTGCGGCAGCTTAAAGGTGTCGATAATCTCGCGGTAAGAATTCTGTGAGCCGGTAATAAAGTGTGACAGTTTTTTGGCAACTTTGAGCTGCATATTGGCAAATGCGTACCATCTCTTGATGCCCATTTTTTGCCATAAAGACCTGGCTGCTTTGAGGGCTAAGTCTCGGTCGATGGTGATAGGGTGATGAATTGTTGTTACCACCGGTGTGCCGAGTTTTTTTATTTTCAGGATGCTGTGTGAAAGACTTTGATTGTCGTGGATAACGTCATATTTTCTGCTTCCATTATTGCTGCGCAGCAAATTATAGGCGCGCATGCCGAAAGTCGATGGCTCGGTGAAAAATCCAGTGCAAACGCCAAGCCATTCTATAAGGTCAGGCGCGGAGTCCAATTTTCGGGGGTTTATAAGGAAGCGTTGTCTTTCTGGCAGCGCATACAGGTCGAGGCTGGGCAGCTTGGTTAGCTTTATACCATTTTCCAGCTCCGGGTATGGCGGTCCTGCTATTACTTCAACATCGTGTCCAAGCTCATGAAGGCAACGGCTTAGGTAGCGGACATAGATGCCCTGTCCGCCGGAATAGCGATAGCATCTGTAACTGAGCAAGCATATGCGCATTTTGTAATCTGCCTAAACATCGGGTATTCAGGGGAGAAGCACAAAATCCCCAAGGTATTTTACATATGTTTGCTAGATATATCAACATATCTAGCATAGAGTAGGGGACACGGATAGAAATCGGGGAATTTTTATTAGTAAAAACTAAGCAGTTCGATTTATGTGTTTATGGAATTCGATTGCCTCGGAGTAGACATCGGCAGTGTATCTGGCTGTATTTCGCCAGTTGAACTTCTGTATTATTCGCTTTCGTCCTATCTCGCTGAGATGTTTACGTTTATTTGGGCTAGTCACAAGCGCTGAAATCGCATCTGCGAGAGCCTTCACATCAGCGGGGGGCACCAGTATGCCGTCATCTCCTACCACCTCTGGCAAAGCGCCAGCGGTGGTGGAGACCACCGGAGCGCCGCAAGACATGGCTTCGGCAGCGGGCAAACCGAAACCTTCATATACTGATGGAATTACTACAATACTGGCAAGCCTGTACTGGTTTACAAGTTCAGCAGTGTCTATCTCGTCTATAAACTTTACATAATCTCTTATGCCCAGTTTATTGATGAGCCTCTGCGTTGTGCTGTTATCTGTGCCTTTGGCTATTACTATTAGCTCGAGAGGGTGTTTCTGTCTCAATATTGCCAGTGTTTCCAGCATGTATCTCAAGCCTTTAACGGCTGTGTCTCTGCTTATCACTACCAGAAGCCTGTTTTCCATTCTATGTACCTTCGGGGAAGGGCTGAAAATATCTGTGTCAATCCCGTTGTATATAACGCGAAGCTTATCCTGGGATATTTTGAAGGTGTCAGCGATGTGCTGGCGGGCAGTTTGTGAGACTGTAATTAAGTGGGAAAGCCGGTGAGTCACTTTGATTTGCATATTGATGAAGGAGAACCATCTCCTTAAGCCCAACTTGTCTTTCAGTGAAGTTGCTGACTGAATAGCTAAATCTCGGTCGATGGTTACGGGATGATGTATAGTCTCAACGATTGGAAATCCGAGCTCCTGAATTTTAAGCACATCATATGCCAGGGTTTGATTATCATGAATAATGTCGTATTTGTTCTCTGGACTGTTACGCATGAGGTTATAGGCGCGCATGCCGAAAGCCATAGGTTCTGAAAAGTAGCCGCTCATGGTGCCGAGCCATTCTACCAGGCTAGGGAACGTATTTAATTTTAGTGGGTTTATGAACAGTCGTCTTACTGATGACATGGAATACAGGTCGAGGCTGGGCAATTTAATCAGCCTTACTCCGTCATCCAGGTCCGGGTATGGTGGTCCTGATATTACATCTACCTGATGACCGAGGTCGCGCAGGGAGCGGCTTAAGTATAGAAGGTAAATACCCTGTCCGCCGGAATAGCGATAACTTCTGTAGCTGAGCAAGCAGATACGCATTTTACTATATGTCTCTATTTCAGTT
>Ga0208828_1000311_pt1 | contig 22343 bp, 16 predicted proteins | sample Kivu_160m_FD_185487 | JGI IMG/M metagenome (GOLD analysis project Ga0208828, IMG submission 185487) | Freshwater microbial communities from Lake Kivu, Western Province, Rwanda to study Microbial Dark Matter (Phase II) - Kivu_160m (SPAdes)... | ecosystem: Environmental > Aquatic > Freshwater >... | reverse complement strand
TGACAGTCTGAATATTTACTTACAAATATTTGAGCAAACTATTTTAATTTAAAAGATGGAAATTAAAGACTTATACAAAGAATTGGAGAGTAAAAAGAAAAGAATTGCCATAATCGGTCTTGGTTATGTTGGATTGCCTCTTCTAATAGCTTTCAATAAACACTTCCAGATAATTGGTTTTGATACAAACAACGAGAAAATAAATGATTTAAAGAATGGTATAGATGAAAATAAAGAGATTGAAGTTGATGAGCTGTCCTCACTGAATTACCTTTTAACCAGTAATGTCAATGAATTAAAAAATGTAAATTTCTTCATCATAGCGGTCCCCACACCTATAGATAATTATAAAAATCCTGATTTAAGTCATATTGAAAAAGCAACCATACTGGTTGGGCAAAATATGCCTGAAGGTTCCATAGTAGTATATGAATCTACGGTCTACCCGGGTGTAACCGAAGAATTCTGCATACCTCTTCTTGAAAAAGAATCGGGACTTAAGAATAGAAAAGATTTTTATGTAGGTTACTCTCCTGAAAGAATTAACCCCGGGGATAAAGAACACTCCATGGAAAATATAATTAAGGTTGTTTCCGCACAAACTGAAAGTTCTCTTGATATTATCAGCAAAGTCTATGGTAAAGTAGTAAAAGCCGGAATCTTTAGAGCAAAAAGTATAAAAGTGGCCGAAGCAGCAAAGGTAATTGAAAATACACAGAGAGATATAAATGTTGCTCTTATAAATGAACTTGCCATATTATTTTCAAAATTGCGAATTGATACAAAAGAAGTCCTTGAAGCCGCCAGGACCAAATGGAATTTTTTACATTTTACGCCTGGCCTGGTAGGAGGGCACTGCATAGGAGTCGATCCTTACTATTTATCCTTCAAAGCAAGGGAAATTAACTATTATCCTGATATGATAAATGCCGGTAGAAAGATAAATGATAACATGGGATTTTTCATCGGGGAACAAATACTGGAGACATTGTTAAAAAATCATCATAAACCTATAAACTTTAAGGTTGTTTTATTTGGGATTTCTTTCAAGGAGAATGTAGCCGATTCAAGAAACTCCAGAGTAATCGACATATATAATTATCTGATACAACATAACATCGATGTTCAAATCTTTGACCCGATAGTAAATGCAAAAGAAGTTAAGAAATACTATGGAATCGATCTTATTAAATTTGAAGAAGTAAATAATATAGATGCCGCTATATTCTGTGTTGCACACAATTGCTTTAAAGAAATGGATCTTTTGGAATTAAAATCAAAAATGGCCGGAGGCAATCCGTTTATATTTGATATAAAGTGGATGTTTAATAGAGAAAGTATTGAAAAACTGGGTTACAAATACTGGAGAATCTAGCATTGGATCTGAATCAATTAACCATAGATAAAAATATAAAAATTCTGGTAACAGGCTGTGCGGGTTTTATCGGCTCAAATCTTATCGAATTCTTTTTAAAAAAAGGTATATCAGTAAGAGGACTGGATAATCTCTCTACAGGATTTAAAAAAAATATCGATGATGCGTTATCAGAAGCTTCAAGAGAAAATAAAAATATTAATTTTAAATTTATAAATGGCGATATCAAAAATTATGATGACTGTCTTGAAAGCACAGAAAATATTGACGTCGTCCTGCATCAGGCTGCTCTTGGTTCAGTACAGAGATCCATAGAGAAACCTCTTGATGCTAGTTCCAGTAATATAGAGGGCACTTTAAATTTGCTGGAAGCCTCATGTAAAAATAAAGTAAAGAAATTCATATATGCATCATCATCATCTATTTATGGAGACTCAAAAAAATTGCCTAAAGTTGAATCAATATCTCCTAATCCAAAATCAATTTATGCAGTTACAAAGTTAACTGCTGAATATTATTGCAGATTGTTTTACAGTTTATATGGTTTTAAGACTGTTTCTCTGCGTTACTTTAACGTTTTTGGTAAAAGGCAGAACCCGGATTCAATTTATTCGGCGGTTATCCCTATTTTCCTGAAAAAAATAACCAGTGATGAATCTCCTATTATTTACGGCGATGGGAACCAGACAAGAGATTTTACCTTTATAGATAACGTAGTCTATGCTAATTATCTTTGCGTCTTATCTGATAATAAAAATATATATGGAAATTTTTATAATGTTGCCTGTGGTCGAAACATTAGTTTAAACGAAATTATTGATCTACTCTCAAAACACTTCAAAAAAGAAATAAAGCCTGTATACACCAAAGAAAGAATTGGAGATGTCAAACATAGTCTTGCTTCTATTAAAAAAATTATAAAGCACCTTTATTATGAACCAATAGTTCATTTCAATAGGGGTCTGGAAGAATTGATTTATCTACAAGAAGGATAATTATTTTTTATGTTTTTACTTGTAAATACCTTTTTTATTATTCCTGAATGATATAAAATATCGAAAATGATTTCCGTAAAAAATTTCTGGCATTTTTAAAAAATTTTTTGTTATTTTAAACTAATTAGCTATTAATAAATTTTTAATGAAAGGATAGAAAAATTGAGATTATTAGTAACCGGAGGAACAGGCTTTACGGGCAGCCATCTGGTGGAATATTTAATAGTCAAAGGATACCAGATCACGGTTCTGGATAACCAAAAAGGCCTCTTTTATGATTATCTACTAAAAAAGGGAGCAAACATTATTCTGGGGTCGGTTACGGACCGTGATATGGTAGAACAATCTCTTGAAGACGTACAGGGTGTTTTCCATCTCGCAGCAGCTTTCAGACAGATAAATGCTTCCAAAAAAACATACCGGGATGTGAATATAGAGGGAACCAGGATTCTCTGTGAAGAATCACTTAAAAAACCATTAAAAAAATTTGTTTACTGTTCAACCCAGGGTATTCATGGAAACATCGAAAATCCTCCCGGCTCAGAAGATTCCCCGATAGTACCTGTCGATTATTACCAATTTACCAAGTATGAAGGAGAGAAAGTAGTTAAGGAATTTGCAGGAAAAGGACTTAAAAGCGTTATCATAAGACCAACAGCAATTTACGGTCCTGGCGATCCGGAAAGATTCTTATACCTGTTTCGTTTTGCTAAAAAAGGAAAGTTTTATATGTTTGGAAATGGAAAAGCTTTCTATCATCCTGTATATATAGACAACCTCTGTGACGGCTTCTATGCGGCCTGGGAAAGCAATAAAACAAATGCCGGGGCTTATATTATTGCAGACGAGGAGTATTTTACCATCAGGGAGCTGGTTAAAAAAATCGGTGAGTCTATGGGTATAAAGATAAAATTCATCCATCTGCCTTTTTTCCCTTTATATGCGGCAGCATGTGTGTTTGAGTTTATTTATAAACCTTTAAAAAAATCTCCTCCATTGTTCAGGCGCAGGGTTGACTGGTACAGGCAAAACAGGGCCTTCAAGATCGATAAAGCCAGGCAGGAATTACAGTACAATCCCCGGATAGGAATTGAGGAAGGACTGAAAAGAACTGCAAAGTGGTATAAAGATAATAAATATCTTTAAGATAGTACCCTTCAAATATAAAAGAAAGGATTATAGGGAAAGATGATGTGTGGAATTTGCGGATTTAACTGGAACGATGAAATGCTTATAAAAAAAATGGTCCAAAAAATACACCATAGAGGACCTGATGCCAACGGTATAAGAACTTTCCCTGAATTTTCAATAGGAAATGCCCGATTAAGTATTCTTGACCTTTCCGCCAGGGGCAATCAGCCAATGTCCGGCACCGATGGTAAAAAGTGGATCGTTTACAATGGCGAAGTATATAATTTTCCACAAATAAAAGAAGAACTTCAGGCAAAAGGATATAAGTTCAATAGCCATACGGATACCGAAGTTGTATTAAAAAGTTATGAAGAATATGGGACAAAATGCCTTGAGAAATTCAATGGAATGTTTGCCTTTGCCATATGGGATGAAGGGGGAAAAGAGCTTTTCCTGGCAAGGGACCGGATCGGAATCAAACCTCTTTATTATTACCTCAAAGACGGTAGATTTATCTTTGGCTCCGAAATAAAAAGTATTCTTGAAGCAGATTCTGTCAAAAAAGAAGTGAACCTGCAGTCAATGTATTATTATTTGGGTTATGAATTTGTTCCCGCGCCGGAAACCATGTTCAAAAATATCTATAAACTCCGACAGGGACATTATGCCATCTTCAAGAACGGTGATCTAAAGATCACAAAATACTGGGACCTTAAATTCAAACCGGAAATCGCTGATGAAGACGAAGCGACAGATAGGATCTTTAACGCTCTGGAAACTTCCGTAAAAAGACGACTTATAAGTGATGTTCCGCTGGGGGTTTTCCTTTCAGGAGGGCTGGACTCCAGCACCGTGGTTGGCTTTGTTTCCAGATTATATCCGAAAAAAGTGCAGACATTCTCCATTGGATACCGGGATAAGACTTTCTCCGAACTTCCCTATGCAAAAATAGTTTCGGATTTCTTTGGTACCGAACATAATGTATTGATGATCGATCCTATCTCTCCGGATGAAATCGAAAAAAGTCTTTATCATCTCGATGAGCCGATGACCGACCTTTCCACCATTCCATTTAATCTGATCTGCCGTAAAGCCAGAGAAAAAGTAAAGGTATGCTTAAGCGGAGAAGGCGGAGACGAGATGTTTCTTGGTTATGACAGACTTAAAGCGGCAAGGATGAACCGTTACTATAATATCTTCCCTTCCTTTTTTAGAAAAAAAATAGTGGCGCCTCTCATTTTAAAATTACCCGATCAACCTCAAAAAAAAGGCGCAATAAATATACTTAAACGGTTCATCGAAGGGAGCCTTTATCCGGAAGAAGTCGGGGCAATGAGATGGCAATATTTTCTCAATCCAAAAATCGAACAAAATATTTTTAACGAATCTGCCAGTAGTCAAATATCTTTTAATCCTTTTGATCCCATATATTATTTTTCAAGGATATGTAACTCGGATCTCTGGATCGATAAAGATACATATGTAGATATAAAACTTACTATGGCTGACAGCGTCCTGATGAAGGTTGACAAGATGAGTATGGCCACTTCTCTGGAAGTAAGGGTTCCTTTTCTCGACCACGAAGTTGCGGAACTCTGCGCTTCCATTCCGGCTAATCTAAAACTTCACAAATTCGCTACCAAATATATCCTGAGAAAGACTCTTAAAAAATACAACTTCCTGCCGGAGTGTATCATATATAGAGGAAAACAGGGATACAGCCTTCCGATAAAAAACTGGCTCAGGGAAGAGTTAAAAGATTATATGATAGACCTTTTAGAAAACTCACCTATCATTAAAGAGAATTTCAATAACTCATATCTGTCGGAACTTATAAAGGAACACCTGGAACTCAAGCATAACCATAATCATATTTTATGGGCCCTTATAAATCTGAGTTTGTGGTACAAGAAGTTCTTTCTTTGATTCTATTATTAAAATTATAGGACATTTCTAATTGGCTGTAACATAAAATTATAGGAATAAAATTATAGGAAACTTGACAAATTATTTAACAATTGTTAGATTTAATACAGAGTGACAATCAAGTGGATAAGAGAACAACTCGTTTGAGTTGCTCTCTTTTTTTATGGGGTGTAAATGTGATTACATTTACTTATCTCTGCTTTCGATATAATCCTTTAAGGCTTCCTTCCAATCTCTCATATCTTCCAGTCCGATTTTCCTTAAGTTAAGATTATCCAGGACAGAATATTCAGGTCTTCTTGCTTTCGCTCCAAATTCCTCTGTAGTAGTCGGGGAAATTTTGGTGGGTAATTTCATGAGCCTGAATATTTCACAGGCAAATTCATACCAGGAGCAGCTTCCAGTATTGGTCATATGATAAACCCCGTATTTCCCGGTCTGTATAAGTTCAAAAAGCTTTTCAGCGACATCAATGGTACTGGTTGGAGTAAGAACCTGATCATTAACCACTTTTATTTCCTTTTCCTTCTCCGACATTTTTATCATCTGTTCAATAAAATTTGTGTAACCTTTGCCCACGCTTCCCGTATGGCCGTAAAGTCCGCTCAGCCTTATTATGTAATATTTATCAAGCATATACCGCATTATCTGTTCCCCTGCCAGTTTTGATATTCCATACAGACTGAGTGGTGCGGCACAATCATCCTCTGCGTAGGGTTCTTTCTTTTTTCCGTCAAATATATAATCTGTACTGAAATGCATAAGAGGAATATCCATCTTTTTGCATATCATCGCCATATTCCTGACCCCCATGACATTTACTTCGAAGGCGGACCGGGCTTCGTCTTCACAGAGATCCACATCATGGAAAGCAGCCGTATTTATGAGAAGATCCGGATCGATGTCTTTGATAATATTCTCACTGGTTTTATAGTCGTTTATATTTATATCCTTTAAGCCTATAAGTCCAACTACTGTCACTCCTTTTCCCTGGAAGTAACTGTTGATATCGGTCCCAAGCTGACCGTTTACTCCGATAAGTGCAATTTTCACAATTAATCCCCTGAAGATATATTTTTATCCGACTAAAAATTTTAAAATAAAATAAACCAAAACTTCAACTGCAATAAGCACAGCATAAGAAACCGCTAACCAGATTATTTTTCTTTTTTTCCTCGATATGACGGTTACTCTCAGGATCTCTATAATGACTATTCCCAGTATAAAGATATATAAGAATGTAAAATATTTATTGGAAAATAATTTATAAAAAAACTCGGAATAAGGATGTTTCTGGTACCAGTGTTTCGTCTCAAGCTGGCTAAAATAGCTCTTCTCTATTCTGAATACATTGCTCTCCGGATTTTCCAGAAATCCACCTACATTTATTCTATTGAGGTCATATCCATCATTTATTTTTAAATCGAACTCCAAATAAGTATGCCCCTCGATATTAAAATTAAATCCGTCCGAGTAATCATCATCATTAAGTGTTGCAGTAAAAACAATTCTATTTTCTTCTATATTGATTACATCAATTTCTTCTTCCCACCCTGTCAATTCAGAGTCTGTTACTTTTCCGTCGGTCAGGATACTGCCGTTGAATTTTGTATCCTTCTTGTCCACGCTCCACTCGACAAATATCCTGCTGCCTTCTTCCCATATATAGTAACCAAAACTTGCGCCGGGAATATAAGATATTCCCCTGCATCCCCCGGCAGAGAGTATGATCAAAGCTGCGAGAACCGCGCATATAATTATTTTAGAGATAGAATTTACTCTTGCCATAATCCTTTAATTTCTTTCTTTTTCTAATGAATTCGCCTGTAACATTTTTGTATCCTTATAAATCAGATACATCATCCACAGGGATATACCTGCAAATATACTCCTGAATATGTTTACAAATTGAGCAGAGTCATAAAATCTTTGGATGATCGGAATTATCCCGGTAAGATATACAAAATATTTATGATCTATGGCTGCAAAGACATATTTGGTCACAAGGTCTCCCCAGTATACTAATAAAATCATAAGCAGCGCAAACTGAACCCAGTGATAATAAAGTAACGACTTTCTTCTCACGAATATTATTACAAGAAAAGGAACCAACCAGAGCATATACTGTGGATGGAAAAAACAAAGACCCAGATAAGCCAAGTATATCTTAGCACAGTAATTTAGCATTATGTCAAAACTCTTCTTTTTTATATGCAGGAAGCTTAAGATAATGATTACATATACTGCTATAAAAACAAAAATACTGCCGTGGGACCCCGCCACAAGGTCCAGTCTTGGTGTGAGCAGATATTCAAAATGCGTGGTTCTAAGCAGCGGCAATATCACACTCTTACCAAATAAAATTCGGGTTAAAATTTCCACCGCTGTAATGCCGGAAACTCCTGCAAGAGACAGTATTATATAATCTTTTTTTGTACGCACCAGATAAAGCACGAGCACCGGAAGGATCAAAATAGGGAAAAATCTTAAGGCTACAGCAAGGCCGAGAACTATAATTGCCCAGTATTTTCTATCCTTCTTTGCCAGCAGAAGAGCTATAAGTGTCACGAATACCCCGATAATATCATGCCTTGCAAAGATATACAGCACAAATATTATTATTGGATTAAATATCCAGTACTTAAAAACCCGCAGTTTATTTTCAGGTTCGCCATCAAAAGAAAGCCTTAAGATCAGGAACATACAAACTATGTCAAAAATAAGATAGAGCAACTTAAAAAGAGTCAGGGTTGTAAACACATTATAGGCACTATTGAAACCCAACCAGGAGATCCAGGTGTCTTTCTCGAGTAGAACAGAAAAGACCTCATTTATTGCAGGAAAAATAGCCTTTAAAATAAAAAGATAAAAGGTATGGATAAGATTCGTGATTATCTGCAGATTATCATATCCTGGATTACCGGTAGAAATTGTCTCAGCAGCTCTCTGATATGTCGAAAGTAGATCTCTCTGGAAAAAAAACGGAATAAGGATTAACCTGACGAGAATTCCGGTTAAAAAATACTTGTAGAAACGCCTTAATATACCCCTGTTATCGAAAATGTCTTTTGTCAGTATCGATCTTCCCAGGTTATTAAAAAAAAGTTTTATTTTCATTCCTGTCCTAAAAATATTTCAGAAACATTATTTTAATATAAATTTCAGATAAATTCTAAAATAAAAAGAAATTATTTCTTGATCCTGTAAAAAGGAAGACTCAAAATGATCATCGATATTATTCCAAGACCAACAGTAAAAAGCAATACGATGATATGATAGCTGAATCCTACCACCGTTGCTATATTTTCGGCAAATCCCAATAAAGTAAGTGCAAGAACAAAGGCTCCCTCATAAGTACCAAAACCGGCAAGAGCATGGGTTGGCAGGACAGCAGATAATTCAGCCGCTACAGTGGCCAGCAATATGACCCAGTAATTTAATTCTTTAAAACCATACCCCATGTGTCTCATGAGAGAATAAATAACAAGATAATAGGCCGTAAACTTTATTATTCGGATAATAATGGATGTTAAATATACCTTCCAGTATATCCTTCTTTTCCGGATAATTTTTATATTTTCATTAATGTCTACTAATTTGCTGTAAATCCTGTATAGGATCCTTTCTTTTGATATCTTGTACTTCTTAAGTATTTTTTCAAAGATAAAAAGAAAAAGTCCTATTATTTTTGATAGATAAAAAAGAACGAGCAGGAATACTATAAAAAGAACCGATGCTATTATTATTATTGAAACCGATGACACTGCAATAGTATTTATCCCCACAATCACTATTGAGATCACAATAAGTGAAAACACAATAACAAGATCAAATATCAACGCGACCACAAGCGTGGAAACCCCTATTTCCAGCGGAAAACCAAACCTTCTGGTTAAAACATACACATAGGATAATTCTCCGGTTCGGGCTGGAAGAACCATATTGAAGGCATTCCTGATCTGAGCCACTATAAACATATCTTTCATCCCGACTCTATCGGATCCGACAAGGATATTACTTCTATAGGCCCTGAAATAATCACCAAGCAGGAACAATAATAACGCAGCTATCAGAGTAGGTTTATAAATATTGACGAATGCATTTTTAAGATCCCTGATATCGATACGGCTGAGAAGATAATAGACAAGAAACGCCCCGAAACCTACCACGACTACGATATTTATGATTCTAAATATGAGCCCTTTTTTACTTAGTCCTTTTTTATCTGATTTTTTATTTTGTTCTTCCGGATCAATACCTTTATTTATAGTCTTCTTACTTTCGTTCCACATTAAAATTTAACCGGTTTATTTACCTTTCAAATAATTTGATGCGTATCTAAAGGCTTTTTTAGGACCATTATGAAAAAAATGATATAAAAATTTTCTAGTAAGATAACCCGGACTGTTTCCCCTGTATCTTCCTGCATTTCTACCCGATGAATCGTCATTTTCCATACCAGTTGGCTCATTTTCTTTTAACTTCTTTTTATAAGCGCTTATAACCGGATCCTTACAGAATCTGATAAGTGGTTCGCATACTTTTTCCCAGGTATATTCTTTTACATTATTTTCTATATTTCCGACACATTTGCTATAATAGTCTTTATCATCTGCCAGCTTTGATATGGCGTTTACAAGATCACCTATATTTTTCTCTCGTACCGTGATTCCCAGATTTTCTTTTTCAACTATGTCACTTAAAGAATCACCTTTTGTCGAAATAATGGGTAAACCGGCCCACAGGTAATCCAGTATTCTTGTCCTGAACGAAAATCTTGTCTCTATGTGCTCGGGATGGGTGATTATTCCCGCGTCCGATTCAAGGAGATAATTTTGCCTTTCATCATACTCGACCCACCCAAAATTAAAGAAAACATTTTTATTAAATACCCCCAGCTTTTTCGCCAGATTCACTGTTTTACTTACAAGCTGTAATTTCTTTACCTCTGGATTTGGGTGTTCCACCCCCATAAAAAACAGCTTCACGTCATCTCTTATTTTGCTGATTTCAGCCATAGCTTTTATCAGGGTCAAAGGATCGAACCAGTTATATATTCCCCCGCCCCAGATAATCACAAAATCATCTTTTTTTATTCCTTCTACCTTTCCCTTTAAAACCTCCCCTGTGTGCATGGGCTTACTATCGGGAAGCCCGAAAGGTACCACGTCTATCATTTTTCTTAAAGTGGAGTCCTCGTTATAAGAATAAGGGTTTACTCTGTTTAAAGCCGCGAGCATCCCCAGCCAGAAATCTCTCTGTCTTTCGGATGCACAGATAAAGAAGTCACCATAATGGAGTTGCTCATTTAAATTATAATATACCAATTTATGGACACTTAATCTTTTATCAATAGGCTCATCCCTGTATTCGGCAAGTGTGGCCAGATTATAAGGATCATAAATATCCATTACCAGAAATTTATCTGAATTTTTAATGCTGGGATATTTAATAAAAGTAGTGCCCCCGCTTAAAATAATATCCGTTTCTTTTATGATCTCTCCAAGAGAATGATCATTTTTATACTGTACTATTTTAAATTCTTTTTCAGGCAAGTCCACTTCATTTGGAATTGCCAGTATGACATTCATATATTCGGATAAAACCCTGGCAAAATTCCATACCCTTATTGCGGGTCCCGCCATTTCTTTTGATACTACTTCACTTGCGACTATCAGCAATTTCCTCTTTATTTCTTTTTCAAATAATTTGTAGATTCCCAGAGATTTCAATAAGCCTATTTGATTTTTCTGATATTGTGCATCAGGAGAAACTGCCAAAAATTGACCCTTAAAATAAATAAAAATAGCTTTATCATCCCTTTTTCTATTTTTTTGAATTTCTTCTCTCTTCTTTTGAAGAACTGGCAGATTATCAAGAAAATCCTTTACGGCCATAATAGAGCTCAGGGGTCCCCTGGATATCTTTAAACTCTCGATCTCTTTATCTAATTTTCCGGATAATTCTTTTGCCTCTTTAGTGCCATCGATCTTTAAATCGTAATAATTCTTATAATTGAATTTTACGTCGACAAAAACTCTATTAAAAACACTTGCCAGGGTAGCTGAAAGCACTTTTGGTAAATTTTCATCATCATAATTCTTAAAGACCGAATAAAGAGAATTTCTTTCCTTTAAGAATCTCAGCTTGTCTTCACCGAATTCTTTTGAAGTTCCGTGGTGATGATGATAGACAATTGATTTAGGAGAAAAGATGACTTTATATCCCAGTATCCATAATCTCCATCCCAGATCCACATCTTCATAGTAAGCAAAGAAATCCTCATCGAACCCTCCTGCGTCCAAGAAAACCTGCCTGTTTATTAACATCGCACCGCCATTTACAAATGGAAAATAACGGTACTCATTATGATTATCCTTGGCCACAGGGAGACCATAATCGATTTGGAAACCTTTACCTTCAAAATTGATCATGCTGCCGTCAAAATCAATTGTTTTCCCGTCCATAGAAAGGACTTTAGAGCCTGAAGCAACAGTTATATTATTACAATAAATAGGTTTTAGAAGTTCTATCAACCAATTTCTGTCTACTCTGGTGTCATTATTCAGAAAGGCTACATACTGTCCAGACGCATTTTTTGCGGCCTGATTATTCGCATAGGCAAAACCCATATTTTTACTATTTTTTATGATTTTTATATCAATATAGTTTTTCTTTATAAACTCCACAGATTCATCTGTGGACCCATTATCAACCACTATTATCTCTATTTTATCCATGGGATATTCTATCTCTTTTATGCTGGCAAGACACTCACCCAGATAATCTTTACCATTTAAATTGACTATTGAGATTGTGACCAGAGGATAATCAAGAATATCATTCATTCAAAAAAACTCCTAAAATAATATAAGATTAAAGTGTTGACCTAAATTAGGATAAATTATAACAAACAATTTATTTTAAACAATAAGTAATGTAAAATGTATTGAACCAATACTTTTTAAATACTATGAAACAAGTAAATATTGCTTTCATAACAGAAAGAATGATCAAGGGCCACGGAGTTGATCTGGTTGTAGACAGACTTGCTGATGGTCTTGCTAAAATTGGCTATAACTGCGAGGTATATTGTAATTATTTTGATGAAACTTTTACAGGCAGAAAAGCCTATAAGATCAAGAAATTTCCTTATACCAGACCTGTGGATAATCCTATCGTTTATGAGAGAATGATCCGAAGATTCGTTCCTTATTTGAATGATAAAAAAATAGATTTATTTATCATACAATCCTTTCCATTCTATAGTTTGATCCCAAAATTAAAAAAACCGACCCTGGCAGTCGATCATGGAATAATTTCTTTAGACGGATTGCCCCTCAAGAGGAGATTGTGGTTCAAATATATGGAATTCAGCCAGAATCTTTCATACTTCAATAAAGCCGGTAAAGTAATAACCGTATCGAAATATCTTCTTGATTGTCTGCCAGGGAATATAAGAAAAAAAGCAGCATACATCTATAACGGCAGCAACCATTATCAAAAAATTGATTTTTTAAAAGAGGAAATAGAAGATTTTAAGAATAAGCTATGCATTGAACCTGAAGATATCTTATTACTATTTGTAGGAAGATTAAATTTTTCCAATCAACCCTACAAGGGATTGGAAGAGCTCACAAAAATATATCATAACCTTTACCAGGAAAATAATCATATTAAGCTTCTGGCTGTAGGATATGGCTCCAGAAATGATGAAGAATTATTAAAGAATCAGGGTATACTCTCCATCAGAAATGCACCTGAAGATATCATGCCCCTGATCTATAAATCCTGCGATATATACACAACGTGCTCCCGCTGGGAAGGCTTCGATCTGCCTGTCGTCGAGGCACAAAATTTTGGTAAACCTGTAGTTTGCTTTGATATTGGGGCCCATCCCGAAGTTTTAATAAATAATGAAACCGGTTTTATGGTAAGTGACCATAAAGAATTTATTGAAAAATTAAAAATCCTTATAAATAAACCAGTAGCCAGAGAAGAATTCGGGAAAAAAGCAAAAGAATTTTCGAAAAAATTTACCTGGGAGAAGTCAGTCGAAGAGTATGATAAAGAAATAAGAAAATTACTCAACATAAAAGAAATCGACATAAAGTCTGCATACTATACAGGCAAAGATAAAATAAAAAATGATGAAGAAGTAGCTGTGATAATAGTCAATTATAATTCATCTTATACCTGCATGAAAGAATGTATAGATTCCCTCAAAAATCAAACCTATAAAAATATAGAAATCACTATTTTTGATAATGATTCGCAGAATGATACACTTGACTCCATCAAGAAAGAATACAAAAACTTAAAAATAGTTTACTCCGATAAAAATTTAGGCCTGGGAGAAGCAATAAATCGCGCCCTTGAAAAAATAACGGCTAAATACGTGATGATATCGAATTTCGATGTAGTTTATAATTTCAAAGCAGTTGAAGAGCTGGTAAGCCAGATTAATAAACTGGACGAAAGTTATATCGGGCTGGCACCAAAAATAAAATTTTATTATGAGAAGGAATATATCGAAAGTGTCGGAACCTATATAGATAACAGCCTGTATATCGGATATACAGGTAAGGGACAACTCGATATGCAGCAATATAATAGACCCGAGAATGTTTTTGGAGCTTCCTTTACCTCATGTTTTATTAAAAGAGAGGCTTTTGACGATTTAATAGTCGGAAGAGTGGACTCTACTTTCTTTCTATTCTATGAGGATATAGACTTCTGCTACAGGGCAAATATTTTAGGTTATAAGTTCCAATCATGCCCGACTGCAGTTTGCCATCATAAATATGCTTATAGTTTCAGGGATGACGCTTCCTTTTTCCAGAACAAATATTATTATCAAAAATTAAACCTATTAAAGACTGCTTATAAAAACGCTGAAGAATCAAATCTAAAAAGAATAATGAATATAGAATTAAGTATACAAAAACAAAATTTGAAAGATAAAAGTTTAAGAAGTACTGCCCGGAATATCATAAGAAACTTCAATGGAAGCCTGAGATACTTAAAAAAATGCAGGCCAAACATTCAATTCTCGAGGCTACTTGCAGATTCCGATATTTTTAAATATTGCTGGGGAGAATTTAACTTCTACGATGAGGTTAAAAATGAACCTGTTTATTCCGTGTTAAACCTGCACCGTATATACCAGAGATTATTTGTTTTAATAGGAAACGAAAGATACGAGGAATATACCAACTATTTGATTAACCTGGAAAATACCAGAATCAGAATCGAGAACGAAAACTTAAAAAAATTACTGCACAGTAAATTAAAATACGAACCTAAATTCATTCATGAATTTATTGATAAAATTGGTTAAGAGAAACACCATACCATGAAAATAGGTATAGATATATCCACAGTTTTGAATCATGGCCAGGACATAGGTTCAGGCAGATATATTATTAACCTCATAAAAAATCTTCTGAAAATCGATAAAGAAAATACCTATATTCTTACCGGAAGATACACTACAGGTGAATATATACCGATAATCCATGATTTGAAAACAAATTACTCTGAAAATAAAATTAAACTTCATATGTATCAGACAACCCCGGAGAGACTAAAATTATGGAACAGATTCAGGTTCCCTGCTATCGAGTTTTTAGGTTTTAAGGCTGACATCCTTCACTGTCCAGATTTTCTTATCCCCCCTACTTTAAACAGGAAAATCGTTTTAACTATCCATGACCTGGCTTTCATAAGATTCCCTGAATTTAATTTTGACTGGTTCATAAAAAAATATACCGGAGAAGTCAAAAAAAATGCGCGTATCTCAAAGAAAATAATTGCAGATTCGGAAAGCACCAGAAACGATATCGTGAATTTCTTTGGAATAGACCCTGCAAAAGTAGAGGTTGTCTATCTGGCAGCGGATAATATATTCAGGAAATTATCTGAAAAAGAAAAGAGTACAAATATACTTAAAAAATACCAATTAGATAAAAAATATATTCTTTCCGTGGGAACCATAGAACCCAGGAAAAACTTTGCGGCATTGATAAGAGCTTTTAATAATATAAAAAAAACTAAAATCGGTTCCAGTTATAAACTGGTAATAGTGGGAAGAACAGGCTGGAAAAGCGAAACCACCTATAAGGAGAGAGAAAATAGTCCTTATAGTGATGATATTTTATTTACAGGCAGGATCGCTGATCAAGACTTGATCCAGTTATACAATTGGGCTGAACTTTTTGTTTATCCTTCCCTTTTCGAAGGATTCGGCCTGCCTCCTCTGGAAGCGATGAGCTGCGGTCTTCCGGTAATAGCCCTAGATACTTCATCAATTAAGGAAGTTATCGGAGATGCTGGTATTTTAGCAGCAGATAGAGACGAGACCGAGCTCGAGAAAAAAATATTGTTTGTTCTTGAAAATGAAAATGTAAAAGAAGAACTACGCAGTAAATCACTTATTCAGGCTAAAAAATTCAGCTGGGAAGAAACTGCAAAAAAGACACTGGATATTTATAACAAAATTATCCTGTAAAATCATCTTTTACGGGGATAAGCAGCATCATTTTTTTTCTATAATCATTTCAGAATCTAAATCCGCTATACCTTCCGCTATATTTCTATGCATGACATTTATACTGAACATATTATTTATCCAGTCACAGTATGTCTTATTATCATTATAACCAACAGCAAACGATACGGAATACTCTCCACCTATCAGAATCACTTTAAAGAAAAAAGACACTGTTGCTTTATCACCCTTCTTAAATAGACCGGTCCTGACATTTCGGAGTCTGGAATTGGTGCCATAAACAATATTACCCCGGTAATCGGCCATTCTAATACCAAATATCGGTTCTTCTACATTCTCTTTAAACAGCACTTTACAGACAATTTTTACCTCATCTCCATAACTGCAGTAATCTATCACTCTTTCGCTTTTATTAAAAAGCCCGATACTTGTGATTTCTGCATCTCCGGATCCAAACCGATTTATGGTTTCTCCATCAATACTTAAATTTGACAGTCTGCTTATTTCTTCCCCGTCTACAACTTTCCGATTGCCTTCAATTACTGTCTTGAATATTTTTTTTCTTTCTGTCCTCTGCTGCTCGACAATCCTTTTTTTCTCCAGCTTTTCGATATAAGCCCGGTATTTTGAAACAATGTCGAGAGGTTTTCCGATATCTATTATTTTTCCATCTTTTAAAAATATGACCTTGCTGCATAAATCCGAGATAGTCTCCAGGTCATGTGAAACAATTATGATTGTCTTGCCACTCTTCATAAAATTATATATGACTTTATAACATTTTGCCTGAAATGACTGATCTCCTACCGCCAGGACCTCATCTACAAGCAGAATGTCAGGGTTGACATTGATGGCAACCGAAAAACCAAGCCTCATGTACATCCCCGAAGAGTAATTCTTTACGGGCATGTCTATGAATCTCTCAAGTTCAGAGAACCCAATAATGTCATTTAATTTCCTATCCACATCCTTCCTTTTCATTCCCAGTATGGCCGCATTTATATAGATATTCTCTCTTCCTGTAAGATCAGGGTGGAAGCCGGCTCCAAGTTCCAGGAGCGCCGAAAGAGGTCCGTTTACGATTATTTCTCCGGAAGTCGGCTGTATGATTTTTGCCAGCATTTTTAGCAGGGTGCTCTTCCCGGAGCCGTTTGGACCAATTATACCGCAGGTCTCACCGTGCTTTATGGAAAACGAGACATCGTCAAGAGCTAGGAATTCTTCGTAAGTTGTGCGTTTCAACTTGAGGATAGTCTGTTTCAGGCTTGGGATTTTTTCATGGTGTATCCTGTATCTTTTTGTTACCGACTTTACAGCTACTGCTGTGTCATCACTGGAATTCTTTATTTTATTTTCTTTGTATTTTTTACCGGTACCATTCATATATTAAATCTCCTCGGCAAACCTGGGTTCCAGTTTCTTAAAAACAAAATAGCCCACAAAGAATATCAAAAGAGTAATGCCGATAGCAATCAAAGTTTCAGAAACCGAAGGAAATCCTGCCCCATCCGGATATTTTACAAAATAGAAAATATTGCGGTAATAAGCCGTATATATGGTCATCGGATTGATCTTTATAATGAACTGATACTTTTCGGGGACCATACTTAAAGGATATATAACGGGAGTCCCAAAAAACCATACCATCATGATAATAGTTATCAAATGCTGCAGATCCCTGAAAAAGACATTTAGTGCCGAAACCAGTAGGGTCATTCCCACTACAAGGAAAAATTGTATAAAAATCACAACCGGAAGCAGATAAAGATAAATATAAAACGGGTAACGTAGAATTCCAAGCACTATAAACAGAGCGGCAAGCTCAAGGAGGAAATTAAAAAGATTTGCCAGCACAATAGACAGTGGAATTATTTCCCTTGGGAAATAAATCTTATTTACCAGATTGCTGTTACCTATGATGCTGCCCGTACCGTAATTGACGGAATTCGAAAGGAAATTGAACGGAAGCAAGACACAGATGAGGAAGATTGCAAATTCCTGGATTCCTGCGCGCAGGACGATAGAGAATACAAAAGAGTAAACAAGCATAGTTAAAATAGGATTCAGCAGGGACCACAAAAATCCAAGCGCCGAACCCCTGTATTTTACCTTAAGCTCTTTTCTTGTAAGGCTAAAAAGAAGCTCCCTGTATGAAAAAAGAGTTCTAAAATTCTTTATCATTATTAACCTTAAACTCCAAATAAATTTAATAGCACATTATAATTCCAAATATTTATTCTAATAGATTTTAATCAAAAGATTCAATTTTGTCCTTAAGTTTCTTAAATATTTTCCCAGCATTATAATTTTTAACAACATATTTTCTACCTTTTTCCCCCATTTCCTTAGCCTTCTGCTTATTTTCTAAAAGAAAATTTATTCCATATTTAAAACTTTCATAGTCGCTATAAAGCAAACCACCACTGCTTTTTTTAACATGTTCAATTACAACCTCTGAGCCATTACTTGCAAGTACAGGAGCCTTTTGAGCCATTGCTTCAAGAGTCACTATGCTAAAGCTTTCATTTGGGGATGGCATAATAAAAATGCTGGCTCCACTCATTAACTCAAATTTTTCTTCCTCAGATACGCTGCCTTTAAATATAATATCTTTTCTGGGAGGAAGTTTCATCTTATTATCTCCTGTTAGAACCAAACATAGATCAGAGGAGAAATCTCTCTTAAATTTTAAAAAGTTATCAACCAATTGAGAGCAACCTTTATTTATATCGATCCTTCCGCAATACAGTATGTATGGGAAATTTAGCTTAAGAGGAGAAAATTTTCGTGTTTCCACTCCCATACCAATTACGGAACCAGGCAATTCCCCCCACAATAATGTACCAAACCTGCACTCACTGTTTGTATTCCAGAATATAATTCTTGCTCTCTTAGCCATATATTTATAAGCAGAAAGATAAGCTGGTGCCTCATTATGTAAAGTCGGTACAAATATAATCTTACTTTTTGGAACAACAAACATCCCAAAATAAGTTGTGGGATAAAGATATGTCATAAATATTATAGCTTTATAGTCTTCATTTCTTTCAGATAAAAAGTCTATTAAATCATTGGAATATGGTCCCTGCTTATATATAAATTCTTCCTGAAGTGCTATAGGCCATTCAATAAGTTTCCTAACCGATTTGGTCGAACTTTTAGATTTCATATCATTGAATTCATTCACCAATTGTCCGTGAATTTCTCCCCAATAATCTGGTTGACCTTGCGAGACTTTAAATCTTTTAATATAGATTCCATCTCTGATTTCATCACCCTCATCCAGTACATTATCCCATCTTTCAGAGTTGATTGCAGTTGTAGTTAAAATATGAATTTCATAACTTTTTTTAAGTAAATTTCCATAATGCCATGCTTCAGCTTCAGAACCGCCGACAACTTTTTCATGGCATCTCTGGACAACAATGGCTAATTTCTTCATAGATATTTACCAATAAGACTTAAAAATTTTTCTTTAACTATTTTATTTGTAAAATTATTCCGATATTCTCTCCAACCAGCTTCTCCCAGAAAAAAATAAGCATCTTTACTGGTAACAATTTCATTCATCGTAGTTGCAATTACATTTATATCTAAATCTTCCCATATTATTCCCCCATTACCAACTGTCTCAGGAACTGCAGCTGAACCATAAGCTATAACCGGAATTTTCATACTCATAGCCTCAATTAAAGGAAGACAAAAGCCTTCATGATGGCTTGTTAAAACAAAGACTCTTGAAACAAGATAATATGATTTTAACTGTTCATCATTAATTTTATCAGTAAATATAATAGAATCTTCAAGATTTAAACTTCTTACTCTATCCTCTAAATAACAAATATAAGCAGACAACCAGGGATTCCTATTACCCGCTATTATTAACCTGCTTTCTTTATTAAAAAACCTATGATAAAGTGCAAATACATCTATCAGTTCCGCAAATCCTTTATTAGGAGCAACCCTTCCAACAGATAGAATATTCACTTTTTTATCATTATATTTATTTAATATACCAAAATCAGGCCTGGTATTTCTTAGTCTCTCTATATTATTGAATGGAGGAACAACAAAACACTTTGAAGCTTTAGCACCCTTAGAAATTATCCCCATCATATTGAATCTTGAATCACTTAGGTACATCTCTAAATCTAAATTGGCAATAATGCTTAATTGTTCTATGCCAACTTTGCATGTCTCAACGTGATCCTGACTAAAACCATAGAAATAATCAGGTGGAGTTATATTATGATATTTTATAATTTTTTTACAATTTAGACTGGTTAATACATCCAGACCTTTATACCACCCTGTAGAAAGGTGGTATATTATTACATCTTCACTGTCCTTAATAAAATTACTGATACAATCAATACTCTTTATTGTTCTATCTGAAACAAAAATATTCTCTGCAAAAATACATACTTCAAGATTTTGCTTATCAAGGGTATTAAGCATGCCCAGAACATCATTACTTACTGCATCACCATAGGAAATCTCTGGAGTACAAATCGCAATATGCTTCATATTTTATAACCCACCGCTGCATAGTCCTGAGGTCCATAGAAATGATCATTAAATCTTTTTGAAATTTCTGAATCGTCATCTTTTATCTTAAAATCGTCCCGATATGGATTGATAGGCATAATTTTTACCTTACTAAAACCCCGAGATTCTAAAACTAATTTAATTAAAGGACCTGGTAATGGTTTATTATGGGTGGGATCCACATAAAAATTACAACTTCCTACCAAAATATTACCAGGATTTGGAGTCTCAAATATCAATAACCCAGCCGGTTTTAATACGCGCAATATTTCTTCTAATAGTTTGATAAAAAATTCAAAATTAAAATGCTCAATAAAATGAAATCCAGTGACAGCTCCCAGGCTATTATCGGGAAGACCTTTTAGAAAAGATAGCACTTCACCTTCTACTACATCTAATCCATGCTCCTTACAAATCTTTATCATAACTCTATTAAAATCCAGACCCCGTGCATTTAAACCCGCATCCTTTAATAGCTCTAACCACTCGCCGCGGCCGCAACCAATATCTAATATAGGTGAATTCTTTAATCCCGCATTCGCTTTTTTTATAATTGGAAGATAGATCTGCAGCCTCTTTTTTATTTCTCTACGACTGCCGCGCAAATTATCTTCTAAAAAAACATAAAAAGAATCCAGATTATGATTAATCTCCGCTGTTATATTCTGCAGTTTATTTCTACTAACTTTTTCTGCTCCTTTGCCTATAATTTCCAAAATACTATTTATTCTTTGTTCCGACTGGACCAGGCTGTATTTTAGATAATCCACTGTTTTTCTAAGCTCGCAAGTCTCTAAATTTTGCTGTTTTGACCTTAATTTCTGTTCCATAATTCCGGTATCAAATTGAGTTTTAGATTCAGCAAATCTTAACTTTAGACCATTATAATCATCAATACTCATTCGGAAAGTATCTAAAATTGATAAATTAAACTGCCTCTGGTTTATAGTAATTACTTTTAAAACTTTAAAAAGAAATTTAGTTATCCACCTGTAAATTATTCTTTTTGGAACAGACAAATTGCTAAAAGAAGGCACACCTATACCAATTTTTGCATTCTTTTCTGCCAAATCCAGATAATCATAAATATTATTCTTTTTTAAACTAAGGGGTAAATCAGTGACATTGTTTTTATCTGTTTTACTCTCGCTATAGGCCTTTGCTTTTTTCCTAATTTTTTTCTTTAAATCTTCAATATATTTTTTTATATCATTCGATCCGTCCATAAACACTTACCTTTAATAAGCACCTTTCCCAAACAACGCCGCAGGAACTGTTTTTAAAATAATTTTAATATCCATTTCAATGGACCAGTTCTGAATATAATAAAGGTCAAGACGGGCCATTTCTTCAAACGAAAGATCGCTCCTGCCACTTATCTGCCATAGTCCTGTTATTCCCTGTTTTACATTCATTCTCTTCATTTCCCATTCATCATACTTTTTAACTTCACTTTCAAGTGGAGGACGTGGTCCTACAAGACTAAGTTCACCTTTTAGAACATTGATAATTTGAGGAAGTTCATCTATCGAATACCTTCGTAAGAAACGTCCAACTCTTGTTATCCTGGGATCATTTTTTATTTTAAATAATGGTCCATCAGCCTCATTATACTTCATAACTTCCTTTAATCTATCTTCAGCATCAATATACATTGTTCTGAATTTATACATGTAAAAAACTTTACAATCTTTTGTAAGTCTTTTCTGTTCAAAAAATATAGGTCCTCTTGAATTAATTTTAATCATCAGCCCAACAACCAGATAAATTGGAATAAATATTAAAAATAAAATACTACCAAGAATATAGTCGATAAGATTCTTCAAGAACAAATTAATGCCAAAAAATCCTATATTTG
>Ga0208828_1000310_pt1 | contig 22378 bp, 20 predicted proteins | sample Kivu_160m_FD_185487 | JGI IMG/M metagenome (GOLD analysis project Ga0208828, IMG submission 185487) | Freshwater microbial communities from Lake Kivu, Western Province, Rwanda to study Microbial Dark Matter (Phase II) - Kivu_160m (SPAdes)... | ecosystem: Environmental > Aquatic > Freshwater >... | reverse complement strand
CAGTAAAAAAGAAGACGTAATATAATCACTAATTTCCTTGGTGACCTCGAAGGACGGATAATCGCTTATCCCGACGACAACGCCTTGAAGAGTCCTGGAACCAAAAGGCACCCAGACAGCTTGCCCGACTTCAACCTTCAGCTCAGATGGTATTGAATAGCAAAAGCTACGACGTTGAGCAATAGGTGAATTGACTGCCACTTCCGCATAGTTCATTCAGCTTCTTTAACTTCTTCAACCGCATCCTCTTCAACCAAAGCTTCCCCAACTAAAGTTTCCTCATCCACAACTTGTTCAACTTCATCCTCTCCATCCATGGCAACCGTAACAGCAGCTTTTTCCACCATCTTCTCACGTCTCTCCTTGAGACGTGCCTCTTTAGCACTAAGTCGACGTATAAAATAGAGTTTGGCACGGCGAACCTTGCCGTGCCGAACTACTTCAACTTTCTCTACAGAAGGAGAGACGAAAGAAAAAGTATGCTCGACACCGATTCCGTAGGTAACTCGCCTGACCGTAAAGTTGCCACCGCTGGCCCCCCTTCTAATCCTAACCACCAATCCAAGCAACGTCTGAACACGCTCCCTGTTAGCTTCCTTAACCTTAAAACTAACCCTTACTGTATCGCCGGGGCTAATTTGAGGTATGTTAGGATTTACCTTAATTTGACTGACCGAGTTGACATTCATTTCTATTTACATCCCTTCTATGACTTGATTTCAAAGGCCTCACTGAGGAAGCTTTTATCTTCTGGGGAAAGCACAATTTTTTCTATGAGGTCTGGGCGCCGCTTCGCGGTCCGTAGCAGGCTTTGCTTACGTCGCCATCGAGCAATTTCACCATGATCCCCAGAGAGTAAAACTGGAGGTGCCGCCAGGCCACGATACACCGGCGGACGAGTGTACTGCGGATATTCCAACAATCCCCCAATATGAGATTCCTCCACTAAAGACACCTCCGAGCCAAGCGCTCCGGGCAACAATCTAACCACACAATCCATCACTGCCATAGCTGCTACTTCACCACCACTAAGCAAATAGTCTCCAATACTAATCTCATCATTGACTAAATGTTCCGCTACTCTCTCATCAACACCTTCATAGTGACCACAGACAAGAATAAGATGCTGATAACCAGCTAGCTCTCGGGCAGTCTCCTGAGTGAAAAGTCGACCTTGAGGAGTGAGCAGAATAGTTGGCACCGCTGACAAGCCTAGCTCCATCTTAATCGACTCCACAGCCTCAAAGATAGGCTCTGGTTTAAGTACCATTCCAGCTCCACCACCATAGGGATAATCATCCACAACATGATGTTTATCATGAGTGTAACCGCGGATATCATGAAGCCTGATATCAACCAAGCCACGCTCTCTGGCCCTCCCGATAATACTACAATTCAATAAGCCGTCAAACATCTGGGGGAATAAGGTCAAGATATCGATACGCATTTAACCCGCCTCATAATTAGCACACTCAGATACTCTGCCACCAAGAAGCTCCAAAGCATGAGGCAAAACAGTCAGGATGACCTCAAGACATTCCTTCACTGCTTTAGGACTGCCTGGAAGATTAATAATCAGACACTTGCCACGGCTACCTGCAACAGCTCGACTAAGCATAGCCTCGGGCTTTTTCTTCATCGTATCCATTCTCATAGCCTCAGTCAAACCAGGAATAGGCTTATCGATCACAGCTAGGGTGGCTTCCGGTGTGACATCTCTGGAGGATAATCCAGTTCCACCACTAGTTACTATAAGGTCAAGCCCAACCTCATCACACCATTCTATAAGCTTCCCTGAAATAATCCCGGCCTCATCAGGCACAATCTCATATTTACCAATTTCAATGCCAAGCTTACTGACAATTTCCTGGGCAACTCGCCCACTTTCATCTAACCGCTCACCACTCCACCCTTTATCACTGATTACGAGTATGCCAGCTAACATCTGCATATTTTACCATACCATAGCTAAAGCTCAAAACGGCAAGAACCACCTAAAACTTTAGTACTATTCCATGACAAACATGGTTCTCCACCATAACACAACATGTTGATGTCAACCAACCTGAGGTCACTACCTATTGGGTAACATAAAGTGTCCGCAGCTATGAGGCTAGAAAAATTTGTGAAAATAGTGGGGAATTCGGTGGGGTAGGTATTGACAAGATGGGGGAAATATGTTCTATAATGGTAAACAGTGGGAGAAAATGGTAAAAGGAGGAAATAGAATGGTAATTGATTGCGTCCAATATCGAATCGCAAATAGCAGGCTGTTCCATTTTCTAAAAGAGAACAGTAGCACGAACCTCGAACTCCAGTTAATCCGTTTTTGGGCAAGACATCCCCGGACAAAATTAAGCCTCTACACAATTGCCAATGCCATGGACACTGCCAGGATTAACTTGAGAGAGGCAATCAGGTCTTTAATCGAAAAAGGCATACTGCAAGAACAGCAAGATAATAACGGACTTATCACTTACTCACTAGTCGCTGACCCGCAGACCCAGGAATTTATCGAGGAATTAGCTAGATTAGATTGGAACGAAATAAGAATACTTGAAAAACAACTAGAATGTGAGGCTGTATTAGTCTAAACAGCCGGCTTGAGGTAGGTATGTTCCTCGGCGAATACGAATATAAAGTTGATAATAAAGGTAGATTACCCCTACCCCCTAAATTCAGACAAGAACTTAGGGGTGAATTAGTATTGACCAAAGGCCTGGAAAAGTGCATTGTCATTTATACAGCAGAGGAATGGCACAAAATTGCTGACACTTTATCAGCCCGGGCTGTGCCATCAAGTAAATTCAGGACAATGAACCGGGCTATGTTTGGTAAAGCCTTCAGTCTTTCACTCGATGCTCAAGGCAGAATAGCTCTGCCATCTTTGTTACGCAATAGCTCTGAAATAGGTGATATTGCCATCGTAGTCGGTGCTAACAATTGTATTGAGATATGGAACCCAATTTTATGGGACTCAGAAAAGACAGTAGCTGAAGAGCAACTATGGCAAATAATAGAAAGCCTCGAGGAGCAAAGATGAGCCTGACCATGACTATGCCTATTCACAAACCAGTGCTGCTTAGCGAGGCCATAGAAGCATTACAAGCTCAACCCGGAAAACGTTATGTCGACTGCACATTAGGTTCAGGCGGGCATGCTGCAGCAATTCTGGCGAAAATCATGCCTGACGGACAACTTCTAGGCATCGATGCCGACCCCAAGGCTATTGAACTAGCTGAAAACAGTTTAGCAAAACATACAGAATCAACCATTCTAATAAATGCAAACTTTGCTAACCTTGAGATTATCTGCAGAGAAAGCAACTTTTTACCCGTCGATGGGATTCTTTTCGACCTCGGTATCTCCTCCACACAACTTGAGGTTTCTGAACGCGGTTTTAGCTTCCAAAATGACGGCCCGCTTGATATGCGCTTCAGTCCAGCACAGGAATTGACTGCGGCCGATATCATCAACACTATGCGGGAAGATAAATTAAGCCAAATTATCAAAGACTATGGAGAGGAGAGTCACAGCAAAAGGATAGCCCGGCATATCATAAAAAGCCGCCCTATAAACAGCACGCTCCAACTAGTAACGGTAGTAGAAAAAGCTATTGGCAGCCGTCGCGGCAAGATTCATCCAGCCACCAAGACCTTTATGGCATTGCGCATCCTTGTTAATCATGAGATGGAAAACCTGGCCGCAGCGCTGAAGCAGAGCATCGTTTGCCTCAAAAACCAGGGCAGGCTGGTAGTCATCAGCTACCACTCTCTGGAGGACCGCATAGTAAAACAATTCATGCAACGGGAAAGCAAGGGATGTCTTTGTTCGCCAGACATTCCGGTCTGCCAGTGTGGGCATACACCAAGTCTGAAAATAATATCAAACAAGGTCATAACTCCATCTCTAACTGAGATAAAATCCAACCCTCGCAGTCGCAGCGCCAAGCTCAGAGTAGCCGAGCGCCTTTAATAAAGAAAGATTTACTCATGGGAGGAAATTTAAACTCAAATAAAAATCAAAGGAGGGCAAAATCACCATGAAAAAGATCCTTTCAGCTATCGATGTTGGCACAACCAAAATATGCACCATTATTGGCTCACTCGATTCCGGAGGCAATGTACAGGTCTTAGGAGTCGGGCTGGTGCCATCGCATGGCATGCATAAAGGTATGGTAGTCAACGTAGAAGAAGCCAGGGAGTCAGTTGCAGAGTCAATAAGGCGAGCCGAGCAAGCAAGCGGGCTAAAAGTGGAGTCCGCATATGTGGGTGTCACAGGCAGACATGTAAGCTCGCACAATAGTCATGGAGTAGTGGCTATACCACGCAATGACCGATTGGTTCGACACGATGACCTAAAGCGAGTCCTATCTTCTGCCCAGCAGATTAGCATCCCGGATGACAGAAAAATACTCCATGCCATACCTCGCAACTATGCCCTGGACAGTCAGGAAAGAATTAAAAATCCAGTGGGCATGCACGGCTTCAGGTTAGATGTGGAAACCCACATTATAACCGCTGCCATATCCTCGATTCAGAATCTGGTCAAGTGCATTCGAAGCGTTGGAGTTGAAATTCAGGACCTAATTCTGGAACCACTGGCCAGTGGTGAGGCGGTACTAACACCAGAAGAGAGAGAAATAGGAGTAATCCTGGCTGATATCGGTGGAGGCACCACCGATATAGCAGTATTCAAAGACGGCAGCATCTACCACACCTCAATCATTCCAGTAGCCGGATATCAGGTCACCAGCGACCTGTCAATCGGTCTTGGCTTACCATTCGAAATCGCCGAGGCTATGAAAAAGAAATATGGAAACGTTTACCCTGAGGTACTCAGCAAGAACCAGGACTCCACGCTGAGCGTTGAGGATGGGCATAGCGTTTCCTACCGCGACCTTTGCAACATCATCAAAGTACGTATGGAAGAATTGCTGAGGCTTATTCTACTGGAAATGCCTGATTCCAACTATGCCTCATTAGCTCCATCCGGACTTGTGCTCACTGGAGGCTGCTCCAACTTGGCTGGTCTCGAAGCCCTTTCCCGACAGACAATTCGCGTCCAGACGCGTATCGGTGAACCCATGGGGGTATATGGAATTACCGACATCCTCCATGACCCGGCTCACTCCACTGGAGTTGGTCTTCTTCTCTGGGGCACGAGAAACCACGGTAAACCAACCTGGGAAGCCCAACAAAAGAAGAGTGGTGCTTTAAGTGGTTTCATGACAGTATTGAAAAAATTCTTCGGTGTCTAAACGATAGACAAAACGATAGACCAAAAAATATTAAGGAGGCAATTAAAAATGGCAAAGTCAACATTTTCTAATGCACCAGCCCGTATAAAGGCCATAGGCATCGGTGGTGGCGGTTCCAACGCTATTACTCGAATGGTCCGCGAGGACATCAAAGGAGTGGAGTTCATCACTATGAACACCGACGCCCAGGCTTTGGCGTTATCTGAAGCTCCTGTACGTGTCCAGTTGGGCGAGAAACTGACACGCGGGCTAGGTGCCGGCGGCGACCATACCGTTGGTGCTGGAGCAGCCGAAGAGAGCCGACAAACGATTAGTGAGGTGGTTTCCGGTGCCGACATGATTTTTGTCACCGCTGGAATGGGCGGTGGCACCGGCACTGGTGGCATCCCCGTTGTTGCCGATGTATCTCGACAGAGTGGCGCCTTAACTATCGGCATCGTAACCAAACCATTCAGTTTCGAGGGCACCCGGCGCAACAAAGTAGCCGAGGAAGGTGTCTTGCAACTGTGTGACAAAGTAGACACATTAGTTATAATTCCTAATGACCGACTCCTTGAGCTGTGTGACGCCAAAACCACTGTAGATAACGCCTTCAGGCTGGCTGACGACGTACTAAGGATGGCAGTTCAGGCCATTGCCGAAGTAGTCACTGTTCCCGGTTTGATCAACCTCGACTTCGCAGACATCAGGTCAATAATGCATAATGCGGGTCCCGCCTGGATGTCAGTAGGCCGGGGCTCCGGCCAAAACAGAGCCGTCGAAGCTGCCAGAGCTGCGTTAGCCAGTCCGTTACTTGATGTCTCAATAAATGGCTCCAAGGGAGTATTGTTCAACGTTACCGGCGGCAGTGACCTCACTCTTTTCGAGTGCAATGAAGCTGCTGAGGTCATCGCTCAAGCAGTTGACCCCGATGCAAACATCATCTTCGGGGTTGTTTTTAACCCACAGATGGAGAGTGAAGTTCAAATTACCATCGTCGCCACCGGTTTCACCGCCCAGTACGGAGCCGGAGTACCAACCGAAGCTGAGCTGCGGCGCCTGCTAAGAGGCGTTGCCGAAGATAGTCTTGATGTCCCCTCGTTTCTCCGTCGCTCAACATCACACTACCCCGCTGCCCAACCAGCACCCTCATCACAAGCCAGATTACCCCACCAGTAACCCTCCATCAAACCCTCCACCCTCCCCAGCAGAGCGGCAACCCAAATTGCCGCTCTGTTCTTTTATTTTTTATGCCACAAAACATGATATATACAGATGAGTACAAGATGTACGACCGATTATCGAAACATGGTTATTAGCACAAGCGGGTGCATCATGCCTCTAAAATTTGGGTTATGGGCGATGCGCATACAAATACCATAGAGGGTTTCTGGAGCTTGTTAAAGGGTGGTATTCGTGGCGTGTATCACTCGGTAAGTGAAAGGTATCTACAAAACTACATTGACGAGTATGCGTTCAGGTACAATCACCGCAAAGACGAACAGCCTATGTTTTTGACGGTTTTGAATCAGATTGAGGTTTCTTTGCTTGACACATCTTCACGAGTGCAGTTTCAAACTCGTCTTTGGAGATAGGCTTTTGCGCTATTTGCTTGGCTAGTTTCTTATCTTTGATTTGTTTCATGTCCATTTAGACTATGCCACTTTAGGGCGAATATGTCAAACACTAACAAAATTGCCAGAATGGGGGGGCTAACTATAAATCGAGGTGCGGGCGCTCGCTTGTGTTACCGGTAGTCCACATAAACGCAGTCTCTAGGACGCAATGGACACCTCCAAGTCGTGCCCGCACTCTTGGTTCCCATTATATCACATTTGTCAACAATATGGCAAGATGATGATCATAAAGTATACTTGATGATCATAAAGAGGTTCGATTCTAATCTGGCTCCCAATACCACACCTGATATTTGGGGTGCTTTAGATCTTGTTCCCACTTGGGCAAATTTTGCCAATACGTTTGTCCAAGCGAACTAATATTGAGTTGTTTCTTAACATATGTATTTAGTTCTCTTTTATATCGATTATGAGGTGGCACTAATTCACATAAAATAGCCCCTTGCAAGATATCACCTATTTGGCCCACATGATATTGTTCTAGTGCGGTGTCCACTTCTTGCACATACCTGAATACTGGCTCATTCTTTCCAATTGAATAATTGCAATTTGGCTTGCCAAACGACTCAGTAATCAATGGCACAAAAGCATCCCCCTTACAACGAGTTAATCTATCTGCATACAGTGTCCCCCCGGACACATCCGCAATATTTGATTTTAATAATAATTCCGTGAACTTTTTGTAGGCTCGTGCTTCTTTAATCGCCTTACCCTCATTTGGGTTGCCAAAGTAGTCTAAGCTAAAGCCCGTATTGGGTCTCTGGTCAATCACTATTGCCCTAAATAAAGACGAACTGCCCACAAAGCAATCAACGGCACATTTGGCTACATCACAGCGATAATGGGTATTACAAAGGACATACTTAATTTCCCTTACCGTCCCATCCAAGTTGAGATAATTTCTATCTCTTTTTTCTTGCCTAAGTATCCGATGTATTTTGTGTGGTTCGGGATTAAACAATGCCCCAAGAATCAAATAATTATGATTGTTATCATAGCACTCATCAAAGAAAACGGTGGTCATATAATACATAATAGCATACGCCGATGTAGATTGACACGAGTGCTATAATCGTATGTAAGGGGGCAATATATGCAAAACGATGATGAGCAAGCTAAATTCCTTAGAGAATTCGCCAAGATCAAGGATATTGAAGGTGAAATTAAAAGGATTCACTCCAACCATAAAAGACTCTCCAGTAGAATCAGACAAATTGAAATACAGGGCTTCCAGGAACAGCTAAATTCCCTAAATGATGCGTTGTTGGAAACCCAACGAGTTTTGGCTAGGCTTAGTATACATTATGCTTCCGTTAATCTTCATGACCTTGTTCGGCGGCAAAAACCCGAATTAGCTCATCAAGTCTTTGTCCAGTTAGCTGCTAATGCATCTTCTGCAAGGGCACAAGCCAAAATATCCAAAGAACCACTGCTTACAAGTTCGCAATTCAGCGAAAAATGCAAAGAGCATCAGAAGAAATTGGGAATTAAAGCTATTGGGATTTAATCCTGTTTTGCGGTTTGGATTGATCAGATGGAGCGTCATCCTCTTCGAGCAGCCAAGCTAGTGGGAAAAAGTCTGGTGTCTTTTCTCCCTCCACATATTTAATTGCTTCTTCCCTTGCGATTTGCCTGACCTGCTTTTCATTTAACTCTAACATAGCATAACCTCCTTACGTTCAAACGTTCTCCAACGACATACTACCGATTTTTTATTGCCCATTTTATGTCTACAACCTGCTTGACACCATCTATATATTGGGGTAGAATGGTTCAGTACCACATCGTGTAGGGGGGAGTATTTGATGAAATGTCCCTATTGCGGTGACATTGAATCGAAGGTGATAGATTCCAGGGGTATAGGTGACGGAATCAGGCGCCGCCGGCAATGCCTTCATTGCGGCACCCGTTTCACAACCTACGAACATTTACAATCCAGAAACCTTTTCGTAATTAAAAAAGATGACAGACGCGAGGAATTCAACAGAGACAAGCTGCTATCTGGTATTCGCAAGGCCTGCGAAAAATGCCCCCTGCCAACAGGCACCATTGATAAACTTGTAGACAATATCGAGGCTGAACTTTATCGCCTCGGCAAAACCGAGATTCCCAGTTCAATTATCGGCGACATGGTGATGGAAAAACTGCAGGAAATGAACCATATAGCCTACATTCGCTTCGCTAGTGTCTACCGTGAATTTACCGACATCGCCGCATTAAAACAGGCAGTAGATATTCTGGTAGACACGGAATCCAATGCGCCACCGGCAGGTCAGCTGCCACTTTTATCCCAAGAAGAGCTAACCGTCTTGGGACAACGACATAGGAGACGGAAATAAATGGCTGCTCGTCAAAGCAAGAATCAACCCGGAGGCAATAACCATAACCGTATCGCTCGAGCTACATTCGCGGCTGCTGAATCTATGGGCATAACCGACAGAAAATTGCTCGAGGAACTCGCCGGTCAAATAATTCAAAGGCTAGAGCCAAGGCAAGTCCTACCGGGAATGGAACACCTTATTCCCAGACAAGAAATAGAAGAACCTTCTGCCTTTCAAATAGAAGTGGCAGTCAAGGAAATTCTGGCTGAGAAAACCAAGAAAACAGAATCACCCACCCCGAAGATAGTGGCTGAAGTAGAACCAGAAGCCAAGAAGACCAAAGCAACAGAGAGACCACAAACCAAAATGAAGACCAAAGCTAAATTGGGAATAGAACTAACTCAAAATGCCCTCACTGTTCTGGAAAAGAGGTATCTAAAAAAGGATAGCCAGGGACAGATCATCGAAACGCCAGAGGAGATGTTCCGACGTGTCGCCAAACACATTGCTTCGGCTGAACTCAATTATAACCAGAAGGCAGACATCATTGGATGGGAAGAGAAATTCTATCGGCTCATGACCTCTCTCGAATTCTTACCTAACTCCCCAACATTGATGAATGCCGGACGGGAACTGGGACAGCTTTCGGCTTGTTTTGTCATACCTGTGGATGATTCCATGGAGTCCATTTTTGATGCTGTAAAATACACCGCTCTAATCCACAAAAGCGGCGGCGGTACCGGCTTTTCCTTTTCCCGTCTCAGACCAAAAAAAGACAGGGTTGGTTCCACCGGCGGTGTTGCCAGTGGTCCAGTATCTTTTATGCGAGCCTTTGACACAGCTACCGATGTCATCAAGCAAGGTGGTATGCGCCGGGGTGCCAATATGGCTATCCTAAACATCGACCATCCTGATATCCTCGACTTCATCACAGCCAAAGAAGACCCGAAGGCACTTACCAACTTCAATCTGTCAGTCGCCGTGACAAACGACTTCATGGAGGCTGTAGAAAGGAACAAAGAATACAATTTAATAAATCCACATAATAAAGAGGTAGTCGATAAACTCAACGCCAGAGAAGTCTTCGAAAAAATCACAGACACTGCCTGGCGTACCGGCGACCCTGGTATTGTTTTCATCGACAATATAAACAAGAATAACCCCACCCCAAAGCTTGGAAAAATAGAGAGCACCAACCCGTGCGGCGAACAACCATTGCTTCCTTTTGAGTCCTGCAACCTGGCTTCAATTAACCTGTCAAAAATTGTCAAAAACGAGACTGACAACCCCGAAATTGATTATGCTAAGCTGCGCCAGACCGTTAAACTGGGCGTACGTTTTCTCGATGATGTCATAGATGTCAACAAATTCCCGTTGCCCCAGATTGAGAAAATGACCAGAGCCACTAGAAAAATAGGGCTTGGCATTATGGGTTTTGCTGACATGCTGCTCAAGCTCCGCATCTCCTACAACTCCGATAAAGCACTAGAGGTGGCGGAAAACGTCATGCGCTTCATATCTGAAGAAACAACCAGAGAATCGGTGAAACTCGGAGAGGACAGAGGTCTGTTCCCTGCATTCAAAGGCAGTATTTACGATACAAACAACGGGCTAAATCCCAGAAATGCCTCACGTACCACCATTGCCCCTACCGGGACATTAAGCATAATTGCTGGCTGTTCCAGCGGCATCGAACCCCTCTTTGCCCTCAGCTATACTCGCCACATTCTGGACGGTCAACAACTAATAGAAGTCAATCCCTACTTTGAAGAAATAGCCAGGAATGAAGGTTTTTATTCCACGGAACTAATGCAACAGCTCGCTGAAGGAAAAAGTCTGCGAGATTTTGAGAATATCCCTGACTGGATAAAAGATGTTTTTGTCACCGCCCATGATATAACCCCGGAATGGCATGTTAGGATGCAGGCAGCTTTCCAGAAATTTACCGATAGTGCCGTTTCCAAAACAGTTAACCTACCACATGAAGCCACAATACAAGATGTGGCTGAAGTATACATGCTTGCCTATAAACTGGGATTGAAAGGGATAACCATATACCGGGACCGAAGCCGCGAAAGCCAGGTTCTAAACCTCAGTCACACGGAGGAGAAAGCCGAGGCCAAGCTCACCCCACGGCCACGACCCAAGGTCACCAAAGGAATTACCGAACGAGTAACTACCGGATGCGGGTACATATATGTGACTGTAAACTTCGATGATAAAGGAATATGTGAAGTCTTTTCCAGTCTGGGAAAAGCCGGCGGCTGTGCCTCAGCGCAGCTGGAAGCTACAAGCCGTCTCATATCCTTGGCCGCAAGGTCAGGTATCGACCCGGGCTCAGTAGCCAAACATCTTCGTGGCATCCACTGTCCATCAGTTGCCTGGGAAGAGGGCCGTGCTATCCTCTCCTGCGCTGATGCCATCGCCAGCGTCCTAGAAAAATATACCAAAGAAAAAGATGCAGACACCACCAAAGACCTCGGAGTAGCTAAGAACTGGGCGGGACAATGCCCCGAATGTGGCAACATCCTGATTTACCAGGAGGGCTGCCATATCTGCCCCAGCTGCGGCTATACTAAGTGCGGATAGGTGAGGAAATATACTCTGAAGGGAAGCAGTTGTGGATAACCGCGAGCACAGCTACTCTCAAGCATTCAAGCAAATAGGTAGAACCGCTAACTCACTTCTACCGTTGAAAAATGTCCTTAATTCCATAGCCAGAAGTGCAGCTAAAGCACTGAAGGCTGCCGGATGCTCTATAATGCTTCTGAATCCTCAAAGAGAACACCTGGACATCATAGCCGCCTATGGACTTAGTGACCTTTATCTCCGAAAGGGAGCACTGAAAGCTAGCAAGAGCCTCCCTGAAGTGCTGGATGGGAAAATATTAGCTATCTTTGATGTTACACAAGACAAGCGAGCTCAATATCCCGAAGCCGCTGAGATGGAGAGGATAAGCTCATTACTAGCAGCTCCTATAACTCAAAAAGGAGAGGTAATCGGGGAAATCAGAACATATACCCGCGAACCGAGACAATTCTCACAAGCCGATAAGGACTTTTTGTCTACTGTGACCGATATTGTTGCCGTAACCCTGGAAAAAACTGAATTGTATCAGATATTAAAAACAGAACATGAAGAAACCGTAACTAAACGACGAAAACTAGCCGAGACACCTAAATTGCCTTCATCTTCGCTGAGACCATCCAGCTTTGGCCACTCCAGCGAAGAAGAATTTGCCAAACTGCTTGATTTTTACCGCATCGAGTGGCTTTATGAACCACGCTCCTTCCCCCTGGCCTGGCAGAATGACAAGGTGGCAGAGATGTTCACGCCGGATTTCTATCTTCCTGAGCTGGACCTCTATATCGAGCTCACCACGCTAAAGCAAAGTCTGATTACAGAGAAAAATCGCAAATTGCGTCGCATCCGGGAGCTTTATCCTGAGATAAACATCAAACTTCTCAACAAGAGCGATTACCTCAGACTATTGGCCAAATACGGCTATGGGCGTCTGGGCGGAACAAAGGTAGAGGGTATAGACCATGTCCTATTCAGCCACACGCAAATTCAGCGACGGGTTAAAGCCCTGGCAAAACGGATTTCACGCGACTACACGGGGAAAAATCTGGTTCTGGTTGGAATCCTGAAAGGCGTCGTCTGCTTCATGTCAGACTTGATGCAACAAATCACCTTGCCACTTGCTGTAGACTTTATGGCAATCTCTTATTACGGCACTGACAACGAGTCGGCAGTAAATATAACCAAAGATTTCGATATCAACATAACCGGGCTGGATGTATTGATGGTTGAAGACATCGTAGATACAGGGATGACATTAAACTATATTCTTAACCACCTGGCGTCGCACAATCCGGCCAGTCTGCGCGTCTGCACCTTACTTGACAAGCGAGTCCGCCGCCTTATTGACGTCCCACTTGACTACATAGGATTTGAAATCCCCGATGAATTCGTAGTGGGCTATGGACTAGATTACCAAGGAGAATACAGAAATCTACCGTTTATCGGCGCGCTTAATCCTGAATTGACTGAAGAGAGTGAGAAGAAATAAAAAATGCCCCAAGTAACCTTGCCATTCCCGGTTCCTCATCCTCTGACACTTTTCGGCCTTCGCCTACCTTGCGTCAGCGCCTCTGCTTCCCCGGTGTTAGCTCAATTACTTGGGACTCTGATACAGTAACATATTCTCTACATTTTGTCAAGCCCCCCCGGATGAGATATAATATTTTCAACAACATATGACTCTTTTTCAATAGAAATAGATATATCCTTTACTTTTTCTTAACTAAAGAGACTATTTACCTGATTTAAAAAATTACTTTCTGGAGCATATTATGGGCAAGATTTATATACTTGATGTTACAAACCGCGACGGCGTTCAGACAGCCAAACTTGGCTTATCCAAGCTAGAGAAAACAATAATCAACATCTATCTTAACGAGATGGGTGTTTTCCAGTCAGAGTTTGGCTTCCCTACAACCAAACATGAAACGAATTATCTCAAGGCAAACCTTGAACTAGCCCAGATGGGCGTTTTAAAACCTATACGCCTGGGCGGATGGATTAGAGCAACGGTGGAAGATGTACAAACGACTTTCAAGCTGGTACCTGATATAAAACACCTCAACATTTCCATTTCGACCTCTGAGCAGATGATCCAGGGCAAATTCCAGGGCAGGAAATCCAGAGAGGATATTACAAAGATGATGATAGATGCCGTCGATGCCGCCCGCTCATATGGTGCTGAATCTATAGGCGTGAACGCTGAGGACGCCTCGAGAACAGATATTGACTACTTAATAAAGTTCGCCTCACAAGCCAGGTTGCACGGTGCCGATAGGTTCAGGTACTGTGACACGCTTGGCTATGATGACCCCTTCACCATATACCAGGCGGCAAAAGCGCTGGCTGAAAACGCAGCTATGCCCATTGAGATCCACTGCCACGGTGACCTTGGTATGGCAGTAGCTACTTCCATTTCCGGAGCTAAAGGCGCCATAGACGGCGGACAAGACGCCTATATTAATACAACTATCAACGGCATTGGTGAACGAGCTGGCAACGCCGACCTTGTAGCTACAGTACTGGCAATAATAAAATCAAAAGGCTTTGCTGACAAATACCAGATGGGAAGACCGATTGACCTATCAAAGTCATGGAAAATAGCCAACTTCACCAGCTATGCTTTTGGCGTTCCCATACCAATAAACCAGCCCGGCGTTGGCGCTAATGCATTCGCTCATGCATCAGGCATTCATGCCGACGGAGTTTTGAAAGACCCGCAGAACTATGAGCTATATGACTACGCCGAGCTAGGTAGAGGTGAACCTGTCACCGTGGAGACAGGTAGAGAAATATGTTCCGGTGAATACGGCGGCATATCTGGCTTCAGACATTTAATGAAAAGAATTCAGGAGAAAATAGGCGGCGAAGTAGAAGAGGAGGCGGAAGAGCAAATAGAGATAGCTTTTGCTGATGCCGCTGAGGCAGAGAAAGTCCTGGAACTAGTAAGATTTGCCAACGTCTGTGCCCAGAAACCACTTGTAGAGGACGAGTTACTCTTTATCGCCAAATATCCTGACATCGCCAGGAAACTGCTGACGCTGACCCCACTAACTTAGACTCGCTATCCCTGAACAAAGGCATAGACTCATAGCTTAGACGGCTTGAAGCAGCCAAACTACATGCAGTCATGGAAATAAATTTAACACCAGTCGGTCTCGTCAAAAATAACATAACTGAACCTAAAAGGGAAGACCGGGAAACAGTTATCTCCGAGATAATAATCAACAATGACCTGGAAGAGGCCCTGAGCAGAATAGACGAATTCTCGCACATCATCGTCATCTACTGGATGCACAAGATACCGCCATCACAGCGCTCGGTAATTAAAGTGCACCCCAAAGGCAACCAGGACCTGCCTTTAGTAGGTGTCTTTGCCAGCCGCAGTCCGGTACGCCCCAATCCCATAGGTATAACTACCGTCAAACTGATGGAGCGGCGAGATAACATCCTGAAAGTCATCGGCCTGGATGCCATAGATGGGACACCGGTGCTTGATATCAAGCCCTACATTCCAGACCATGCTTCCTCATCAGAGATTAAAACCCCCAACTGGGTATTAAAATAACCACTCCTTGAGGCACTTCTCTGGCTTATTGACATCAGGTTATTGCAGAGGTAATATAAATCTCAGCGCGGGTGTAATTCAGTGGTCAGAATGCTTGCTTCCCAAGCAAGACGTCGGCAGTTCGAATCTGCTCACCCGCTCCAAGTTTAACACCCAAAATAACACGCAGAGCGCGTTAAATAGCCAAACTGGCTGCGCGCCTTGCTTGAGTGACCGAGACTTTTGTATCGGGTTGCGACTATTTCTCTTTACCTTCGTACTTAAAGGAGACCCTTACTTTGGCTCGGAAATTGACAACCTTGCCTTTTTCAATCTGCATATCCAGCATTTCGATCTCCGCGATACGCAGGTCACGCAGACTCTTCGAAGCCATTTGTACAGCGGATGCCGCCGCCTCTTCCCAGGATTTGGTGCTCGTCCCCACTAATGTGATTACTTTATATACGCTGTTTGCCATTTTGCCTCCTTTCCCTGAGTCTTCTATAAACCAATATTATAGGCTATGCTTCTCAAAAGTCAATACTCACCATCCTATTACTTCAACCATTCTGCCAATGCTCCTGAACCAGGAGGTTATCTTGCAACCTGTCAGCACCCGGGCTCGCCATGATACCCGCAGCAGCTTTGCCTCTTCCATATCTTTATGGCATTGTTGCGGAACAAGAGATACAGCTTTCTGTGCCACGGCATTGACACTGACATGTTGGTGAAAAAACCCTTCAAGCTGGGGATATTTGCTCTCTCTTTTACCAAAACGTTTCCCTCAACTCTATTATACGAATAATTGGACTAAAAGTAGACCCCCTCCTTAGCGACACAAGTTATAATTCTCCTGGTTATACATATAACATACGTTCGTAGAACATTTATACTATCTAAAGGGCCACAGGCGGGCGTAAGGCCGCTCCTCAGTCGACCGTTTGGGATTGTAATGAGGAGGTCAATGAACTAAAATGAGCACTGAGAGCCAGGCCTCGCATTTAATCCTGGCGCAAAACCGCTATTGCAAGGGAGGTTAGAGATGGGAAAAAGCCGTTCCAGGAAAATTATTCAGATTGTCATACCCATTATTGTAGTTGTTTTGATACTTCCTATTACGTTTGGCTATGCCTGGTTTTACAACATGACCAGAGCACCACTCCCCCAGCATAACGGAGAACTACATGTAGCCGGTCTAAAAGATAGCGTCGAAATATTACGTGATGAACTGGGTGTCCCTCATATCTATGCCAGCAACATGTATGACTTGTTCTTCGCCCAAGGATACACACAAGCTCAAGACCGCTGGTGGCAGATGGAGTTCTGGAGACATGTCGGCAGTGGCAGAATCGAAGAGCTGGTGGGCAAAAACGATGCTCTTCTTGGCACGGATATCTTCATACGCACACTCGGCTGGCAGCGTGTAGCCGAGAAGGAAATGAAAGAATGCGATGATGAGTCTCTTGCTCGATTGCAGGCCTTTGCTGACGGCGTCAATGCCTACATTGCAAGCCGTAACCCGGATAAGCTAGCTCTAGAATACAGCATATTAAAGTTGACTGGCATTGATATAAAAGTCGAGCCATGGACTCCTGTTGACACGCTGGTATTCGGCAAGATGATGGCGTGGGATTTAGGTCCCAGCAGCAACGATGAGGAAAACCGCGCCACACTTTACGAACTTATGGGACAGGAAATGACCGACCAGTGGTTAACTCCTCCCTGGCCCTTCGGTAAGAGACCTACCATAGTGCAATCAGAAGACTTGCCTGTCGCATGCTCAGCCGAAGATGTTAAAGCTGACTATATGGCTGAGTCCACCGGTATGGACATGCTTCCTACTGAGAGTACGCTACCATCAATGAACCTGGTATTTGATGAGGGCCGGGGTATTGGCAGCAATAACTGGGTGGTCAGCGGCAAGATGACAAAAAGTGGCATGCCGCTACTGGCAAATGACCCGCACTTAGGCATTCAGATGCCATCTATCTGGTATGCAATTGGCTTACATTATCGTTCCGCAACTGGAGAGCCCCCTTCAGATACAGTGGGTTATACATTCGCAGTTACGCCAGGAATCATAATCGGTCACAACAACTTCATTGCCTGGGGAGTAACTAACGTTGGCCCCGATGTATTCGATTTATATCGCATTCGTATAAATCCAGATAACCCACTCCAATACGAATGGAACGGTGACTGGCGAGACATGACAGTCCATACGGAAACCATCTACTTCGGAGATGACACAGAACCCGTCACCATCCAGGTTCGAGAAACACACCTGGGACCAATAGTCAACGATAACGAGATGGACAAAGCAACCGGTGAAATCACGGGCTTTAACAATGAGAACCCACAGGCACTACGCTGGACAGCTCTGGATTCGAGTACACTGATGCAATCAGTTACCGAGCTCAATAGAGCGACAAACTGGGCAGAGTTCCGCAATGCCCTGAGCTATTGGGATGTCCCCGCGCAGAACTTCGTCTATGCCGACATTGAAGGCAATATTGGCTATCAGACACCAGGACGTATACCTATACGAGATAAGAATCACAGCGGGCTTGTACCCGCTCCGGGCTGGACAGATGAGTTTGAGTGGAGGGGCTTTATTCCTTTTGATGACCTGCCTCGCATCTTCAATCCGGAGCGCGGCTACATAACCACCGCGAATCAGGCAGTGGTTCCGATGGAATACTATGACTTGTTGGCAAAGAAATTGGGTGAGGGTCTGAATTATGTAATAAGCAAAGAATGGAACTATGGCTATCGCGCTCAACGGATTGTAGAGCTACTACAAGAGATGGCACCTCACACCATTTCCAGCTTCCAGGCTATTCAAGGAGATAACAAGCTTATCGGTGCTGAGGAGATGATGCCATACCTTGCAGATTTAGAGTTTGCTGATGCTGAATTGACTGAAGTCCGTGACTGGCTGATTAAATGGGATTACCAGTGCTACATGAACAATCCGCAGGCTGCGCTATACGCTGAATTCTGGGCAAGATTGATAGATAACCTGTTCTGTGACCAGCTGCCTGAGGACATAGAAGTCCGTGGTGATGACAGGGACATGTGGGCGGCATTTTTACTACTGGACATGCCAGACAATGCCTGGTGGGATGACATCAGGACTAAAGATACCGTAGAAACACGTGATGATATACTGGTCCGCTCGTTCAGCGAGGCTTACTCGAACACCGTAGCCGCACTCGGGAAAAACCAAGACAAATGGAAGTGGGGTGACCTGCATACGGCAACCTTTGTCAGCAACCCTCTGGGACAGAGTGGCATCGGCTTGATTGAGAATTTGGTAAACCGCGGCCCATTTCCAACTAGCGGCAGCACGGATACTGTCAATAATACCGTCTGGTATACCAGCTCGGGTAACTTCGACGTGAAGTGGGTACCATCCATGCGCATGATCGTTGACATGGGTGACTTCAGCAGCAGCGTCACTATCCATACCACCGGCCAGAGCGGGCATCCCTACAGCAAGCACTATGATGACATGATTGACCTCTGGCGCAATATAAAATATCAGCCAATGCTCTGGACTCGGGAACAGGTGGAGAACGCCGCCTCTGACCGTCTTATTTTGAACCCGGGTAAGTAACGAGAGAGCGATAGCAAAACCCGTGAACAGGCACGCCTGAACAGAAGTGTCTCAAGAAAGCGAGACGCATATAGATATTGATTATAGGCAGAGCATATGATAGACTTTTAAATCTGCGGGGTGAGCGCATGCATATCAATTCACCCGAAAAATATCCATAAATCAAATGCATCAGAAGATACAGAACGCGGAACCATGAGAATAAAACTTAAGAGCGAACAGCTGGAAATACTGGCAAGGCGACTCCGCTTTGAGGTCATACTGGAACAGCCTCGAGATGTGCGGGGCATGCTGGACGTACTGGGGAAAGAAATACCCTGGAGTGAGACCGGGCTCGACAAATTCGATGACTCTCCCAGACGGCCGATGAGATTAACCTTTTCCGTGGAAGAGGCCAAGGATGGTTATCTCTGCGACATACACCCGGCACTAGCCCAGTACATTCACACCCTGCTGGGCTCTGAATAGGCAAACTACCACTCCGGTTAGTAGAACCGCAGAGTCATCTCAGCCACACCTATCTGGTTGAATATTCCATACTAACGACCGTATAATAATAGCGCTCGGATGGGCCGTTAGCTCAGCTGGCAGAGCACCTGACTTTTAATCAGGGTGTCACAGGTTCGAATCCTGTACGGCCTACCAACTGCTTGCAAAAGTTTGCAAATCGTAGCTAATTTTGGCACAAATTTGTCCACTCAAATTAGACCGGGTTTCAGTTCTTCTCAACAATACACATGACTATTGTTCAGGCGAGCTTTATTTGCAATTGTTGCAGGATCCTCGTTTTATTGGAACCGGTTATTTCCCACACTCAGTTGAAAAACTCAAGGAAACTGTATAGCTCTCCCGGATCGGCACCCTGTACCATGATATCTCCATTGGAGACCGCCTCTTGAGGATCGAGCTTTCCTAGTACTACATTCTTCCACACCAAGGATTCAGCTGTGATGGTGAATTCTGGATTATCCGGAATCTGTGGCTGAACCTCTAGGATACCTCGGCGAATGTTCATGATATAGTCAGCAGACTCCGTGATGTCAGTCACGTCAGTCAAATGTAGGCCGATGACGATATTCTCGTCCAAGGTTTTAGAAGCGTTCAGACCAACAGCCATGATTCCGAATATAGTATCCATGGGCATGGGGGCAACAAGGGCATCGTCGATATCACTGAAGTCGGGGATGGGAATGCTTACCTGTCCCGTCTCGTCAAGGTACTCGGACAAGATGTAGTTGCGCGTTTGGGCGTTGTATGTTTCTTCAGCCAGCGAAAGCATTGCCGAGTTCTTCACCGCGCGTGCTCCAGCATGGTCTGGATTGAGCACTAGTACATCATCAGCGAGTCTCAGCGCCCATACCAGTTTACCCTCATCCAGAGCTTCCTGAGCTTTGACTGCAAGTTGCTCTATCCCACCAGCCAGCTCGGCCATTTCCTGGGCCTCTTCGTTCAGAGATATGGGGAATAGATCTCTGGATTTGCCGGTATACCAGCCCAGGTATTGCAGGAAAATCTGGCAAATATCTCGATCCAGTTGACCGAAATATTCCTGCAAATAAGGGTCATCGGCAAGGTGAGGCGGCAGCTTTACGACTTCAATGATTTCCTGGGGAGTCAACCCCTTGTTCATGTTTTGTATCGTCTGGTCATGCAGAAACTGGAGCCCGTCACGATAGTTGGTGAGTGTGCGACTGATATTCTCTGCGCCGACCAGCGGCTTGCCGCCATGGATTAATACCAAATATTCAGCATTCAGACTTCTCATCCTATCTATGCTCTTTATGTAATCCAGCGGGTTCCGGAACGAAGCGCCACGCATTGTTGTGACTGCAGGAAAAGACTTATAGAAGTCACCTATTTGCACCAACACCTTCTTCTCCGGCAACCATACGCAGATTATGTCAGAGGTCTCACCTGGTACGTGTAGTAGAACGAGATCTACCCCGGCAATATTTGTCTCCAGTTTATCCTGGACAGTTTTGGTTGGCGGCAGGTAACCCGAGGGGCCTGGGATCGAGAAAGGAAAGATACCGCCATTGACGAAGTAGCCAGGGTCCTGCTGGAACTTTATACCCATGTATTTAATTGCTCGATAAGCTTTCATGGGGAAGATCAAACTGTATACGGCACCTGGTGGGCTGAAGAGGTTCTTAGCAAGACTCTCATGAGCTATAATCTCCGGCGAGTCATTGCCGGCGAAGACTGCAGCTCCGTGGATATGACAGTCATGATAGTGCGTATAGATAATCGCCTTCACCGGCTTTTTGGAGAAGATATTATCCAGCTGCTCGTTATACGCTGCTTTTACTATTTTTGCAGCCGTTTCACTCTCCGCAGGATCAATAACGATCAGCCCGTCGGTTCCCTCTATCAAGACGGGGTTGGCTCGAGCGTAGCCTACAGCGACATAAACCCCATCTGTCACCTCACAAATATTCTGCTCAAAATCTTTGGAGAGTTCGACGAGCTTGGGGTTGGCAGGGACTACCTCTGGTTCGAAGCCTGTCTCTGGCGTGGAGACTGCCTCTGGTTCGGTGACCGATGCGTTGCAGGCTCCTAGAAAGATGATACACACTGCCATTGCAAAAAACGCTATTGCTTTCATTTTTTCCTCCTTCACGTTATGGTTAAGCTTAACTGAATTTGCTTTTTGGGCGAATATTCGAAAAGCCGGGAAGAACATCTGGTATCACTATGAGTAGAATTATAGTGACGCGATATCGGCGCGTCAATAGCAAGCATTCCCAAACCTATCTTCAACTATAGGAACATCAATAGGCAAAGGCAAAGGTTGCCCTAAAAGTTCTAGATATTGAACAACTTGGGCTACCAACTGCTTGCCAAAATTTGCAAATAGTAGCTAAATTTTTACCTGTTTTTTTACAGTCAGGACTTTTTCAATTATATCTGTTATATCCTTAGAATCGAAGGGTTTAATTAGATATGGTCTACCCGTTGAGGCAAGGAAATCATGGGTGTCTGCCGTCATGACATCGCCGGTTATGAACACGACCCTTTTAGCCGAGTTAGGATGCTTCTTTTGCACAGCCTCATAGAATTCCCTGCCACCCATCCCGGTCATTTTAAGGTCAACCAGGAGCAGTTTGTAGACATTCTTTGCCAGCTTGTCCAAAGCAGCTTTACCATCTGGCACAGCCTGTACTTGATAGCCTTTGGCGGAAAGATTTCGCGTCAGGACGGCGCGGATTGCTGGCTCATCTTCAACAATCAGGATTTTAGCTGTCATCTTACGCCGAGAGTGTCGGCCCCTTTTCTCTGCAGCCTTACCCTCTCTTATTACCGCTTGCTCTCCGGTTGCGACAGGCAACTCGATGATGAAGGTAGTTCCTTGCCCTGGGATGCTTTCGGCATATATTTTGCCGCCGTGCTCGGTTATAATGCCATGACAGATGCTCAAACCCAACCCCGAGC
>Ga0208828_1000307_pt1 | contig 22491 bp, 25 predicted proteins | sample Kivu_160m_FD_185487 | JGI IMG/M metagenome (GOLD analysis project Ga0208828, IMG submission 185487) | Freshwater microbial communities from Lake Kivu, Western Province, Rwanda to study Microbial Dark Matter (Phase II) - Kivu_160m (SPAdes)... | ecosystem: Environmental > Aquatic > Freshwater >... | reverse complement strand
GCAGTGGAGAAGAGAATATAATCAGGTACGTCCTCATAGTGCCCTGCGATATCAGCCACCGGCACCAGAGGCTATTTTGACTGTGACTTAAGAAGTGGTATCACTACTGGGGGCAGGTCATATCCTTCGTCTCTTTGACGGGCTCAGGAGTTTCCCCGGGCAGCCTCCTTCAAGATGGCATTGTCTAAAGAGAGATCAGCCACCAGCCTCTTCAGCCTGGTGTTTTCCTTCTCCAGTTCCCTCAGCCGCTTAGCTTGCTCTACACCCATTCCGCCATACTCTCTACGCCAGCGGTAATAGGTTTGTTCGGTGATTCCGATTTTTCTGCTGGCTTGGCCGATTGTGCTGCCCTGGCTGATCAGTACTTCAGCCTCGCGGAGCTTGTTGATGATTTGCTCTGGTTTGAATTGTCCTCTGACCAATGAAATATCCCCCTTCCTTTATCTCCAGTCTAACATTATTGCTGGACTGGTTTTCGGGGGGCAGGTCACGTGGACTCATTTTGTTAAGGTGATAAAAACTAAAAAAGTTAGGCTACGTTGGTGTTTCAGGACACGGCGTTATATTTAACAACAGACCCAAGTGGAAAAGGAAGAGTCGGTATGGCTAGACGTACACAAACACAAGTGATAAGATATGTCGTGTAGGATGTAAAGTTTCTTGCAATTAAGCGGAGGGGATTAATGAGTTACAAGAGAACTGACGGGCAATGGCTCAAAACTAAGGTTGTTGTCACCATAGGCGAAGAGAAGCGTGATATTTGTGATGCCAGCGGCAACGAACAAAAAGCAGTATGTTACGACCAAATGTTCCCGTGGTTTGTCCAGAATGGACACCCCGATTGCTTTATGGTTGACGTTATTCGGCTTAACATGGCTTTCTATACTAGGGATAGGAACAAAGAACCGTATAAGAAAGTTTCCGAGTGGATAGAGAGAGAAAAGAGTACATTGGCAAGGAATGTTAGCATTCTGTGTGATCTGGCCGGAGCTAAAACTAGACTTGGCGAAATACAGGGGAATGATTTAGAACTGAAAAAGGGCTCTCCGTTTCAACTCTCTTTAAAAGAAATAGACAACGAACCAGGTACTCGAAAGAGAGCTTCTGTGTTAGCCTATAGTGATACACTTAGCAAAGTACCTGGGTTTGCCTTCATTCAAGAAACCTGACGAGGAAGCTCTCCAGCTTGCTTTAGACCTTGATAAGGGGCAGGGTTTTCTCTCATTTATTGGGGTATCGTTTGTAAGGACAGCAGAGGACATTAGAAATGTGAGAAAATCTGCTGAGCGTTACCTTAGAAATAAATTCAAGTACACTCCCAAGCAAGCTCGCCTGTGTTGTCCAGATATCATAGCGAAAATCGAGACAAAAGACGCAGTGAAAGACGAAAATATTGCGGCAATTCTTGATGTAGCTGATGGCGTAATGATAGCACGTGGCGACTTAGCTTTACAGCTTAAAGGACGCGAGGATGTACCTGAAATACAAAAGAACATAATCAGCCTATGCAACAAGCGAGGTAAAGTGGTCATTACAGCGACAGAAATGCTAGCTTCGATGGAAGATAATCCCAATCCAGTGCGTGCTGAGGTAAGCGATGTTTTCAACGCTGTACTTGACGGTACAGATGCAGTTATGCTTTCTGGTGAAACTGCATCGGGTAAGTATCCAGCTCAAGCTATTAATTATATGGCTAGAGTAGCCGAAAAGGCTGAGTTGTACTTTGAGCAAAGGCTCTTTCCTAGGGGAAGCTCTAGGAATGCACAGCGACTTCAGGAACTACGGCACGGTTCCGGGACTCTGCTTGCGGAAAACGATGAACGGCTCAGGAAAGCTTATCATGAACATGCAAATAAAAGACGGAAATGGGAAAAGACTTTGTATGACGAAAAGCTTGAGAAGAGCAATGAGCAAAGAACGACAGACCGTATTTGTGAAGCCGGTTGTGAGTTGGCTGAGGAGGAGGAATTCAAGGCTGTTATGGCGTCTACCGCGTCGGGAAGAACAGTGCGAATGATATCCCGATTTCGTCCCAGCGTCCACATAATGGGAATTGCATATACGGAGAGGTGTAGACGTAAATTACTATTGAGTTACGGTGTTTATCCTGTAAGCATAGGAGGAGATCTACGGTCGATGCGAAAGAAGTGGAAAAGTCCGGATGAGGTTTTTCAGAAAGCAGCCTCAGAATGTGTACCCAAGAATCTTCTGCAGAGCAAGGATCTTGTTGCTCTGATTTCCGGTACTCCTTTAGGTCAGTCTGGGATTGGGAAGGTAAACACTCTTCAAATTAAACAAGTGCCTTAGCATAGTGAAACCGACCACTTGGGTGGCCGGCTTTTGTTTTTGAAGCAAATAAAGGGACTGTGGTGCTTATCGAAGAAGAGAATGGAAAATGATTAGACTATCAAAAGCACGTTATCTTACTGCAACTGTGGGCGGTTCTATTTTAGGATTTATTCTCATCATGGTCGGAGACATATTATATGATGAAGGTATGGTTGATATTGGGAATGTTATTATCCTTATTGGTATCGCTATCTGGATTTATAGCTTTGTTATGTGGATGCGGCTTATCTACCGAATGTGGCAGTCTGTTCAAGATAGTTACGCCAGAACTACCCCAGCCAAAGCTGTTGGGTTTCTTTTTATTCCATATTTCAACCTATATTGGATATTTCAAGCGTGGTGGGGATTTGCCAAGGACTGCAATAGCTATATCGAGCGTAATCAAGCCCCCGTCCGGAAACTACCCGAAGGTCTTTTCCTTGCTGTTTGCATATTAACTGTTATTTGGTTCACTATATTCATAGCCATAATAATTGGATTCTTTTTGGTTGGTCGTATCTGTGATACTATAAATCAATTGCCACAACCTAACCGCGTGGTGTCACAAGTAAAACCTCCCGAACTTTTGGGGACTACTCCCTCTGTCAGACAAGAAGTTGTTCAAGATCTGAAAGAAGCCTCTGAATTTGTAGGAAATGAAGGAATTGCACAACTCAAAATCACAAAATATAGGCCGAATAAGAATTTGCAGATGGCCGAAATGGAGAAATCTATGAAAAATAATAATTTAGAGAAAATCATCAACGAGGCATGTCGTTTAGGAATCAGATCTGAACGCTTTCACGTCATATGGGGTATTGGAGGGTACTTATTAGTTTTCCTCGGATTAGTTTTCATAGTCTTGATGATAGTATTTGCTGGCATACAAGATCTCACATACGAACAGATTCGGGAGAATATCCTTTGGAACATTACCGCAACTATAGGGCTGTTTACCGCAATACCGTCATATGTAATCGGGTTAGTGGGTACCGCTATTTCTTCTATAACCTACAATCGCTATATTAAGAACAAGGTCAAAATACAGGAGGCACTCAAGAAAGCTGCAGTCAATTCAATCATATGCAGAGTTATAGATGGAAATTATGATAAATATGGAATTGCTATTACTATTCTAGGTGATCTGGGTGATACGACAGCCACAGAAGCGGTAATTAAAGCTACTGAATCACAAGATTCAATTATAAGAACCAAAGCAGCTCAAGCTCTCGGAAAACTAAAAGATGCAAGAGCAATATTGCCATTAAATGAAATGCTGAAAGACAAGGATGGCGATGTTCGAAATGCAGCGAAGGAGGCCTTAAAAAGTATTCCCCCAATGCCCCCGGTGCCCAAGGTGGCACGAACTAAAGAAGAAAAACTAATTGGCCATTACAAGCAAGATTTTGTAGCTAAAAGTGAGCAAGAGTTACTTAAAATTTGGAAGAAAGGCGATAGGAAACAATATTCTGAAGAGGAGTTGGAAGCTGTAAGACAAATATTGAACGAATGTGGCCATGCTTTTCGAAGCAGAAAATAGGATGAATGTCAGTCCTATTTTTGCGCTATCTCTCAAACATCGTACAAAAGCCTGAGTCGTGTTCCTCGGTTTACCAAAACAGTCGAACTTCACACCGCCAAGCGAATCACTTATCAGTCCGGACTGAATCGGGGAACAGGTGGGTGACCCTCTATAGTACACCCTCATTATGTAGATGGAATTTCGGAGTTCGTAGCTGGAGGTTCGTATCTGGACACCGAACCACTAACTAGTTAGCTACGAACTAGCTACGAACCTTTAGTCCGACCACCTAAATTTAAAATGCTTGTCGACCATCATAAAAAGTGATAAACTCATGCTGTAAACCCTGGATAAGATATAAGTAATTGTTGCAATGCGGGGATCAGCTGTTTTTTCTCGAATACGAGTTCGAGAACTGTCCAGACTGGCCCATTAGTAAGGTAATATCATTACCTTACTTGAGCTCTTTACAGGCTGAATAAATATTATTGAACAGCTTATCTATTTTATCTAGGGGCGTCGACGCAAAGGCAATCCGAAACAAGTTCTTCTCTCCGTAGCAGATGACTCCGGTACTATATTTGCTCAATAGCAGTTCCCAGACCTTTTCTGCGCTTACGTCTTTAAGCTTAACGCACATGAAGTACCCGGAATTGAATGATAGAGCCTCAAAATAAGTGGAGTATTCGGGGTGTGCCTTTAGAACTCCCTTGACCTTCAAGTAGCGTTCTTTTATCATCTTCTTGTTTCTCTGTTTTTCCTGTTCGTGGGCTTCGGAGTTCAAGGCACGTAAAAAGGCAGATTGAGACGGATGAGCAGAATTGGAGATGTTTCCCCTCACCGCTCCCGCCGTTTTGTCTTCCAAAGCTTTATAGAGTTCTTTGCTACCGTTCTTGATGCCATAGGTTAAGAATCCGATACGTAAGCCCCAGGCGAACTCCTCTTTAGTTATGCCGTCTGCTTTTATTGCCAGAAGGTTCTCATGAGAATTTGCCAATTTGGAGAATAGAGATTCAGTCGCTATCTCATCCTCAAACACGAGACCGAAATACGAATCATCCAGGATGACAGCCAGTTTGTTACCTGCTTCGACAGCCTCTTTCAAGACATGCGCTATATCCTCCGCTTCCTTCATAGTCGGTGTGTAGCCTGACGGGTTGTTGGGGAAATTCAAAAGGATTATCTTCTTACCGATGCCACCTGAAACGACCGCTTTTTTAAACGAACCGAGGTCGAACTTATCGTTCCTGAAAAGATTGAAAAATTTTAGCTTGGCACCGTAGGCATTTTCGAACACGAGGTCATAGTTTTCCCAGTACAGGTCGGGCAAGATAATTTCGTCGTTTTCCTCAACGAACAAATATCCTATTATACTGAGCCCATTAGTGACTCCACATGTAACCACCGGTGTGCTGATTTCTTGCGCTCCGAGCGATGGATTCTTTGCCTTTATCAGCTCTTTCCATTTGTCGCGTAAGGGTTTAAGTCCTTGACTGGGAGCATACGGGAAGGCATCCTTGCTATCCAGCCCAAAGAGTTGTGCGATGCTGGGTAATACCATAGGTTTACCATCGTCTTCGTAGGCAGTGCCGATGGTGGCATTGATTTCTTTATCTTTGGCTGCTGCTCCCTGGGCAAGGATTCCCATTGCCGGAAAATAGATTGCCTTCCCTTTCTTTGACAAGAGTTCATATACTGTCTTGTTGTGAGACTTTAAAATTCGGTTAAGCTCTGTCGCCTGAGAGTTAAGTGCCGCCATTTAGATCCTCCGGTTCCGTTTTTTTATTCTTCAACATTATACCGTTTCTGCGCAGACTTTTCCTTACAACAGAGTCATATCATAACGTTTACGTTTGACACACGGTCAACTACTTTGATAGCAAGTCGACCGTTAGGTCACAGAGTACAGGTCGTCTCATAAAAGGACGCATGTGTAGATTTCGTTAAATTATCACAGACCAAAAGCCCACGTTGTTTTTCGTTGCACAATAGCCTCGAGTATTTAATGCGAAACTAATAAATATTGTAATGCCTGGATTATATGTTTCTTCCCAAATAGGAGTTCGGGAACCGAGCAGACTGGCCCACCAACTGCTTGCAGAACTTTACAAAATGTAGCTAATTTTTATACAAATTTTACTTTCTTATCTGTTACACCATTTAGCGTTCTGTTCAATCCTCGTAATCTGAAAGACCGTGAGAATTTCGACAATACTAATGCTATAGTCGTGCATTGACAACTGCCTGAGTAAGCACTAGAATCAAACCAAAGCTCAATATGGTCATAGCATCGGTCTTGTGAAATACTATCGCTATGTATGTCTCAAGTGCTATTGGGAAGATATTCAAACTGTAGGTGAAACCGATCTTTGCGTCAGAGATACCGAAATTGATATTAAATGATAAATTGGAAAGGGGTGAAACAGTCATGAAAATTCTAGGCATTGTGGCGAGCTATAGGCGGCTAGGCAATACGGAAATATTGGTCAAGGAAGCATTGATGGGTGCTCAGGAACAAGGGGCTGAAGTAGACATCATAAGGTGGACAGATTACAACATACTCCCTTGCGAAGGAGATGCAACCTGCATGTTCATAGGGAAAGAGTGTAAAAATAAGGATAAGGATGACCACGACTATCTACTTAAGAAGATGTATCAGTTCGATGGCGTTATTTTCGGCGCTCCGTGTTATATCCTAGAGGTCGCAGCAATAGTAAAACAGTTCATAGACCGGCTGTTCGTGCTGTCGAGTCAACCCAGCCAAATGAGGGGAAAGCCAGCAGGCATCATTATTCCCTATGCCACTCGGGGTTGGACATCCTACGCTTTTCTTCAACCAACCATCCTGCTCAAGCATTTGGGAATGGAAATTATCGACCAGGTGCTGATACACATTCAGGCTATGGCTGAGGCATCAAATGATCAAAGAGCGCTGGACAAAGCGCATAAAATCGGTGTCGAGGTAGCCACGGCAATTAAAACCGGGAACAACAAATATCTGGGAGACCCAGGCATATGCCCTGTCTGCCATGACCGTATCATCCGTATCTTCAAAGATAACGAGGCAGTAGAATGCCCAGCCTGTGGTATCCGTGGCCAGCTCAGCATTGAGAATGGCAAGATAAAAGTTCATTTCCCCGAAGAGGAGCTCAAATGGAGCCGTTTTGCTGCAGAAACTGCATACCGCCATGTTACATATGAAATTAAACCCTCGAAAGACTACTTTACCAGAACGTGGCCGGTCGTTAAGGAAAAACGGAGGAAGTATAAAGACTATCTTAAAATCGAACGCGAGCAGTTAATGTCAGATGAGAGGAGATAGCACCATGGAAGAAATCATGGCTAAGCTCAGATGGTTACCTCTCGGTCCCAGTTGCGGTCCTGCAGTACCTATCAAGAAAAGTGACCTGGACAACATAGCCAGAGAGCATGGGGTGAATATCTCACTAGAAGAAGTGGTAGGCAAGAATTTGAAGGTGGAAGGGGATGTGATGAGAGAGGAAACTATGGAGAGCACTCTTGAGGAGATAACCCAGACGGTGGTTACGGTATCTGCTAAAGATGAGAAGGTATTCCGTAATGCGGTGCGGGCATTGATAAAGAAATACCGCGCCCCGCGTACCACCCAATCTTTCTGGGGTAGCACAGATAGAGGTAAATGGCTCATTAATGAGTTGCTTGACGAGCATGATGGCTGGTCATAGCATGTGAAACTCAACAAGAGACACCTGACATCGGAAACCACGGCAATAGAAGGGTTTTCTGGCAGTTTATCCGCCTACCCTCCCGACCTGTCATGAGTGCCTAACAAAATGTCCAAATTATTCAACGTGTAGTGAAAAAATGGCTAAACTGTGCGATATCATTAGCTAAGACCACAATCATTTTGGCAGTGCGTGAACAATAACCCGCCTCCATACAAATCCCAGGCAATAATAGCACCTGGTCTGCTTGTGGTATGTTTTCACAGCATAATGGCTTGGTTGAAATAGCGGTCTTGACTATGAGGCTGCTGCGTGCTAACTTTTGAAATATTCACACACAAGGAGGAAATCAGATGGACTTTTCCAAGATATCTCTTAAGGGCAAGGTGGCATTGGTGAGTGGGGCTAGTCGAGGTATTGGTGAGGCAAGTGCCCTGGCTTTCGCTAGTGCTGGCGCTGATGTGGTGGTAGCCAGCAGGAAGCTGTCTGACCTGGAGCAAGTGGCTGAGAAAGTCAAAGCTAAAGGGGTGAGAAGCATGGCAGTGACCGCCCATGTTGCCAAAATTGAAGACTCAAAGAATCTGGTCAACACGGTTCTGAAGGAATTTAGCCGAATTGACATTCTCTTCAATAATGCCGGCACGAATCCCTATGCTGGGCCCCTGATGGACGCCGAGGAGTGGGCTTGGGACACGACCTTTAACGTTAATTTGAGAGGACCTTTTTTCCTGGCACAACTGGTAGCCAGGGTCATGAAAAAACAGGGTGGTGGCTCTATGATAAACACTGCCTCGGTGGGTGGTTTAAGAGCTAGTGAGCTGAATATCTACAGTGTTACGAAGGCTGCCTATATCATGTTGACTCAGGTCATGGCTAAGGAATGGGGTCAGTGGGGCATCAGGGTGAATGCGATTGCGCCAGGGTTAATAAAAACACGACTCGCCGAAGCATTATGGAAGGAGCCAGAAGCCAGCAAGGCTGCGGTGGAAGGAATTGCCTTGCTTCGTTTGGGTGAACCCGAGGATGTGGCTGGTGTAGTTCTCTTTCTAGCTTCCGACCTGGCTAAATATATAACTGGCACTACCGTTGTCGTGGATGGGGGACAGCTTCTTGGGGCACCCGCTTACCGTGGGCGGAAAGGTAAACCTGCTACATAGTAAGAACTAGGACTATCTTAGAGGTAAGGAGGTGGCATAATTGAGTAGCACGACTTATCAATTCAAAATCAAGTCTATCGACCAAGTTAGCTACGCGGTGAAGGATATTGATAAGACTGTTGAGGCATGGTCAAGACTGTATGGCATCGGTCCATGGATTTATATGGAGAATGGCGGGCTTGACGCCAAAGGCCGACCGTGGAAAATCAGAATGGCTTTCACGAATATCGGCACGCTGCAGATTGAACTTGTTCAGTGTATTGAGGGACGAATATTCCAATCTCGTTTCTTGGATGTTTGGGGAGAGGGAGTACACCACATTGGCTGTTATGTCGATGATGTGGACACGGAGGTCGAGAAATTAGTCTCCCAGGGTGTCAAGCTGTTCATTCATGACCCAGGACGCTTTGCCTACCTTGACGCCAGTGGAGCCGGTGGTGCCATAATTGAATTAATAAAAAGACCACAATAGCAGCTCTCTATCAATCCATTGTTTCCGCCATGCGAAAGCCTGAAATCTCTAAAAGAGATAAGGAGCTGCCGCAAGCCGGGAATAAAATGTTTGTTTCCAAACGGGAGCTCGGGAACTGTCCGATGAGCCACTCAAACTGGCTGCAAGAGTTCACAAAAATTGTTATTCGCAGCCAGAATCTCGACAGCGTTCTCATTCTTCATCTCCTTCCAGCATACACAAGAATATCCAGCAATCAATTCTATGGTACCTCAGAAATCTTAACAGGATTTTAATATCAGGATGCTATTCTTAAATTATCTCTAAAAGAAAGGAGGTGAGATAAAAATGTGGCGAAACAAGAAATTCATTATCGTTGCGTTGCTAACAATAGCACTTCTGGCTGGAAGCATCGGAGGTGTAGTTCTCGCTGCAGACGATGGTAATAATAGCCAACCCAAGGCTCAAGGTGTAGACATATTGGAGAAGGTCTGTGCAATCTACCAACAAAAAACAGGCGTTGCCATCGACCAGGAAGCACTCAAAGCTGCCTTCGTCCAGGCGCAAGGTGAAATGCAGAAAGAGCGAGAACAAGCTCGCCTTCAGAGCTTAGTAGAGCAAGGCAAACTAACTCAGGAACAAGCCGATAAATACTTGGAGTGGTGGCAATCAAGACCTGATGTGCCATTTGGCTTCCCCGGTCATGGCGGATTCCGTGGTGCAGGTGGGCCACCGTGTGCCCCGGCAGAATAATGACCGCTTTATTACAAATTCCTTAGAGTGCCCGTTGCGAAGAGGGGGATGTCACTCCCCCTCTTCTTGTTATCAAGTCCATGGTAGAAATTTAAACAGGGATAGGTCTTAACAATTTCTTAACATTTATGTTATAACATAATTAAAAAGTTGAACTATAAAGAGGTCGAATATGACCACTAAAATGGTTTTGGTAGTTGATGATGACACAAAGACAGTGGAACTAGTAAAGCTCTATCTAAACCGTGATGGTTACAAGGTTCTGGTCGCTTGTGACGGCATGGATGCCCTGCGCTTGGCGCGTGAAAGTCACCCCGACCTCATCGTTCTGGACTTAATGTTGCCTGGCATGGATGGTCTCGAGGTTTGCCGTACCATTAGAGACGAGTCAGATGTGCCAATCATCATGCTTACTGCCAAAACTACGGACGAAGACAAGTTGACTGGTCTGAGTTTAGGGGCAGACGATTATGTGTCAAAGCCCTTCAGCCCAAGAGAACTAGCAGCCAGAGTCCGGGCAGTGCTCAGGCGTCTGCCGGGGGAACGTGGCCCCACAGAGATTAAGCGCGGCGGACTTGTCCTGAACTTTCTCAGGCAGGAGGCATCCGTTTCTGGCAAGCCTTTGCATCTTACCCCCATTGAATTCAAATTGTTAGGAACTCTTATCAAGGAACCGGGCAGAGTTTTCAGCCGTGCCGAGCTTGTGGAAAAAGCCTTGGGCTACGATTACAAGGGTTTTGACCGCACTATAGATGTTCATATACTGAACCTGCGCCGGAAGCTAGAGTCTAATCCTAAATATCCCAGGTACATAAAGACAGCATACGGAGCCGGCTACAAGTTCGCAGGAGCTCAAAGTGATATATAGCTGGCGATTTCGTCTCCTGGCGGCTTTTGCCCTCGTAATACTGGTTACAGTCGGTGCCATATACTTATTTGTCATGCATACTGCCGCGGTTGAAATCGGCCATTTTGGTGAACGAAGCGAGCAAGCACGCTTCGGAAGGGTGGCATTCGAGCTGCACCGTTATTACAGCGAACATAAAAACTGGGAGGGAATTCAACCTTATGTGGAGCAGTGGGGGAGCCTCTACGAGCGACGGATTATACTAACAGACTCCAGCGGGCTGGTGGTCGCAGATTCTCAAGGAGGGTTACTGGGACAGCAATACCTTCCTGATGATACAAAGGGGATGCGCTTCCCACCACCATGGGAAGGAGACAGTGTGGGGACTTTATATATCAGCCCCGAATCGTCGGCGGTTTTCCCTTCACCGTTAAGTCTCTCTCAGGCACTAAACCGTTTTCTCATCTGGGGTGCCCTACTGGCTGCTGCCGTTGCCTTCCTAATAACCTATTTTTTATCTCGCCGAATCTCAGCACCGGTCAAGACTCTTACCCTCGCCGCCAGGCAACTGGGGCAGGGAGACTTGTCTCAGCGAGTGCAGTCCAAAGAAAAGGGTGAGGTCGGAGAACTAGCCCGAGCCTTTAACTCTATGGCAGAAAGCATGGAACGAAATGAACAACTTCGCCGCAACATGATAGCTGATATCGCCCACGAGTTGAGGACTCCACTATCAAACCTTAAAGGTTATCTGGAGGCAATGCATGACGGGATGGTAAAGCCAGGACTTGATGCCATACGCTCACTGGACGAAGAAACGAACTTGCTATCCCGATTGGTTGATGACCTGCAGGAATTGAGTCTGGCTGAGGCGGGTGAGTTGAAGCTGGAATGCCAGACAGAAGATATTAGAAAAATATTAAGACAAGTAATAGCTATGAAACAACCGCAGGCGGATGCAAAAAGAATATCGCTATCTGCTGTTCTGCCCAAGAAGTTGCCACCGGTAAATATTGATTCACGACGGGTTAGCCAGGTCTTGCTCAACCTTATCGATAACGCCATAACTCACACACCACGAGATGGTATCATTACCATAACCGCCAGGAGGCTTGATAATTGGGTAGAGATAGATGTTGAAGACACGGGAGAGGGCATTTCTGCCGAGCATCTGCCGAATGTATTCGAGCGCTTCTACAGGGTGGACAAGTCTCGAGCTCGAGCAACCGGCGGCACAGGTCTGGGACTCGCCATCGCCAAGAGTTTGGTGGAGGCACACGGAGGCAAGATCGAAGCCCAGAGCAAAGAGGGAGAAGGCAGCCGCTTCTCTTTCACCATCCCCATTTCACGATAATCCATTATCATTCGGCAATTCAAGGCTAGACAACCAGTTTTTGCATGGATATCAACGGAATAAAGAAACGTCATCGGGAAAGCAAAACATGGTTTACTCACTCTCCAATACGCCCGAATATGGATAATCGCATTTTTCGTTGTCCTATGACCTATATACTATTGACATTTTACTCGTGATGGTTTATTGTTTGTAGCTAAGGAGGTAGGAAATGCAAGCATACTGCATGAAGTGCCGCACCAAGAGGGAAATGAGCAATCCAAAGTCCATCAAAATGAAGAACGGCAAGCCAGCTACGCAAGGTACTTGTCCAAAGTGCGGGACTAAGATGTTCAGAATAGGTAAGAGCTAAAGTCATAGGTTAGTTAATTTAAAGGGCTGAGTATTTACTAGGTGTTTATACCCAGCCTTTTAGTTCCATGTTCGGCTACCTAGAGACTGAAATACGTACAGGATTCAATTGCTTATGGGACGACCTTTGTGGCTCGTAGAGCTTATCAAGAGGGGTTTTCCCGGCTGTTTCTTCTTTGCCAAAATGACAAGGTTGCCATTCATTGGTAACGTCACTGACCGCTGGCTCTTCGATGGTGATGATTTAGTTTACCTGCCCAAGGACCGGATTATTCGTTTGAATATGCCAGTAGATATACCTGACCAAATGATATTGCCATCTCAGGTAGTGGAACATTTCATCGAGAAAGCCAATTACCACTGGATTATGAATACCTGTATCTGTCGTGATGCCTCCAAATGCAAAGATTACCCCATAGACCTTGGCTGTCTTTTTCTCGGAGAAGCGGTACTAGGCATCAATCCGAAGCTCGGTCGTCTAGTGACGAAACAAGAAGCACATGACCACGTACAGCGCTGCCGTGAAGCCGGGCTGGTCCATCTAATCGGCCGCAACAAAGTTGATTCGGTCTGGCTCGGCACCGGACCGGGTAACAAACTTCTCACTATCTGTAACTGCTGCCCTTGTTGTTGCCTCTGGCGAATACTGCCTCACATGGCACCCCAAATCAGTGCCAAGACAACAAAAATGCCCGGTGTTGAAGTAACAGCAAACGGGCAGTGTACAGGCTGCGGAACTTGCGCTCAAGGAGTGTGCTTCATCGATGCCATCAGCCTGGTCAATAATCATGCTGTCAGAAGCGATGCGTGCCGAGGTTGTGGGCGATGCGTTGATGTCTGTCCCCAAGGAGCCATCGAAATTTCAATTGACGATAAACAATTCGTAAAAAAGACAATCGCCCGTTTATCTGCCCTGGTTGAGGTTTCGTAATAACAATCCAGTATACCGGAAATCTATGGCATTGCGCTTGCGGCAGACCGCCGCAGTTCAGATTGCTCAGCCACCACCAAAACCCACCCTTACTTCTTCCCCAATTACCAGAGTTGGAACTATGCCCTTGCCGTTCGAAAGGCGCATTAACTCATCGGCAGCCTTCAAATTGCCTTCAACGCTTATCTCCTTATAAGGAACCCCTCGTTCTTCAAGGTCATGTTTAGCTTCAGCACAGAAGGGACAGCCAGGCTTGGTGTAAATGACAACCTGTTCCGGCATGGCTGCAGTCGCTCTCTTAGCATCTAGCTCATAGAGCTTCTCGATGACGAATTGGACATAATTGTCACATTTATCCTCCCAGATGCCGGATTCCCGAAACTGCTGGTACCCACCGGGTTCGAAGAAGTCTATGCCGACCAGTTCCAGACAGCTAACAGAACCGAACCTCTCAATAAAACTTCTGACGAGCTCACTGGCATCCTGGCGCGTGTCTAACCGTGCCTGCTTTGCCTTCTGTTTATCAGAACTGCGGTAGCGCAATCCTAGGCAGATCGCCGCGCCGGATACAGCACCACATGGCGCCCGTTGCTGTCCACCTATGCCACCGGTAAAAGCAACGCCAGACCAGAGAAAATCTTCATTTTCAAGCTCGTAAGCCTCCCACATAACTTGCAGGACGCTCGGACCTCAGTGATAACCTCGGTGCATCAGTTCTAAGGCACGCTCTTTAGCTTCTTGAAGCGACATCTTTAATATCATTGATTTACCCCTCTATGGCTCTATTGCTCAGTATGCAGTATGGTGGGGAAGAGGGGACTCGAACCCCTACGCCTTGCGGCACATGATCCTAAGTCATGCTCGTCTGCCAATTCCGACACTCCCCCCCGATAGAAAACCAGCCAATATTCTAGCATTTTGCCTAACCTTAATTCTATTTTTTGGTTAGCTAGACATATAACCTGTCACACCAAAAGAGAACCAGAACTAAACAAAACGGGCTATATACGCTATAATATGGCTGGCATCAAGAGTTCAATAAAAGCACGGAGGTGAAACGAAATGAAGCCAAGAATAATTGCAGTATTCATCCTGCTAACTCTCTCGTTGTGGCTGGTATCCTGCGCACCATCAACAGGAACATCAGTGGAGGTTTCCTGCAGTGACTTCTTCGAACAACCGCACGCCAGCAAACAGATAGAAGTCACCGCTGGCAGCACATTCACGGTAACACTGTGCTCCAATCCCACAACAGGATATCAATGGGCAGATTTATCAGCAATCAGCGACGAAACAGTAGTGCGGCAAATAAGCCACGAGTTCATAGCCCCTGAAAAGACAGGGGTTGTAGGAGCACCAGGCAAAGAGGTATGGGCTTTCAAAACACTCAAGAAGGGCACAAGCACGGTATCTATTGACTATAGCCGACCCTAGGAAGGCGGCGAGAAGGGCACGTGGTCATTCAATATGACCGTCGTTGTCAAATGAAGTCCAGCAGCAATAAGCTAGCCTGAATACAACCTGTAATAACAATTGCTCGCTTGACCTGAACTTGATACCATCATTCGATGGTGTCAGCCTGTTCTTATTCTGATGACCGCATCAGACCGAGAAAGCGTATGCCCTGAATCTATAATCGAGGCGAACAAATGACAAAACCTGATTTTTCTTTAAAGGGTAAGGTGGCTCTGGTAACTGGCGGCAGCCGTGGCATCGGCAAAGCCACCGCCCTTGGCTTCGCCAGCGCCGGCGCAGATGTTGCTATTGCCAGCAGAAAACTACCCGACCTAGAAGAGGTAGCCGCTGAGATAAGAAGATGGGGTAGAAAAGCCCTGCCTGTACCAGCACATGTAGGCAGGTTGGAGGAAATAAAAGGCTTGGTCAATACGGTTTACCAAGAGTTTGGCAAAATTGACATCCTGGTGAACAATGCTGGCACAAGCCCAGCCATATGTCCTATGCTAGACTTAGAGGAAAGGCTCTGGGACTTAATCATGAACCTCAACCTGAAAGGCGTCATATTCCTCAGTCAGGCTGTGGCTAGGATAATGAAAGAACACGGCGGCGGCACAATCATCAACATTTCTTCCGTAACTGCTTTCAGGCACGAAACAAATATCGGAGTGTACTCAATCAGCAAAGCTGCTTTGACAATGGCAACCAGGATTATGGCTCAGGAATGGGCGGAATATGATATAAGGGTAAATGCCATAGCCCCCGGACATATACACACGCGCCTTGGCGATTCCATATTTGAGTCATTGCCAGATTATAAAGATGAATTTATAAAGAGGGTACCACTGGGACGTATAGGCGACCCCGATGAAATCGTCGGAGCCATGATTTATCTAGCGTCCAATGCATCCAGCTACGTTACCGGAGAAACCATCGTTGTCGATGGCGGAACACTGACGACTTAATCAAGCCATCGAGACCCTCTATTAAGTCATCATATAAATACTACCTGCAGTGCCCACAAAGGCACTGCAGGTGTAAAAAACTTTATATCTGCTACTTCTGTGGTGGTGGAGGCGTTGGAGCAGCAGGCATCCAGTCCTGTGATGGTCCGCCGGCATATTGTGCCGCAGCCCCACTGGTTACAAGCGGCTCACAATGCTGCCAGCAATTGCTGCAGCCTGCCCACCAGCCATCTTGCCAGCCATATGACCAGCCATTGTACCACCCTTGATTATAACCCTTATTGTATCCTGCCTCCTCGCCTGCTTGCTCGCCTGTTTGGTAAGATTGATGGGCATCCTGCTGCCCTTTGTTATATCCTTCCTCATAGCCTGCTTTTTCGCCGGCTGCCTGACCATCGGCATATCCTTTTGCCTGTCCTTCATTATAGCCTGTCTTTTCACCATCCTCATTACCCTTGGTATAACCAGCCTGATAACCCACGGCATCACCACGTTGATAAGCGAATAACCCACCCACCACAGCCAGGACAACCAACACCACTATAATCGCAATCACGCCACCGAGTTTCATTTGCTACCTCCTTTAGTTTACTGTTCTCTTAATACTATTCCAACAGGGCAATGGTCCGAACCCGTAACTTCAGACATTATAAATGCGTTTGAAACTTCCGGCAACAGATTCTCTGTTACAAAAAAGTAATCAATTCTCCAGCCCACGTTTCTTTCCCTAGCTCTCGTCTTCATATCCCACCACGTATACTTGTTCGGTTCTCTATTGAAATAGCGAAACGTGTCAACATAACCATGAGCCACAAATTTGTCCATCCAGTCCCTTTCCACAGGCAAGAATCCCGAGACTTTTTCATTCTCTTTGGGTCGAGCCAAGTCTATAGCTTTATGAGCGGTGTTGAAATCACCACAGATAATCAGTTTAATCCCCTTTGCCTTCAGAGAATCTGCAAATCTGAGAAAAGTCTCGTAAAAATCCAATTTGTACTTCAATCGCTCATCACCCATTTTCCCATTAGGAAAATACACATTCATCACAAGGAAATCAACGTGTTCAGTTATTATGACCCTACCTTCGAGGTCGAGAGCCACACCTTCAAAACCATATTTTACAGCGACAGGCTCAGTCTTTGTAAAGGTAGCAACCCCACCATAGCCTTTTCTCTCCGGATAATTCCAGCAGGTACGATAGCCGTGTGGCTCACGTAAGTCCTCATCAAGCTGTTCAGGATGTGCTTTTGTCTCCTGCAGACAAAGGATATCCGGCGATTCCCTATCCAACCACTCCAGAAAACCTCTATTCCTTATTGCCCTGATTCCATTAACATTCCAGCACAATATCTTCACTTCAGCCATAGCAATGACTCTTTGGACAATTCATCCGGTGGCATTACCACATAGAGCCAATACCGCCGCATTCAGGACACGGTTTCCAGCCCCCAGTTCCACCTCGCACACGCCCACCACCCCGACAACAACCACAGAGAACGGCATCGCCTGGTACCAGGTTATAGCCTCTCTGATTACATACCGGGCATGGCTCGAGTGGAGCAGAAGGACCTTCAGAACCCGGTACCGAACCCTGCCCGCGACAATAAGGACAACGTTTTCGCAACATCATCTACATACTCCTCGAACCAGAATATCACTCAACTCAAAAAACGCCTTATTCGAATTAGAAAGGAGCCAGCTTGGTTGTCTTGCGCCAGACCCACCTTTTGGCACTCAGGGACCTTAATTCATCGTATGCCGTTTTCTGTTCAAGATTCATGACGTCAGCCACTTGCTCCACAGTCGCTCCCTCAGACATACGTAGATATTCAAGCATATTCGCCTCAAGCTCCCTGCCTTCTTTCCTAAGTAATGGCAACATCTTTGTTCCCGACCGAGTTAAAACATATAGTTCCATCTTTCTACCCCACACTCTATCTTCATAGTTAGTTCCAATTTTACATTATCCTCAAAGTGATGTCACTGCATCAGATACGTTAGCTTGACTTGCACAACAAAACAGTATACAAATATAGACGTAAAAGAGACGTATATGAAAATCTACCACCATATTTGCTTTGCAGGCTGCTATCAGGAGATGGAAGATGAAAGATGTTAACAAGACAAAAGAGCAACTGCCCACTGAAATGAAATCGCCACGCCGCCAGATCAGCCTGCCAAAGAGAACCAAGTCAGACCGAACAGCAAAAGAACCACTTAAAAACACTGCGGCAAAATCCTATCAACACCAAAAGGAGACTGAGGCACTACTGGAAGCCGCACGTGCCATCATGAGACACCAGAACTTCCGAGATGCAGCACAGTCAATATTCGATATTTGCAAGAATTTCACCGGAGCTACCTCTGGCTATGTGGCTCTGCTAAGCAAGGATGGGACAGAAAATGAAGTACTATTCCTGGACGCTGGTAGACTTCCCTGCACTGTAGACCAATCGCTTCCCATGCCCATTCGCGGGCTACGTGGGGAAGCATACAGAACAGTCAAGACAGTTTACGACAACAATTTTTCAAAAAGTGAATGGATGAGATTTATACCAGAAGGTCATGTGACATTGGAAAACGTCGTGTTTGCCCCACTAGTGATTGCAGGAAAGGCAGTAGGCTTGATCGGGCTGGCTAACAAGCCCGGTGGGTTCACCGAAAATGATGCCAGCTTAGTCTCGGCAATGGGTGAATTTGCCTCGGTTGCGCTCCGCAACAGTCGAACAGTAGAATCCTTAACGAATAGTGAAGAGCGCTATCGAGCCTTATTCGACCACTCCCTAGAACTCGTGTATCTACATGATTTTGAAGGGAATTTCATCGACGCCAACGACGCTGCCCTTAACCTGCTAGGTTACAAGAGGCAGGAAATTTCTTCACTTAACTTTGCCTCACTGCTGTCTGAGGAACAGATAGCCAAAGCTCTAGAAGTACTCCAGGAACTCAAAGATACAAGTGTACAAAGAGAGATTACGGAGTTCAAGTTGAAGCGTAAGGACGGCAATTTTGTATATGTGGAGACTAAAGCTTCAGTCATCTACCACGACGGCAAACCTTATGCAATTCAGGGAATCGGAAGAGATATCACCGAGCGCAAGCAGGCTGAGGAAAAGATGAAAGAGAGCGAGGAGAAATTCCGCTCCCTTGTCGAAAGCACCAGTGACTGGATATGGGAAGTTAACCTTAACGGCGTCTACACCTATGCCAGCCCTAAAGTAAAGGAACTGCTGGGATATGAGCCAGAAGAAGTCATAGGTAAAACACCATTCGACTTTATGCCAGTCGAGGAAGCAAATCGGATTGCTAATATATTTAAGGACATCGTTGCAGCTGGCAAGGCAATTGAACGACTTGAGAACACATGCTGGCACAAGAACGGTCATCTGGTGATACTTGAAACCAGCGGAGTGCCAGTTTTCGATAATCAAGGTAAGTCACGTGGCTACCGTGGTGTTGACCGCGATATAACCGAACGTAAGAAAATGCAAGACAGCCTTATCATCACCGACAGGCTAGCGGCACTCGGTAATATGGCAGGAGGTTTTGCACATGAACTCAATAATCCTCTGACATCTATCATCGGCTACAGCCAGTTGCTGCTAGACAAAAAAGACTTGCCTCAAGACGTTAGGAGCGACCTGACAGGAATCTATGAGGAAGCCCAGCGCGCTTCCGAGGTGATAAAGGATTTCATGGTCTTTGCTCTCAGAAGACCACAACAAAAGCAACCTTCCGACATAAATGATTTAATTAAGGGTGTACTCAAGCTGCGAAAACATGCACACAGAAAAAACAACATTACCGTAAAGACCAACTTTGACCCCGAGTTACCGTTGGTCACAGTTGGTCCTGTACAAATGCAGCAGGTCTTCCTAGATATCATCATCAATGCCGAATACTTCATGCTCAATGCACATGAGAAAGGCACTCTAACCATCACCACCGAAAAGACAAAGGATGTTGTCAGAGCCTCGTTCTCCGATAACGGTCCCGGCATCTCTCCAGAGAACGTAGAGCAGATATTCAATCCCTTCTTCACCACCAAAGAAATAGGTCAGGGCATAGGGCTGGGCTTGAGTATCTGCCATAGTATAGTTACAGAACACGGTGGCAAAATATACGTCAAGAGTGAACCAGGCAAAGGAGCCACCTTCGTGGTGGAGTTACCTATCAACAATAAATGACTGACCAAAAATTAAGCAAATTGAGAGAGGCAGCTAATCATTATCCGCTGATGGTAACAATCTCAACACCAGCAGCAACATTTCAAGCCATATAGCACTGCCTGCCCATTCTATATGGGCACGTAAAAAATCATAGGCAGTTTGTAGGTTTGGCTCCAATATTCTCTTGCGCTTTTCTAAACGTAAAGAGGTAACCATGGAGGGAATATCCATAGACAAGGGACAGTTTTGCTGGCACCTCTTACAGCTCAGACACAGGTCAAGCTCATCACCGACCCTATCGAATGCCTCGCTGTTCAGGGCGGAATAGACTACTCCCCTTCCTCCCAATTGGCTATCAACACTAAATCTATTACCATAGACTCCATAAGCCAGACAGACTAATAGACATTGGCCACAGCCTATACAATAGAGTAACTCCTTATACTCACTCCTGGCTATATCGCCCCTGTGATTATCCACCAGAATGAGACAGAGTTCCCTTGGACCATGCACACCCTTGATTAATTGCTTTTCAATATCGGCGGTTTGACTTGTGCCGCTTATCATGTTTACGAACGACGTCGCCAATGAGCCCGTGGCACAAAAGGTCTGTATCTTCAACATATTCAGGGCTTCCTCGACATTAGGATATACTTTGTCTATTCCAACTAGCATAATATGTTTCTCGGGACGCATGGCTACCTGTATGATATTGCCCTCGTTATGCACCAAGAGTATGGCACCCTCTTCAGCAGCGATAGCATTAGCTCCGGTAATACCTATTGCGGCTTTATCGATATACTTGGATATCTCATCACTAATCAGTCCAACTATTAACCGGGCATCGGGCTCTACCTTCTTCTCGAAATGACGGGAGAGAATTCTGGCTATGTCATGTCTGGTGAGATGGCTGGCTGGTCCTGTAGGATGCGATGGCACATCACCACAAATCTGAATTATCCTGTCACCGATGTCGGTCTCTATAACCTTGATGCCAGTCTCTTCCAGGGCTTCAGTCAACCCGATTTCCTTGGTCAAGTTCGATTTTGATTTGACTATTAGTTTATTACAAGCAAGCTCCCTGATAACCAGTGCTATCGCCTCCGCCTTGGTACCAGCTCTGTACACCCTTATGCCATTTTGCTGCAGGTTTTCTATCGCCCGGACCAGAAGCACCTCATTGCCAACGGAATTTTCACGAGCCTTCCTGAGTCTTTTCTTCCGGTCCTCAAAGTCTGGTATCCTGCAGATATTTGCCTGTTGTCTTTTCCTAACCACATTAAAAGCCTTTCTCATAGCTCGTATGCGCCGCGCCTTTTGCAAACGGCTTAGCCCGATTGAGTCAGGATTATGCGAAGAGTAAGATACATCACCCATATCTATCATAACCCAATCTGAATCAGAATGTGGCAAATTATAGCAAATTTATACAAATAGGGATTAATCACAACCATGTGCAACGATTTCATTACTCTCTACGAATCTGGTATCATGTTAGCTGAACTAGCTGATATAGACAGAGCACGTGCTACCCCAAGCAGCAAACAAAACATAAAGACTGGGGAGCGTTTGGGTCCCGGTGGGCTTCGCGGACTTCAAATCCGTCGAGAGGCATCAAAAATGTCTCTGGTGGGTTCGACTCCCATACGCTCCCGCCACCTCTTTAATCCACAGGAAAAACAAACGCATGAAGAGGAGACCTTAATTTCAATGGGATGCCACGGTATTACGGCATAGGGAGTCAGAGCGTATCTATAGGCAGGATTTTGTATATCTGAGGACGTGAGATATTGTGAAATGACCGAGATTTATATGTCTTAGAAGACATCACAGCAAGTACCAGCCGAAAGCCCAGATAAGCAGCGCTATCGCTAAAAAGCCGCCGATGACACTCATAAGTTCTTTGACCATTTTATAGTTCCGAATTTACCGCTACTCGGAAGCTATGGCAAATACCACACACATGCTGTGACTACAACGGCTACAAGAACAGCAACGTCGATAACAATGCCACCAAACATCCCCAGCAACTTCTTATCATCTCTAATGATAGCCAAGAACTTTTTGCTTCTTCTCATTTCTCCCTCCTTACCTTAGAGTGTCATTAATCGTCGGCTCGCCACTTACGTTTTAATTTTCACATAGCATGCTCAGCAAAACATGATGAATTCGTACTATTATATAGAGACACTTAGGTAACATGGACCAGACAGACATAAGTACTATACGATGTCTGATTGCGCGATAAACCGTATAGGAATATTCAGGCAAAGCTTCAGGTTATCCGTTCCGGAATGTCTTTGACCTCACCCCCGTAAATTAGTCCATGTATAATTAGAGTCTTCCGGTAAAAAAGGAGGACTCTATGACCCGTCGCAAGAGGTACACCGAAGAACAGATCATCGGTATCCTGAAAGAGGCAGAGGCTGGAGCATCGGTAGGGGATCTCTGCCGGAGGCACGGGATAAGCAACGCCAGTTATTACAACTGGAAAGCAAAGTATTCCG
>Ga0208828_1000306_pt1 | contig 22512 bp, 17 predicted proteins | sample Kivu_160m_FD_185487 | JGI IMG/M metagenome (GOLD analysis project Ga0208828, IMG submission 185487) | Freshwater microbial communities from Lake Kivu, Western Province, Rwanda to study Microbial Dark Matter (Phase II) - Kivu_160m (SPAdes)... | ecosystem: Environmental > Aquatic > Freshwater >... | reverse complement strand
GCCGAAAGAGTACTTCAACCCGGAAGGTAATTTTGTGAGCCCCGCCTTTTTGGATTATATTCGCCCCCTGATTGGAGAATTACCTGAATTTGTCCAATTATGGTAGATGCGCATGATTATGCGCATCATAATGCGTATTTACAACGTATTCAATTGTAGATGCGCATGATTATGCGCATGTACAATATATTAAATGCAAATGCAGAAATTCAATAAAGTAGTTGTTTCCGTCCACGCCCATCCGGACGATACCGAGGCTTGGAATGCCGGTACCCTTAAAAGGCTGAGCGACAAGGGATATCATATAGTTATTGTGACCATGACTGCGGGTGGAATGGGCGGTATTGGTTCCAATGAAGATAAAACCATCACAATCAGGCACAAGGAAGCACGGAAAGCCGCGGAAGTGATCGGGGCTGACTACATCTGCCTGGGAGGGAGGGATGGTTATCTTTTTGACAATGAAGAGCTAAGACTTGATGTTACACGGATTGTCAGGGATTTTAAAGCAGGAATCGTGATGACCCATTTGCCGATGGATTACCATGTCGATCACCGGGCTACCTGCAATATCGTGGAAGCGGCCACCATGGTAGCCTCCCTGCCCAATGTTCCGGTTCAGGAACCTCCGCTCGAAATCACGCCATTATTGTATCATACGGCTCCTCTCACATTGATGGATCCGATAGGCGCACCCATTGTACCGCCCCATTTTTATGTGGACGTCACATCTGTCATGGATACCAAGCGCGCAATGCTTCAGCACCACGCCTCCCAGAAAGAACTGATGAAAGTGATGCATAAGATGGATGATTTCTTTGATCACGTGTACCAGGGGAACAAAGATTACGGTGCCCTGGTTGGCGTGGACTATGCCGAAGTTTTCTGGCAGCACCTCGGTGGAGGATTCCAGAAGGATTCGGTCATACAGGAAGAATTAAAGGAATATATCAGATATAATAAATAAGATTTTGGATTTTAGATGTTGGACTTTCACTCATCACTTTAAACACAGGTATGAATCTGACAGATAAAAAATACTCCAGCTTCGCCCTGGTCCGCGAAATGATGGAAACCACCGAAGTGGCCCGCAAGTTCGATCCCGGAGTGGCAACCGAATTTGCCGAAAAAGCCCTGACCCGGAAAGGATTGTTCCTGACAGGCGAAGGCAGCAGCCGGATTTTTCCTGCCAAGCGGGCCATGTACGACAATCTCCGGTGGGGAGCCAGATTTCCGATCTTTACCGATGGCTCCACCCAGGCGCTCGAGTACAACCTTAAAGAGCTCGCCGTGTTCGGAGCCTCCAACTCGGGCCAGACCAAGGAAATTATCCGCTTGTTCCTGAAGCTTAAGGAAGAAGGCCATGATATGCTGTTCGGGCTCACGGCGAACCATTCGACAAAACTGGCCGGGCTGGCCGGTTCGACGCATGTTTTGAACTGCGGGACCGAGGATGCAGTGGCCGCCACAAAATCGGTGATCGAACAGGGACTGTTCTATGATGCCCTGCTCCGGATGATGTATGGAAGATGCACATGCGGATTTGATGAATTGCCCGGCCACATTGCCACAGCCCTTACCCTCGACATTGATCCGGAGATGGTCAGCGCGGCCCGGAAGGCCGAGGTCATCTATTTTGCCGGCCGGAACAACGGGGTCGTCGAAGAGCTGACCCTTAAAACCAACGAGATCACCCGGAAAAGATCCGATTTTCTGGAAGGCACTTACGCCCTGCACGGGATCGAGGAAATCATGGACAAGGATGATGTGGTTTTCATCGTGGAACCTTTTGCCGAAGAGGAGGACAAGTACGTCGAACGGCTGGTCAAAGGTGTCGGGATGAAAGTTTTTGCCATTTCGGCACGCCAGACCGTTTTCCCGACCGTCAGGATCCCCGATGCCGGGAACATGGCTGCCTATGTTGAACTGGCGGCCGGATGGAACCTGCTTGTTGAAATCGGCATGGCTCTCGGAATCAACCTGGATAAACCGGTCAGGGCCAGAAAAATAGGCAATGAGTTTACGCTATAGGATCACAGGTATTAAACAAATCTGATCAATCATGGAAAAAGTTGCCCTGGGAATCGATATCGGAGGCACCAACACCGACCTTGCCTTGGTGGACCAGAGTGGAAACTTCCTGGCCGAGGACCGGCTCCCCACCGTTAATTTTTCGGAGCCGGAAGTATTCGTGGCAGCCCTGATGGAAAAAGCGAAACTGCTCCATAATAGGATTAGCGACCCGGTAAAAGTCATCGGGATCGGGATCGGAGCTCCCATGGGAAACATCAATAAAGGTACCATTGAATACCCTGCCGATCTTCCCTGGAAGGGCATCATTCCCTTGGCTGACCTGATCCGGGAGCACACCGACCTTCCCGTTCTGGTGACCAATGATGCCAATGCCGCTGCCGTCGGCGAGATGATATACGGGGCTGCGAAAGGCATGAAGAACTTCGTTGTGATCACGCTGGGTACGGGAGTCGGAAGCGGCATCGTGATCGATGGCAATCTGGTTTACGGACAAGATGGCTTTGCCGGCGAGGTGGGACATACCATCGTACGCCCCGGACGTACCAACCGGGAATGTGGATGCGGCAGGGTAGGCTGCCTGGAAACCTATGTATCGGCAACCGGTCTGGTCAGAACCCTGATCAAGATTATGGCGGATTCCATCGAGCCCTCGGAACTCAGGAATGTCAGCTTCAACAGTATGACCAGTCTCCAGATCGCTGAAGCCGCGGAAAAAGGGGATGTCCTGGCAAAAAGGGCTTTCGAGCATACGGGTGAAATTCTGGGTCTTAAGCTGGCCGACCTGGTGGCCCATACCAACCCGGAAGCCATTTTCCTGTTCGGTGGCCTGACCCTGGCCAAGAACCTGATCATGGAACCGACCCTCAGGGCATTCGAAGAAAACCTCCTGTTTATTTATAAAGGGAAGGTTAAGCTCCTGCCTTCCGGACTGAACTCTAAAAACTCCGCCGTTCTCGGCGCCAGCGCTTTGGCCTGGGACCTGTTCAAGAAAGAACGGAAATAGTCACGCTTCCCGGTCCGGTTTTTGCTGTTCGCTCTATCTATGAATGAAAAGGAAATCCACGGCACAACCCGCCGGATACATGACCTTTTGTCAGCCAAACGGCTGAAGGAAGCAATGTCAGAGCTCCGCCCGATAGTGGAACAGGCGGGCATGCCTGCAGGGGTAGAGGAACTGGACCAGATCGACACTACCTACCGGTACATGCTGGATTATACCCTGCAGGGAATCAAGGATCCTGAACGTCAGAAGGTTTACAGGAAAATTGTAGCCGATCTTTACGAGCTGGCCGACCGCACCTCTTCCGCGCTGTTGACACGCACCTCGACCGGGTATGTATATGTCAGGAAACGGATCTTCCGGGATGACCCCGGCCTTGAAACATTCATCCAGAATTACCTCGACGATCCCGATATCCTCAACCCCAGCCAAACCGAATACATGCGCGACCTCTCCCGTCTATTCCATATAATCTGGCTGAGCGATGAATATAATGAACGGGAAGTCAAGCTCGTCGAGTTGACCCGTGACTCGAAAGCCCTGTCGGTACCTGAGAAAGCCCTGATCGTGACGGCTTTGAATTTCAGCCTGTCCCGGTATTTCGACAAGCGCAAGTTTGAACTCCTGTTCAGCTTCTTCGACCAGGAGGACGAGGAAATCCGCCAACGGGCCCTGATCGGCCTGCTGCTGGCTTTTTACCGTTACGACCAGCGCCTGATATGGTACCCGGCCATCCGGGGACACCTGTTGGTTATGGACGAGAATCCGCGGTTCAAGCTCCTGGTGAAGGAAGTGATCATGCAATTGATCCGGAGCCGGGATACCGATAATCTCAGCCGCAGGATGCAGGAAGAGATCCTCCCGGAAATGATCCGCCTGACCCCTCAGATCCGGAACAAGCTCGATCTCGATAAACTCTTGGGCGATAGCCTCAAGGACGACCAGAATCCCGAATGGCAGGAGATCTTTGAAGATACGCCCGGTCTAAAGGATAAGATGGAGGAGCTGACCGAGATGCAGATGAGCGGCGATGATGTGTTCATCGGGACATTCCAGAACCTGAAGGGATTCCCGTTCTTCCGCCACCTGATCAACTGGTTCTTCCCGTTTACGCTCGAACACCCGGAAATCAAATCCCTGGAGGATACCGGTGATCTTGCCTGGATGAAAGGGTTCCTGGAGTCAGTGGGGAACAGCTTCTTTCTCTGTAATTCCGACAAGTACAGCATCTGCTTCGGCATCCGGAGCATGCCGGCCGATATGCAGAAATTCCTGTCGGATGGACTGAAAGCTGAAGCCGACCAATTGAAGGAAATGCTCGAGGACGACCAGCTGATCGATCCGCTTCAGCAATCGAGAAAAGTCATACGGCAATACATACAGGATCTCTACCGCTTCTTCCGGCTCCATCCCGACCGGCAGGGATTTGACGATTTTTTCGGATGGAAGCTGGATTTTTACCGGAAAGATTTCTACCGCGACCTGTTCACGGGGGACGCTCCGTCGCTATACGCCATAGCCGGATTTTACCTGCAGAAGAAAAACTACCGGGAGGCTGCAGAAGCTTTCGGGGTGCTGGAACAGTCGGGCGATCTCAGTGCCGAGGTCCTGCAAAAATCCGGATATGCCTGGCAAAAGACCGGCAATTATCAGAAAGCACTCGATTATTACCTTAAAGCCGACCTCCTGCTCCCGGAAAACATCTGGAACCTGAAAAAAATAGGGCTTTGTTACCGTTATCTGAAGCAACCCGACAAGGCACTGGAATTTTATCGCCAGGCTGAATTGTACGATCCGGAGGATCTCAACACGGAAGTGTCCATCGGGCATTGCTTGCTGGATCTTCAAAACTACGACGAAGCGCTGAAATCCTATTTCAAGGTTGAGTACCTCTCTCCCGATAACACCAAAGTCTGGCGTCCCATAGCCTGGTGCTCCTTCGTTCTGGGTAAATTTGACCAGGCCAGGAAATACTACGAAAAACTCCTGGAACGGGAACCTAGCCATTACGACCTGATCAGTCTGGGAAACCTCGAATGGTGCCGTGGGAACCGCTCAGAAGCCCTGGAATATTACCGCAAAAGCCTGACCGGCAAAGCTATTGATTTTGACGGTTTCCTTACCCTTTTCGAACCGGAACGGGAACAACTGGTCAGGCACGGTGTTGATCCGGATGATATTCCCATCCTTCTGGATCAGCTCAGGTACCTGAGTAATAGCTGAGATTCTTATCTTTACGGCAACTACGAAACCGGAACAGTTGCACTTTATTAAACTGATTATCAGCTTGCTGTGCCTCTTGTCCCCGTTAACGGGCGGATTAGCCAAACCGGATGCGCCCAGGCGGGAAGGGAACGATATGGCCATTGTGGTCAATTTTCCCGAGAAACCCATCCGGATACCCGAATACAAGAGTATTTGGCATTTCGGGGCACACCTGCTGGATTTCGACCGGGATAATCATCTGATGGTCGGCCATACCGGCGTGATTCTGGTGGAAGGGTTAACGGGCGAAGTCAATTATTTCGATTTCGGACGGTATGATGACCGCGATGACCTGATGGGACCCCGGCCCGAATTTTACGGCGTCGTACGCTCCGCACTTCATGTGCCGCAACTGGAACTGGAAATCAAAGCCCGGTTTGAGAATGGCTGGATCGCCAACCTTGATTCCATCCTGATCCACCTGGGATCGAAAAAGCCGCTGAATTCGTACGGCAGGATGCAAATTGCCGTCGTCTATCAACTGGATTACGATCAGATGATCGAGAAAGCCCGCTCATTTGAGCAAAGAGGCTATATTTTTTACGGAGCTCCCGCCCACCTCTATTGCACCAGTTTTGTAAGAAAGGTGATCCGTGCCGGTGGATCGGCCTTCGGATATTTTAACTTTACGGGTAAACAAACGGTTCGATACGTAAGAAAGAAATTCAGGCATATAGACTAGAGCCCATCCATCATGAAAAAAATCGCTATTCTGGCCGGAATACTGCTCATTGTCTTTTCTGGTGCTGTTGCCCAAAAACATACCGTGCTGGTCTATACGAAAAACGGTGAAGGTTATGTTCATGACAATATAGCTGCCAGTGTGGAAGCCTTGAAAAAGCTGGGTGCTGAGAACCGTTTCAGGGTGGATGTCAGTGACGATCCTTCAGTTTTCGACGATGAGAGGCTGAAGAAATACGATGCCCTCATATTTGACAATACCAACAACGATGTTTTTGCCAATGCCGATCAGCGGGCTGCCTTTCAGCGCTACATCCGGTCCGGCGGCGGATTTGTCGGCATCCACTCTGCCTGTGGCACGGAAAGGAACTGGCCCTGGTTTTGGGATATGCTGGGCGGGAAGTTCGTCCGCCACCCCGCATACCAGAAATTCACGGTGAAGATCATCGACCCCGCTCACCCCTCGACCGAAGCATTCGGCAAAACCTGGGAGTGGGAGGACGAGGCGTATTATCTTTCAGACCTGAACCCGGATATCCATGTCCTGCTTGCCCATGATCTGACGACCATCAGGGATGCGGAGATGGCCGGATATCCCGGAAAGGTGTTCGGTAACTATTTCCCGTCCTCCTGGTGCCACGAGTTCGATGGAGGCCGGGAATGGTACACGGCGTACGGGCATGACCCAAAACATTATGAAGATCCGTTGTTCCTGAAACATCTGCTCGGGGGGATCGAGTGGGCGATGGATCACCAGTAGCCCCGGGTGGAGTAAAGAATCAGTAACCCCGGCTTGTTAAGCCGGGGGAGAAAATAATCAGTAACCCCGGCTTGTTAAGCCGGGGGAGAAAATAATCAGTAACCCCGGCTTGTTAAGCCGGGGGAGAAAATAAGTCCAATGAAACCAACCCACCTCAAGCGCCGCGAATTCCTCAGGATGAGCGCTCTTACAGCCGCCGGAGCCATTGTGGTTCCCACTATCGTTCCTTCATCAGTATTTGGGAAAAATCCACCAGGCAGCCGGATCCGGATCGGTCAGATCGGTTGCGGGCGGATCGCCCGTGCAGCCGACATGCCGGGAGTCCTTGAGTTTGACACAGTCAGGATTGTCGCTGCCGCCGATCTGGACCTGAAAAGGCTAGGCGAAGCAAAAACTTTCATAGAGGAATATTATCAGAATAAATTAGGCCGCAAGGAGGTGGATGTGAAACTTTTCGGCGACTACCGGGAGATGCTGGCCAAAGCTGATCTGGATGCAGTGATCATCAGCACACCCGACCACTGGCATGCCCAGCCGGCCATTGAGGCTGCCCTGGCCGGGAAGGACATCTACCTGCAAAAACCAACCTCCCTGACCATCGCCGAGGGCAGGCAACTGAGCGACACCGTGCACCGTACAGGCGTCATTTTCCAGATCGGAAGCCAGCAACGCTCATCCGATCAATTCCGGTATGCCTGTGAACTGGTCAGGAACGGAAGAATCGGGAAATTGCGCACCATCCAGATCGGGCTGCCGGGAGATCCCCCCGGGGAACAGGAACCCGAAATGCCGGTTCCGAAAAATCTGAACTATAACATGTGGCTGGGTTCAACACCCGAAGTATACTATACCGAGAAACGCGTGCACCCGCAAGCCAATTACGATCGCCCCGGCTGGCTCCGGTGCGAACAGTTCGGTGCCGGTATGATCACCGGCTGGGGGGCCCACCATCTGGACATTGCACACTGGGGGATGGGAACCGAGTATTCGGGCCCGGTTGAGGTGGAAGCCAAAGCCAGTTTTCCGTCAAGCGGGTTGTGGGACGTACACGGCGATTTTGAAGTGAAAGCCCGATATGCGAATGGCGTGACGATGTATGTAAGCGGCGACCGACCGAACGGGATCCGGTTTGAGGGCTCGGACGGATGGATTTTCGTAACCCGCGGAAATTACCAGGCCACGGCCAGTGATCCGGTTACTTTCGATGCGAACCGCAAGGCCCTGGATGCAAGCGATCCGAAGATCATTACCAGCGAGATCGGGGAAAACGAGATACACCTTTACAAGAGCGATAATCATTACGGAAACTGGATCGACTGCATCCGGACCCGACGCCAGCCGATCGCCCCTGTCGAAGTGGCTCACCGCTCCTGCTCCGCCTGCCTGTTGAGCCACATCGCCATGAAGATCCCAAAAAAACTCAAATGGGATCCCGTCCGCGAAGAGTTCACCAACAGCGACGAAGCCAACGCGATGCTGAAACGCACACAGAGAAAGCCATATGGAACGGACAATATTTAAGGCAGAAGGCAGAAGGCAGAAGGCAAAAGGAAAGGAAAAAGTAAAAAGGAAAAAGTAAAAAGTAATTTATGACTAACCCCAGACTTCAGTCTGGGGACTTACGAATCACGAGTCACGAATCACGAATCACGAGTCACGAGTCACGAGTCACGAGTCACTTTTAAAATGCGGCATATTACTGTAATCATCCTGGCAGTCCTTCTCTCGGCTTGCAACGGCCAGCGGAACAGGCCGGTTACCTTCATGGTTGCGGAGCCTGGACATTTTCATGCGGCTCTTGTCCTGAAGTCCATGTACCCGGATGTAAATTCCAGGGTTTATGTTTATGCTTCGGAAGGACCCGAGTTGACTGATTTTCTCAGTCGGATTGACGGTTACAGGAATCGCCGGCAGGATCCGGCTGCATGGGAACTACAGACCTATTCGGGAGTAAATCCCTTTGGCCGGTTGCTGGAGGATAAGCCGGGAAACGTCCTCATCCTTGCCGGTAATAACCGGCAAAAAACCGAGTATATCGGATTGGCTGTTGAACAGGGGATAAATGTTTATTCCGATAAACCGATGGCAATCAATTCCGCCGATTTCGAAATCCTCGAAAAAGCTTTTAAATGCGCGGCCGACAAGGGTGTGCTTGTATACGATATCATGACCGAACGGTTTGAGATCAGCTCGATCCTGCAGAAGGAGCTTATGCACCAGCCTGAAGTGTTCGGCGAACTCCTGTCGGGTACACCGGATGATCCTGCGGTAACCAAGGAGAGCGTTCACCATTTCTTTAAACATGTGTCGGGAATCCGACTGATCCGGCCCGCCTGGTTTTTCGATGTGGAGCAGGAAGGAGACGGCCTTACCGATGTCACCACCCACCTCATAGACCTGGTTCAATGGACCTGCTTTCCTGAACAGATCATTGATTATCATAAAGATATAACTATCAATTGGAGCCGCAGGTGGAACACGGCCATCCGGGCTGAACAGTTTTCCGAAGTGACGGGATTGACCGGTTATCCGGATTACCTGCAACAGGCAGTCGATCCGGATTCGGTCCTTCAGGTCGCCTGCAACGGGGAGATCAATTACCGCATCAAAGGCGTCAACGTGCGCGTTTCAGTCACCTGGGACTATCAACCTCCTGAAGGTGGCGGCGACACCCATTTTTCGGTGATGAAGGGCAGCCTGGCAACTTTGGAGATCCGTCAGGGACCGGACCAGAAATTCAAGCCTGAACTTTACCTGGTACCGGAAAAGGACTCTCCGGATTATCAGGTAAAACTAAATACCTCGATGGCAGCGCTGCGAGTGAAATATCCGGGCATCGGCGTTGAAGCCACTGGTTCGGACTACCATATTCTGATCCCGGAGGCTTACCGCGTAGGGCATGAGGCTCATTTTGCCCAGGTCACGCAAAACTTCCTGACCTACCTAAAAAAAGGAAACCTCCCGGTGTGGGAGGTTCCGAACATGCAGGCGAAGTATTGGCTGACCACGAAGGCGGGAGAGATGGCTCCCTCCGGTCGCGAATAATTCGTGAGGCGCAGCCGAACCTTTTACAGCTCTTCGTAATAGTCTCTATCCTTCCCGTTCAGATAGAAAGTGACCTCAACAAGCCCGTAATGGTCAAACCAGTCGTTATCAAAATTGCCGAACGACAGAAAACGGTAACCGGTCTCGAAACTGAGGCTGAAGTTCGGGTGATGGCGGAAAGGGAAATATTCAAGGCCGACCGGTATGAAACCACCGTAACCGAAAGTCAGTTCATCCCGACGGTAGGAAAATCTCGAAGCAATTCCGATGCCTCCGTAAAGCTGTGTCCGTTCGGTGAAATGATACCTGCGCACGAAAGCCGCTTCGGGTTCGATGTAGGTCCGCCAGGGAAGAATTGTGAATCCGAATCCGCTCCGGATGATCAACCCGTGTTTTGAATCAGGATCCGTGCGCACGTTGAATCCCCTGGAACCAATCCCTACTCCCGTCTGGGAAAAGGATTGAAGCCCTGATGCCATCAGGATAACAACAAAAAATGTAACCGCTTTTTTCATAATTGTCTGATTTGGTTTCAGTACCAAAGCAGATATCATGCCAAAGTAACCCCCGGGTCGTAACCCGGGGGCAGAAATACAGTCTTGTGATAGAGTAACCTCCGGGTGGAAACCCGGGATAGACATGTGCCCTTTACTTTTCCCGGTTCCAGTCCGGTGGCGTCAGCCCGAGGAGGTTCTCGACGAAAAAGTCTATCCTGCGGCGATCGCCGTAGGGTCCCCCGCCGGAGTGTCCCATACCCGGAACGACCAGGAGATCAAAGTCCTTGTTAGCCTTGATCAGGGCATTGACTACCTGCATGGTGGAGGCGGGATCGACATTCTTGTCCATTTCTCCGACTATCAGTAATAGCTTGCCCTTGAGGTTCTTGGCGTTGACCACATTGGACGAGGCTTCATAGGATTCGTCGACAGGGTAACCCATCCACTGCTCGTTCCACCATATCTTGTCCATGCGGTTGTCCTGGCAACCGCAGGAAGAGACCGCCACATCATAGAAATCGGGATAGAACAGCAAAGCGCCGGTTGAACTCTGCCCGCCCGCTGAAGTGCCGTAAACCCCAACGCGGGTGGTATCCATATAGGGATATTTTTCGGCCGCGGCCTTGATCCAGAGGATGCGGTCGGGGAAACCGGCATCACCCAGGTTTTTCCAGGCCACATCATGGAAAGCCTTGGAGCGATTGCTGGTCCCCATGCCATCCATCTGGACCAGTATAAATCCCATTTCCGCATAAGGCTGCATGCCGCTTCCCGCAGAGAAGGATTTCGGTACAAAGCTGTCCTGCGGCCCTGCATAAATGTTTTCTATCACCGGATATTTTTTCTGCGGATCGAAATTCAATGGTCGGACAATGATCCCCCAGATATCCGTTTTACCATCACGGCCTTTGGCCACGAAGACTTCCGGAGCTTTCCATCCGGCCGCTATCAGACCGCTGATGTCGGCTTTCTCAAGTTCCATGACTGCGGAGCCATCCGACGTTTTCCTGAGCACGGTTACCGGTGGATCGGAAATGGTTGACCAGGTATCCACAAACATCGTGTGGTCTTTTGAAAAAGTTACCTGGTGGGTACCAACGCCGTCAGTCAGCCTTTGCAGGCCGGAACCATCGAAGTTGACCCGGTAGACATGGATGAAATAGGGATCGATACCCGGTTCTTTTCCGCAGGCGCTGAACAGGATCTGCTGTTTTTCCTCATCCACAAAGAGTACGTTGCGGACCACCCATTCTCCTTTGGTAACCTGGTTCAAAACCCTGCCCGACTTGCCGCTTATCCGGTACAGGTGGTTCCAGCCGTCGCGCTCCGAGGCCCAGAGGATCTCTTCGCCATCCCTTACATCATAACGGTAACGTTTGCCGCTGTAGCAGATGAAAGTCGGGCTGGTTTCCTCAACCAGGGTGCGGATGCTTCCGTCGGAGCCGCTCATTTCAAGGATCCGGTAAACCTGGTGTCCTCTCTGGTTGTATTCAAAGGTGAATGCCCGGCCGTCCTTCCTCCATTCAAAGGAACCGATATCGAACTGCTTGTCAAACAACCGGTCATCTGCCAGAAACTGTTTTTTACCATCCAGAATAAACAGAGCCGGAACCTGGTGCGGCAATTCATCGCCCGGTTTAGTGTATTCGATGGAGCTGTATTTGGGCTGTACCTGATCCGCTGGCGAAGATTCGATATAGTTGATCATGTGCTTGGCAGCAGGCCGGAATTTGATCGCCACCAGTTTTTTGGAATCGGGTGACCAGTACATGTAGGATGAATAATAGAAACCGGCCGTCCCGTCGATGCTCAGCCTAACCTTGTTCCGGCCGCCCCGGTCACTAACCCACACGTTGAAGTCCTGGATGAAAGCTTCCTTGGTACTGTCGGGAGATACCACCGGCTTGCCTTCCAGCTCGTCCCTGCTCTCGCTCCAGTTCCGGAAGTCGAACGGTGGACGTTGAGGCATCGGTTCCCCTTTGGTCAGGCTGTTTTTCTTGATATCATATTTCCAGTTAAATCCTTCAAATCCGAACGAAAGCGTTTTCAGGTCATCCGAAAAGATGAGGCGTCTGAACTGCAGGTCATCGGGCTTTACGGGTTTCCCGATAACCTTGCCGAGCTGCCCGGACAGCCTGGCTGCATCAAAAGCCTGCGCCTTGCTCATTTTGTCACCGTTGACCAGGAAATATTCCATTCCTTTGCCGGTCCGCGTCTGGTACCAGAAATGATGGGTATTGCCGATCCATTCCGGTCGGATGTTGCCGTACAGCATTTTATCACTGAACTTCTGGTTGACCTCCCTGGCTTTCTTATAGTCATCAGGGGTTAATTGTGCAGTCAGGCTGATGGTGAAAAGTAAATACAGACTGAATGCCAGTGCTTTACGGGAAATTGTTAAAAATGATTTCATAACTTTAGGTATTAGGATTCCAATCACAAGTTACGTGATTGATCATGGAAAACAGATACTGTCGGGCAGGTTATTCGTTACAATTCCTTCAGTTTAAACAGTTGCTCTGCCTTACCGGGATCTCCGGATTCAAAACCCTCCCTGAACCATTTCATTCTCTGGGCTGAAGTACCGTGGGTGAAAGCATCGGGAACCACATAGCCCTGACTTCTTTTCTGGATCCGGTCATCCCCGATTTGTGAAGCTGCATTAAGGGCTTCTTCCAGGTCTCCTGTTTCCAACAGTTGGACCGTCTCCTGGGCATAATGCGCCCAAAGTCCCGCATAGAAATCAGCCTGGAGTTCAAGCCTGACCGACAGCTGGTTAGCTTCCGCAGTGCTGACCCGTTCCATCTTCCGGTGAACCTTATCCAGGGTTCCCAGCAGATTCTGGACATGATGGCCCACTTCATGGGAAATCACGTAGGCTTGGGCAAAATCGCCCGAAGCATCGAACCGGGATGCCAATTCGTCGAAAAAGCCCAGGTCCAGATAGACCTTCTGGTCCCCGGAACAATAAAAGGGTCCGCTGGCAGACTGAGCGAATCCGCATGCGGATTCAACAGCGTCGGTGAATAAAACCAGCTTTGGCGGGATATACGTCAGATCGGAATTAGTAAAAATGGCTCCCCAAACATCCTCCGTGCTGGCCAGGATGGCAGACGTCATGTTCGCCAGCATATCCCCGGCAGGATCGGTCTGAACGGTTTGAGTGCCGCTGCTATATCCGGTATCAATGGATTCCAGCAGGGTTCCCGGATTCCTTCCCAGCAAAAGATAAATGATTATCGCGATAATGGTAACCCCGCCTCCGGCGATTGCCGTCGGGCGTCGCATACCTCTTCTGTCCTCGACATTCGAGCTCCTTCTTAAATTCTCCCATTTCATAATTCCCTCCTTGATATCACGAGTCACGAGTCACGAGTCACGAGTCACGAGTCACGAGTCACGCTTCATATACCATTTCAAAACCGTACAGCGTGGCCAGCGTCTCCACCTCCCGCCTGAGATCGCCGAAGAAAGTAACCCGGTGCCAGCCCCACTGGTCCCATTCGTTCAGAAGCTTGAATACGTCACCCTTGACTTCCACAGCCAGCTTGCTCCGGCAGGCCATGTCCTCATCAACATTTTCAACGGTCAGGCCCTGATGGAATATTACCTGTTTCCGGGCATGATCAAATTCCACCGTGGTTGTCATTTCGCCGATCGGCATAAGTGAGCGGATAGCCGCTCCCTTGCGGTCTTCCGAGTGGCTCCGGATGTGGAAAGGATTGTAAGGCCCGTCAGGACCGTAGACCTTGGAAGGGGCCACGCAGTGAGCGTAGATGATCTGATTTTTGGAGGTATCGATCACCGGGTCTGAAATAAAACCGGGATGGCCCGTCTGGTAGGACATGATGATCTTGGTCATCGTCGAACGCTGATCCGCTTCACAGGCACCGACAAAACCCTGGTCGTCGAGTTCCATAAACCCGATGCAGGGATAGGCGCACACCATCTGTTCGCTGTAGATCCCTCCCAGGCAATTCACCGTGATAGCCTGGGCATTATGGTCTTCCATCACACCTGCCATGGCCAGGTACATGGCGGCTGATTTGCGGATTTCTTCCACATTTGTCTCAAGTATTTTGCCCGACCGTTTGATCCATGTATCGGCGGTAGCCCGGAACTCCTTTTCCGGGACTGCCTTGTACCGGTCGTTGATTTCGGAAAAATCAACCCCTTTGACCTGTATGCCATAAACCTCCTGCAGTTTTACGTCAGGATTCCCTCCAACGACCAGCATGGTGGAGTTTTGTATGAGTTTGATGGTTACCAGGTATTTTACGGCTTTCAGCACGTCATTGAAGTCTGATGAGGAGACCGGGATCACCGGCAATTTCTTGCGGTGCGAGGCGGCATAGGCGGTCAGGAACTCTCCGGAACCGGCGAACAGGTGGTCCACCATGATCATGGGCTTGCCGCTCTGGGCAAGAGTTTCCGAGAGGTTTCCCCAAAGGCATCCGACAAGGAAATAAAGGTATCCGTCCACATTCGGATCTTCGTCAACAATCCTTTTCGCTTCTTCCGCCGACCCGATCATGGTGTTCATGAACCGGAATTCCGCGTCCTTGCAGCCGGCCAGCAATTTCTGCTTGTATTCGGCCACCTTGGAATCAAAATCGTACCCTATATTCGGCCAGATCGGGCCTGAAGGATCCGGATAGGCGAAAATGGTCTTGATGACCGGTTTTACCTTGGGTTTCGATAGCACCGGCAGGGGATAATAATTCATGGCCCGGCTGATCATCGGGAAAGCCGATAACCCCGCTGCGCATAAGGCGCAACGGTTGACGAAACTGCGACGAGAAAGTGGGTTTGGTTTCATATTATTCGTGATTCGTGATTCGTGATTCGATTTCTCCCTCCGGCTGCAGCCGGAGGCTACTGTTTATCCATTACTTTTTCCTTTTTCCTTTTTCCTTTTTCCTTGTCCTAGTTAAATTTGCTTTTCTGTTTCATCAGGGCTTCGATATCCGCTATCTCCTTGGGCACTTCACCGGTAATGATTTCATTGCCTGACGGGGTGATCAGCACATCATCCTCTATACGCACACCTATATTAACATATTTTTTGAAAAGGGGTTCAACCTTTTCCAGGAAAGCTTTCCATTGCTCTTCGGTGACGTTGCGCATTCGGGTAAAGTCCCTTTCAAGATGTTTTTCGGGGAAATACAATCCCGGCTCGACGGTATAGATCATGCCCGGTTCAAGCACTTCCGGTTTGCCGGGAACAGTGATACCTGAAACATCATGGACTGCAAGACCGATGTGGTGGCCCCATCCATGGATGATCCAGATCGAATTCTGCCAGGCCTGGGTGGTATCGGTGATCAGCCCCAGTTCGTAAAGGCCCTGGTTCAGGTTACGGGTAATGGCTTTATGCACGTCGTTTACTGAATTGCCGGGTTTCATAGCTTCGATGGCGGCTTTTTGGGTCCTTAACACGATGTCATAGATTTCTTTCTGCTCTTTCGTGAACTTTCCAGAAACGGGGAACGTGCGTGTGATATCCGCGGTATAATAATCCACTTCGACACCCACATCCGTGACCAGCAGATCTCCCGGTTGCATGGTCCGTGTATTGGTACTGTAATGGATAATCGTAGAGTTGGGGCCGCTGCCGATGATGGAGCCGAACCCGATACCGGTAGAACCCAGTTTCTTCCAGGTGTAATCCAGGATCAGTTCGATATCCTTTTCATTCATCCCCGGTTCGGTGGCTTTCATGGCTTCCACCAGTCCGAGGGCGGTGATATGGGCCGCCTTTTTGATCCGGCCGGTTTCAAGTTCATCTTTCAAAGGCCGCATGGCGTTGATCAGCGGGGTAATGTTTCTGATGGCCTCCAGGCGGTTCAGGCTGAATCCCGCTTGTTCCAGGAGCTTGAGCTGTCCCATTTCCATCCAGATAACCGGAGAACCAGCCATGAGTCTCGGAAGATCCTTTGCCAGGTCTTCCGTAGCTTTGAGTTCAATTCCGGCAGGCGCCTCTTCCGGGGGTCCCCACGGCCTGGCCCTGCGGTAAATGGCGGATTTTCCATTCTTGCCATCCACGACAAGCACGGCATCCGCGGTCGAAATACCCGTCAGGTAATAAAAATTGACATTCTGGCTGCTTTCAGAATAGAAATCCTGACCTCCGCTATTCACCATGATGATCAAATCCTTATTCGTCTTTTCGATCAGTTTATCACGGCGCACCTGGTAAGAATCCGGTTGAGCGCTGAGAAAACTGGCGCATAGAAAGGAGAAGAAAAAGAGACTGAGAGACTTGGTGAACGGGAGGCTGAGAAAAGTTGAAGGCTTCATGGGTTATGATTTTCCATAAAGTTAAAAAAAACAAAAGTGGAATTGGCTGTTACCGAACAGTTGCCCGTATCTCGGGCTGTCCTGCCATCAGCCAGGCCACGATACCGGGACTGAAATTCCTTTTACCGGTCCGTTTTGTAAAAGACCATGATCTCCGAGTTCCCCACGGTTTCGCTGGATGAGGGGGCGAACGGGAACTCCGGCGCCTTCACGCCGCGACCGAACCAGACCGGACCGACAAAAACGCGCGCCTCATCCCATGAATCAGAATCAATCAAGGATTTAAGAAGTACAGGTCCTCCTTCGACCAGTACCGATTGGATGCCGCGTTCGTACAGCACGGAAAATACCTGCGGCCAAACAGGTTGTTCCGCAGTTATCCTCAGGAATTCGAGATTGGCCCGGTTGGCCTGATCCTCACAGGTAAAAACCCATGTCGGTTCGCTTCCGTCCAGAATGTGAAGGGATCCGGCATTCTGTGCCTGTATGATCTTCCCGGGACGGTCTATTGTGATGCGCACAGGGTTTTTCCCCGACCAGGCCCTGACATTTAATTGAGGATTGTCAAGCAATATCGTGCGGGAACCGGCCAGTATGGCCTGTTCTTCCGAACGCCATTTATGGACCAGCCGGCGGCAGGTTTCGTCGGTAATCCAGGTAGGATGCGCCTCCGGCGTGTCACGCAGGGTATCGACAAAACCGTCCCGGGTCTGGGCCCATTTCAGGATGATGTAAGGCCGTTTTTGTTCGTGATAGGTGTTGAACCGGCGGTTGAGAAACCGGCATTCCTTTTCAAGGATCCCTGTGACCACATCAACCCCGTTTTCCAATAACCGTATTATCCCCCCGCCCGGAACCAACGGATTTGGATCTCCCTGGCCGATGATCACCTTCGGTATGCCCATTCTCAGGATCAGATCCGTGCAGGGCGGTGTTTTTCCCTGATGATTGCAAGGTTCCAGGTTGACATACAAGGCCGATCCTTTCAGGAGCCGGGGATCGGATACCATTTTCATGGCATTGACCTCCGCATGGGCTCCCCCGCAACGGTTATGGAACCCTTCGCCTATCACCTGTTCTCCCCTTACGATCACAGCACCCACCATCGGATTGGGAGCGGTCCGGCCGAGCCCCCGGCTGGCCAGGCCGAGACATCGCTGCATGATTATTTCGTCGGTGAGATGCATGAAAACAAAGGTAGGCAAAAGAAAAGTGACTCGTGATTCGTGACTCGTGACTCGTGATTCGTGACTCGTGACTCGTGATTCGTGACTCGTGACTCGTGATTCGTGACTCGTGACTCGTGACTCGTGACTGGTCACTAATCACCAGTCACCAGTCACTAGTCACTAGTAAGTTACTACCTTTGGACAGGTATAAAACTGTCTCTGATGGTTTATTCCGATATATCCAGACTGCTGAAGGAAAACCTGGGCGAACTCCATCCCATCCGGGAATACGAGTCAATCGGCAGATTGATTGCGGAGGAGGTGACGGGCCTGAACTGGATCCAGATACAGATCTATAAGGATCACCATTTTACGGCTGGTCAGGAAGACCGGATCAGAAGCATCATTGCCCGCTTAAAGACCCGGGAGCCGATCCAGTATATTCTGGGGGCGACCGAATTTTATGGACTCAGGTTAAAGGTTCGTCCCGGCGTGCTGATCCCCAGGGGAGAGACGGAGGAGCTGGTGGAGTGGATACTTTATGTCTTAACAGACAAGGAGGAAGGAGGAAGGAGGAAGGAGGAAGACTTGAGGATACTGGATGTGGGGTGCGGGAGCGGTGCGATTGCCATTGCCCTGGCAAAAAACCTTCCCGATGCTGAAATCATTGCTTCCGACGTATCCGAAGAGGCTTTAGCTATAACAGAAGAGAACGCAGGGCTGAATGGGGTTACACTATCGACTGAAAATTTCAATATTCTCATACCTAAACCTTTAAACGGCTCCTTCGACCTGATCGTCTCCAATCCTCCCTATATTCCCTGGGCGGAAAAGGAGGCCATGCCGGTCCAGGTTGTGGATTACGAACCGGCTTCGGCCTTGTTTGTTCCGGATGATGATCCGCTGGTTTTCTACCGGGCGATTGCAGAGTTCGCCCGTCTGTACCTGAAACCCGGCGGTGAGATTTTCGCGGAGATCCACGATCGGCTGGGACAGGAAACGGAGGAGTTGTACTGGGGCTATTTTAATCAGGTGGAAATAAAAAAGGATATTCACGGAAAGGACCGGATGATCCGGGCAAGCAATGGATAAGAAACAAGCATTGAATAAAGCGATGGCCCTTTGTGCGCGCCAGGAATATTGTGAATCCGATATTCGCGGCAAACTGAAAACCTGGGGGATCGGGGAAGGGGACAGCGACGCCATCATCCAGGAGCTGGCAAGGCAAAAATTCATTGACGATTTGCGATTTTCAGTTGCTTTTGTGCAGGATAAGGTCAGACTGAATCAGTGGGGAAGGATCAAGATACGGTACATGCTCTCATCCAGGAAAATAACCGGATCCATTATTGATCAGGCATTGGATCGGATTGATGGAAACCTTTATACGCAAACCCTGCGCGAGATGTTGCAAAAAAAGGACCGGTTCCTGGCAACTGAAATGAATCCCCGTATCCGCAGGGAGAAACTGATCCGTTTCGGCATGGGTCGCGGATTTGAAATGGATGAGATCCTGAAAATCCTGAAAACTGATTAAGGTTACAGGTTCAACCGGTAAGCTCTCACCCGGTTGCTGTACAGGCCAGGGATAACCAGCATTCTCTTGTCCTCGATCCACTCGAAATCGGCCAGGTTCGTTCCTATGGTGGTGGTGTTCAGTATCTCCCGGTACTTTCCGTCTTTCTCGAGAATGAACAGGTGCCCGTTGAAATCGCTGAACAGGATACGGCCGTCTTTCATCGGCTGGATCCCGTCCATGATAGCACCCGGGTAAAGCTGTGCCAACAGCGTTGCCTGCTTCGTTTTCAGGTCAATGGATTTCAGCGACGGGTCGCCCGAGCAGCCAACGATCAGCCGGCCGCCATCAACGTGCAGACCATTGGGCTTGTTGAGTTCGCCGCCTTCCATCCAGGAGATCGATTTACCCTCTTTAATCTGATAGATCCGGTTAGCTTCATTATCGCTGACATATAGGACACCGTCAGGGGATGCTGTAATATCGTTTGGAAAGATGCAGCCTTCGAGGGGAATCCGGCTTACTATCTGTCCTTTCCGGGGATCGATCTCAACCACCCCGGTGCGTTCAACAACAAAGAGCTGCCCCTGTGACAGGCACAGTCCGGTAGGCTGGTTTAACCCGGTAATCCACTCCCGGTTGACAATGGTGCCATCCAGAGACACCTGGGAGATAAATTCCTGCTGCCCGACCAGAAAATTCGAGGTGTAAATAAGGTTGGCGTCAGGGTCAAATACGGCCGACTCTGGATAGTTCAACTGATGCTTAATTTCCCAGAGCTGGCTTAGGTGCGGGTCATGGGCGACGGCTTCCCCGTCGCTCATCATGAATCCCCAGCCGCCAAACTCTTCACCGACCAGCAAAACAATCTCGTTTGATCCCTGTTTGAGCGGAAGTAACAGTTCATCAAAAAAGCCGATTAGGCCAGCGAATCCGGGATCACGGCTCAGGTAAGCGTTGGTGCTGCTGAAGACCGGAGTGCCGTTCAGGAACACGGTAACATAATCGCTGTACCCAAGTTGGTACTTATGAATGCCGGCTTTATCGGCCTGAACGGTCGTCCGTGCGTAGATCCATCCCGGCTGGGCCGGATTGCGGGAGACCAGCTTATCCAATGCCACCAGGCCGCCTGGATTGGCAGTCACGGGACTCCAGGCCGGTTCCTTCAGGACCGAATAATACCGGTACTGATCCACTTCGCTATTGACTACCGGCTGTGTGATCTCCCAGTTCAGGATCAGGCCCGGCGATTCCGGTACCGGAACGGGGGAGGGGGGAAGGATAATATTTTTTTCCTGATAGGAGAAGTTTGAGAACCAGGCGCTTCCATCTACCGGTCCTTTCACCCCGATCCGTCCGGCCAGGTCACCCAATTCCAATTTGTTGATAGTCAAAACTTTTGAGGATTCCCCGTCCATGGTGACGCGGGCCCTCGTCCCATCCGTTTCCAGCCGGAAGTGGATCCAGCGGTTGACCGGGATCACGGCGGTTGAGGTGTATCCATCGCCATGAAAAAGTTGCCAGCAGGAAACGCCATGATAGACCGGGGTATACTGAAAAGCGTCAGCATTCAGACCGTTCCCTTTATGAGGCCTGATATAGAACTCTTCATAATCGCGCGATGGCTGCTGGTGAAAAACAATGCCCGCATAGGAGCGGCCGCCAGTGACCCACGCATCCCATTCGATGATTCCGAAATGGAACCTGACCTCCTTCAGCAGGGCGATGCCCGCATACGCCTGCCTGCCGCCAATCTCCTGGGTTTTGCCGTTGAACAGATCCCATTTGTCAGCAGTGAATGGAATGGTTTCCTGGCCGGCTGAAGCGATGGAAACCAGCAAGGCCAGACTGGCTGAAGGCAACAATCCTTTTCCCATGATTTTTTTTCTAAAGATAAGCAGTCGAGGGAAAAGGATTGTTTTTAAACAGGGCCGTCTGCCGGTCAGAAATGACCGTTTGTCGATGAATTGCAGAAATGCACCATAATTCTTTACTGGGATGATTTAAACGCGAAATCATCCACAGTCACTGTCCCTTCTCCTTTACCATACACGCCCAGCTTCAGGCTTGAGAAACCGCCGAGGACGTTTTTCTGGTAACCCGAGACTTCAAGGGCGATCTCATAAGGTTCCCATTTTTTGCCGTCGATGCTGTAGGAGAGGTAAAGGGTGTAATGATCCAGCCTGACTTTTAAATATTTTATATCCGGATTTTTGACTTCCGGGCCCCAGTGTTTCCGGCCGTTGAATAAATCGAAAAGCACTCCGTTTTTCAGCCCGAGGCCTGCAAAATAGCCATCGGTGAAATAGACGATCAGCCCGGCTTCCACGTTTTCACTGGGTTTGATGTACACGGAAGCTTCATAATCAGGAGTTCCCGGCACCACATGCAAAACGTGGAGACGATCCTCTTCCGCGTTGAAGGTCAGCTTACCGTTTTTGATCCTGTAATCCTCTTTCAGGCTGATACCGCTGAAACTCCACTGCAGGTTGAGCTCCGGCTTGCTGAAATCATCCGGAGTGATGAGGTTGTTATCGACAATCTCATAGTTCAGTTCCTTCACCTGCGACTGGTACCACCCGTCATCGGTCCAGCTTATGGGCTCGATCAAAACGCTGCGGCCCATCGGTAAATGACCGTTTTGATATGCATGGTAAACGATGTACCACTGATCGGAGGAATCGGGAAAAATGGTTCCGTGGCCTTTTGACCACCAGGGTTCCGATGCTTTCCAGGTTTTGATTACGGGATTGTAGGGAGAATTTTCCCAAGGGCCTTCCGGCGATTTTGAGCGGGCGCAGACCGCCATGTGGGAGGTGGCCGGACCCGAGGTCCCTCCCTGAGCGGAAGTCATGTAATAGTAGGGCTCCCGGTAAACCAGTTTGGGCGATTCGAGGCAGAAACATTCCACTCCGTAATCATAAGGATAGATCCAGCCGTCATAGACATGCTTCATCACATCGGTAACCGACAGCCCGTCCGGTGCCAGCGGGGCCATCCGGCCACCATTCAGGTATAGCCAGCGCTTTCCGTCAGGAGTGGCGATGTGGCCCGGATCGATCCCCTTGATGTCAATGTGCACGGGTTCGCTCCAGGGTCCCTCCGGGTGCGGGGCGGTAATGACAAAGTTGCCGCCTAGATTGGTCGGAAAGTAGATGTAATACAAGTCTTTATATTTAACCATGTCGGGGGCCCATACCTCGCCGACCTTCGTATTCAGCGCGCGGGTCACCCTTTCCCAATCT
>Ga0208828_1000305_pt1 | contig 22538 bp, 24 predicted proteins | sample Kivu_160m_FD_185487 | JGI IMG/M metagenome (GOLD analysis project Ga0208828, IMG submission 185487) | Freshwater microbial communities from Lake Kivu, Western Province, Rwanda to study Microbial Dark Matter (Phase II) - Kivu_160m (SPAdes)... | ecosystem: Environmental > Aquatic > Freshwater >... | reverse complement strand
CCACTTACACTGAGGAAATCATCCGCGAAACGAAGCGGGCTGCGACCATCGTTCGTAGCCTTTTGGCCTTTTCTCGACCCAATAGCGAGGGCCGCTGCGAAGCGGCGCCGGCGAATATCATCGACGGGGTGGCGAGCGTTGTCGAAGCCGAGCTCCTCGATGTGGAAGCACGATTCGACACGGACGTGCCACCCGGAATCCCGGACATCGTTTGCAACGTACCCCAGATTCAACAGGTTCTCCTGAACCTCGTCGTCAACGCGCGGGAAGCGCTGGCCGATATCCCTTTGGACCGGAAAGACGATCGCTGCATCCGGATCAAAGCGAAGGAGACCGTTCGGGACGGCCGCCGTTTCGTCCGAATGACCGTAGAAGACAACGGCCCCGGAATTCCGAAGAGCATCCAGAACCGCCTGTTCGATCCATTCTTCACAACTAGGTCCAGGACCGACCATTCCGGCCTCGGCCTGGCGATCAGCTACAGGATCATCGAAGAGCACGGCGGCCGCTTGTGGGTCGAAAGCGATTTCGGAAAATTCACCCGGTTTCACCTCGACCTGCCAGCGAGCCGAAGCGAGGGACTCGAGGAGAATCCGTAAGTCATAAAGGAAAGGTTTTGCCATGACTCAAGTCTTAGTGGTTGATGACGAAAAGAGCATCCGCGTTACGCTGAGCGAGTTTCTCCGGCGCGACGGCTTCTCCGTCGAAAGCGCGGAAACGGCCGATGAGGCAATGAAGCGCCTTTCCGGGAACAACATCGACGTGGTCGTCAGCGACATCATTCTGCCACGCATGACTGGAGTGGATTTGCTCAAGGCGATCCGGAAAGTTTCCCGGGACATCCAAGTCATCATGATGACGGGCGAGCCAACAGTCGATACGGCCTCGGAGGCGTTGAGGGCGGGCGCCTGCGACTACCTGATGAAGCCTGTGGCCAAAGAGGCCATATTGCGATCCGTACGTCACGCGGCGGAGATCAAAGCCCTGAGTGATGAACGGCGGCGGCTGGCCGAAGAAAATCGGCAATATCAGATGAATCTGGAACGGATGGTCGAAGAGCGGACGGCGGAGCTTCGCGCGACGAACGAGCGGCTCAGGGAAACAATTGATGGGACCGTCCGGATCATCGCTTCGACCGTGGAATCGCGGGACCCTTACACTGCTGGTCACCAGCGGCGCGTCGCTGAGATAGCCCATGCCACGGCTAAGGAGATCGACATGCCCGAAGAGAAGGTCCACGGGATTTTCATGGCCAGCCGGATCCATGACCTCGGTAAAGTGAGCGTGCCGGCCGAGATCCTCAGCAAGCCCACTCGCCTTACGGACAGCGAATTTGCGCTGATCCGCCAACACGCCCTCGTGGGGTATAACATCCTCAAGGATATCGTTTTCCCCTGGCCCCTGGCCGAGATCGTCCTCCAGCATCATGAGCGGCTGGACGGATCGGGCTATCCGGGCGGGCTCAAGGATGGCGAAATACTCCTTGAATCTCGGATCATCGCCGTCGCCGATGTCGTCGAGGCTATGGCTTCCCACCGTCCCTACAGGCCGGCGCTGGGGCTCGACAAGGCCATCGAAGAGATTACGCGGGGCGGCTTTACGACGAGGCCGTGGTGGCCGCCTGCGTTCGGATCTTTCGCGAAAAGGGATTTCAATTATGAAAGAAGATAATATCCGGGATTCCGATCACCGTCTGGAGCCGCCAAATTCGGGACCTGAACCCCTCTCGTTAGAGAATCTTCAGGATGCCCTTCTGTGTCGCGCAGCCGAGATCGATGCGGTCACGAAGGAACTGGACGGTTACGCCTACGGCATTTCTCATCATCTGAGAACCCCGATTCGCATCATTGACGAAGCTGCCAAAGCCCTCCTCTCGGAGACTCCTCTATCCCTTTCCGCCAAAAGCCGGGACCAATTGCGAAAGCTCGTCCGCGAAGCCTCTTGCATGGCTTCCCTCTCGAACGCGCTCCTCGACCTCTCGCGCGTCGGGCGAGCCGCGATGCGGCTCGAGGTCCTCAGCGTTCGGAGCCTCATCAAGCCCTTGATCCTCAAACTAAAAGCGGGCGCGCCGCATCGTCAGGCCGAATTCCGGATTACCCCCGATATCGAAATCCTGGGAGATTTCGACCTTCTGAGGACGGCGTTCAGCCATCTCCTGGAAAATGCCTGGAAATTTACGGCGGGAACCGAGCGGACAGAGATAGAAATCGGAGAAACGACAATCGACGGTCGGAATGTCCTATTCATTCAAGACAATGGAATTGGATTTGACCCGGCTTACGAGGATCGGCTTTTCGTCCCCTTCGGAACGCTTCATTCCCGGACCGACTATCCTGGCCATGGCCTCGGCCTGGCCATTGTCCGCAGGATCGTTCACCGGCATCATGGCCGTACTTGGGCTGTCGGGCAGCTTGAACAGGGAGCGACCTTTTTTCTCGAGTTTCCAAATAACGAATTATTTTAGTCACAAATTCTTCACTCAACGAGGGACTACAAACCATAACTATTGAAAGCAATAGAAATACGTATGAGTAAAAGACGCGAGGGGCCTTAAAATCCCTCGCCCCGTAAGGGGTGTGCGGGTTCGATTCCCGCCCCCGGCACTCGGTTCCTTTTCCGGTTTGACCCGCCTCCTCATCCTCTGACATAAGATAACTTTCCGGGTCGGGGACGGCCTTCCCCCGCCGAGGAGTCCGACGATAGACCCGCATTTCCGCCGCGACGAGGCCTACGCCCGCGAGCTGGATTCCCGCGATCCCCTCGCTTCCTTTCGCTCCCGCTTCGCGTTGCCCGAGGATTCGATCTATCTCCTCGGCAATTCCCTCGGCCCGCCTCCGCGCGAGGCCGCGGTCTCCGTCGGGCGCGTCATGGAAGAATGGCGCGGCCAAGCCATCGACGGCCGGCTCCACGCCGACCCGCCCTGGTTCCATCTCGCCGAACGGCTGGGCGCCGCCGCCGCTAACCGAAGCCAATTCCGTCCCCTTTTTATTCGGTTCTCAGGGCGGTGATCGGATCGAGACGTGAGGCTTTGCGGGCCGGATAAACTCCGAAGAATAGCCCGACGGCAATCGAGAAGGTAAATGAAATGACGATGGACGTAGGGGAAACGCTCGTCTCCAACGGAGTCGCCGCACCGGTCACGAGAGAACCTGCCAGACCCGTGCCGATGCCGACGATACCACCGCCGACGCTCAGAACTGAGGCTTCGAGCAGGAACTGAACCAGGATGTCTTTCCGGCTTGCCCCCACGGCCCTGCGCAGCCCGATCTCCTTCGTACGTTCCTTGATGGCCATGAGCATGATGGCCAGGATACCGATTCCGCCGACAAGCAGAGATATTCCCGCTATGCTGGCGATGAGCAGGGTGAAAGCTTCGGTCGTTTCGCGCTGGGCCTCGATGAGCTCCGTCTGGTTCTGTATGGTGAAATCGTCGGCCTTGTCTTGTTTGTTCAGGCGATGTCGCTCTCTCAGAATATCGCGGACCTGCTGCTGGGCGAGGGTCATTTTGTCCTTGCTCGCGGCTTCGATATAGATCATGTTGATGTAAGCGATGTTGAAAAGCCGCCTCAAGGCTGTGCTGATGGGGATAAAGATCTGGTCGTCCTGATCTGCCCCGTTGAGGTCCGAGCCCTTGGGCGCCAGGACGCCGATGACTTCGAACTGGACCTTCCCGATGCGGATGATCTCTCCGACCGGCTCGGACTTCTCGAAAAGATTCTTGACCACGGTCCGGCCGAGCACGGCCACGCGGCGGGAACCGATCATATCTTCTTCGCCGAAAAACGAGCCCCGTTCGACCTCGAGTTTCCTGATCGACAGAATATCCGCGGTCGTTCCCGTTGTGGTCGTATTCGTGGCGAAATTCTCGTATTTGACCTGGAGTTTTCCGCTTTGAACGGGGGTCGCGGCTCGAACCGCAGGGCATTCCTCGACCAACGCCTCGGCATCTTCGAGTGTCAGGGTCGTCACGATCCCCCGCACTTGTTGTCTCCCGGCCGTGCGTTGGGCCTGTCCGGCGTTGACGATGATGAGGTTCGTGCCCATAGCCTCGATCCTTCTCAAGACCTGGTTCTCCGCGCCTTTGCCGATGGAGACCATGATAATGACCGACGAAACGCCGATGACGATGCCGAGCAGCGCTAAAGCCGTCCTCATCTTATGGGCCGCGAGCTGTTTGCGGGAGATCTTGAGACTACGAGCGATTTTCATCTTCGGCCCATCGATCCGGCCAAGAGGCGATTGGCCGCCGTCATTTTCTTCCCGGCTTTCGCCTTAAGATCTCAAAGCCTCGATAGGCTGGTAGGAAGCCGCCCGTCTGGCGGGCTGTATGCCGGCGATCAGCCCGACCAGGCTGGAAAAAATCGCCCCGAGGACCACGATCTCCCAGGACACGGCCATCGGCGTCTTTGTTAGGGCTTCCAGAATCTTCGAACCCGCTACCCCGAGCACAATGCCGATGATTCCTCCCGTGAGTGTAACGGCCGTGGCTTCGATAAGAAATTGGAACGTAATGTTTTTCTTTCGTGCGCCGACGGCCTTCCGGAGTCCGATCTCCTTGCGGCGCTCGCCGACCGAGATCAGCATGAGGTTCGAGACGATAACACCGCCCGCGATCAGCGATATGCCCGCGACAAGAATGAGAAATAGATTGAACGTCCCAGCCACCTTCTCGGCCGTCTCGGTGACCTCCGTCGGTGTGGAAATGGTGAAATCGTCGGGGACCCCGGGGGAGATCTGGTGACGTTCGCGGAGCAGGTCTCGGATACTCCCCGCCGCTTTGTCCATATCCTTGGCCGTTTTGAGGCGAATCTTGATATTCGCGATGTAATCGATATTAGCGACCCGCCGCATCATCGTCGTTATGGGGATCATGACCCGGTTATCCATGTCGCCTCCGCTGACGGACGTGCCTTTGGCTATAAGGATCCCTTTGATCTCGAACTGGATGTTTCCGACGCGGATCATTTCCCCGATGGGATTCGCTCCGCCGAACAGATCCTTTTGGACTGTTGGACCGATCACGCAGACCCGGGCGACATTAGCGATATCCTCGTCGCTGATAAAGTCCCCTTTGGCCGCACCCCAGTCCCAAACCGTAGCGAATGACGGCATGGCGCCGAGGACCATGGTGGTCGTCGACTTGTCGGAGTGTTTCACTTCCATCTGAGGCCGATGGACCTGGGGGGAGATATCGGCGACCTGCCTTATCTCGCGTTTGATCGCCGCGGCATCCTCGAGCTTTAGGCTGATCGTCGGTTGGCCGGTGTTCTGGACTCCCATAGTCTGGCCGCCACCGGCCCTGACCATCAAGCTGTCCAGCCCGAATTTCTTCACCCGTTCCATGACCTTCTGTCTGGCTCCCATGCCCGCCGAGACAACCATCGTCAGGGCGATGATGCCGATGACGACGCCGATCATCATCAGAAACGTGCGGAGCATGTTTCTTCCAAGGCTCTTGAAAGCGGATTTGACGATGCGGAGCGTTCTCATTCTTTGACCTCCTTACCGGGGAGCTTCCGCAATTCGTCCTCGGCGCTTTTCGGCCTTTCGTTGACACGATCCTCGACGATCCGTCCATCAGAGATCCGTATGATGCGCCTGGCGTGTTCGGCGATGTCCGGCTCATGGGTGACGAGGACGATGGTTTTTCCCAGCCCATTGAGCTTCTGGAACAGGGAGATGACTTCGTAGCTTGAACGGCTGTCCAGGTTCCCCGTCGGCTCGTCGGCGAAGATGATCTCGGGCTCGTTGACCAGGGCCCTGGCGATCGCTACCCGCTGCTGTTCACCCCCCGAAAGCTCGCCGGGATAATGATGGCCCCTCCGGTTGAGCCCCACGGCCTCGAGAGCCGCGCGGGCCATTCGGCCAATATTAGCCCGCTCGGAGTAGACCAGTGGAAGCTCGACGTTCTCCAAGGCCGTGGTCCTCGGAAGAAGGTTGAACGACTGGAAGACGAACCCGATCAGTTTGTTGCGGACATTGGCCAGCTCATCGTCGGGCAGGCCGCTCACTTCCATCCCGGCCAGCTGCACGGCCCCGCTCGAAGGCCTGTCGAGACACCCGAGGATGTTCATGACAGTGGATTTCCCCGAGCCGGACGCCCCCATGATGGCGACGAATTCGCCCTTCCGTATGTCCAAGGAGACGTCCCGGACCGCGACAACTTGGGAGCTTTTTCCCGGGTTGTAGACCTTTTGGATGTTTCGGGCTTGGACGATGAGATCGTTCATGGCCTCCTCCTTGTTACTCATAGATGACGACCTTTTCACCTTCGCCGACCCCGCTGATGACCTCGGTGAAGCCGTTGTCTTTCCAGCCGACTTTGATCAGGCGTCGTTCCGTCCGGTCGCCGTCAAGGACCGTGACGTATCTCTCCCCCTGGTCCCGGACGATGGCCGCCGTGGGCACCGCCAGGGCGTTCTTCCTCGCGGCGAGGAAGATCTTGACGTTGGCGGTCATTTCGGGCCTCAGGATCTTCCCCTGGAAGTCCGTGATCACGAAGGTGACGATATAGTTGACGACGTTGTCCTGGATCACGGCCTTGGGGTATATGGCCGTGACCTTTCCCCTGAATTCCGTATCGGCGTAAGTATCGACGGTGAAGCCCGCCTCGAGCCCTTCATGGACCTTGCCGATATCCGTCTCGTCAACGTAGGTCTGGACTTCGAGCCGATTCAGATCGATGATGTTGACAAACGTCGGCGCAGAGAAGCTCGCCGCGACCGTTTCGCCTTCCTGTGTCGAGATGGAGGCAATGACCCCTGAAATGGGGGCGAATATTTTTGTGTAGCCGAGCTGGACCCGAGCGGATTCCAGGTTGGCTTCCGCCTGCTCGAGCTGGGCTTGGGCGACCTTGTGGGCATTCTCGGCCAGATCAACCTGCTGCTTGGAGGCGAAATTCTTCTTCAGGAGAGAACGTTGTCGCTCCAGATTCAAATTCGCATACTCAAGATCGGCCTTCGCCTTTTCGAGGGCGGCGATGTTCTGGTTGAGCTTCGCCTGCAGCTCGGCATCGTCCAGTTCGGCGATGACCTGACCCTCCTTCACGAGGTCGCCGATATGGGATCGCAGCCGTTTGACTACGCCCGAAACACGGGATCCGACTCTGACCTCGGCCCCGACCATGGGCTTGATGATCCCGGTGGCTCGGACGGTGGAGCCGATATCGCGACGGGTTACCACGGCCGTCGTATATGCGGGGCCTTGCCGTTCCTTTCCGCCGAAATACCGGCTTGCCGCAAGCGCGCCCAGAACGGCGAGAACCGCGACAATAACTATGAAAAGATATTTCTTTCTCATCTCACCTCTCCCACGCCCTGCGACCAGACGTCGATGCCCAGAGCCCTATCCAAGGCCGCAAGGGAAATCTTGAAATCGGCAAGAGCCTCAATGAAACTCACTTCGGCCGCCACCACGCTGGTCTGGGCGTCGATCACTTCGATCATGGAACCCGCCCCCTCCCGGTATTCTTCCTCTGCGAGGCCGAGGTTTTCGCGGGCATTCTCCAGAAATATTCGTGTATTTTCGATCCGTTCTTTAGCCTCGTTCAACGCCAAGAAGGCGTTCCAGACATCGAGACTTATCCTTTGCTCAAGGGAGGATTTCCGCTTATCCATCGCTTGGAAGGCGATTTTTTCCTGGGCCATACGGGAAGCGAGAGAAAAGCCGGAAAAAACGGGATAGCTCAAGCTCAAACCGAACGACCAGCCCTTGTTCAACGAAGAAAGCGCGGCACCGCTGAAGCTGTAATTCGCATCGGCGGAAATCCAGGGGAGAAGGTTGCCCTGGGCCGATCGTATGTTCGATCTCTGGGCCTGGAGCTGGGAATTCATTCCCAACAGTTCCGGCCGGTGCTTATTGGCCAGCGCTAACAGGGAACGAAAGTCGGTCGGCTCTTTTTGCCTAAGGTCTTGAAGATCATCGACAACGTCCAGAGGCGCATCGACGGACTGGCCCAGGAGGATGTTGAGCGATCCCTGAGATGATAGCAGATTGTTCCGGGAACGAATCAGGGTCAGGTTGGAATTAGAAACCTCCACCTCGGCTTTCAGGATATCGGAACGCGTGGCCAATCCGGCCTCGAAACGGGCTTTGGCGAACTCCAGATGGTACCGGGCGCTCTCCAACGATTTTTCGGCGACTTTGACCGTATGGCCGGCCTGGAGCAGGCGATAATAGCCTTGGTTCACCTGGAGGATCAAATCTTGGATGTTGCCTTCGTGCTGATGAGATGACGCTTCAAGGCTGGACTGGGCGGCCGAGATCGCGGAAACCGTCCGAAAACCCTTGAACAGGTAATATTGGGCCGAAAGGCCGATACTGAAGCTGGAATAGGGATCGGGGGAGGCTCCCGACTGTCCACTCTGGCGAAGAAGCCGATCCGCGCCCGCCGAAAGATTTATCGTCGGGAAGGCCGCTGCTCGGACTTCGGTGATTCGTTCCAGGCTCTCCATGACATCATAGCGAGAGGAGAGGATCTGAGGGTTATTCCGGATAGCGAGCGATAGACACTGGTCAAGGGTAAGATGAACGGGGGCCTGGGATTGCATTCCGAAGGAGAACATGGCCAGAAAGAATATCGGAATGAACTTGGTTCTGTCTGGAAAGCACATCTCGCGATTGGCTCCTTTTCGATGAAATAACGGCATGAGTCGGAAGAATGTGGTTCAGCTTCCCCTCAGATACTTTCCTGGCCCGGTGGGGGAAGTAAGCCTTTGGAGGATGATGGAGAGGAACTTCTCCTGCTGATCGGGACCGAGGATGGCCTTGATGTCCAGAATATGGTTGACGACCCTTTCCTGCGCTTCGAATTGCAGCCGATTGATACGCTCATTGATCTCCGACAGCCGCTTTCGGTCGGGTGTCGGAGGGGCAAACGCCTCGATTAGCTGCCGTCGTAACTCGTTCTGCCGGGCGGAGAGAGAATCAAGCTCCGTGTGGAACGTTTTTCGATATTCCTGAAACTTCGCAATTTGCGCCGCGGAGAGGGAAAGTTCCTTTATTACTTGCTCGAAGCCTTCGGCTTGGCGGAGCTCCGCTCCGGACCGGGAGGAGCCTCTGAATCGATGGAAAAGAAAGGCTCCCAGGGCCGCCAGATTGATGACCGTCAGGATGAGCAAGGCGAAGATGAGGAACTTTTTCTTCATGTCAGTCACGATGACTCTCAAGGCTCATTCGAGATTCGCCAGGGATTCCACCAGCGAGTCCGGCGGCATAACACTGAAGAGTTCAAGCCCAAACGCCCCGGTCTTTCCTCCCGAAAAAGCCCGCAAGGTTGCAGCGGTCGAAGTCGTTCCGGTTGTCGTGGGAGTGCCTATATAGATTCCAAGCGCGATGGCCAGGGAAAGCGCGAGTGGGAGAGCGATCAAGCGTCGGGCCGGGAACGGGAGGAAGCGAAACTCACGGGCAGGCTCTCTCCGACTCTTCCTTCCCTGCTCTTGGATCCGCTGAATGAGGCTTTCCCACGATAATGAAAGGGGAACGAGCGGCCGTTCGGCGGATCCAGCGTTCCAGGCCTCGGCGAGTTTTTTCATGTAGCAGCTGCATTCCGGGCATTGACTTAGGTGAAGACGAACCATCTCGCGTCGTTCTTCCGGGAGTTCGCCGGCCAGGAAACTCAAAAGGTCCTGCCGGATTTCCGCATGAGCGTCTTTTTTCATTTTCACTCCATTAGAGGCGGATTAAAACAATAACTTGCGGTTCATTTCAAGTATCCATCAGGTAGGGAGCCAAACGCTTCTCCAGGTTCCGTTTGGCCCGGAAAAGCAGGGATTCGACCGAGGAAAGAGAAATCTCCATGGTTGAAGCGATCTCTTCATAGCCGAGGCCTTCATAATATTGTAGAGTGATCGCGGTCCTTTGCCTTTCGGGCAGGGCTCTTATCAAGCGCTGGACGACGCGCTCCATTTCGGTACTTTCGAGCTCCGCGGAAGGGTCATGACCGGGATGGACGGGTTCGATCGTCGGCGTTCCGCCCGATTCATCGGACAGGAAAGCCAGGGATAGCAGCTTTTTGAGTTTCTTTTTATTCAATTCCTTATTGACCAGGTTGACCGCGATGCGGTAAAGCCATGTTGAAACCTTCGATTCCCCTCTGAAGCTCGGATACGCTTTGAAGGCGCTTAAAAAGACATCCTGAGTCAGGTTTTCCGCCTCCTGACGGTTGCCGAGCAGCCGGAAACACAAGGAGTAGATCAGAGTTTTATTCTCTTCGAAGATAATCCGAAAGGCCTCCAAATAGGCGACGGAATCTGGGGGGGCATCTTGAGCTTTTTCGCCGACCCTCATTTGTTCAGAACCTCTTCCGGGCATCATGGTGACTGCTGGTTATTCTACAAGGGCTTGACCGAAACGGCCACACCCTGAGACAGCAAAGCCCCGGCCCAGGAGAAAGCTCGAGTCACGGCCAAGACTCCCGCCCATCAAGCCGGGCGGCCGATCCGCGCGTTCGGAACTCTTTTCCCGCGCTTTCCCCGGAAAAGGGGAGGGACCTCGGAATCAGACGATCCACTTCCTGCGGATGTTGCGGAGGCTGACGAAGAAGAGCACGGCGCAGAAGGCCGCCAGGAGCCCGAAATCGAGCGCCGGCGGCATTTGCCCCGCCCCCTCGACGGCCGCGCGGAGCAGGTCGGCTCCGTAGGTCAGGGGCAGAACATGAGACAGAGGCCGGAGCCAGGCGGGCAGGCGATCGAGGGGGAAGAACAATCCGCACAGGAAGACCATCGGGAAGCGGATGAAATTGGAGAACGTCTGGGCCTCGAAGACCTCGCTGACCGAGACGGCGATGAAGAGCCCGAGGAACGTCGAGCTGACGGCGATGAGGACGACGGCCGGGACGATCGTCCCCCAGGCGATTCCGCCGAGGTCGGCGGCGAAGGCCGCGATTGCCACGGGCACGAAGGCGTTGATCACGCCGAAGAGGATGGCCCCGGTCGTCTTGGCCAGCATCAGCAGCTCCAGGGAGATCGGGGCGAGGAGGAGCCGCTCGAAGGACCGCCCCTTCTTCTCGAAGGTCACGGTCACGGCGAGCAGGCTCGTCGTCCCGAAGAGGACCGACAGAGCCATCACCCCCGGAAGGAGCGACCGGACGCCCTCGACGCCCGACCCGGACCGGATGAAAAACATCCCCGTCCAAGCCAGCGGGAAGATGAGGCCCCAGCTGATGTTGGGCGGCTTCAAGTAGTACGTCCGCATGTCCTTGCGGAGGATGTTCCAGAAGGCGATCCAGCGCTTCACGGAGCGCCTCCGCCCTTGTCCTTTTCCTTCTCCTTCCGCATGGCCCCCGCTTCGATGCCCGTGATCCGGACGAACACATCTTCAAGGGAGGGCATCAGACGCCGGGCTTCGAGGACTTCGAGTCCCCCTTCCTCCAGGAACCTCACCAGGGGGCCGACGACCACGGGCGCGCCGGACTCGACCCGGATCGAGTCCGGGGCCGGCTGCAGGCACGCGAGCGCGGGGAAGGCCGCGGCGAGCTTTGGGGCGAGCTCCTGCGTCGGACCCGACAAGGCGATCTCGACGGCGTACCGCTCCTGCGCCGGCCTGAGGAGGTTCTGGACCGTGTCGATACGGACGATCCCGCCGGCGACGATGAAGGCGATCCGGTCGCAGAGCCGCTCGGCCTCCTCGATGTAGTGCGTCGTCAGCAGAATGGTCGTGCCGCCGCGATGGAGGCCGGCGATGAGCTGCCGGACGTGCCGGGCGCTGGCCACGTCGATGCCGGTCGTGGGCTCGTCCAGGAAGAGGATCGGAGGCCGGTGCATGATCCCCGCGGCGATGGTCAGCTTCCGCTTCATCCCCTTGGAATAGCCGCCGAATTTCCGTCCGGCGGCCTCCGTCAGCCCGAACTCCTCCAGGAGCTCCGCGGCCCGCGCCTCCCTCGGCCTCTTCCTCATCCCGTGAAGGGCGGCGCAAAAGCAGAGGTTGTCGAATCCCGTCAGCTCGGGGTAGAGGTTGCTCTCGTCGGGCACCACTCCGACGAGATGCTGGGCGGCGCGGGGGTCGCGCGAGCAATCGATGCCCGAGATGCTGACGCGGCCGGCGTCGAGGCGGGCCAAGCCGGTCAGCATGTTGATCGTCGTCGTCTTGCCGGCTCCGTTGGGGCCGAGAAGGCCGAAGAGCTCGCCCGGGGCCACGGCGAAACTCACCGAGGCGACGGCCGTCACGTCGCCGAACCGCTTGGCCAGGCCTTCGACCGCGACGGCCGCCTCGGTTCCCTGCCCAGGTTCTGGAATAATCATTGTCTCAGTGTTGTCCGCAGAGCACGGTCCGCTTCCTGCGCCGGCTCCGATCCCGCGCACTGATGATAAATGGCCCATCGAGCCGCGTCAAGGCCCCGAGGGCTCCGAGCGACGGCAGAGCACGGCCAGGACGAGCGACGGCTCGTCGGCTTCCATGCTGCGCGTCGTTGAGCCGCCCGTAATGAAGACCGCATTGGGAGGGACGACGACGGCTTTCTCGTTCTCCGCCAGGAACGTCACCCGCCCCTCGACGACGACGAACACGACGTCCTCCGTCATCCGGCAGGGCGGGATGCGGGCGCCCGCCGCAAGCTCGATCCGACGGGCCTTGACCGCGCCATGTTCGAATAGAATCGAAGCCTCATAGCGGCCGCTTTCGCAAGTGAACTCTTTCGGGAAATCGATGATTTTCATCTCGGATTTTCCTTTCCGGGATCTTCCGGGGCTCCACGCATTGCCTTCAGCAAATAGGCCTCCACGGTCTCCCGGATCCGGTCCCGGACCCGGCGGAATACGGTTAAGACGTCCTCTTCGGTCCCCGTCGCCTGGGCCGGGTCTTCGAATCCGAGATGGGCCCGCTCGACGCCGCCGAAAAAGAGCGGGCAGGTTTCGTTCGCCGCGCCGCAGAGGGTGACGACGAAATCGAACGTCCGGCCCTCGAACTCGTCGAGGGATTTGCTCCGGGCCCGGCCGTGGTCGATCCCGATCTCGGCCAGAGCCTTGAGCGCGGCCGGATGCGGCGTCTTGGGCGCGGTGCCGGCCGAAAATGCCTCGAACCGGTCTCCCAGGTCGTGATTGACCAGCGCCTCGGCCATCTGGGACCGGGCGCTGTTGGCCGTGCAGACGAACAGGACCTGTTTCTTGCTCATGGCTTGACAACCTCTCCGCGATACATGAATATGATCATATATTACTGGAACGAGATGAAGAAAGTCAACCGCATTTTCAAGGCGCTCTCCGACCCGACGCGGCTGCGGATCGTCTTCCTCCTGCTCGATCGTGAGCTCTGCGTCTGCGAGCTGATGGCCATCCTCGGCCTGGAACAGTCGCGGATCTCGCACCAGCTCCGGATCCTCCGCGACGGCGGCCTCCTCCGTGACGACCGGGAAGGCCGGTGGATCATCTATCGTATGCCGGAAGCGGTCAAAGAGCGGCTCCGTCCTCTCCTCGAGATGTCGCTCCGGGAGGACCCGGCCGCGGCGAAGATCATCCGCTCGGACCGCGCCTCCATGCAGACGTGCATCCGAAACGAAATCAGGATAAAACGCTGCGGGGCGTGAGCGGGAAGAGCGGGAAGCAAAGGGAGACTCGATGTCCAAAGAGATCAAGGTGCTTCTCATTCTTGTCGCCGTTTTCCTGGCCGCTTATCTCATCCCGTTCGGCCGGCCGAACGTCCAGAACGCACTCCTCGAAGCCTTCGCCCTCCTCCAGGAATACGCCCGCCAGCACGTTCTCCTGTGTCTCATCCCGGCCTTCTTCATCGCCGGGGCCATCACCGTCTTCATCCGCCAGGAGGCCGTGGTCAAATTCATCGGCCCAAAATCCAATAAGCCTCTCGCCTACGGCATCGCCTCGGTCTCCGGGACGATTTTGGCCGTCTGTTCGTGCACGGTTCTCCCGCTTTTCGGCGGCATCTACACGCGGGGAGCGGGCATCGGCCCGGCCTCGGCCTTCCTGTATTCCGGACCGGCCATCAATATCCTGGCGATCACCCTCACGGCCAAGGTCCTGGGGCTGAAGCTGGGATTGGCCCGGGCCGTCGGCGCGGTCGTCTTTTCGATCGCGATCGGGCTCCTTATGGAGTTCTTCTTCAGACGAAAGCACACCGGGGAAAGTGAGGCCGGGGATTTCGCCGGAGCGGATTCCGCTCCCCTGAACCGGCCCCTCTGGAAGACTGGGCTGTATTTCGCGGTCATGATCGGCATCCTCGTCTTCATGAACTGGGGAAAATCCGACCCGTCCCTCGGCCTGTGGTACGCAGTTTACCGGGCCAAGTGGTACTTGAGCGCCGCGCTCTGGGCGGTCCTCGCTTGGATGCTCCTCCGCTGGTTCCGCCGAGACGAGCTCAAGGAGTGGGTTTTCTCGACTTGGGTCTTCGCCAAGCAGATCGTCCCGCTCCTGTTCGCCGGCGTCTTCGTCGCCGGATTCCTTCTCGGGCGTCCCGGCCACGAAGCGCTCATTCCCGGCTCCTGGATCGCGTCTCTCGTCGGCGGGAATTCGATCTTTTCGAACCTGTTCGCTTCCATCTCGGGTGCCCTGATGTACTTCGCCACGCTGACCGAAGTTCCCATTCTTCAGGGGCTTCTCGGCTCGGGCATGGGCCAGGGACCGGCCCTGGCCCTGCTGCTCGCGGGCCCGGCGCTGTCGCTTCCCAGCATGATCGTCATCCGGAGGATGATGGGAACAAAGAAGGCCCTTACTTATGTCGCCCTGGTCGTCGTCATGGCGACGGTCACGGGCATCCTGTTCGGCTGGCTGTTCGGATAACGACGTATTCTCCATTAAAAGGAGGCCGGATCGATGGAAATCAAAATTCTGGGGCCGGGCTGCCCCCGCTGTCACGAAGTGGAAAAACGGACGATGAACGCTCTGGCCGAGCTGGACATCGCGGCCGATGTCGAGAAGATCTCCGACATCAAGAAGATCATGGAGTACAAGATTATGGGTACGCCGGGGCTGGTGATCGATGGAAAGGTCAAATGTTCCGGCCGTATTCCGCGTCCCGACGAAATCATGGCCTGGATCCGAGAAGCCTGCGGCGGCGCCTAAGACCAAGACAATATTCGTACCATGAAAATCCGCGATCTTTCAAGCAAAGCCGCCATGGTTCTCCTGGCTTCAGTCTTGTTATTGAATGTTTTTTGCGGGCCGGGGGCCGAGCCGCAAGCCTCCGCCGTACAGGGGACGGCGGCCAAGGGAGCGGTCCTCGTCACGAACGAGATCAAGCTCGACTTCTCCAAGCACAAGATCACGTTCATAGAGCTCGGCTCCGTCAACTGCATCCCCTGCCGGGAGATGCAGCCGATCATGAAGGACATTGCCGAGCGGTTTCCCGATCAGGTCCTCGTCGTCTTCTACGACGTCTGGAAGAACCCCGCCCCGGCCCAGCACTACCGGATCCAGCTCATCCCGACCCAGGTCTTCCTCGATGAGCGGGGCAACGAGTTGTTCCGGCACGTCGGCGTGTTCGCCAAAGAAGACATTCTAAATTTTCTGAAGGGCCACGGAGTCAGGTAAGGCGGACGGCGCATGGAGAGCCTGTTCGGGGACATCCAGCAGATCCTCCAACACAGCCGCTGGCTGGCCGTCGCAGCCGTCTTCGCGGGAGGGATCACCACCGCCCTCAACCCCTGCGTTCTGGCTATGATTCCGCTCCTCATGGGCGTCGTCGCCGGGAACCGGGAAACGACGACGGTCAGACGATCGCTCTTTTTTTCCATGTTTTTCGTTCTCGGCCTGGCTGTCACCTTCACGATCCTCGGGCTCATCTCCGCCCTTATGGGGCGGCTGTTCGGAAACGTCGGTCCATTCTGGAAATACATCGTGGCGGGAGTCTGCCTGCTCATGGGGATCCATCTGCTGGGATTCGTCCATTGGAACCTCCCCATGCCGGCCGGAATCCGGATCAAACCGCGGGGACATCTCGGAGCTTTTCTGCTGGGGCTTCTCTTCGGCGTCGTCTCGACGCCGTGCGCCGTCCCCATCCTGGCCGTGCTCCTGGCGTTCGTTGCCGAAAAGAGGGACGTCCTCTACGGCGGCTTCCTCCTGTTGATCTACGCTCTGGGACATTCGGCCCTGGTCCTCCTCGCCGGAACATCGGTCGGAGTGGCCAGATCGCTCCTTGAGTCCAGGGGATTGCGCAAAGCCCACGATGCGCTTCAAAAGGCCGCCGGCGTCTTGATCATCGCCATCGGCGTCTATTTTGCGTTCGGGAGGTGAGGACGATGAAAAATCCCGTGAGCGTCGGGTTCATCGGAGGCGGCCGTATGTTCAGGATAAGACTCATACCCCTCTACGAGAAAATCAAACCCTGATGGACTGTCCGGGAAGGAGAAGAGAATGACCCCAAGCAAAGCGCGCCTCAAGTTCCTCGATCGATACCTCACGCTCTGGATCTTCCTAGCCATGGCCATCGGCGTCGGCCTGGGCTATCTCGTCCCGGCCGTGGTCGGGTTCATCAACAAGTTCCAATCGGGGACGACCAACATCCCGATCGCGATCGGTCTCATCCTGATGATGTACCCGCCGCTGGCCAAGGTGAAGTACGAGGAGCTCGGAGACGTCTTCAGGAACGTCAAGGTCCTCGCGCTGTCCCTCGTCCAGAATTGGATCATCGGCCCGCTCCTGATGTTCGCCTTGGCGGTCGTCTTCCTCCGCGACAAGCCCGAGTACATGTACGGATTGATCATGATCGGCCTGGCCCGCTGCATCGCCATGGTCATCGTCTGGAACGACCTGGCGGGCGGGGACCGGGAATACGCCGCCGGGCTCGTCGCCTTCAACTCGATCTTCCAAGTCTTGTTCTTCTCGGGCTACGCCTACGTCTTCATCACCGTCTTTCCGACCTGGCTCGGGTTGAAGGGGACGGCCGTGGTCGTGACCATGGGCCAGATCGCCGAGAGCGTCTTCATCTACCTCGGCATCCCCTTCCTGGCAGGAGTCGTCACACGTTTCACGATGCTCAAGCTCAAGGGGCGGACCTGGTATGAGACGAAATTCATCCCCCGCATCAGCCCCATCACCCTCGTCGCCCTGCTCTTCACGATCGTCGTCATGTTCTCCCTCAAGGGCGAATTCATCGTCAAGATCCCGCTCGACGTCCTCCGCATCGCCGTTCCGCTTCTCATCTACTTCGTCGTCATGTTCCTCGTCTCGTTCTTCCTCAGCCGCAAGGCGGGCGCGGATTATCCCAAAGCGACAACGCTGTCCTTCACCGCGGCGAGCAACAACTTCGAGCTGGCCATCGCCGTGGCCGTGGCCGTCTTCGGCATCAACTCCGGCGAGGCCTTCGCCGCGGTCATCGGACCGCTCGTCGAGGTCCCGGTCATGATCGGCCTGGTCAACGTCGCCCTCTATTTCAAGCGGCGGTATTTTCAAGTCAAAGCGAACTCTTAGCGCCGCCCCGGCATGAAAGACGGATGAGATGATCCCGTGGGCGAAGGGGGGCAAGTGAGAGAGCACGAAGAGATCCGGCGCGATCGAATATCGACCCCGGAAAAGATCCGGGTTTACCGCGCTCGCCTCGGGAAAAAGGGCTCCCTCGATCTTCCTTCTCGGTTAGCTAAAAAGCTCGCGGCGGCCGGCCAGGACCGTCTCGAGATCGTGGAGAACCGGGGAGCTCTCGAAGTCCGTCCGAGTCTCCATACCCTTGCCCGCGTCTATATCGAGCCGACCTCGCGCTGCAACCTGGCCTGCCGGACGTGCATCCGAAACACCTGGGCCGAAACCCCGGGGGACATGGAATCCGAGACCTTCGCCCGCCTTCTCCGCCAGCTCCGGGGTTTCCGGCACCTCGAGTCGGTCATGTTCGGTGGATTCGGGGAGCCGACGGCCCACCCGCGTATCCTGGACATGATCGGGAAGGTCAAGGCGCTCGGCATCCGAGTCGAGATGACGACCAACGGCACGCTCCTCGACGACACGATGCTAGCCGGCCTGATTCGGAATCGCCTGGACCGGCTCTGGATCTCATTCGACGCAGCGGAGGAAGCCCGCTTCGAGACGATCCGCAAAGGCGCCCGATTCCGGGCGGTCCTCGAGAGTCTCCGCCGCCTGCGATCAATGAGCGGCAAGCGGCACCGCCCGATCGCCCTCGGTCTCGCTTTTGTCGTGATGAAGAGAAATATTGACGATCTCAAGTCCATAGAAGAGCTGGCCCAAACCGTGGGGGCCGACAAGGTTCTGGTCAGCAATGTCCTCCCCTATAGCTCGGACATGGAAAAAGAGATGCTCTGCCTTCTGACGCTGACAACCGACACCTTCACCTTCGCTCCCGGCAAGATCGAAATGAGCCTTCCGCGCCTCGACATCAGCTCCTTGACCCGCGAGGCCCTTTTTCACTTGCTCCAGGGATACGAAAATCTGACCCTTATGGGCAATAAGGTCTATGCGCCCTCGCAGCAGTGCCGCTTCGTCCAGGAAAGGACCACAGTCGTCCGCTGGGACGGGCAAGTCAGCCCGTGCATGGGATTGCTACACGCGCATATAACTTACCTCTACGGCAACGAACGTAAAATCTCGAGCTATGGGCTCGGCGACATTCGGCGGAGCACGCTCCGGAAGATCTGGAATTCGGAGGGATACAAGGCTTTTCGGGAGAAGGTACGAGCGTTCGAATTTTCGCCCTGCCACGTCTGCGGCGGCTGCACGCTGGTCGACGAAAACAAGGAAGATTGCTTTGGAAATACTTTTCCGGTCTGCGGCGCCTGCCTCTGGGCGCAGGGCGTGATTCAATGTCCCTGAAGAAAGCAATGGTCAGGATCACAAATTTGCCTCACGGCGAGGGACTTTGCAGCTTATTAACTGAAAACAATAGAAATACCAATAAAAATTGGGCACGAGGGGACTTAAAATCCCTCGCCCCGTAAGGGGTGTGCGGGTTCGATTCCCGCCCCCGGCAATATTCAACTAGGTTGTATGGCGCGCGTCACGTCCGCTTTATATTAGGTGGAGAAAGCAGGGCGATTGGATGGAAAGGGGGATAAATGGATTTCATTAATCTGATACACGACATCTTCAAGGCGAGATGAGAGGGGGGATGGGAGAATTCTACTTTAACCTCAGGACTCCGGCGCCTCGCGACGAGGGCACGAAAAAGCCGTCGGAAGGTGAAGACAAGAAAAAGGAATAGGCCGCTGTAGATCCGAATTACTTGCGGCTTTTTTTCCAGTCCCTGAGATTCAGAACGGCCGAAATTCCTAACGCCAGGACGAGGATGGAAACGGCAAAAATATCGACAAGCGTCTGATTAATGTCGATGCCCGTTATCGATTGAATCAGAAATTTTATGTAAGACTCGGGCATATCGTAATATCCCAATTGCATCCGCACTTTATAATGCCAATCCGTGAATGGACAGTAACCAAATCCGTACCAAATTCCCAAAATAAACCAGGAAAATACCGTTAAAAGGACGACTAGAAGATGAATCCGTCTCGTCTTTTTCCAGAACCAACCCAGGAGGCAAAAGACGATCAGCGTCGAATGAAAGATAAAAAATCCAATATTTAAGAAACCGTACATTCGAGCTACGATAAGATCGTCAACGCGTGATTCGGGGCCCCTGCTCCTTCTTTAATTGCCATCGAAATCACATAAATCATAGTTCAGGATCCTAAAAATTGTCTATACGATATTCCCAAGAATGCCGATACGCGCGCGCCCAGCGGCTGCTAAATCCCATCCTCCAGCCCCGGCCCGGGGATATTTTCCGGCCCTCCGTAACCTTTCCAAGATTCCGGCGTATATATTTGTGAAACACAAAAAAATCTCAGGGAGGACGCCATTCTGGAACTGAGCAAGGCGGAGGAAGCGGTCCTGCTGGCCATCTGGCGCCTGGAGCGGGAGGCCTACGGCGTCTCCATCCGGCGCCGGATCAAGAAGGACCTGGGGAAGGATTACACCTACGGCACCCTTTACGGCCTGCTGCGCCAGCTGGCCTTCAAGGGTTTGGTCGAGAAGCGCCTCGGCCCCCCCACGCCGGAGAAGGGGGGGAGGGGCAAGACCTATTTCGACCTCACCCGGGAAGGGGTCAAGGCGCTCAAGGAGGCCATCGCCCGGCACCGCCGCCTGTGGGGGGATCTCGGCGAATGGTCCTTCGACGAGAGGTGAGGACAGAAGCGGCCGTGAAGAAACGCCCTGCGCCCATGGCCCGCCGATTGGTGGAGCGGCTGAGCTGGCCGGAGGACCGGGAGGCCCTCCTCGACAACCTCGACGAGGAATACGCGGAGCGGGCGGAGCAAAAAGGAACGGGACGCGCCCGCTGGTGGTACAGGCTCCAGGCCGCGCGCTCGGTCGTCCCGCTCGTGGGCTACGAATTCCTTTGGAGGTTCATGATGCTGCGAAACGACCTGAAAACGGCGTTCCGCCATTACCGGCGGCACAAGAGCTTCTTCGCCATCCACCTTGCCGGACTGGCCATCGGGATGGCCTGCTGCCTGCTCATCATGCTCTGGGTGCAGGATGAGATCGGCTACGACCGCTCCAACGAACGCCTCGACCGGATCTTTCTCGTCGTCCATTATTCCCCGGAACGAGGCGGCTCGAACGGCTCCTCGATCCCGGCGCCCCTCATCCCCAGCCTGCGAAGCGGTTTTCCCGAGATCCGCAGCGCCGGCCGTTATCTCGACGGCCGCCGGCGCCTTTTCTCCGTCGGGGGCGACAACGTCTACGAGGACAGGGGCGGATTCGCCGATCCCGAGCTGTTCGACATCCTCACGCTCCCCGCCCTCGAGGGCGATCCGAAGGCGGCCCTGGGCGAACAGAGCGCCATCGTCCTGACGAAAAGCCTGGCCCGGAGGTATTTCGGCTCGGGGGAGGCGATAGGGAAGGTCATCACCATGGAAGGCCGGTACGACTTCGTCGTCCGGGCGGTGATCGAGGACGTCCCCGGGAACTCGACCCTTCGTTTCGAGTACCTCCTGCCCTTCGAGAACTTCGGCCGCTTCGACCGCGTGGAACTGGACAACTGGGGGAGGTATGAAGGCTACCTCGGGCTGGTCATCCTCAACGACGGCGTGGACCCCGATGCGTTCTCCGGGAAGATCGGGCCCGTGCTCGCCCGGCACGAGGAGGCGGCGGGCGGCGGCACGGAACGCCTGCGGCTCCATCCGTTCAAGAACATCCGGCTCCGCGGCCTCAACGGCGACGGAACCCTGCGCTCCGTGCTCGTCTTTTCGGCCATCGCCGTCCTCATCCTGGCCATCGCCTGCGTCAACTTCATCAACCTCAGCACGGCCCAGGGGGCGGTCCGCGCCCGGGAGATCGGCCTGCGGAAGGTGATCGGGGCTAGCCGAGCCTTGATCGGGCGGCAGATCTACACCGAGCTTCTCGTCATCGTGGCCTCGTCGTTCGTCCTGTCGATTCTCCTCACGGCGGCGCTCCTGCCCCGATTGAACGCCCTGGCGGGAAAGACGATGGCCCTGACGTTCCGGGGAAATCCCGGTTTTCTCCTCGTTCTCCTGGGCGTCGTGGCCTTCGCCGCCGTCCTCTCGGGGACATATCCGGTGCTCCACCTGACGGCTTTTTCGCCGCTGAGGGCGATGAAGGCCGGCATCGCCGGCCGGTCCGGCCGCTCTCCCCTGCGCAAGTCGCTGGTCGTCGGCCAGTTCGCCGTTTCGACCGCCCTGATCATCTCCACGGTCATCATCGGCCGGCAGATGCGGTTCATCAAAACCCGGGAGCTGGGCTTCGACAAGAGCCACCTGGTGTACGTCTCGCTGGCGGGTAACCTGAAAAGCCGGCTCGACGCCCTGAAGACGGAGCTTCTGCGCGACCCCGGTATCCGGGGGGTGACGGTCGCGTCCTCCCCTCCTCAAGACGCCTTCAGCAACGCGGGCGCGCTCAACTGGGAGGGGAAGCCGGCGGACGTCCCCGGCTCGATGAATTTCGTCAGCGTGGAGAAGGACTACTTCCGGACGGTCGGGATCGAATTCGCGGCCGGCGGGACGTTCACAACCGCGCCGAGCAACACCTCGCTTCCGGAATTCATCGTCAACGAGAAGGGGGCGGAATTCCTAGGCATCAAAGATCCGCTGGGCAAGTCGTTCACGATGTGGGACCGCCCTCCCGGCCGGATCATCGGGATCGTCAAGAACGTGCATAACGCCCCGCTCCACCGGGAGATTATCCCCGCGTTCTATGTCCAGTTCCCCCACTTCTACAATCACCTGATCGTCAATGTGAACACCGGCCGTCTGCCCGACGCGATCGGCCATATCGAGAAGGTCTGCAGGGACATCAATCCCCAGTATCCGTTCGAATACCGTTTCCTTGAGGACAGCATCGATCGGGCTTATCAGACCGAGCGCCGGACCGGCGAATTGGTCGGCGCTTTCTCCGCCCTGGCCATCCTGGTGTCCTGCCTGGGGCTCTTCGGCCTGTCTTTGTTCATGGCCGAGCAGAGGACCAAGGAGATCGGAATCCGGAAGACGCTCGGCGCCACGATCCCCGGCATCGTCGGCCTGATGACCAGGGATTTCCTCCGCCTCGTCGCGGTCGCTAACCTCATCGCTTGGCCGGTCGCCTTCCTGATCATGAACAAATGGCTGGGGAACTTCGCCTACCGGATCACCCCGGGAA
>Ga0208828_1000304_pt1 | contig 22542 bp, 14 predicted proteins | sample Kivu_160m_FD_185487 | JGI IMG/M metagenome (GOLD analysis project Ga0208828, IMG submission 185487) | Freshwater microbial communities from Lake Kivu, Western Province, Rwanda to study Microbial Dark Matter (Phase II) - Kivu_160m (SPAdes)... | ecosystem: Environmental > Aquatic > Freshwater >... | reverse complement strand
GTACCACCAACTATATTCACCACATTCCTGTTTATTCAATCAGTGTCGCTCTGCGTAAAGAGGAAAAAATCATCCTCGGAGTGGTTTACGAAGTGGGGCAGCGTGAGATGTATTATACCTGGCAGGACGCTCCTGCAATGATGAATGGCAAGACCATTTCCGTCTCGCCAACCGGCAACCTGAACGAGAGCCTGTTTGCCACAGGATTCCCCTATTACGACTACAGCCGCCTGGATGAATACCTCGGGTTCTTCCGATTCCTGATGCAGCATACACGAGGGATCAGGCGCCTGGGCTCTGCGGCTGCCGATCTGGCTTATGTGGCATGTGGCCGTCTCGACGGATTTTACGAATATGGCCTCAGACCGTGGGACGTGGCTGCAGGGAGCCTGCTGGTCAGCAACGCCGGCGGAACTGTTTGTGACTTCAGCGAAGAGGAGAATTTCCTTTTCGGGAAGGAAATCATTGCCACAAACGGCAAGGTACACCGGAAATTTCTGGAACATTTCAGAGAATACTTCTAATCCTCTCAACATGAACCCAGTTATTGAACTCACCCGTGGAGATATCACAAAACTGAAGGTCGATGCCATTGCCAACGCCGCAAACCGCTCGCTACTTGGTGGAGGAGGCGTTGACGGGGCCATTCACCGTGCCGCGGGGAAAAAATTACTGGAAGCCTGCCGGCAACTGAACGGTTGTGAGACCGGCCAGGCTAAAATCACCCGGGGATTTGACCTCCCGGCACACTTTGTCATCCATACCGTAGGCCCCCTCTGGCAGGGAGGCGGTCAACAGGAATCAGAGCTCCTCGAAGCGTGTTACCTGAACAGCCTTTCACTCGCCCTTGAAAACGGATGCCACTCCATCGCCTTCCCAAACATCAGCACAGGAGTCTACGGCTTTCCTAAAAATGAGGCTGCCCGGGTTGCAGTAGAGGCTGTAAGAAAACATCTTTTACATAACAAATTACCCGAAAAAATTATCTTTGTATGTTTTGATGAAGAGAATTTCAGACTGTACAAAGATCTGGGAATAGAAACACGCACCCCCTTCTGATGCCTCTGTCGCGACATATCCGTCTTCTTATTCAAAAGATCCCGGCTATCCTTTTTCTGCTCCTTTCATTTCATGGGTTTCCGCAGGCTGAACGCAAATCGGTGACTGCGATCCGTACGGAAGAGGCCATCGTGATTGACGGAACGCTGAACGAAGCCTCCTGGATGACGACACCGCCGGCAACGGATTTCATCCAGCAAAAGCCATACAATGGCTCCCCGGCATCGCTGCCCACAGATGTCCGGTTCCTTTACGATAACTCCGGCCTCTACATCGGGGCCCGGATGTACGACCCCTCCCCCGACAGCATCCTGCACCAGCTAGGACTCAGAGACTCGGATGACCTGAATGCAGATTATTTTACCATCATACTCAGCCCGTTCGACGATGGGCTCAATGCGTTCGCTTTCCGTGTCTATGCTTCCGCTGTGCAAACCGATTACAAGGTCTCCTCTGAGTCCGATTTTGACCTGGATGTAAGTTGGGATGCGGTTTGGCAAAGCAAGGTGTCGTTTAGCGATTCTGGCTGGATCGTGGAGATGAAGATCCCCTTTTCAGCGCTCCGGTTTGCAAAAACAGATGTTCAGACATGGGGAATGAATTGCCAGAGGGACATCCGGAGAACCCGGGAACTCTCCTCATGGAATTTCATCAATGCCAAGGTTCAGGGTACGGTAAACCAGTCAGGAAAACTGGTGGGGATCAGTGGAGTGAAACCTCCCCTGAGGCTGTCACTCACACCCTATGTCTCCGGATACCTCGAAAAAAACCCGGATTACGAAGAATGGCAATTGTCATACAACTATGGCGCCGATCTGAAATACGGCATTGACCAGAGCTTCACCCTCGACATGGCCCTGATCCCTGATTTCGGACAAGTACCATCCGATGATAAAGTCTATAACTTCACCCCCTATGAGATCTGGTACTCCGAAAAAAGACAGTTCTTCACGGAAGGCACCGAGCTGTTCGACAAGGGAGGCATCTTCTATTCCCGAAGGATAGGAGGTCAACCTCAGGACTATGATTCCGTTTACAATGAACTCGACAGCAATGAGGTGGTCACCGAGAATCCCATGCAGACGCGGCTGATCAATGCCACAAAAATCTCGGGCCGCACAAACAAAGGATTGGGGATCGGAGTGTTCAACGGCATGTCGGCCAACACATGGGCAACGGTGAAAGACACGGTCACCGGGGAAAGCCGGAGGATCCTCACCCAGGGATTCACCAATTATAACATGCTCGTTTTCGATCAGGCGTTGAAAAACAACTCCTACTTCTCTGTCCTGAACACGAATTTGTACCGCACTGATGTTGGCTACTGCGCCAACGTATCAGGGATCGATTTCAAGATCGCCAACCGGAAATATACCTATGCCGTGAGCGGGAACGCGTTTATCAGCCAGAAATACCGGACAGGGAAAGCACCGGAATTTGGGTACGCGGCCCATTGGTGGGCAGGAAAGATCACAGGGAATCTGCAATACCTCTTTTACCAGGTAGCGGAAAACGATACGTATGATCCGAATGACATGGGATTTAACCAGCAAAACAACCGTTTCGAAAATGGGATCTTCCTGGAATACAACATCTATGAACCCTTCTGGAAAGTCATGGAGTGGTATAACAGCTTTGAGATCAAATACTCAACGCTCTACGACAGCCTGAAATTCACCTCCCTTGATATCGAAGCCAAAAGCACCACGACAACAAGAAAATACCGGACACTTTCAGCATCCCTGGAGATCAAACCCGATGGATATGACTACTATGAGCCGCGGGTGGAAGGATGGAAATACTGTACACCCGGATATGCGGCTGCAGAATTCTTCACCTCCTCTGATTACCGGAAAAAGTTGGCCCTCGATACACGGCTGCAATTGGCCTACTCATCCCGGTACCTCACATCCTATTATGAACTGATGATCAGGCCCAGGCTTCGTCCGAACGACCGCCTCTTTTTCATCTACTCCTTTTACATGGACCGTATCAACAACGATGCAGGATATGTGTCAGACTCCCTGAACTTGACCGGCAATGAAGTGATCATTTTCGGGCGCCGGGATATCCAGACGATCACAAACATCCTGGAAGCCAATTACATGGTTCGTAGCAACATCAGCCTGAACTTCCGGCTGCGCCACTACTGGGTATGGGCCCACTACCTCTCCTTCTACCAGCTCAGAAAAAATGGGTTCCTCGATCCCGTAACGTATACAGAGAACCCTGATGTGAACTACAACAGCTTTACGATTGATTTCAGCTTTATCTGGGATTTCGCTCCCGGAAGCCAGCTCTCCGTTGTCTGGAAAAATGCCATCTACACCCTGGATGACCAAATCGATTACCAGTTCTTCAGAAACCTTGCCAGCACATGGGAATCGCCGGCTTCCAACAGCTTCTCCATCCGGTTCCTGTATTACATCGATGCGATGTACTTCAAGAAAAAGAAGAACAGGCACTGACCGGTTTCATCAAAACGGGAAATCAGGAGAGAGGGATCGTGAAAATGAAGGTGCTCCCATTTCCCGGTTCACTCTCCACCCAGATCTCTCCTCCATACGTCTCGATGAACTCTTTGCAAAGAACAAGTCCCAAACCGGTTCCGGTTTCATTTAACGTGCCCTTCCTGTGGAAGCCTGAATCAATCCTGAACAGCGAACCAAGTTCGGAGGTGGCAATGCCGGTGCCTTCATCAATGACCGCTAACCCGATAAATCCTTCATGAATCCGATCCGATTCATTGGGCCTCAAAGTGCGAATCTTTACAGAACCTCCCGGTTTCGAAAACTTGATGGCGTTGGAGATCAAATTCCTCAGAATAGTGTTCAGCATGTTTTTATCCCCGTATACTATCGTATGACCATGAATCTCAACGGATAAGGTGATGCGTTTCTTCTCGGCAGACAACTTATTGATGCTGACGATCTCATAGGCCATCAACCCGACATCCAGGGGTTCAGGTTTGAATTCAATGCCGCCCAATTGAATCCGTGACCACTCCAGAAGATTTTCCAGGAGCTTGTATACATTGGTCAATCCATCCACAATCCGGTCAATGAACATGATCCGCTGCTGTGTGGACAAATCCTTGTATTCGCTCTGCAATAACGTTGAAAATCCAAGGATGGCATTAAACGGACTTTTAAGATCGTGGGAAATGAGGGAGAAAAACTTATCCTTGCTCGAGTTCATCTCCAGGAGTTTGCTCTCGGATTCCCTCAGGCGCTGTTCCACCAGGCTTCGCTGTGTTGATTCCTGATTCAGCTGGTCAAGCATCTGATTCAACGACTGCGATATGGATCCGATCTCATCATGTGAGAAAACGGGGACCCTTGCCTGTAAATCTCCTGCAGCCCGGCGACTCATCACTTTTTGCATGGCAATCGCGGGCCTCAGGATATATTTTCGGATGATGAGATAGGTAAAGAAAGCAATCAGGGATATGGATAAACCCAATGAGATGGTCATTAAAAGCACTGCAATGAACAATTGTCCCATGAAGGCCGTTACATCCAGTTCAACCAGCAAAGCTCCTTTTCCGAGAAGCCCGCTGTTCTCCCTTGGCCATGTGATATTGAACGATACAATGTAAAGAAAGGAGTCTTCGGCCTGCTTTTCATACCTGTATTCCCTGTCAGACTCCAATGATTGATTAAACATCGAACAATCAGGGATCTGAGGGAGAGAGGAAAGCGGTTTATCCACCCATTGGACCCGTGAAGAGGCAAATACCTTTGGCGGATCGCCCGTGATCGCAACGATCAGTCTTACATCACGTTCCAGGTTCAACGTGGTCACCAGCCGTTGGATCTGGCGGGGATCCTGGGAAGCATCACTGGTATAGATGATGGTACTGGCAATGGTCTCAGCCCGTTTCACGATCTCATTCTCAAACGAGGTCACCAGATACCAGTGTGCCATCCAAAAAATAACGGAGAAAACAAGCAATGATATAGTGATCAACGGGATCAGCAATTTAAGCTTCAGAGAAACACTGAATGAAAACAGGGCGTTCCTATTCATGCTCTTTTAGGGTTGACAGCGCTTGGTTGACCGGCTGATCATTCAAAAGCGTGTTCAGCTGAATCTCACGTTTAACCACCCCGGTCTCTTTCAAGACCTCCATGGCTATCGCTGCGGCTTTGACCAGTTGACCGGAATCCGAAAAATATTGCATCTGGTTCTCCAGTGGCTCCACCGTCATGCCCTCATAAGCCTCCTTCAACTCATCTACCGTTAACTGCTCATGCTCCGCGATAACGGGAAGCGCCTCATCAGGATGCTCCCTGGAAAAAACGATTGCCCGGTTGAAGGCACGAAGCACCTTCGCAAGATCCTCACTCCGGCTGTTGATCAACGACTCATCCGCCATTAAAACATCTACAATGTAACCCGGAATCTGCGTACTGTTAAACAGGATGTTGGCATTCCCTTTTGACAGAACCTTGAGAGAGATGGGGGGATAGGTGCAAATGGCATCCACCTCCTGCATCTCAAAACAGTGCTCCATCCCGTTCTGGGCCATTGGAACCAGGGTCACATCGGCAAGGTTCATGTTATTTTGCCTGAGCGCCAGATTGAGCGTCAGCAAATCCAGTGAAGCGGGTTCCACCCCCACCCTTTTTCCTTTAAGATCAGAAATTGTGCTGTCAGGGCTTCTTCCAAGAATGACATCCGCTCCGTTGGAGAAATCCGTGACGAAAAAAGCCTGTGGAGAACGGTTGGACGAAGCACGGGTGATCAGCAACTCAACAATCGTGCCGGCATTGATGTCTATCTGGCCACGCTCAAACGCACGCCTCGAATCACTCACCGATACGAAATCAAAAAGCTGCACATTCACTCCTTCGTCCTTGAAAAAGCCTTTTTGCTCGGCAAGATAGAGAAAGTCATAGCCAGGCCATTGGATGATCCCAATCCGGATAGGGGTTGACTCGCGTTTACAGCCGGTTGCCAGCAGAAGCCAACAAACCAGAAAAGTAACGCCGTTGCGGAAATATGGAGCAGCAGATCCCATGCGATACTGTTTTGGCAGTTAAAGATAACGCTTTCTCAATAAATATGGTTTCCGCCCAAATATACTAAATTTTATTTAAAACTTAACATCAGCCATCGTTCGCCCTTCTCGTCCAGCTCTGCGAGAATGTCAGCAAACCGCGTGGATGCAGACTGTAGTTCACCGGCAGAGAGCAATCCTGAGCTCAGCGCTGCCTCAATGTCGCGCTTCTCCCTTTCGAGATGGTCCAGCTCCGCCTCCAGCTTCAAGAGCTCCTGCTTCTCCTTGTAGGTAAGTTTCACAGGATCAGTTCGTTTCTTTTCAGGCAGGACGACAGAAGCAGGTTTGGCTCTGGCTTTCACTTTTCTTTTTTGACGCGCCTCATAATCCCTGTACTGGGTATAATTTCCGGGGAAATCCCTTACAAGGCCATGACCCTGAAAAACAAAGAGATGATCGACGATCTTATCGAGAAAATAACGGTCATGCGTGACAATCAGCACACAGCCGTTAAACGATTCCAGATACTCCTCAAGCACATTCAGCGTCAGGATGTCAAGGTCGTTGGTAGGCTCGTCAAGGATCAGGAAATTCGGACTTTGCATCAACACCGTCACCAGGTATAACCGGCGCTTCTCCCCGCCGCTCAGTTTGTAAACAGGTTGATGATGGCTCGGATAGGGGAACATGAAATAATTCAGGAAGGCAGCGGCTGAAATGACATCCCCGTTGCCTAATACCACCACTTCGGCAATCTCCCTGACCACATCGATGACTTTGGTATCAGGATTGAATGTGATCCCTTCCTGCGTATAATATCCAAATTGGATGGTCTCCCCTTTTCGTACAGATCCCCTGTCGGGTTTCAGCTTCCCGGTGATCAGATCGAGGAAAGTAGACTTCCCGCTGCCATTGTCTCCTATGATCCCGATCTTTTCGTATCGCTTGAAGATGAAGGTGAACTTGTTCAGGATCGGATTCTCCCCCCAGGAAAAGGAGAGATCGCTCACCTCCAGGATCTTCTTCCCCATCCGCTTTGCTTCAATATGGATCTTCATCCGTTCATCGGGCACCCTTCGTTCAGCGACCTCCTTGAGCTCATAAAAATTGTCGATCCTCGCTTTGGATTTGGTTGTCCGCGCCTGTGGCATCCGGCGCATCCACTCCTGCTCCTTACTTAAAAGATTTTGCGCCTTCTCCGTCTCCTTGGTCAGGATGTCCAGCCTCTCCGTCTGTTTTTCAATGAAATACGCGTAACTGCCTTTGTAGCGGTGCATCCCGGTATGATCCAACTCCAGGATCTCGTCGCACACCCTGTCAAGGAAATAGCGGTCGTGTGTGACCATCAGGAAAGAGATCCTCCGCTGCGAAAGATACTCCTCCAGCCATTCAATCATGTCAACATCCAGGTGGTTGGTGGGCTCATCGAGCATCATGAAATCGGGCTCGGTGATCAGTACTTTGGCCAGGGCTATCCTTTTCTGCTGCCCGCCCGAAAGTTCCCCGATGCGCTGATCAAGATCGTTGATCTTCAAACGCGAAAGGATCTGTTTGATCCGTGTCTCGTACTCCCAACCGTTCAGGGCATCCATCCGTTCAATCGCCTTTTCGATCTCCTCCTTCTCTTCTCCTCGTATCGCCTGCTCATACCGGTAAATGGCCCCAAGCACATCGTTGGCGGTTGTGTACACCTCATTGAACACCGTGTGCGAAGGGGTAAGGTCGGGCTGCTGCTTCAGATACCCCAAGGAAGCCTTGTTGAACAATGTAACCACACCGGCATCAGCAGGTTCCAATCCTGCAATGATGTTCAGCAGGCTGGTCTTTCCCGCGCCGTTCCTGGCGATCAGCGCTACCTTCATGTACTGGCTGATCACAAAGGAGATATCGTCAAACAGGATATTGTCCCCGTAACTCCTGGAAAGATGGTCAACGGTGAGGATCGTCGGCATGCAGCGGAATGTTCAGCTGCAAAGGTAGGGGATTATTCGTATCGAAGGGTTTCTGAGGGATTCCTGCTGGCAGCCCGCCAGGCTTGAAAGATGACGGCAAGCGTAGCGATGAACAGAACGAAAAGAGCGCTTTCAAGAAAATAGCCGGGATGGAGGTGAATTCTCCTGGCAAAATCGGAAAGCCAACGTTCCATAACAAGGTAACTAGCAATGGTTGCAAGTAAAACCGCCAGGAATACAATGATCCATGTCTCCCGCAATAACAAACCAAGTATCTGTCCAACCGTACTGCCATTGACCTTCCGGATACCTATCTCTCTCGTCCGGCGCGAGATCTTGAGGATCGTCAGGGCTAGCAAACTGATGAGACTGATGATTGCCACCTGCGCCCCCCCGATGAATACCATGGTTGCAAGCCGGTTTTCTTTCCTGTACATCTGGTTGAAGATATCGGTCAGTTGGGTTGACGTGAACACATAATCCGGGTCAAATCCAAGAAATATCTCCTTGATCTGCTCCAACTGCCCTCCCGATAACGGGCCCGTGCTGCGAATGTAAATATTGGGTGTTCCCCAGTAACAGTTCGCGATGACCAGTGGGGAGATGGGCTCCCCGGGATTTGACATGTAATAGAAATCCTTTACCACCCCAATGATGGTAACCCGTTGCTCGTTGTACAACACATGTTGTCCGGCCTTTGGCTTCAAGCCCAGTAAGTTCACTGCCGATTCGTTCAACACAATCGCCTGGCTGTCGGCCATGGACTCTCGAAAAAAACGGCCATCAACCAACTGGAACTGCATGATCTCACCGAAACCAGGTTTCTCGCGGTATTCATTGATGCCTTTATTGTTGGTTTCCACATCCGCTGTATTTCGGATATACTGCCCGCTGCATCCTCCGCCCATAAAATGTTCTCCGCCACTGACTGCCGTAATAAATGGCAACTTTAACAGCTCATTCCTTAAGCTCTCATATTTTTTCGAGATGGTGTTGCTGCAGTTGCTGATCGTGGTTACGTCATTCACATTGAATCCCAGGGGGATGTTGCGCATGTAGGATAATTGCGAAATGATAATGATAACACAACTGATAAAAAAAGCAACAACCGTAAACTGAACAAACACGGAAGCCATGGAGAGCCATTTATTGCTGCCGGTACCGGAATTTTTCCCCTTAACCCTAACGCAAATTTCATCCTCGAAAGATATAACACAGGATAGCCGGATGAAACCACAAGCAGAATGGCCAATACGATCAACACGGAACCAATGCCCCAGCCGGACACCATTTCAGAAACGCCAACCTTTGACAGCAGTATGCCTGAGATATAAGGCATGGAATAATAGGAGATCAGAAATGCGAGAAAAGCTGAAACAAGAAAAACGAATGCTGTTTCCAAAAAAAACAACCTGGCAATGCTGACTTTGGTAGCGCCGAACATCGACCGGGTAGATATCTCAGTAATCCGCTTCTCGCCCTGAATAATGAATAAATTAATGTAACTGATCATGGCGGTAAAGAGGACAAAAAGTGCAATTAGTCCCACAATCACGATTTGTCTCAGGCTTCCGTGGTTAGGAATGGACTGGCTTACAACAGAATTCAGATACAAATCGGTAAGTGGCTCAACGCCTGACTCTATGCTGGAGGTTGTTGCCTTTGCCCAATCCTGCATAACCAGGTCGTTTGCTGCAGAAATTTTAGCTTTTGCCGCTTTTTGATCAATATGTTCCTTTAATAAAAAGTATGTCTGAAATTCAAGACCTCCAAACCTGTCGGGTTCGAGTGTTGACAATGAAACCAAAAGATCAAAACTCATATGCGAGTTTTTTGGGAGCTCGTCCATAACCCCCGTGATCATCAAATGTTCTCCATCTGCCTCAATCGTTTGTCCGACACAATTTGTTGAATTGAAGAGCTTCTCGGCAAGGGGAGTCGTGATCACCACACTGTTGACCCCAACAAGAGCGGTTCTGTCATCACCGGAACGTAGTTTCAACCCAAATACCTTAAAAATTTCATTATCGGCATAAAATACCCGTATTTTCCCAATCCTGTTTTCTTTATTCTGAACAGAGGTCGGCCAACCGCCATATAATTGAACGGCCGATTCAATTTCAGGTACCCGTTCGGGGATTTGTCTGTAAGCCTGGCGTAATGAGATTCCATAAACGTTGGTTGTGGAGCTGTTGGTTACGCGACTATACAGCCTTACCACCCGATCTTTGGTTTTAAAATGAGTGTCATAACTCAGTTCATACCTGATATAGGTAATCGTAAGCATCATAGTGGTTAACGCTACGCCAAGCCCAATCACATTCGTGACAAACATAAGTGGGTTGCGCTTGATCATTCTCAGGATAAAATGAAGATCATTCATCACAAAATGGTTATTCATAGTTAAGTGCTTCAGCAGGATTCCGGCTGGCAACAAAATAAATATGCCAGGTGGTGGTTGCCAGGATAATCATGATGGATAAAAGCCCGGAGATCGGAAAAATCCACCAGATAACCGGGGCCTTGTAGGCAAACCTTTCGAGGAACTGATCCATCAGATACCAGGCAACCGGCCATGCCAGGATGTTAGCCAGAAATGTCCAGAAAAAATATCCTTTGTAAAATCTCATCATTACATCGATAAGTCTGGCTCCGTTAACTTTGTGCACCCCGATCTCACGGGTACGCTGGCTGGTACTCAAATAAACCAGGGCAAGCAATCCCATGCAGGTGATCCCAATGCAAAGAATAGATGAGTAGAGAACCAATTTCTGCCACGATTCAAGAGCTCGTTCCTCCGGATAGGTATATGAATCCAAAAAACGGAATTCAAGCGGGTAATCCGGACTAAGTCTTTTAGCTGTCTCGTTAATGAATTGAAGGAGAGCCTCCTGCCTTATAGTATTTCGAATTTTGGGATCCTGCTTGATAAATAAAAAATCGTTGTTGTTATTGCTTAAGCGAATGCATAAGGGTTCCACGCCAATATTTATCGGCGTATTATGCTGAAAATCCTTCACTACGCCAATCAGTTTATAATTCCTGTCGAGATAATAAAACTGGCTGTCGACAGGAATATCCCTCCCCAATTTATGCATTGCGGCTTCGTTCACCACGATTGCATCCGATGAATCTGTGGAATATTCCGGCTGGTAAAAACGACCACGGGCCATCTGAATATCAAAGGTTTTCAGGTAATCGTAACCTGCTTCAGTAGAGACGATCCGGGTACCCGGACGATCGGGAAACCCCCATTTATAATAGGACCCGGTACGAATCACATTGGGAAGGTTGGCACCTGAACTGACTGAGAGAATATCCGGATGAGTCAATAATGCTTGCTTCAGCATCGGTATCTTTCCTTTGATGGTTCCGCCAAGGGAGGAATAAAGAATATTTTGTTTGCTCAAACCCGAACTGAATTTACGGATGTAACAGGATTGCCTGAAGATCACGATGGAACTGATGATGAAGATCACAGTGAGTGTAAGCTGAAAAAACAGTAAAACCTTCTGAAAATTTCTTTTTCCGCCAATCGTCTTCTGAAAGAGATCGGCGGGGCCGCGCATTTTCATGGAAGAGAGAATGACAGCCGGATAAATTCCTGCTACAACACTGGTGATGAAGAGTAACAGGAAACAAGCGGCCAGCGTGCGCAGGTTCAGCAGGGAAAAGGAGATGGTTTTTGAGGTGAGTTGATTGAAATGCGGTAAAAACCAATAGACAATGGTCAATCCTAAGCCCAATGCGATCAGGCTGATCACGAAACTTTCAGTTAAAAAATGAACCATCAGATGTTTCCGTTCCGCTCCGTTCACCTTCCTTGTGAAGATCTCTTTCAAACGCCCGACGGCGCTCGCAGCAGCCAGGTTGGTATAGTTGATGCAGGCAATAAGGAGGATCATGACAGCAATCACACTAAAAATGTAAATCCGTGTTGTTCCTCCGGTCTCTGTCAAATAAACGTTTTGCAGATTCACAAAACCGATCTTTCCACGAGCCTCTTTGCCGTTGAAAAATATATTCCGGCTGAGTTTCATATTTAATGAATCAAAATTGGCTCCTTTTTCCAACAGCACATATGTATAATAAGAGCATGGATAGAAAAGTGCCGTACTCCGTATATCAAACCCCAGTTCTTCCAAGTATTCAAATGGCACAATAAAATCGTATTGCCTGTAAGCGTTATCCGGCATATCCTCTATCACAGCAGTCACGGTAAAGAGGTTTCGGTTGTTCAGCACCAGTGTTTTCCCAACCGGGTCCTGATCCCTGAAATATTTACCTGCCAGTTTTTTGGTAAGCACGATTGAATTGGGCTGCGAAAGCGCAGTAGCCGGATTCCCTTCTGAAAAATGGAAAGTCAGGATATCAAACACAGCCGGTTCGGCTGCAATCCCGAAGGATTCAATCACCGACTCATGATCTTTTCTGAATACCGTCTCTCCCAATTCGCCGCATCGGGCTGTGGCGAGTACCTCCGGGTAGCCGGAAACGAGATGCTTTGCTATTGCAGGGGCTGTTGTCGGCTGATAACCAACCTGTTCCCAGACTGAGTCGTTTCCGGCCGTCATCATAAGATAAGCCAGGGCAACCTGGTCCTTCTTGGTATGATATTGTTCATAGCTCAACTCATCCCTGACCCAGAGGAAGATTATCAGGACAGCCGCCATTCCTAAAGCAAGTCCGGTGATGTTGATCAACGAGAAGATCTTATTTTTCAGCAGGTTTCGGAAAATTGAGATAAAATAGGTCGTCAACATCATTCCATTGTTTACTATTCATATTTCAGGCTACCGGCCGGGTTCGCCATCGCGGTTCGGAAAGTGATCATTCCTACAGTCATAATGACCAGCACAATGGCAATGGCGCCCGATAAAACAAAGATCCATCCATTCAGTGACACCCGGTAGGCAAAATGCTCCAGCCATCTTTCCATGACCCACCATGCAACCGGACAAGCCACCATAAAAGAGATCATGACCCATCTGATGAATTTCCATGTAAGCAGCCGGATGATCTGGCCAACTCCCGCCCCGGAGATTTTCCGGATGGCAATCTCCCTTACTCTTCTCTGAACCATGAAGGAGGCAAGCCCCAGGAGCCCGAGAATGGCGACGATGATGGCCAACCCCGCCAGCAGTGTAAAAACCTGGCTTGTCTGGATCTCATTCCGGTAAAGATTCCGATAATCCTCCTCCATATAACTATAAGAGATAGGAATCCCCGGCAGTAGTTTCTTCCAAATCTGTTCAACTGCCCTGGTGATTTCCACTGTCTTTCCCTGTTCGTAGCGGATGCTCATATAACTCCCCGTTGCCCTGTTCAGATTTACCAATCCCATGGGCCGGATCATCGCATGAAGTGATTCATAGTTAAAATCCCTGACAACCCCAATAACATGGTAATTCCTTCTTGGAGTTGAGCCATCGAACATTTTTGTACCGATAGGATCCTTCAATCCCAGCATCCTGACTGCCGTCTCATTTAAAACAATGCCTGAGGAATCGGTTGGAAAATCCGGAGAGAAGAATCTCCCTTCTATCACGGTTAGTTCCATGGCTCTTCCAAATCCGGTATCACAGGCAATGATATTCAGCGTAAACCATTTATCCGTCCCTTCCGCGCCAAATCCACGGTTTGAGAATGAAAAGCCAGGCAAGGTAGTTGAAGCAGTCATGCCTACCACAGCCGGATGCTGTCTGACCTCATCCTCAAATGCTCTGGAAAGAGGTGCAAAATCACCCGGTGTTCGCAGAATTAGGATATTCTCCTTGGAAAAACCAACATCCCTGCTCTGAATATAATGAAGCTGGCTTTTAATGACCAATGTCCCGATAATCAGAAAAATCGAAGCGGCAAACTGAAAAATGACCAGGAGGTTTCTAAGGCCAATCCCCTTTGTTTCAGTAATGACCTGGGTTTTCAATACCCTGGTCGGTTGGTAAGAGGACATGAAAAAGGCCGGATAAATCCCTGCCAGAACACCGATAGTACATCCGAACAATAACAGACCCGGAATGATCCAGTAATTGGAGAGAAGATCCAGCGTCAGTGACCTTCCTAACCATTGGCTGTATGCCGGAAGCACAAGCTTGGCCAGAAGGATCGCAAGGATCAGGGAAATGAAAGTAAGAATCACGGATTCGGCTAGAAACTGTCTTATCAATTCCCCCCGGCTCGATCCGGCCGTTTTTTTAATCCCGACCTCCCTGGCACGCAAGGTTGATTTCGCCGTTGAAAGGTTCATAAAGTTGATGCAGGCGATGATCAACACAAAGAAGGCGATGACACTGAAAATATAGACGTACCGGATATTCCCGTTGGGTTCAAATTCCCCGTTGAGATCCGAATGCAGGTGAATGGAGGTCAGGGGCTGAAGAAAGAATTCCCATGAATTGCCTTTGTTTTTAAAGGCCTCATATTTCTCTGAACCAAAGGTTTCCAGGATATATGATTCGAATTTTGCCTGGAGATCCTTGGCAGAGGCCCCCGGCTTCAGCACGAAATAGGTTATGAAATTGTTTGCGGTCCATTCCGTTGAGCCAAGAAACTCGGGGAACGTAACCAGAGAGGCTAAAAGATCAAAATGTAAATGGGTATTGACCGGGATCTCCCTGAACACCCCGGTTACTTCATAGGTGTGGGCGCCGGGACCGTTCAAATCAATCCGGATCACCCGGCCAAGGGGATCCATATCACCAAAATAGCGCCGGGCGGTCTTCTCGCTGATCACAATGGTGTTGGGGCGATTCAGTGCCGTGGCAGGAGAACCGGAGACAAGAGGAATGGTAAACACGTCAAATACCGTTGAGTCTGCAAAAAGCACTGCGGGTTCAGTAAAATTCCTCTCTCCTACCCTGACATATACATCAGATCCTTTGATCAGTTTCACTCCGTTTTCAATCTCGGGATAGCGTTCCTTCATCTCCCCGAAAATTCGTGAGGAGGAGTAGGTCTGGTTGATTTTCGTCTCACCGATCGTGGCCCTGATGCACAGGCGATAAATCCTGTCTGCCTTTTCATTGTACCTGTCATAACTAAGCTCACTGACAATGAATAACATGATCAGAATGAAACTGGCAATCCCAAGCGTGAAGCCTAACAGGTTGATCAATGAAAAAACAGGGTTTTTTCTCAGATTGCGGAAGGTTGATATCAGTAATGTCCTAAACATGACAATTCACATTTTATGTTTATTCCGCTTTCAGCGCCACGGCAGGATTGACCCCCGAAGCCCTGTAAGCCTGAAAGCTCACGGTGATCAGGGCAAGGATCACCGCTCCGGCCGCTACAGCTAAAAACACCATGGCACTCAAATGGATGTGATACGCAAATTCGTTGAGCATCTCTCCGATGACAAACCAACCGATGATAAAAGCCATGCCAATGGCGATGATCACCAGGGTGAGAAATTCACGGGACAGGAAGTAGATCACCGAGACCACACTGGCGCCCATGGCCTTCCTGACGCCGATCTCACGGGTACGCTTGCTGGCTGCATATGCGGAAAGCCCGTACAAACCGAGGCACGCAATGATCAGCGCCACGATCGTGAAATATTTCAGCAGAAGCCCCATCCTCATCTCCACGGTGTAGAGCGCATCATAATCCTGGTCAACGAATGTATATTGCAACGGATAGTCAGGAATGACGCGTTGCCACACTTTTTCCATGGCTGCGATCGATGCCGGCAGGGTTCCCCCTGCCAGCCTGATCAGGATCACCTGAAAATTCTCCGTCCCTGTCAGGAAAAACGCCATAGGCTCAATCGGTTGTTCGGCGCCGGAATAGGTGAAGTTCTTCAGAACACCCACAATGGTTCCGCTGACGCCCATGAAGGTGAACCGTTTCCCCACCACATCGCCGCCTCCCATGGCCTTGGCAACCTCTTCATTCACCAGGAAATTCCCGGTGCTGTCCCTGGCCAGGTCTCCCGGATAGGCAGGCGAGAAACCCCTGCCGCTGACCAGATCCATTTTCAGTGTGGAGAGGTAATCGTAATCAACCATGTTGAATCCGATCAGCACCTCCTGGTTGGGATCTTTCCCATCCCAGTCGGCATCTCCCGAATTGCTCCCCATCATGACTGGATTGTCGTTGGCTGCAGTAACCCCGAGGATCAGGGGATCTTCCAGCAACTCCTTCTTCAACGAGGCATAGTTGCTCTTCATGTTGTCAGGCATCGGAACACAAACCATGTTCTCTTTGTCGAAACCAAGCTCCTTCTCCTGCATGAATTTCAACTGAAGGTACATGAAAATGGCGCCCAGCGCGATGAAGATGGAGAGGGTGAACTGAATGATGACCAGTCCCCTGCGCAGCCAGTGGTTTCTCTTCCCCGAAGCGGTCTCGCCTTTGAGCACCAGTACCGGCTTCATGGAGGAGAGATAGAAGGCGGGATAGATCCCGGCCAACAAGCCCGTCACCACTCCCGTCACGATAAAACCAAAAATGAATTTCACCTGGAACATGTCTGACAAGGTGAAATTCTTCCCTGAGATGGTATTGAACACACCAAGGGACATGGCTACAAGGATGACAGCAATGACCAATGCCATCAGTACCAGGACCATCGTTTCGGTCATGAACTGAATGACCAGGGCTTTGCGGTTCGCCCCGGAAGTTTTTCTTACCCCGATCTCCTTGCCCCTCGCGGCCGCTTTTGCCGTGGCAAGGTTGATAAAGTTGATGCAGGCGATCAGGAGAATGAACCCTGCGATGGCAATGAAAATATAAACCCTCGTGATCTCACCCTGGCTTTCGCCCGAGCCATAATGGGAATACAAATGCAAATCAAGGACTGGAAATAAAAAGAAAACGGCATTGCTGGTAGGATTGTGTTCCCTGACAATCTCCGTCATTTTCCTGCCTGCCACTTCGATATCCGCTCCGGGATGGATGAGCGCAAAAGTGTAAATGCTGTTGTTGCCCCATGAATCGCTGGCCCAACCGATTTCATTTATATACTGATATGGCAGGAGGGCATCAAAGTCCAGTCGCGAATTCTTTGGGATATCCCTGATGACAGCTCCAACAGTAAATGGCGTCTGGTTTTCCAGCTCAACCGTTTGGCCGATGGCATTGCCATTCCCGAAATACTTGCGGGCCAGCTTCTCCGTAAGGACAATCCCGTGAGGATTCCGCATGGCGGCCTTTACATCCCCCTCGGCCACGGGGAAGGTGAAGATATCAAAAAGCCCCGAATCAGCTGCCATCACAGTTGACTCATATAAGGGCCGGTCACCCGTCCGGAATAACAACCTCGGGAGCCTGACCAACCTGGCTGTGAGACTGATCTCGGGAACTTTTTCCTGCCATACAGGCGCACAGGGAAACGGCGTGACCGGTACCCGGTAGCGTTGCCCTGAATAAAACTGATCCTGGTTCACGAAATAGATCTGATCCGCCTTTTCGTTGAACCGCTCAAAGCTGAACTCATCCATCACCCACATCAGGATCAGCAACGCTGCAGCCATCCCCACAGCCAAACCGGTAATATTGATGAAGACGCTCGCTTTTTGCCGGGATATGCTACGGAATATTGTTCTTAGAATATTGACTACCATAATATTATGCTACCTTAATTCCACTTTGTCATTGTTTCCGAACAGGGTGTAATCCGACACGATCACCTGTTCCCCCGGTGTCAACCCTTCCAGAATCTCATAAAACTGGGGGTTCTTCCTGCCAATCCGGATGGAGCGTTTGATGGCATAGGTTCCGCTCTCATCCACCACGAAAATCCATTGCCCACCGGTGGTCTGGTAGAAACTTCCCTGCGGGATCTGGATCGCCTCAGAGGGCTGACCCAATTGCAGTTTGATAAAATAGGACTGTCCGATCCGGATATTCTCTGGCAACCCGTTGGTGAAAACCAGATCGATCGTGAATTTACCGTTCCTCACCTCAGGATACACCTTCCTGATCTCAAGGGTCAGGGTGTCATCCGGTTTCTCTATATAACCCAACAATCCTGTCCGGATCCGGTCAATGTAATGTTCATCAACCGTGGCCTCAATTTTATAGGAGGTCAGGACATTGATCTGGCCGATCCGAAACCCGCGCGGGATCGACTGACCGATCTCCACCAGCAAAGAGCCGATCTGTCCATCCACGGGAGCCTTCACATTCAGATACTCCTGCTGCTGTTTCACCAGATCGAGGTTTAGCTGCATGTTGCGCAGGTTATCGGTGATCTGTTCGATCTGCAGGGAACGAAAACTGGAATCCTGCTGCTGGCGAAGGACGACCAGCGCCAGGGATTTCTCCGCCAATTGCTCATCTTCTTCCGATTTCAGAAATTCATCCATCGAGATCAGCTCATCCTTGATCAGCTCCTTGTTCTGTTCATAATGTCGTTTTTTCGCGATCAGATCGTATTTGGCATTCAACAACTCCCGTTCAAGCGAATGTTTCTCCTGCTCCATGCGGATACGCACCTCCCTTAAAAAATTCGCCTTTTCCGCTAATTGTGCTTCACTGTTCAGGATGTTCAGGTTGAGATCGTTGTTGGTCAGTTTCAGGATCACATCCCCCTTGTGGACCATGCTCCCCTCTTCCAGGAGGATCTCTTCAACCTTACCCCCTTCATAAGCATCCAGGTAGATCGTGGAGATGGGGGCCGCATATCCGTCAATGGTGATATAATCATTGAAGACTCCTTGAACCACCGTGGCAATGGTGACCTTCTCCTTGTCCACCCGCACGGTGCTCGTCCAGTCACGGAGAGCAAAAAAAAGGACCAGGGCAAGCAGGATCACCCCTCCGATGATATATTTCCAGTATTTCTTCCGGATCCATCGTTTCTCTTCGATAACGCGGTCCATTCCGATTGAAGGCTGACTGTTCATGAATTACGAATTACGAATTACTGTTAACTTTTCATTTCACCATAACACCATAACACCACATCATCTCATCACGATTTCACCACATCACCATCCAGAAAGCTTCCCGTAATCAGAAACCGGATGTACCTCTCCTTCAGCAGCACCTGCAGTCCCGTGCGCAACACTTCCGTCTTGGCCCTGAACACTTTGTTCTTCTGGATATAGAACTCAATGATACTGATCAACCCTTTGTCCAATTTTTTCACTGCCGCCTGATAGGCTTTATCACTTTGAATCAATTGCTTCTGGGCCGATTCATACTCTGCCCTGGCCGATCGCCAGTCGGTCAGCGATTTCTCCACCCCCATCCTGAGTTTATTGGCTTCATCATCGTACTGCACTTTTGCCTGCTGGTACTTCAGTCTCGATTTGCTCAGTGCGGTATATTTCGACAGCTTGCTGAAGATCGGGATCTCGATCCCCACTCCCAGGTATTCACTTCCATTGTTCGCGATCTGATCGGGGAAGGGGATGATCTCATTGCTGTCATCTTTCAGCGTGGTGGCATACACCGAATTCCATCCCGCATAAAATCCAACCTTCGGAGAGAAAGCCCCCTGGTTTATATTGACCTCCTTTTTGGCGGCGATCAACTGGTTCTCGGCAATTTTCATATCAGGAAGCGTTTCCGAAGCCAGGTTGAACAGCTCATTCATGGTCAGCGTATCCATCTCTCCTGTGAACAGGGAGAAGATAACGGTATCGATCTCAAGGTTCACCTCCAGGGGAAAATTCATCTCGTACTTCAATTCCAGCGAAGCCTGTTCGAGCAGGTGGTGCGCCTGCACAAGCAAAAAGCTGTCGGTCGCCAGGTTCGCTTCAATCTCCAGGAGATCGGTCCCGGCTTTCCGTCCCACCTCCACCAGCTTGGAGGTGTAGTTCAGCTGCTCGCGTGAAAGCTGAAAATTTTCACGGGCAATGGAAGAGAGTCCCTCCTTCAACAATACATCAAAATAGCCATTGATCACGGAGAAGGCAACCTCATTTTTCACTTGCTGCAACTTGTTCTGTTCCGCCCGGTAATTGTATCTCTCCATCGCGATGCTGTTGAGCTTCATGAACCCCGAAAAGAGATCCACCGAAGTATAGATCGCATAGGTGTTGTTCATGAACTGCACATCGATATAGGTGTTGCTGCTCGGATCAATGCTCCGTCCGTAATACTGATCCACGGATGACTGGGCCGCAAGGGATGGCAACAGATTGTTGTTGGCCTGCAGGTAATCGGTTTTCTGGATGCGCACACCCAGCTCCTGGTGGTGTACCGACAAGTTGTTCTCCCAGGCATATCCGATGCACCTGTCCAGCGTCCAAACCGGCTGCCCGGTCACATCCAGGGCAAGCGTTAGGAGAAAAATGAAGCCGGTGATGATATGCTGTCTCATCGTCAAACCGCTGCTGCTTGTCTGGCCACCTCCTCTGTCACCACCTGACCGTCAAAGAGGTTGATGATCCGGTGGGCAAATGCAGCATCCCGCTGCGAGTGGGATACCATGATGATGGTGGTCCCCTGTTTATTCAATTCCGTAAGAAGGTTCATCACCTCGATCCCGTTTTTTGAATCGAGGTTTCCGGTCGGTTCATCCGCCAGGATGAGTTTCGGGTTCGGAACAACGGCCCGGGCTATGGCGACCCGTTGCTGCTGCCCCCCCGATAACTGCTGGGGAAAGTGCTTCCTCCGGTGACCGATCTTCATCCGGTCGAGGATCTCCATGACCATCTCCTTGCGTTTGCCTCTCCCAATCTTTAAATAGAGAAGGGGCAATTCAACATTCTCATATACATTCAGTTCATCAATGAGGTTGAAACTCTGGAACACGAACTGGATATTCCCTTTCCGGTACTGGGTGCGCCTGCCCTCCCTGAATTTGGACACATCGGTCCCGTCAAAAAGATAGGAGCCCTCTGTAGGATTATCCAGCATTCCCAGAATATTCAGCAAGGTTGATTTCCCGCACCCCGAAGGGCCCATCACGGCAACAAATTCACCGGGCTTGACTTCAATGGATACATTTTTTAACGCCGTTGTCTCAATCTCATCGGTCCTGAAAAGTTTGCTTAAGTTGACTGTTTTGATCATCAGAATATCATTTAAAGATCTTGTCACGAAACAGGCAAATACTGTGCCCGATTATATATATAATTGATATACAATTTATTACTAAAATTATCATCGAGATATTGTAAATTTTCATTACATGTAGTTGTAATTTTTATTTACATATGTCATGGACATTCATATGAAAGGATCCATGGAAGGAAAAAACAATGAAGGCAGGTTATTGATTGTCGATGACAATAAAAGTGTATTGAACGCCCTGCTCATCTTACTCAGAAATGAATTCAATGAGGTGCGCACACTGACTGCTCCGAAAACGTTGATGCATGAGATGGAGGCCCATGAACCGGATGTGGTGTTGTTGGACATGAATTTCAAGACCGGGGAAAGTTCCGGAAATGAAGGGATATACTGGCTCCGGGAGATCAAGCGACAGTATCATGACATCGAAGTGGTCATGTTCACCGCCTACGGCGATGTTGAGCTGGCAGTCAAAGCCACACGTGAGGGAGCCGCTGATTTCGTTCTGAAACCCTGGGAAAATGAGAAGCTGGTTGCCACATTGAGAGCCGCTTACAGGTTAAAGAAATCGGCCGAAGCCGTAGTCGACCTGAAGCGGCGTGAGCAGGATCTGAAAAATGAACTGAACCGCGATGAACGAATGATCATAGGGATCTCACCGGCCATGCAGGAGGTGATGAAGGTGGTAAGGAAAGTGGCCCGCACCGATGCCAATGTACTGATCACCGGAGAAAATGGCACAGGAAAAGAGCTGATTGCCAAAGAGATCCACCGCTTGTCTGACCGTTACAACGAGTTGCTGGTGACCGTTGATCTTGGATCCGTGTCAGAAGGTCTTTTTGAGAGTGAGATGTTCGGACACACCAAAGGCTCTTTCACCGATGCGCATGAAGACAGGACGGGAAAAATCATGTTGGCCGACCGGGGGACCCTCCTGCTGGATGAGATAGGAAACCTTCCGCTGAACCTTCAGTCAAAACTCCTGAACAGTTTGCAGAACCGTTTGGTCGTCCCCGTGGGATCAAACAAGGAACACCCGGTGGATATCCGCCTGATCTGTACCACCAACAAGAATCTGTCAGAGATGGTCAGTCAGAAAGAATTCAGGCAGGACCTTTTATACAGGATCAATACCATTCACATTGATCTCCCCCCGCTGCGCCAGCGCCGGGAGGACATTGAGATCCTGGTGAACTTTTTCACGGGAAAATACGGTCAGAAATACAAGAAACCCGAAGTGGCCATGAGTCCGCAAGCCATGGAAAGACTGAAATCCTATCCATGGCCCGGAAACATCAGGGAACTTCAGCATACCATTGAAAAAGGGGTGATCTTATGTGAAAATGACCTCATCACACCCTGGGATCTTTACCTGCACCAGCCCGACGATCCGGTATATGAGAAAACATGCACACTGGAAGCGATGGAGGTCAGGATGATCATCAGGGAATTGCAGGTTCAGGGTCAGAACCTGAGTATTGTGGCTAAAAACCTGGGAATTTCACGACCCACACTTTACAAAAAAATGAAAAAATATGGCCTCTAAACGGATAATGC
>Ga0208828_1000303_pt1 | contig 22551 bp, 20 predicted proteins | sample Kivu_160m_FD_185487 | JGI IMG/M metagenome (GOLD analysis project Ga0208828, IMG submission 185487) | Freshwater microbial communities from Lake Kivu, Western Province, Rwanda to study Microbial Dark Matter (Phase II) - Kivu_160m (SPAdes)... | ecosystem: Environmental > Aquatic > Freshwater >... | reverse complement strand
GATATGATCACTGCCGATTTGACTCCTTTTGCAACACAATCTGCCATAGCCTCAGCCACTCGCTCAGCCGGTATGGTAAAAACCGCCATGTCTACGGGATCGGGTATATCTGTTACCCGTTTATATGCCTTGAGTCCCAGTATCTGCTCTTCGTGTACATTGACCAGATAAATGGGCCCTCTGAATGTGTTAATTAAGCTCGTTGCAGTAGAGAAACCCCATTTATTACGGTTGTTGGTCGCGCCGATATGGGCAACCGACCTGGGGTTGAATAGCGGATCCAGCTCTTCCAAGATACTACGATACATCGCACTACTTCCTTAACTCTTAATATCCGCAAATTGAAGGAACTATAAATAAAAAATGCCTTGAGGTTCAAAGCATCATGATATATAATAACACCTCAACAAACACCACTCAAATTCAACGGTCGATCAGTTATTTATTCTTATGTGAACTATACCGGTGTTTGTAATGCTATACAAAAGGAGCTTCGAATGATCAAAACACGCATGACCGAACTTTTCGGCTGCAAGCATCCGATCATGCTGGCTGGCATGAACTGGGTAACCACACCAGAACTTGTCGCAACTGTCTGCAACGCGGGGGGGTTGGGTATCTTTGCCACGGCCAGGTGCACACCCGGAGAAACCAGGAAGTCTATCCGCGAGATCAGGAGCTTAACCGACAAGCCATTCGGGATAAACCAGTTACTGATACTGGGCAAGGTTGCACAGGATACAATCCAGGTAGCTATCGAGGAAAAAGTACCTGTAATTAACTATACGCTGGGCAAACCCTGGTTCATAGACCAGGTGCACGCTTATGGTGGCAAGGTGATAGGGACAACGGCCTTTGTAAAACATGCCATAAAGGCCGCTCAACTGGGCTGCGATGCAATTATTGTTACAGGAACTGAGGCTGCAGCGCACGGTGAAGAGGCTTCGACGCTGGTCATGCTTCCCATAGTTGCCAGCAAGGTGCCTATACCTATAATATCAGCCGGCGGCTACGGCGACGGCAAGGGGCTGGCTGCAGCGCTTGCCCTCGGCGCCAGCGGCATATCCATGGGAACACGCTTTGCCTTGACAAAGGAGAGCATTGTACACGATAACTTTAAACAACTGTGCCTCAAAGCCTCAGAAAACGATACAATTGTTAGCGATAAGTTCGATGGCATGCGCGGTCGTGCTTTGAAAACACCCGTTACTGAGCGCATAGCCAAAGGCGGATTCCCCCTTTTCGATGCTTTCAAGGGCGGGTATCAGGTGAAACAATTTCTCAACCTGAATTGGGGGCAATTCATTGGAATGAGCTTTAAGATGATGGGTGCCGAGGAAAGCCATCCATTATGGGTACAGGCACGCCAGGCTGCAGGCTACATGCGCAACACCAAGGGTATCTATGACGGTGATATGAAAGAAGGTATCTTTTTTGCCGGGCAGATCCTCGGTGCCTGCAACGACCTTCCGACCGTGCAGGAACTCATGGACAGGGTCATGTCAGAAGCCGAGGACACAATAAGAAAAGAATATTCTATGCTGGCCTGATTACTTAACAATTAAAATATGTAAAAAGAGTGGGAAGCACCGCGGTGCTTCCCACTCTTTTATTTGACTTCAGTGTTATATTAAGCCAGTTGAAGACGTTTTGACGAGCCTTTAAGCAGGCCTTCGGCTTCCTTCACCATCCGTTCAACAAGTTCTTTACAGCTAACAACGTCATGGATCAAGCCGATTGACTGACCCACCGGGAGCAGGCCGGCTTCAACATCACCGGTCTCCCAGATTGTCTGCTGGCGCACACCCAGCAAAAGCGGCCCGATCTCCTCGAGAGTCGCTTTCCTGGCTTCCAGCTCCTGCACCTGCTTTATTACGGTATTTTTCATGGCGCGGCCCTGCAGTTCTATAGTCTTGCCATAAAGGACCGTATCCATCTCCTGCCGTTTTACAAGCTCTTCTTTGACCTTCTGATTCATACGGCAGTCGGTGGTGGCCATGAACCTGGAGGCCATCATGACACCCTCTGCTCCCAGGATCAACGCAGCAGCCAAGCCCCTTCCATCCGCGATACCTCCCGTGGTAATGACCGGTATTTTGACCGATTCTGCCATGCGCGGTGTAAGCACCATGGTTGTTACATCATCATTCAGCGGATGCCCTCCTTCCTCGACGCCAGCAGCGATTACCGCATCATAACCAGCATGGTCCGCATGTATGGCATGCCTTACGGACCCAACCTTGTGTATAAACTTGACCCCGGCATCATGTCCCCTCTTAATTGCATCCGGACCGAAGAATTTATCAACGGGCGCTCCAGAGATCTCGAAAGCTGTAACCTTTTCCTGAAGGCAAACATTAAACCAATCCAGATACATTTCCTTGGTTATGCGGAATGATGGAAGCAGAGACAGATTTACTGAGAAAGGTTTGTCTGTCATCTCGCGTGTCTTCTTGATAGCTTTGCGCAGTTCTTCACCATTTTCGAAGTTGGCTGCTGTGATATTGCCCAGCGCACCGGCATTGGAAATGGCGGCGCATAAATCCGGTTTGCAGAGCCACATCATGCCGCCGCACATTATGGGATGCTTGATCCCGAAAAGCTCTGTCATCCTGGTTTTCATGGTATGCCTCCTTACTTTTTAAGCCAAAAACTTGAGCGATTATAACATGGGGTGCTGCTTTAAAACAACAGCTAATAATCTCCTTTTTACGTTCACAAAATATCAACGCTTACTTTGACAACAGGAGCAGTTTTTGAGAATATTAGCGTTTGGTAGCCAGCGATTATATTATAAGGGAGGAAATCAAAACGTGAAAACCAGAATCACAGAAGCATTTGGAATCAAGCATCCCATCCTGCTCTCCGGAATGGCATATGTAAGCCTGCCAAAGCTGGTCGCAGCGGTCTCAAACGCCGGTGGGCTGGGAATATTTAATAGTGTCGCCAATACACCAGACCAGCTTAAAGGCATTATCCAGGAAATAAAATCGCTGACAGACAAACCATTTGCCATAAACGTTACCCTCATCTTCCCCAACGGCAAGGAGAATTGTGAGATGGCGCTTGCTGAGAAAGCTCCGATAATCAACTTCGCCCTGGGCAAAGGTGATTGGATTATCAAGGCAGCCCACGAGTATGGCGGCAAGGTCATTTCCACCGTGGCCACCGAGCGCCACGCCATAAGGGCTTCAGAACAGGGCGCAGATGCACTCATCGTAACCGGGCATGAGGCCGCGGCACATGGCGGCGATGTGGGTGGCTTAGTGCTGGTTCCGCAGATCGCCAGCAAGGTCAAGACCCCCATTATTTCGGCCGGAGGACACTGCGATGGCAGGAGCCTGGCTGCCGCGCTGGCTATGGGAGCAGATGCTGTTGCTATGGGCACGCGCTTTCTGTTGACCCAAGAATGCGACGTGCATCCCAATATCAAACAGACCGCTTTGAAAACAAGCATGGAAGATACCCTCTATTCGGCCGGTATAGATGGCCTTCCCGGCCGCTGGTACAAGAACAAGCGGGCCGTGGAAATGTCATCGGGACGAACTTCCTACATCGCGGCTTTTAAAGCCGGGGTGGCGCTTAGAAAACAGGTGGATATCCCCATATGGAAATTGTTTGTTGGCAGCCTCCAGAAGAGGGGCGTTACCGAACTTGCCCAGCAGGCGATCGGAATTGATGCGCTCGGCAAAGTATTGAATGACGGTGATCTTGAGACCGGGGTGGTTCCCTTCGGACAGGTCGTCGGCCGCATCCGTGATTTGCCAACCTGCAAAGAAGTAATGGAGCGTATGGTGGCCGAAGCCGAAGACATAATTAAATCGTTACAAACTAAAGTGGGCTAATATTTTAACTTGAAATAATATATCCTTTTGAAGATTATTACGGGGCACTGTGATGACGATGGGACTGGATAGCAGGAGCTTTGAGAGATACTCCACCAGCGTCGCGCTGAAGGATGGTTCCAGCTTACATCTGCGGCCTATTCAAATGTCCGATGAAGAAAAACTGCTGGCTCTCTTCAATCGTTTAAGCAAGCATACTATCTACCTGCGTTTCCACCACGTCCTTAACCACATGTCCAGGGAAGAGGCGCGTAGATTTTGTACAGTGGATTATTACAACACATTTGCGCTTGTCGGCACGCTTGGTGAAGATGTGGACGAACGAATTATCGCGGTCGGGCATTATGCGAAACAACCGGGAGCTGAGCGGGCGCAAATTGCCTTTGAGGTCGAGGATAAGTACCAGGGTTTGGGCATAGGTTCACACCTTCTCGATCAACTTGCCTACATAGCCAGGGAAAAAGGCATTACATCGTTTGAAGCCGAAGTGCTGGCTGAAAACCAGGATATGATGAATGTGCTGATAAACAGCGGCTTCACCATGCACAGGCAGATGCAGGGAACAACGTATGTAGGCATCATGGATCTGTCTCCAACAGCAGTTGTCGAGCAAAAAACTGTGGAACGGGAAAAGTTCGCTTCCATAGCTTCGCTCAGGGCGTTTCTCAATCCCAAATCAGTGGCAGTGATCGGGGCTTCAAGACGACCCAATACCATCGGGAATTTTGTGTTCCGTAACTTGATCCAGCAGGATTTTAAGGGCGTCGTCTATCCGGTGAATCCGAACGCTGAATTTATCGCGGCCATCAAAGCTTACCCTTCCGTCCTAGATATTCCCGGGGATATTGACCTGGCTACCATTATAGTGCCAGCTGAGAAAGTCCAGCAGATCGTGGAGGAGTGCGCCCACAAAGGAGCGAAAGGCGTCGTGGTGTTCTCCTCCGGTTTCTCCGATTCAGGTGACCCTGAAGGCATGGAAAGACAGGACAAGCTTCTTAAGACCATCCGCAGCTACGGTATGCGCATGCTCGGACCAAATTGCATGGGCATGGTCAATACAAATCCCGATATTAATTTGAATGCCACGTTCTCCCCGGTTTTTCCACCTCATGGCAATATAGCATTTGCCACACAGAGCGGTGTGCTGGGGTCGGCCATACTGATGTACGCCAACAGCCTGAATATCGGCCTCTCTACATTTGTAAGTATAGGCAACAGGGCAGACATATCGAGCAACGAGTTACTGCAGTACTGGGAAGATGACCCTGACACCGATGTAGTCTTGCTTTACCTTGAGTCGTTCGGCAACCCCCGGAAGTTCACCAGGATAGCACGCAGTATTACCTCCAAAAAACCTGTAGTTGCTGTCACCAGCGGCAGGACATCGCATCAGATCAGGGCAATCACTTCTCAGACCGCTGCCATGGCAACCGACGAGGCAGCTACGGAAGCCCTTTTCAAGCAAGCCGGCATACTGAGGGTTGACACACTGGAAGACCTTTTTGATACCGGCATCGTGCTGGCTAATCAACCTCTGCCGTCAGGTAAAAACATGGCAATAATCTCTAACGCCGGCGGACCAGCTTTATTGACGGCGGAAGCCTGCCGTGCCAGGGGATTACTAGTGCCGGCACTCGCTGAAGAGACAGTGCGGCAGCTTAAATCAATCCTTCCAGCCAGAGCTAATTTGTCAAATCCCATCGATACATCGCCGGAGTTTTCAATTGAACAGTACCGGGACGCTCTAAAGTTGTTACTGGAAGATGACAACATTGATATCGTTGTTGCAATTTTTGCCCCGCCGATATTGAGGCTCACCGAGGAATTCGCAGCTATTATCAAAGAGGTAGCGCCCGGCTTCCGCCAGAAAGGTAAGCCCTTAATAACTTCATTCCTGGGCCTGAGAGGTCCCAGGATAGAACTGGGTTCCAAAGAAAAAGGGTACGTTCCCTCATTTGCTTTCCCCGAGTCTACCGCAGGGGCGCTCTCCAGGGCATTGGAATTCAGCCAGCGCCTCAAGAAACCTGTCGGTAAAATCCCGGAATTCGCAAATATAAATAAAGACAAGGCCGCAGGTATTATTAAGTCCGCTCTTGAAAAATCAGGCAGCCCCCAGGTATGGCTCGATGCCGGGTCCATCCTGGGCTTGCTGGATTGTTACGGTATCAAATTTGTCACTCTTAAGCTGGCTAAGACGCCCGTCGAAGCCGCTGCCGCGGCAGAAGAGATCGGCTGCCCCGTAGCAGTTAAAATCCTCACAACAACGATCGCACAGAAGACAGATGTAGAAGGAGTTATACTGGATTGCAGGGCTGGAGATGAGGTCGAGAAGGCGTTCATTCGTATCGCGGAAAATATGGAAAGAATCGGCAAAAGAAACGAGATGGACGGCGTTATTGTCCAGGAAATGGTGCAGGGCGGTGTAGAGGTAATCGTCGGCGTCACACAGCATCCGTCCTTTGGCCCGTTGATAATGTTTGGCCTGGGCGGGGTTTACGTCGAATTGTTCAAAGACGTAACGTTCAGTATACATCCGTTAACAGACATTGATGCACACGAAATGGTAAGATCCGTTAAAGCGTATCAGTTGCTCGAAGGCTGGCGGGGATCCAAACGCGCGGATATAGAATCCATCGAGGAACTGATCTTGAGGATTTCCGCTATGGTGGAAGATAATCCACAGATACTGGAGATGGATCTAAACCCGGTAAAGGTGTTGCCTGAAGGCGATGCCTACCTTGTTGTTGACGGACGCATCCTGGTCTGCGCCGAAAATGCATAAACTAATAGCCTACTGCAGAGCAGCATCAGTACGTAGACACGCCCATCTCTTCCATTTTACCGGTGACCATGAAAACCACGCGCTCGCAGATATTGGTCACCCGATCTCCCGTCCTCTCCAGGTTGTGCGCCACCCATAATAGCCTTGTGGCACGGGTGACAGTCCGGGGGTCTTCCATCATAAATACCAGTAGCTCTCTAAAAACCTGGTTATAGAGATTATCGATCTCGTCGTCTTCAGGTACTATTTTTCTCGCAGCATCTGCATCATGGTTGATAAATGCGTCAAGGCTCCTATGAAGCATATCTATCGCCTTTTCAGTCATCCTGGGAAGATCAATTAATGGTTTCAGAGGTGGCTCATCGCCTATCATTATGGCTATCTTCGCATTACCTGCTGCGTGATCGGCTATCCTTTCAAGGTCGGTGATAACTGACAAAGTAGCCACTATAATCCTTAGATCGCTGGCCATTGGCGCCTGGCAAACCATCAGTTGTATCGCCTTTTCTTCTATCTCAAACCGCTTTTTATCGATATTATTATCATCAGTTACCACCTGCTTCGCTAATTCAAGATCGCGTTGCTTTAATGCCTGCATTGCACGGTCCAGTGCTTTTTCCACCATACTACCCATTATAAGTACGTCATCCTGTAGTTCTCTTAGATTTTTATGAAAAGTTTCCCTTGGCATAATCGCAACCTCCTTTAGCCGAAACGACCCGTTATGTAATCCTCTGTACGCCTGTCCTTTGGCCGGCTGAACACTTCTCTGGTGGGCGCATATTCTATGAGAATCCCGGCCCGGTCTCTATCCATCATCAGGAAGGCAGACATGTCCGACACACGCGCTGCCTGCTGCATGTTGTGCGTTACGATAATAATTGTATATTCCTCAGAAAGATTCCTCATCAGCTCCTCTATCTTCAATGTGGCGATGGGATCCAGGGCGCTGCAGGGTTCGTCCATCAATATGACTTCAGGTTCGACCGCCAGCACACGTGCGATGCACAGCCGCTGCTGTTGTCCGCCGGAAAGAGCTAACCCGGACTGCCCCAGCTTGTCCTTGACTTCATCCCACAGCGCCGCCTGGCGGAGGCTTCTTTGCACAATATCCTCAAGCTGGCTGCGGCTGCTGACGCCATGACGCCGCGGGCCAAATGCTACATTATCAAACACGGACATAGGGAATGGATTGGGCTTCTGGAATACCATTCCCACCCTTTTCCTCAGTTCCACCACATTGACTGATTTCTCATAGATAGAAACACCGCCAATTTCTACTCTTCCTTCCACCCTGGCATAAGGGATTAGCTCGTTCATCCTGTTGAACAACCGCAGGAATGATGATTTGCCACAGCCCGAAGGACCTATCACAGCAGTAATAGCGCGTTCAGGTATCCCCAGAGAGATGTTCCTCAATGCCTGGAATGTTCCGTAGTATAGGTTTACCCTTTCCGCCATGAGCTTAATATCGTTCATATGAGTTATCTTGTTGTTTTGCAGCGTGTAGCTAGTAGTCATCTATATACCCCGCTGGCGACTTCGCAACCTTATCACTGTGGCAAGGATGTTGAATGATAAAACTACACATAGCAGTACCAGGGCAACTCCCCAGATGGTGACTTTGGGCATACCCGGGACATGTGCCGATACTGTATAGAGGTGATAGGGCAAAGCCATAAATTGATCGAATGGTGAGGTTGGCAATCTCGGCAAAAAGAAAGCGGCACCTACGACGAGTATCGGAGCCGTTTCTCCGGCGGCACGGCTCAGGGCTAAGATAGCCCCGGTGATGATACCTGGCATTGCCTGTGGCAAGACCACGTACCGTATAGTTTGCCATTTGCTCACGCCTATTGCCAGGCTGCCTTCCCTGTACTCTCCGGGTACCGCCAGTATCGCTTCTCTTGACGTGGTAATAATCATTGCCAGAGCCTGACAGGCCAGGGTCAGGCTGGCAGCAAGCAATGACATGCCGAATTTAAATGCAAGAACAAAGAGGCCCAGTCCGAAAAGCCCGAAGACTATGCTGGGAACCCCAGCGAGGTTGATGATGGCGAGGTTGATGAGCCTGGTTAACCAGTTATCACCGGCGTATTCGCTGAGGTAGATCCCGGCGAGCACGCCGATAGGCAACGCAAAGATGAGGGTACCCAGCATAAGGTAGAAGGTACCCAGGATTGCCGGCAATATACCACCCGCTTTGCCGGCTTGTGATGGCGGCTGCGTTAGGAATTCCCAGTTTATGGCTCCGGCACCGCTGACTATCATATAGACGATAATGCACAGGATAGGTATTACCACTATGGCGGTGGCTGCTATAAGTGCCCCGTAGGCATATCTCTGAGAAGTTTGTCTTGCAGCAATATTGCTCATTTTACATTCCGGCGAACTTGCGTTTCTGCCGCTCGAGCACTCTGTCTGCGAACAGATTGACGATGAGCGTTATAATAAATAGGACCAGGCCGATGGCAAAGAGCGCCTGGTACTGCAATCCGCCGCGGACGGCATTGCCGATGCCCGAAGCGATAGCCGCCGTCATGGGCATCATCGGGTCTGCAGGAGAATGTGGTACGCCCAGCGCACCACCAGCAACCATCAGGACAGTCATAGTCTCGCCTATGGCGCGTCCCACACCGAGCATAATGGCAGCAGCAATCCCTGAAAGCGCCGCCGGTATTGAGACGTGCCTGATCGTCTCCCACCTGGTGGCGCCCAAAGCGAGCGAGGCTTGTCTGAACTCGTCGGGAACAGCCCTCAGCGCATCCTCCGAGACACTTACTATTACGGGCAGGCTCATGAATGCCAGCATGATCCCGGCTGTGAGGCCGCATAGACCCGTATTCAAATTGAATATGCTCTGAATTGCCGGGGAAAGGATTAAGAGCCCGATCAGCCCCATAACTACCGAAGGAAACCCGGCAAGTACTTCAATAATTGGTTTCAGTGTTTCCCGAACTTTTACCGGCGCTATCTCAGCAAGGTATGCTGCACAGGCTACACCTATAGGTACAGCGATGGCCGTGGCCAGGACTGTGACCATCAGCGTCGACACAAAGAACGGCAACGTGCCGAAACTCGGCGGATCGGAGACGGGATACCACCTGGCGCCGAAGAAGAATTCCCACGGCGAAGTATTAACGAAGATAGGCAGGCCTTCTTTGAGCAACAGAATAAATACGCCCAGCAGGACAACGATAGCCAGCACGCCGGCTATTACTATTCCACCCTCGATGAATTTCTCGCCAGGCCGCAACCGCCCCTGCAGGCTTTTTGCAGGAGCTTTTTCGCTGGTACCATCAGGAAATATATGTTGCGACACGAATATAAACTAAATTCTACAAGGGGCTTTCTTCTGCGAAAGCCCCTTGTCATCATACTCCCTATAATTCTACTACTTTTGCAGCGGCACGTAACCCATTTCGGTTACTCGTTTCTGACCTTCGGGCGACAGGCAATAATCTATAAAAGCTTTGATGGCGCCGGCGGGTGTTCCATTGGTGTATAACAGCAGCGGCCGGGAGATAGGATAAGTTCCGTCCAGGGCAGTTTTCATGCTGGGTAGAACGGCGGGGTCGCCGGCTGTTTTCTTGATACCCAGAGGCTTCACTTTATCATTGACGTAGCCCAGTCCCGGATAGAAGATTGCATTGGGATTCTTGGCTGTCTCCGATACTCCCTCTTCAGTCGAGGGCAACATCAGCACCTTATTGCCGTACTCGAGTTTTTTATCCGCAGTAGGTAACCCCAGCATCTGCACCACATGTTCCTTAAAAAATACATGTGTACCCGAGTTGGTATCTCGCGAGATGGCCACGATGGGAGCATTTTTACCACCGACCTCACTCCAGTTGACTATCTTACCTGTAAATATGGCTGAAAGCTGACCAATGGTTAACTCAAATACCGTATTCGATGGATTAACTATTACGGACAGCGCATCGGTCGCTACCTTGATTTCATAAGGATTGTTACCCTTTGCCTTTGCCTTGGCCTGCTCCACCTCTTTTGGTGTTATCGTCCGCGAAGACTGGCAGATGTCAGTAGTGCCGTCTATCAAAGCTGCTATACCGACTCCAGAGCCAGGACCGCTCACGGCTATGCTGACCTGTGGATGGATTTTCATGAAGTCCTCCGCCCATACCGTAGACAGCGGAGTAACCGTATTGGAGCCGATGATCTTGATTGAGCCTGATAACTGGTCTTTGTCTCCAGTCTCTGCCTTGCTCGAGCAGCCGATTAGAGTGAATGCGGCGACGAGCGTTACCATGGCTATTGGGAGTAACCGCTTTAATTTGTCAGTCATTTTCTGCCTCCTAGTCAAAGTGTAGCAGCAGAAGTTTAATTTGAGGTTAAGACCTTGTTAAGGTTTGGTTAAGTTTGTGGTTTTGTTGTCTGAAGAGGCAGGCTGAAAGTGAAGCTAGTGCCTTGTCCCTCCTGGCTGTTTGCCCGTATGCTTCCACCATGTGCCTGGACTGTGTGCTTGGCAATGGCCAACCCCAACCCGGTGCCACCTCCGGAACGCGCCTTATCTACCTTATAGAAGCGTTCGAATACATGGGGCAAATCCTCCTTTGAGATACCTACACCGGTGTCGGTTACACAAACGATAAGAGAACCTTTCCGGAGTTCGGTCGAAACTGTTGCTTTACCACCTGCGAGAGTAAACTTGATGGCATTGTGCACAAGGTTAACTATCACCTGCTGAATCCGCTCTCTATCAACCTGTATCATGGGCAGCTCGGGCAAAAGCTTTGTAAGCAGCACTATGCCCCGTCTTTCTGCCTGCGGCATTAGCCGGGTTACCACTTCTTCAACAAGCTGGTTAATATCGGTGGGTTGCAGCTTTAGCTTAGCCTGTCCGGTCTCAATGCGTGATAGCTCGGCCAGTTCCCCTACCATCTGTGTCATTTTATCGACCTCAGAATCGATACGGGCCAGAAAATCGCTGGCAACCTTTTTATCGTTAACGGCACCGTCCTGCAACGTTTCCACCATTGCCTTAATGGCGGAAAGCGGCGTCCTTAGCTCATGGGAAACGTTACCCACCAAATCCCGCCGCATGGTCTGCAGGCTACGCACCTCAGTCAGGTCCTGGAATAGCAATAGGGCTCCGGACACCTTGTTATTTACCAATGGCACGGCGATAACCCTGAGGAACCTCTTATCTGATCCGAACTCTACCTGCGCTGTTTGCTCACGGATTGTCTTCAAGCAAGATTGTGCTACCTGATCTATCTCGTAGTCGTGGACGATGTGTATCAGGCGCTGTCCTATTATCTGGCTCTCAGGGATACCGAACAGGTTTTGGGCTGCTTCGTTGGCTAACACAACCACCCGTTCCGTATCAGTCATGATGACGCCGTCGGTTATGCTGGAAAGCACTGCTGCCAGCTTGTTCCTCTCATCTGACATCTCTTTGATTCTCTGTTTCAGCTTCAGGGACATCTCGTTGAAGGCTTGTGCTAATTGGCCTGTTTCATCGCTTACCCGTATGATTATCTGCTGGTCGAGCTGACCGGAGGCTATCCTCTGAGCTGCTTTGGTGAGCTGTCGTATGGGTTGTGTGGTCGCCCTGGCGATCAATAGTGCCGCCAGTATAGCGAGGAGGCCAGTTATCACAATGGTGATGATAATGGTTCCGGTCACAACGTTTACTGAGCGTTCCACTTGATCAAGTGAGAGGGCAACGCGGGCCACTCCCAACATCTTATCCTGAAAGACCACAGGCACGGCAACATACAACATGCGTTGGCCTGTGGTGAGGCTGTAGTGTGTGCTTTCTCCGATACCCGCTTTTATGGCATCCGCAACCTCAGGGCGAGTAGCGTGATTCTCCATAGCCTGCGGTTCTTGTTCAGAGTCACCCAGCACTGCGCCGGATGGAGCTATAACAGTTACCCGGGTATCGATTTTCCTGCCCAGTTCTTTAGCTAAGACATCTACTTCGACTATCTTTTCCGGGTCCTGTAAGCTTGGCAGGACTGCTTCGGCGACAAGCCTGGCGTCTTTCTCCAGTTGCAGCCGCAGGCTGGCGATTTGGGAATCTTCTACAAAGTTGACCAGGTAGATCCCCAGGATGCCTATGCTGCCAAGGATGAGCAGGATGAAGGGGATAGCTATGCGCCACTGAATTTTGCTGAACACATTAGCCTTCCAGTTTATATCCACCGCCCCTGACGGTTATGAGCCGCTTTGGTTTTCCGGGTTCTGCCTCTATTTTCTGCCTGAGCCAGCGGATATGGACATCCACTGTGCGCGTATTCCCCACATAATCGTAACCCCATACCTTTTCCAGGAGCTGAGAACGGCTTAAGACGAGCCCCCTGTTTTCTGCGAAGATGACCAGCAGATCAAATTCCTTGGGTGCCAGGTCTAGAGGTCTACCGCAGAGAATAGCCTGGCGACGGCCAATGTGGATTTCAAGGTCGTTGATTCTATGGATTGTCTCTTTACTCGGAGACGTTTGACCTGCCGTCTCAGCCCGGCGGAGCATAGCCCTGATGCGGGCGAGCAGTTCCCTCATACTGAAGGGTTTGGTCACGTAGTCGTCGGCTCCAATCTCAAGGCCGACTATCTTATCCACCTCGTCAGTCTTGGCGGTGAGCATAAGGATAGGCACGGTCGTTTCCTTGCGCAGGATGCGACATACATCAAAGCCGCTCAGCTTGGGTAGCATGACATCAAGGATTATCAGGTCGGGTTTGTTTGTTCGTGCTACATCAATGGCTTGTATACCGTCCTTGGCCATAATCACATTGTAGCCCTCTTGCCTTAAATTATAGATGAGGACGTTAACTAAATTTTCGTCATCCTCGACGACGAGGATTTTATTGACGGTCATCTTCCAGCCAGCACAAGTATAAAGCTAAATCTTTTGGCCAGCAACATAGCGGCAATCACGCCCGTCCTCAATCCAGGTTATTTTAAGACCATAAATTTCTGATTTGAATCGAAGCAAATGCTCTCACGCCCCTCTTAGCAGTATGAGCATACTTTCAACACCGAAGACTTCAGATTAAGTACGCTTATAGTGAAAGACCCGCAGTATCATTATCCATGCTGCGGGTCTTTATTCTGATTTTTATTACCTGTTTAATTACGCCAGATATTCTATTAGTCTGCGGCTGCGGCTGGGATGCCTTAGTTTGGCCAGGGCTTCCTTTTCGATTTGCCTGATACGTTCCCGGGTCAGGCCGAATTCACGGCCGACTTCTTTTAAAGTGAGCCCCTGTTCATTATCCAGGCCGTACCGCAATTCGATGATACGCCTCTCCCTGTCGGTCAAGGACGCCAGGATGTCCTTGAACTGCTGCCTGAGCATGCTGTTCGCTGCCTCATCCTCAGGCGCCGGTGTAATCTCATCCTCGATGAAATCGCTTAACTGGCTCTCGTCTTCCCCTATAGGGATGTCCAGCGATACAGGCTCAGCATACAGCACACCGAACAGCCAGTCTATCTTACCGGTCTCCACGCCCATTTCGTCTGCAATCTCGTAGCTGGTCGGTTTTCTCCCCAACTTCTGCAGCAGTTTCTGGCGGGCGTTATTCATCTTGGTGATCGTCTCGACGGTGTGTACAGGTAGCCTTATAGTCCTGGATTGATCGGAGATTACCCTGTTTATGGCCTGCCTTACCCACCAGGTTGCATAGGTACTGAACTTGAAGCCCCGCCGGTAATCGAACTTTTCCACAGCCCGCATCAGGCCGATGTTGCCTTCCTGAATAAGATCAGAAAGCGGCATGCCGCGTGCCCTGTACTTTTTCGCCATGCTCAAGACAAGGCGCAGGTTTGCTTTTATCATGTGCTCCGCCGCTTCTCTTCCCGATTTCTTGATCTTATCGAAGTGCTCTACGAGAGCGGATCTTTTGGATCCAAGATAATTGATAAACTTATCGCTACCCTTAACCTTTTTAAGTTCATTGGTGTTTTGTATAGTGCCAAAGCCGTCGATAATTTGCCAGGGCATCATCCTTGACAATATCGATATCTCGGTGATTTTATGAATCGCATCCCCGCTGTCTACATGCTCGGCTTTGGCGACATAATTTGCTAGGCCTTCATCAATGACCACATCAATCTGCGTCCTGAATTTATCATCCAGGAGCTTGGCCGACAATTTTTGTGATCCAGTAACAGGGAACCTTTTAAGCATCCTCTCCATCAGCTGTCCGTAAGTTGCCACCCTTGTGATAAGCCAATGGATGATTTCAACTTCGTTCGACCTTCCGGTATTTTTAGCCCGTAATTGTTTCTCAATTTGCGAAAGATAACGGGCAAGTTCCATCTTACTGCTTAGAGTCCGCTCCTCGCTGGCAGTAAGTAAAGGCGTCTTGCTGCACTCAGCTATATAAAGGCTGACAGAGTCCTCGGCAATATCCCTATTTCTTTTATCATCCGAATATGCATGATCCTCCAACTCAGCCTTCAGTAAAGCTTCGTCAATTCTTTTTAGCCCGCCATCAGCTTCAGCCAGAGTGTCTACTCTTGCTGCATCGTCTATTTCGCTAACGCTTCCTTTTATTTTCGCCATTTTGATCACCCCCTTTCCAGGCTACCCTGAGCGTGGAAACACAAGTAGAAATTAAAAATATAATCAAATTCGAGTATGAAATATTACCCCTGTGCGATTTAAATGTAAGCGACTTTTGTCGCAAATAGAAAAACGCAGAAGGACCGAAAAAGTTGCATATAACCTGGGAATTCTAAGGCTAAGTCAGTTAGATTGACGTTGTGTATATTGGATCTATGCTACGCTCTCTATGGAGACTATTTCAAAGGGACACTGCAAGGCACCTGTTGCACATACCAGCTCGCAATCGGTGCACCAGCCGCAGTTAGCCACCTCAATCACGGTGACAGTATTCCCAGCCATAGCCAGGGCGCCGCACCTGCAAACCGTGACGCACAGGCCGCATCCATCACACTTGTCCGCATCGAAAATCGGCATGATCGACAATTTAATAGCCTCTAAATCAATTAATTACCACGAATTCTAATTTCTGGCAAGTATTAAATCTGTAACTTAAATCACCTCAGTCAAAACCGGCAAGCTGCTTCAGGTATTCCTTATCAGCGATAACAATCCGGTGCCTTTCGAGTTTTATTGCACCGCCCTCTTCAAGGGCTTTGAGGGAGCGCCCCACCACCTCGCGTGCCGTCCCGGCCATGGCCGCCATTTCGTACTGGGTCAGCCGTGGAAAGCCATCAGGACGCGGAGATGAATTCTCCAGCAATATTTTTGCCACCCGGCCGGTGACGTTTTTAAATGAAAGATCTGCGATCAACGTAAGCAGTATGCGCGATTGCTCGGCTAGGGCTGTGATGACATTCAAAGCTACCAGCCAGTTATTCTTCATCACCGGCAGCAAATCTTTCTTGTTAATCAAGCACGTTATGGTGCTTCCAAGTGCCTGAGCGCTCCAGGGGCACGGACCCGAGCTGAAAACCGCAATATCATTGAAAGATGCTCCCGGACGGACAAGCTTGATAATTTGCTCCTTTCCCTCAGTTGAGGTTTTAAAGACCTTCACCACGCCTGAGATAACGAAATGCAGATTATCGTCATAGTCCCCCTCTGAGATTATAGTCTGCCCTTTGAGAAAAGTCCGTTCGCTAAAAAGCTGCGGCAACCCTGTGAGTTGCACAGGTTCCAGGCCGGCGAAATAGCGAAGCTTCCCCAGGTTATCGGTCGTAATTGTCATATCAAATTGAAGCGATAAAAAACTTATTAAAATTATACCAACACATTGTCCATTATGAAATGTCATGTTAGCGTGATACTCCTAATATTTATACCATATATTGGGTTTCTATCTATTCCAATTGACTCAATTTCATTAAAAATTTATAATTTTGAGACTTGGAGCAGGCGGTCCTGGCAAGGTCAGGGCGCAGTCGGGCCAAAAGCAGCGGACCTCAACTCCGTGGGACCTGGAGTCCTGCGGGGTTTTTTTAATTGTAAAATGGATATTCAAAAGCAAAAGGTTTCAGTAGCGTTACTTTCAATAATTTCGAATAGCGTACTGGTAACCCTCAAACTGATAACCGGTATCCTTAGCGGTTCAATATCAATCCTGTCGGAAGCCGCTCATTCATCCATGGATCTTATTGCTTCCATTATTGCATTCGTTGCTGTCAGGATCTCCGGTAAGAGACCGGATACAGACCATCAGTTCGGGCATGGCAAGGTTGAAGACATATCTGCCCTTGCCGAAGCACTTCTGATATTTGTGGCCGCTATCTGGATTATCGTCGAAGCCGTGCATAAAATTATCAACCCGCAGCCATTGGAGACCATTGATTGGGGTATCCTGGTGATGCTTTTTTCAGTCCTGGCCAATATAACGGTGTCGCAATTGCTCTTCAAAGTTGGTAAAAAGACCGATTCGCCTGCACTGATAGCGGATGCGTGGCATTTAAGAACGGATATATATACTTCTGCCGGCGTATTGGCTGGTCTCGTGCTTATCTGGACCGGGAATAAGCTGTGGCCGGGTATCAATTTATACTGGCTGGATCCGGTTGCGGCTATTGCTGTAGCTATACTGATTTTACGCGCCGCGTTTCGCCTGACCATTGACGCTGTTAAGGATTTAATCGATACCAGCCCACCGCCACACGAACTTGTATGGCTGTCCACTTACCTTAAGAGCTGGTATCCTACGGTCAGGTCCATCCACCGGGTAAGAACCAGGAAATCCGGTGCAGCGCGTTTTATAGACTTGCATGTAGTGGTAGATCCCGTCATGACAGTCACTGATTCCCACGACATCACGGTGAAAATGACCGAGGAAATAAGGCAAAATTTAAGTGGCGCCGACGTGACCGTACACATCGAACCGTGCGATGCCAAATGTACTAAAGTGTGCACCAGCGGTTGTCTGCTCTCAGATGAGGAGAAAAAATCAGCCCGTCAGTCCATCGGTAAACGTGACACGAAGCGGATTCAGGTAGGGGATAAGACGTCGTGAAGATTGTGCGATTCAAGTATAAAAATAAAATTTTCTATGGGGTTCTGAATGGGCGTGCTGTACATGGTTACAGAGGTTCCCCTTTTCCCGGAACCGGCGCAAAGGCTAAAAATTTTATTCCAGACGGCAATACCTACAATCTGGATGAAATAAGACTCCTGCCACCATGTCCGTCAACCAAGCTGGTCTGCCTGGGCCTCAATTACCATTTCCATGCTGATGAGTTCAAAATACCTGTACCTGAACTCCCCCTTCTTTTCCTGAAGCCGCCGTCGGCTATTATTGGCCCGGAAGATAATATAGTTCTGCCACACCTTGCCGAGAGGATCGACTACGAATGCGAGCTGGCAATCGTGATCGGCAAAACGGCTAAAAATGTACCTGAAGAAGGCTTCGCGGAATACATCCTGGGTTATACCTGTTTCAACGACGTGACCGACCGGGTGGCTCAGGCAAAAGATGGCCAGTGGACGAGGGCCAAGGGCTTCGATACTTTTGCCCCTTTAGGCCCCTGCATTGATACCGATGTATCACCTTTTAATTTGAAAATTGAAACATACGTCAATGCTGAGCTGAGACAATCGGGAAATACCGGTGACCTTATTTTCGGCGTCCCCAAACTGGTAAGCTTTATCTCGGGCATAATGACGCTGCTGCCTGGAGATATCATTGCCACGGGCACGCCCTCCGGCGTGGGACCGCTCACCGCCGGCGATACGGTGGAGATAAAAATAGAAAATATTGGCACTCTCAGAAATCACGTTGTCGCTGAATAAAACGGAGGTATAAATGATGGGCATTTCCAGGTTCTACCTACCAGTAAGGTTTATTATCGGCGCCGGCAGCCTTTCCCAGCTTGGCACTGAGGCAGCAAGGCTGGGCAAAGTGGCACTGCTTGTCACGGGAAGTAGAAGCATGCGCACCACGGGTGTCCTCGATAAGGTGTTGAAGGACCTTGAGGGCCAGGGAGTTAAAACGATTGTCTTTGACAGGGTTGAGCCTAACCCGCGGGCATCTACAATAGACCGGGGTGCTGCAATTGCACGGGAGCATAACGCGCAGGTGATAATTGGCCTTGGCGGCGGCAGCACTATGGACGCGGCCAAGTGCATTGCACAGGCAAGCAGCGGCACCGATCCTATCTGGGCGCACTACGAGGGCAAGGCGACTGCCAAGGGCAAAGTACCCTCGATCATACTCGTTCCTACTGTTGCAGCCAGCGGTTCTGAAGCAAACAACGGCGCGGTGTTTACCAACTGGGAGACCCATGAAAAAGTAGTCTTCGGCAAAAACTCGATGTATCCAACCGTTTCCATAGTTGATCCGGCTCTTACTGTCACACTGCCTAAAAAAACCACGGCGCAGGGAGGCGTGGATATACTCTGCCACCTGGTTGAAGCCTATATTACTGCCGGCGAATCGACTTTAATCAACGATTCTCTCCGCGAAGCTTCCATGCGGACGGTCGTGGAATCGCTGCCTTTGGTATTAAACAAGCTCGATGATATCGAGCACCGCTCCAGGCTCTCCTGGGCCAGCACCATCGCCTGCTCCCAGTTTGCCGGCCTGGGTGGTGGGACGGGCATGATGACGTTGCATGGTATGGAGCATCCCTTAAGCGGTGAGTACGACATCGCGCATGGCGACGGCCTGGCCGCCCTGCTTCTCGAGTGGATGAAGTTCACCCTGCCCGATAGGAAAGAGCGGTTTAAGTTGCTCGGCGAAAAGGTTTTCGGCGAGGCTGATGCTATCGCTGCAACAGGGAAATGGCTGAAGAAAATCAGCATGAACCTTAAATTACGCGATCTCGGCGTGAAGGAGGCAGACTTCGACAAACTCGCCGGTAATGCCGTAAAGACGGCGCCATGGGTAAAATTCCATCCCACGCCGCTGGATAACCAGGCAATAAAGTCTATTTATAAAAATTCGTTCTGAGCAAATAACTGCGTACGCAATATAATCGATACTCTACGACTGTTATTCTCTCATTTAGCGGTCACCAGTTCCCTGGCGCCGCCTTTCCATTTTTCAGCATTTTTCACCAGAGCTTCGGCGCCTTTAAGCATGGCATTGCCGCTCCGTTCAGATCCCAGCATAGCCGCAAGCTCTTTCAGCCTGCCGGTACCATCGATCATCTCAATCCTGGTTGAAGCCCTGCCGGATTCTATCTCTTTTACCAGCTTGAAGTGTGCATCGCCGAAACAGGCTATCTGGGGCAGGTGAGTTATGGATAGCACCTGGTGATAACCGGCCAGTGTAGCCAGCTTTCTGCCCACGGAATCCGCACTTCTCCCTCCCACACCCAGGTCGATCTCATCAAATACCAGTGTGGGTATGGGGTCAGCCATTTTCAACGCGCTCTTGATCGCCAGCACAATCCTGCTGGTCTCACCTCCGGATGCTATGGCAGCCATTGACCTCATCGGCTCACCCGGATTGGTTGCTACCTGGAACTCTACCTGGTCTATTCCATCCGCTGTAAAAGCAAAACACCTGGCCCCCGCGATCGCCAGCCCATCGGGATCTTCCCTGCGCATAAGCACCACATCAAACTTCGCCCACTCGAGACCGAGGTCCGCAAGCTCTTCATTGACCAGTTTTACAAGGCTTACTGCGACGTTCCTCCTTGCCAGCGATAGCTCCTCGGCAATCTTGCCTGCCTCCGACTTCAAGTTTTGCCTGTCCGCTTCAAGCTTCTCTTTCCTCTCGTGCGAATTCTGCAAGGATTCAAGCTCCGTTTTTGCCTTATCTCGGAAGGATAATATGGCTTCGATATTGCTACCGTATTTGCGCTTCAACGACGAAATTGCATCAAAACGCCGTTCTATATCATCGAGCCGCCCTTCACTGTTTTCAATCTTTTCCGAGTACGACCTGACTTCCCTGGCAATTTCCTCGATATTCACCAGTATGCTTTCCAGACGTTCTTTATACTGTTCCAGGTTCTTATCTGTTGAACTCAACATCCTCAATGACATCAACGTTTTGTGAATCAGCACGGATGCCGACTTCTCATCTCCGTAAAGGCCGGTATACGCTTCCAGGCAACAGCCGCAAATAGCTTCGGCACGGCGCAATACGTCTCTCTCACCTATCAACTGTTCCTCGTCAAGGTTATCAAGTTGGGCACGGTCGATCTCTTCAACCTGGTATTGAAGCAGTTCCTGATATCCCTCCTTATCGATATTCTGAATGGCGGCTATTTCCTTTTCTTTATCCCTCAATTCCTCCACAACGTGCCGCATGTTTTGTCTCAAATCAAGCAAGTCGCCATAAACGTCGATCAAGTTCAACTGGTTACCGGAATCAAGCAGGGAAAGATATTCCATCTGGCCGTGTATATCCACCAGATACTTACCTATTTGCTTCAGCAATGACAGTGGAACAGCCCGGTTGTTTACCCGGGCAACGCTCTTGCCGCCGTCCTGGAAATCCCTGGATATCAGCAGCATACCGTTAGATTCCGGTTCGATCCCATTCTCCTCGATTATCGGAGCAACTTTCATACCCGTTTGCTGCGACGGCCAGAAAATAGCTTCGATCCGCGCCGACTTTGAACCGCTGCGTATCAACCCGCCGGGTGCGCGCGCGCCCATGAGCAAGCTTAGGGCATCCACCAGCAGCGATTTACCCGTACCTTCGTCACCGCTGATGACGTTCAATCCAGGCGTGAAATTAACGGAGAGATCCTTTATCACCGCAAAATTCTTAATATGCAGTTCACCTAACATCGTGCGCCTCCTGTATTAGCATTACTCATTAATACACTTGTACTACGATTATATAGAACACTCGTGCTATTTGTCAATAGGCAACCCCTGGTGACGTGAACCTTGACATACATTCCACGATGGTGATATAAGACCTTGCGACTTTGCTACAGGAGGGGTGAATGGAAAAGAAGGTTCACGACATGGATTTTCTTACCAAGGGTGGCCCTTATTCCCACGTGGTAGAAGCTAACGGCTTCCTTTTTGTGTCGGGCATGACACCCATAGATATCGAGAAGGGGATCATGATCACGGACGATGTCAAGAAAGGAACAGAGCTTGCCCTGAACAACATCAAAAGGGCACTTGCACATATTGGCAGCGGCATGGATAAGGTTGTCAAAGCCACAGTCTATCTCCGTGACATGGCCGACTTCAACGCCATGAATGAAGTTTACAAAACTTTCTTTCCGGTAAATCCGCCGGCGCGCACATGCATTGCCGTAAAGGAGATCCCGGGCAGCGCTCCCGTGGAGATCGAGGTAATCGCAATAAAATAGCGCATTTTACAAATTCAGTTGAATTCACAGCCCCGCATAAGGGCTGCTTTGTTCAATTCCAGCTGGCGCTTATCCTTAGGCAGCATCCGGTTTATTACTGTCATAATATTTGAGGTTGTAACAACAGGCACATTTGCAATCAGCGAACCCAGGGCAATTAAATTGCCGATTGAATCGTCACCCAGTTCCGCGGCGGCTTCCATTAGCGGTATATAGACAACCTGGATATCACCACGCTGAGATTTTACTTTGATAAGCGATTTATTAACGATCAGCAGGCCATCCGTCTTTACAGCAGGTTCGAGTTTCTCCATGGCGGCCGGGCTCATGGCGATGGCGGCAGAGGGGTGGGTTATGAATATCGATCCGATTTTTTCATCCGATATATTCACATAGCAGGAGCACATGCCGCCACGTTTCTCAGCCCCATAGTAGGGCAGCCAGGTGACTTCTTTTCCGCCCAGCAACGCCGCTTCAGCCAGCAGCCTTCCGATGAATAGTACGCCCTGGCCACCGAACCCGGATATTGTGATCTCTGAATTCAACCGCGTTGCCCCTTCTTTAATTCAGCCACCTCAGGAAGAACCTTAAACTCACCCAGCGGGTACTGGGGCAACATGTTATCCACAATCCACTTCAGCGACTCCACCGGGTCAAGCTTCCAGTTGACCGGGCATGGGG